>WNFI01340502.1_pt2 | contig 13077 bp, 11 predicted proteins | sample 5400471 | NCBI WGS metagenome assembly WNFI01 (sample SAMN13153348, study PRJNA577476) | soil metagenome | isolation source: 100 cm saprolite on Douglas fir-dominated hillslope | place: USA:California | collected 2013-09-17
AGAAGCCGCCGCTCTTCGTCCCTCATGCGGTTTACGACCAAGCGAACTTGCCCCATTAATCGAAATCCTTCCTCTATTCGCGCACGAGCCGCTCCGGCTTCCAAACCCTGGGTTTGTCTTATGGTGATAAACGCCTCGGTTGCATCCAGTCGCTGGCGAACCAGCGGCACTAAAATTTTCATCGCTTCAACCTCCACGGGATTGTCTTTCACAAGTTCGCGCAGGCCGTTCAACACCTCCTCCGTATTTGACACGGCGAGCGACCTCGCTTCCTCCAAGTCCTGAGTCCCGGACAACAGGTATCCACGCGCTGATGACTCCGCTTCGGTCACGTCGGTCATCAACTCGCCGAGGTTGGCCATTACCTCCTGGGTATGCGTGACGAGAAGTTCCGAATCCGTTTGAGCGAGATTGCCCATAATTGCCAGCGCGCCGACGACTGCTAGCAGACTTGCGGCGGCGGCAAAGAAAGGCAGTGTGCGCGCAATCACGTCCTTCTTTCCTGCCGGATGCCGTGCGACAAAAACGAGAATTGCCAGACCTACGATCAGAAACGACAGCGCAGTGGCCAACGCCATTCCGGTCGAAAAAACCCACGATACCGAACTCCGCAGACCGGTGAAGTATCCGCCCAGAGCGAGGAACGAAAGCACCATCACCACGACCACCAAAGCCATAAGAGTTCGCGGCAGGAATCGCTTGTTTCCCATTAATACAAGCGCAAGGCCAGTCGCCGCGAAAGCAGTAGCTGCAGTGGGCGATACCCGTCCCGGTGTCGATCCATCAGTTTGAAATGGCCGATGGATGAAAAACTCGTCGATTCCCAGGTTTTCCTTTGTGAAGAACTGCGTTAGGATCACCGCACCGCAGACTGCTACAATGCCTCCAAGAATTGAACCTAGCTTCGGTCGACCGTAGGTGTGTGCGCATAGGCCCAGACCGGTGAGCAGAAAGCATAGCGCCGTGTTGAACACCATCGGCGAGCCATCCGAAACGAAATTCACCATCCCAGGCGAACCTATGAGCCATCCGGCCATCACGACCGCGGCCATCGCAGCGAGGAGCCCACCCGCCAATCCCACCCATCTAAACGAAGGCAATTCTTTCCATAGCTTGTCGCTGTTCATGTGTAGCGGTTAAAACACATAACCCGATTCTGTAAAAAAGGTGCGCACGGCGAAATGTTAAAAAGTCCCTTCCCTCCTCTTTTGGTCAACCTACAAGCCATTCTCATGTAACGCGCACGAACCGCTCCTTGTTTCAAGAATCCTACCTGAATGGTAACTCCTTTCAGTTAGCCACTTTCCGGTTTATTCCAATAGCCGAGTAAGTTCATCTGGAAGAAGAACAGGTAATTGGCAGGTGTAATCAACGCAGACGCTGGCGCTCGCTCGGCCGTTCACTGGCTTCATGGACTGCAATTCGGACGCTCGCTCGGCCAACCAAGCTTGCCCTTGGCCTCCGTCCGCCGCCAAAAGGGCATAACGCGCCCCGAAATGGGTATGGATCACATGAGTCAATTGTTGGAAATCGTCTCGATCGGGAGTTCCTGTAACAATAATTTGTCGCGGCGCACTTAACGCAAAATCAAGTGCGACTAACATTTGCGGTAGAGCCTGCGGCATTTTTGTCCACGCACCGCGCAATGCCTGAATGGTACCCTCGCCACGAGCAATATACCCGGAATCGTGCAAGCCACGACCGAGCCGCAGGAGGTTCAGCGAAGCCACCGAATTCGGCGAAGGCTCGGCCCCATCGTAGTCTTCCTTCAACCGGAGAAGTAATTCAGGCGCGTCGGCCGGCGTGTTAAAATAGCCACCTCCCGACGGATCGGCCAATAGTTCATCCATGGTCTTTTGCAGACGCACGGCCCACTTCAGCCATCGAATCTCGAAACCGCTTTCGTAAAGATCGAGCAACCCTTGGATCAGGAACGCGTAATCGTCGGAAAAACCTTCGATCGGACTCCGCTCACCCGCACGCCAACTCCGATAAAGTCGTCCTGTTTTTTCGTGGTAGAGATTGCTATAAATGAATTCCGCTGCGCGTGTCGCCGCCGTGAGATATGACACACCCGATGTGTCCGGATCACCGAGTACCTGCGCGCCTTTAGCGAGCGCGGATATCATCAGGCCGTTCCACGCAGTGATCACTTTATCGTCGAGGTACGGCCGAGGACGGAGGGAACGCGCGGCTCTCAGGAGTTCGAGCGAGCGCGCGAGCTTCTCTTCCGCCGCCGGCATTTCCAGACCGAAGGCGCGCGCCGTGACGGTCAGCGACTGCACTTGCGCAAGAATATTTTTCCCAACAAATTCACGGTGCGGATCGCGCGACGGGTCGACATTTCCCGTCGTCTTCACGCCGAAGTGCGCGCAAATAAACGCCGCGTCCCCGCCTAAAACGGCTTCGAGCTCCTGCTTCGTCCAAACATAGAAAGCGCCCTCGACATGCTTTGGCTTCGCGCTACTCACTGCGTCGGCGGCCCTCGAATTCGGTTCTTCGCTGTCGGCGTCTTCCGCCGAATAAAATCCACCTTCGGGGTGAGTCAGATCCCGCGCGACGTAGCTGAAAATTCCTCGCGCGATCCAGGCAAAGGCTGGGACCTTCGTGGCTTGAAACGCTTCGAGATAGCTGAACGCCATCTGCGCTTGATCGTACAGCATTTTCTCGAAGTGCGGCACCTGCCAGTCGGCATCGACCGAGTAGCGATGGAATCCTCCTCCCACGTGATCGTGGATTCCGCCCTCGGCCATCTTCTGCAAGGTAAACGCGGCGCGATGGCAGGCCTCGCCTGAAATCTCGCGATCGATTTCTTTGTTCGCGGCAATGCGAAAGAGAAAATTAAAATTTGCCGCTCGCGGAAATTTAGGCGCGTCGCCGAACCCACCTTTCTCGGCATCGAAGGATTCGTAGAGGAACTGAAAGCAGTGCTGCAACGGTTCATACGTAAGATCTTGTGCGGCCAACAACGCCGGCGTGGTGTGTTCGCGCAAGAGTCCCACGATGCGTTCACCCTCCTCGTCGATCTTGGCACGCTCCGTTTTCCAAGCATCACCCAATGCGCGCAGCAGATTCGTGAACCCCGGCCGATTGTGGTGGTCGGCCGGTGGAAAATAAGTGCCGCCAAAAAAAGGTTTCAATTGCGGCGTCAGCCAAACGCTCATCGGCCAACCCCCGTGGCCGGTGGTGGCTTGGATATAGGCCATGTAAATGCGATCCACATCGGGCCGCTCCTCGCGGTCCACCTTGATATTGACGAAGTGCTCATTCAAGACCGCCGCGACCTGAGGGTCTTCGAAGGACTCATGAGCCATCACGTGGCACCAGTGACAGGTCGAATACCCCACCGAAAGGAAGATCGGCTTGTCCTCAGCCCGAGCCTTGGCAAACGCCTCGTCACCCCAAGGAAACCAGTCCACCGGATTATGGGCGTGCTGCCGGAGGTAAGGGGACGTCGCCTGCGCGAGGCGATTTGTAAAAGCAAGCTGAGCCATGGACTTCTAGCATCGGGTGGAAGCCCAAAAGATTCAAGAGCCACACCGTTAATTCCAACCAGCGCACCGATTGCACGGCCCAAGGCGGGCCCGTCATGTCCCTGCGACGGCCCACCCAAATTCCGCGGACATACACTATTCGGTCGGTCGGCTCGGGTGCTTGCGAAAATCTCGCCCCAAAAACTACACCTCATTCGCGACGGCGCGCCCAGCGGTCGTGCCCCCCTTCGGAGCTCTCTTCGTAATTACAGACCCATCGACCATTCAAAAGCTAGGCGATAGATGGGTTCTCTTTCGAGACAAGAAAGGCTGAAAATACGCGACCGGCGATTTCAACAAACTAACCATTATAAGCTGCAGTTTATTTTATTCAGCAACTTACTTATATCGATAAAGCCGTTCCTTTGAGCCGATGCTGCGCTTACTTAAATATGCTTTATAGTGCATATTTAATCCCGCAAACAAACCCCGGCCCCAACGATACAAGTCCCAGCCTCAACCCCTCCACTTTCGGACCGGAGGACCCGTTTTTCCACTCGTCAGTCGAGGTCATGCACCGCTCACTCGCTGCCGTGCTGGGTGCCGTCCTTACCGCTATTTTCTTTTCTCTTTCTTCGATCTTCGCCAACCGGTCGGTCAGGGAGGTGGGTCCGGCGCGAACCAACGCCGGGCGTATGGCGGTGGCGTTCATTTTCCTGGCCCTCTACGCCTACATTTGGGGAAAAGGCACGAGTGGAGTCGGACTAGGCTACATGATCGTGAGCGGCGTGTTCGGGCTTGGTTTGGGCGATTTGGCCGTCTATGCCGCCCTCCCTTTTCTAGGGTCGCGGTTAACGGTCATGATGACCCAATGCCTCGCTGCGCCGATCGCGGCCGCCACCGAACGCGTATGGCTCGGCACCCGGCTCACGTTTGAGCAGTGGTCCTGCGGGCTGGTCGTGTTAGTCGGCATCGCACTGGCATTGGCGCCTTCAAAAAAGAACCCTCCCCGGGTAAAAGTCCGGCCGACCGGGTTCATCTTCGGTGCGCTATCGGCGGTGGGCCAGGGATTGGGCGCCGTCTTCAGCCGCAAGGCCTACGAGCTCAACGTGCAGGCGGGTCAGCAGATTGATGGCGTCACGGCCGCCTACCAGCGGCTTCTCGGCGGACTCATCGTAACTTTTATTTTTCTCTCCCTGTTCCGCTGGCTACAGCCCGCAAACGTTCCCGGCTCGAGCCCCACGCCCTCGAAGTTATCCTGGCGCAGCTGGCGCTGGCCCGTCGCCCATGGTCTCACCGGGGCGGTGATCGGCGTCAGCTTTTATCAATGGGCTCTGGCTACGACCCCGAGCGGCATCGTCCTTCCGATTGTAGCCACCACGCCCATCGTGATTATCCCCCTCGTTTGGTTGATCGATGGTGAAAAGGCCGCGCCGCGTTCGATTTTCGGCGGCGTCATCGCGGTGGCAGGAGCAGTCGGTTTGGCGCTTCAACGATAACAGAATTGTTCTCGGTTTACGGTTTCGCAGTCTACGGTCATTCCGAGATCCCGTAAACCTGTGAACGGCAAACTGTAAACTTGTCTTCGGTTTGGCCTTCAATCCTCGACTTTCGACACTCGACTGCATCATTCCCGTTTTGATTCTTGAACCACTGCGCTCTAACTGCGGAAATAGCCGGTTCTCATGCTCACGATCTCCGATGTCTCCAAGTCTTACGGCACCCGCACCCTATTTGAGGGGGTGTCGCTCTTTATCGCACGGACGGATCGCTATGGGCTGGTAGGGCCCAACGGCGCCGGCAAATCCACGCTGTTCAACTTGATTTTGGGTGAGGAGTCTCCCGACGACGGAACGATCACCTGGGAGCGCGGCGCGGATTTCGGCTTCCTGCCACAGGAAAGCGCGCCGATCGGAGACGAAACTGTGCTTCAAATTGCCACCAGCGGACAGAAGCTCGAGCCCACCTCGGACGACGACTACGACATCGATTACACGCTCGAACCGCGCGCGAAAAAAATTCTCTCCGGCCTGGGCTTTCGCGAAACGGATTTCGAGCGACCGGCGAAATCGTTTTCCGGCGGCTGGGTGATGCGCGCCCACATGGCACGGTTGCTGGTGAGCGAGCCGGCTTTGCTACTGCTCGACGAGCCGACCAACCATCTCGATCTCGAAGCGCTGCTTTGGTTTCAGGAATATCTGATGCGTTATCCGGGTGGCTTGGTGGTGATTTCACACGATCGCGCCTTTCTCAATGCCTTGTGCACCGGCATCCTCGAACTGCGCGGCGGCGGACTCAATCGCTACACCGGCAACTACGACGACTATCTTCAGGAAAAAGAGGACCGCAAAGCGATCCAGGCGTCCGCCTTCAAGAATCAACAGCGCGAAATCGCCCATCTTCAGAAATTCGTCGATCGCTTCGGCGCGAAAGCCTCTATGGCCTCACGCGCGAAATCGAAAGAGAAACAAATCGAGCGCTTGCAGGAAGTCGCAGTCGACGAGCCGGAAGATGATCTCAAACGCGTAAACTTTAAATTTCCCCAGCCTCCGCGGTCCGGCCTAAAAGTCATCACGCTTGAGCATATTCACCAGGCGTACGGCGATCACGTGGTCTACCAGGACTTGAACTTCCAAGCTGAACGTGGGCAACGCATCATGCTGGTCGGTCCGAATGGCGCCGGCAAATCCACGCTGCTCAAAATTCTTGCAGACGTCGTGACGATCCAGGGCGGAACCCGGGAACTCGGCAGCAATGTGAATCCTGGATACTTTGCGCAAAACCGTCTCGATACGTTAAAGGCGGATGCCACGGTCTTTGAAAATGTGATGGAGCTTCGGACAACGGAAAATCAGCTGACGGAGCAACAGGCTCGGACGATTCTCGGCGCATTTCTTTTCCGCAAAGATGATGTGTTCAAAAAAGTTTCGGTGTTGTCCGGCGGTGAAAAATCCCGACTTGCTCTCGCGCGCTTGCTCGTGAAGCCGCCGAACTTATTGCTGATGGACGAGCCCACCACCCATCTCGATATCCCGTCGATCGATGCGTTGGTGCACGCACTCAAGCAGTACGAGGGTACGCTCATCTTCATCAGTCACGATGTGTATTTCATTCGCGCGCTCGCGCAGACTGTACTCCACGTGCACGCGGGACGCCTCACGCCTTACGCAGGCGACTACGATTACTATCTCCTGAAGTCCAAAGCCACTAACGAACGCGCTGCGTTGACCGCCGGCTTCAGCGACGCCCGGCCCGTCCAAGGCCAACCTGCACGCGCAGCCAAACCCGCGGATACGAAGCCCAGTTCAGCGCCAAAAGTGGACGTCAAAAAACTTCGCATCGAAGTGAGCCTTTTGGAAAAGCAAGTATCCGAACTGGAAACCAAGCAGAACGAACTGACCGCCGCGCTTGAGGCTCCCGAGACCTACAAAGATCCAGGCCGTGCCCAATCGCTCAACCGCGAACTCACCACAACGGTCGATGCATTGCATTCCGCAACCGCACGTTGGGAGCAGGCGGCCGCCCGTTTGGAAGAGGCTGAGAAGTAAGCGCCAGCTTTAAGGACTCACAAACTGCGAAGGTGGGGCGGGACCGCCTGCGGCCTGCGAAGCTTCAGCAAAGCAGACTGGGCCCGTCGTCACGCGGAACGTGCCGGTATCTCTCCAGTGCCACTGAAAAAGCGCGTGCAGAGAGGTGGGCCGACGCGTCCCGCGGCGGCATTTCACGGTTTCGACGTCCGTCGGCGTTTCGATGCCGCCGCAGGGCCGCGTCGACCCACCTCTTTCCGCTCTCTCAACAGTACCGATATTTACGTCGTGGCAGTCGATAAACGCAATCTGCTTACGCGGAACTTTAGTTTTTCATTATGAAAACTCCAACGGCGAGCCCAGCGGGCTCGCCCCACCCTCGAACCGTTTGTTCACTTTGCGCCTTTGCGCGAGTGATGTCTGCGGTGGCCGGCGCGAACTTTATGTTAGCGGGTTTGGAGGACGGACGTTAAACCGCGAGATGCCGACACGTCCCGCGGCGGTCTACCTTCGCTCCAGCTCAATTCCGGATAACCGTGAACTGTAAACCGAGAACCGTGAACATTCGTTCGTCAGGTCCGGAATATAACGTCTTCCCGATTGAACATCTTCACCGCAAGAAGAAGGGCGATCACCGCGTAGACGCAGGAGGAGCCGAAGATCACTCCGATGTATTGCCAGTGCCAAATGCCGCTCAACATCTCTTTGCACACTAAGCTTAGATTAAGAATCGGGATAAGCGCTATCTTCATGTTGAGATCGATACCGGGCAGCATGCCGACCACCGCTGGCATAATGATGACGATAATCATCGGAGCCACATAGCTCTGCGCCTCCTTGTAGCTTTTCGCAAACAGCGCGACGGTGAAGATCACCGCAGAGAACAATACGGCGACGGGCACAACCATCGCGACTACACCCAGCACGCCGACCGGGTCGATCAACGGAATCATTCCACTGGCGTTTTGGGCCTTGGCCGCGGCAGCTGCCACTTTAGCGCCACTCCCGGACATGAAGGATCCGCCAATGACGAAATTCAAGGCCATGGAGGTCAGCGACAGCAGCATGGCTCCCACCGATCCGGTCAGCACCATAAGAAATTTTCCCACCACAATCTCCATGCGTCCCACCGGACTGCAGAGAAGCGTTTCCATTGTACCACGCTCCTTTTCGCCTGCCGTCAAATCGATCGCGGGATACATTGCTCCCGTAAAACAGAGGAGAATAATTATGTAAGGAACGATGCCGCCGATCGCATTGCCGCCGACTTTTTCGGGCGGCGCGACATTCTCCCGCTGGGTGGTGAACGGGGTGAGTAAATCCGCCGGGAGCGAACGTTGATTCAACCGTTGTGCCACCGTCTTGTCCCGCAGGTCGCGGAAAAACCTTTCCACCTCAGAGACGGCAAAAGAGGATTTTAGCTCACCGTCGTAATTGTAGATAATCACGCTGCTTGGAACGCCGGAACGAAGACTCGCTTCGAAATCATCTGGAAGGCGCACCACGGCGCGAATTTTCTTGTCCGAGATCTGTGTGCGAAAGTCCTCGCTAGACGGAACGATCTTAAATTTTTTAGACTCTTTTAGAGCGGCAACGATGTTCGACGACTTGTCGCCGCCCAGGACCATGATTGATGGAATTTCCTCACGCGCCTTGCTAAACACATTCGCGGCGATCTTACCCACACCGAACATCAAGCCCGGAATCACGAACGTCGGGATAATGATCATGGACATCAGCGTACGCCGATCACGGAGAGAATCCTTCAGCTCCTTCAGGTAAATGGTCAGGACTTGGTTCCAGTTCATTTGTCACCTCCTACGATCTTCACAAAAATTTCTTCCATATCATTCTCCCTGTATTTGGCCCGCAGTGCGGTCAATGTCCCCTCCGCCAGAAGCTTTCCTCCGTGAACGACACCGATCACATCACAGAGCTTTTCCACTTCGCTCATCACATGGGTCGAAAAAATAACCGTGCGACCTTTTTCACGGCATTCCCGAATGAAGTGTACAATCGCGCGCGCCGCCATGACATCCAATCCAAGGGTGGGCTCGTCAAATATGATAACCGAGGGATCATGGATCAATGTGCGGGCAATCGAAACTTTCTGCTTCATCCCTGTCGAAAACTTGTCGCAGCGACTATCGAGAAACTCGTGCATCTCCAATTTCTCCGCAAGGCTCTGAATGCGCGCCTTGATCGTCTTCTCATCGAGTGCATTGAGTCGGCCGAAGTACTCCAACATCTCGCGCGCCGTGAGCCGGCCGTAGAGCGCGGTGCTCGCCGCAAGAAATCCCACGCAGGCTCGTACGCGATTCGCATCGACCACCACATCGAAGCCTCCCACGGAAGCTCGGCCGGTGGATGGTTTGAGCAATGTTGCCAGCATGCGCAAGGTCGTCGTTTTTCCCGCGCCGTTGGCGCCGAGCAAGCCGTAGATCTGGCCCGGTTTGCAGGTGAAGCTGACGCTATCGACTGCGCGGATTTCACCGTGCTTCTTATCTTTGAAGGTCTTGGTCAGACCATGGGCTTCGATCATAAATTTATAGAGTAACTCGGTGTTAGGTCACCGGCCCTGCTTCTCCGCCGACCTCACAAGCTCATTCGCTCGCGAAACTCCTGCGCTTGTCGACGCGATAATTCAACCCGAGCGCTGCCGTGCAGCGTCACGACCAAACCGCCGCTGAACCATGGCTCTATTTTTTCGATCCAAGTCAGGTTGATCAACTGGCTGCGGTTGGCGCGAAAAAACATGCAGGGATCGAGCCGCTCTTCCATCGCGTTAAGCGAGCGGAAGAGTGAGGGCTTAACGTTATCGAAATGAAGCCGCGTGTAGTTGCCTTCACTTTCGAGGAGACGGATCGATTTCACCTCCACGAACCAGCAACGATCGCCTTCGCGAACGAAAACCTTTTCATCACCCCGCAAACGAGCCGTGTTGATCAGTGCCGCTTCAGGAGCCACCGGATTTAAAGCATTGGACAATTTCGCCAGAGCCGACTCCAACCGCGCAGGGTCGATCGGCTTCATTAAATAATCGAGTGCGCTGACTTCAAACGCGCGCACCGCGTAGTCGTCGTAAGCGGTGGTAAAAATTACCTGGGGAGCAACGTCCAGGCTTTCGAGCAGTTCGAAACCGTTCTCCCCTGGCATCTGAATATCGAGAAACAAAATTTCGGGCTTTAGCTCTTTAATCTTCGCGCGCGCATCGCCCGCATCCACGGCCTCTCCGACAATTTCAAGTTGGGGATGCGCCTTAAGGAGCCGGCGCAATTCACTGCGAGCCAGCCGTTCGTCGTCCACCAACAGGGTTCTCATGCGAAGGCAGGCTTATTGGATCGCTGCAAAGCGCTCGGCGGGGCCTCGCTTGCGGCGGATTCCGCGGGTTTGCGCAAGGGGATGACAACCTCGGCGGTGACCGTGTCGGGCACGCCTTCGAAGAGGCGAAGCGATGCCGACGCACCGAAAATGAGCTGCAGCCGATCTCTCGTGTTTTTGAGTCCGAGCCCGGTCGAGGCTCCATCGCGATTACAGATCTTTCCACTGTTAACGACCCTCAGATGATGCGCACCGTCTTCGATTCGAGACACTACATGGATAAAGCCTCCGCTCGGCCGCGTACCAATTCCGTACTTCACTGCATTCTCCACCAAAGTTTGAAGGAGCAAGGGAGGAACCTGCAAAGGTAATGTCTCGTCCGCTACGTCCTGCTCGATGTGAATGCGATCCTCGAAGCGAACATGCTCGAGCGCTAAATAATCCGAAACCATCGCCAATTCGCGCTCCAGCGAAACCGGAACATGAAGTGCGGATTGATCTGCGCTTTCAATGCCCGCAATTCCGCTTCTTTTACTGTCGTTGCCAAGCGCAGCCGCTCGATCTGAAGGCGATTATAGCGGTCGAACAGATCGTAGAAGAAATAGAGACACAGCCAACCCACCATGACGAGGGTGCCATCGAAAATGCTGATCCCTATCGAGAGCCCGGGGGAGACCTTTGATTCCCAGGGCAAACGCAATAGCAAATACGTGACACCGTAGCCAACGACAGTCCAGGTTATAGACTGAAGAATCGCCATCAGCAATATCCGCGGAGTCAGACCCTTCCACCCCAGCTGCTTCCAACCTAATTTCGCAATAATCCGCCTCGAGTAATGCGTAATAAGCAATCCCTCCAAACAGACTTGTACGATGACCGACCAATGCTGCAGGTTTAATGCTTTCTCCGAAAACAAAGCGGTGAACAAAGTTTGGACCGCGAGAAAGAAGAGCCATCCCCCTGTCTGACAAAAAACGTAAAGTCGTTGCTTGGCGCATTGGAGCTGGGCGTCGTCTTCCAGGAAGGCGGAGTTGGCATCAATGGACTTCATCTAAAATTTCCCGCGAGAATCTGCTTAGCGAAGTAGGCGACTGACGACGTCAAATCCCGTCGTGGAGAACCAATCGACGTGCGATTTTGCGATGGGACATGTGGCCTCGCACGCCCAGTTGCTCGAACGATGCAATGCGATCGAGAACTGCTTCTCCATCGAGCTCCAAGCCAGCGTGACACCCACCAGAACAACAGCGCCAGCAGCCAATGCTACCCGCCGGACAGGAGTAAGATAGGATTCCGAGTTCATACCGTCCAACTTATCCATCCAGCGCAAAAAAAGAGAGCAAATTACACCAGCGGCAGGCTCACGGGATGAGTGGTGCCCTGCATAACGCTTTTGCTTCAATTTCACTGGCTGCGCAAATCAGAACGAGAACTCTGAAAGATTCGCACCTTCGCGCGAGTTCTCTCCATCAGCTTCGCACTCGGCGACGGAATGGCTGACGCTTGTCAGCCGTTCCGCGTCCTCTCATATCTTTTCCATGTCACCTCAAGTTGTTGTCGTTGGCAGTTTTGTTCAGGACCTCACGTTCACGTGTAACCATTTCCCTGCGCCCGGCGAAACGATCGTTGGATTTTTTAAAACGGGGCCCGGAGGCAAAGGATCCAATCAAGCAATCGCCGCAGGCCGCGCGGGGGCACCGACTGTCTATATCGGAGCCGTAGGACCCGACGCTTTCGCCCGCGATGCGAAGGCGTTTTATAAGGCCGAAAAGATAAGTGCGAGGTTCATCGAGAAACCGAAACACGCCACCGGTACGGCCGCGATTCTCGTCAATCAAAACGGCCAGAACGAAATCATCGTGGCGCTCGGAGCCAACGACGTCCTTGCGAAATCGGACGTGGATCTGAAGTTGATCAAAAAAGCGAAGGTTGTTGTTTCGCAGCTCGAGTCGAACCTCGATACGGCTGCCTACGTCTTAAAGTCAGCTCGCAAAGCTCGGGTGACGACGATTTTAAATCCGGCACCGATGAGGCGGGACTTCGATCCCGCCATGCTTGCGTTTGTCGATGTATTAATCCCGAACGAAACCGAATTCACCGCGCTGGTGAACCAACTCAAGCGAAGCGGAAAAAGAACCTTCACTGAAACGGACCTTCACGCTCTCACTCTCGACGAATTTCAAGCACTCTGCCGTACCTTCAAGGTGCCGACGCTGATCGTCACATTGGGGAGCAAGGGTTGCTTCGTGTCTGAACTGGATGGCTACACGTTTGTTCCTGCGTACGCCGGTATCAACGTAGTTGACACAACCGGAGCGGGCGATGCATTTGTCGGAGGTTTCGCTGCAGGCTTGGTGAAATTCAATGCCGATTTTGTCGCCGCGGCCCGGTACGGCACCGCGGTTGCGGCCTTATCGGTCACCAAATTTGGCACGGCTCCATCGATGCCTACAGAGAAAGAGATCGTCCGCTTTTTGAAGAAAGCCCATTAATGGAACCGTGCGACCCGCAAACTTCTCCAAGCAGTTGACGCCAGTACATTCGTACTCTCACTCATCTGCTTGAACCTCCCGCGTATGCTCCGAACTCTAATTATCGACGACGAAGCAAATGTTCGCGCCGATTTGCGAGAACTATTGAAGGCACATCCTCAGTTCGAAGTGGTGGGTGAGGCTGCAACATTTAATAACGCACGAAAGCTTTTGGAAACGGCCGCTTACGATCTCGTCTTCCTGGACATTCAGCTGATCGGCGGG
>WNFI01592070.1_pt1 | contig 13077 bp, 7 predicted proteins | sample 5400471 | NCBI WGS metagenome assembly WNFI01 (sample SAMN13153348, study PRJNA577476) | soil metagenome | isolation source: 100 cm saprolite on Douglas fir-dominated hillslope | place: USA:California | collected 2013-09-17
GTCACGCCCATAACTTCTTTGCGCTCCTTCATTCTTTGTGCATACACCTTGGGATCCTTGGATTCTTCGGTGTCTGCATAGATGCGAATCTTGTCTCGGAACTTTCCGCCGCCTACCATGGCGTAGACTGGAGCGTTGTACACCTTGCCGGCGATGTCCCAAAGGGCCATTTCGACCGCACACACGCCGCCGCCTTGCCGCGCGTGTCCGCCGAATTGTTTGATTTTGCGGAACAGCTTATCGAGTTGCAACGGGTCTTCGCCGAGCAGCCTGCTCTTCAGGAAAAGCGCGTAGGTCGCGCTGGCGCCATCGCGAACCTCTCCCAGGCCGTAGACTCCCTGGTCGGTGTCGATGCGAATGATAGGACAAGGGCTGGGTCCAGGCTTTACGACGGTGGCGGTCCGCAGGTCGGTAATCTTCAGCTTGGACGGGCGGGAACTGGTGTTGACAGACTTCGGGTAAGCCTCTGCCAACTCTGCAAACAGAGTTGCCGCACCGGCAACTGCAGATGTCTTCAATATTTCACGGCGATCCATCTTCAGTCGAGCGTATTCACCCATGACAAACCTGACCTCCGATCTCTAATTTTGCGCAGCGCTCCCGCAAACAACGACGAAGAGTTCGATCGGCAGTACCGCGACCAATAAAACGCCCCGAGCTTCTCAAAAGACCGGGGCCGGGCACAAGATATTCTTTGACAATTGGAGGCGTATTTGAGAATTTCTGGCGCGAAGCTGTAGCAAATAATTGGTCGAGGTGTACTCATGAGCTTCGTAAAAATCCCTTCGAGCGCTTTCCGGATGGACGGCCGAAGGTGGCTGACAATCTCATCCAGCAGGCGCGCGAGCTTTCTTCAGAGGAAGTGTGGGCCGTACTGCAAGAAAAGGGCTATAACAACTAGTATGCCGATGGTTTTCGCATCCTGCACCCGGATAAGCCAATGGTCGGCCGAGCTTTCACGATGCAATTCATGCCTCTCCGTCCGGATGTCGAGCAGGTGGCCGGCGCCAAGGCTAAAGAGCGCGGTATTCCCCACCTCTCTAATCAGACCGCCATTGACATGCTTCAGCCCGGCGATGTTCTTATCGTCGATCTCTTCGGAAAAAAGGTAGGCGGTACGATCGTCGGCGACAACCTCTTCTACTACATCATGACCGCTACCAAGGGCGGCGGCCTCGTTGTGGACGGCAGCATACGCGATCTCAACGGCATCTCCGAAATCGATATGCCTGCATACTTCAAGGATGTCGACCCCACTCCGATTGGCAACGTGATGCTCACCGGAATCAACGTGCCGATTCGCGTCGGTGGAGTCACCGTTATGCCTGGCGATCTCGTAGTTGGGGACCGGGAGGGCGTGTATTTCATACCTCCTCATCTGGTCAAGGATGTACTCGGTCGCGCGGATGAGATCCATGTTCACGATGAGTCGACGAAGAAGAAATTCGCAGAAGGCAAATACAAATCGAGTGAGATCTATGGAAGCCCGAAAGATCCCAAGTTGTTAAAGGAGTATCAAGAGTATTTGAAGCAGCGCCTGGAGGAGATCCGAAAGCAGCGAACCTCGAAGTAGGAGATCCGAGCAGGCTCGTGTGGCCGGCTGAACATCGACGCTCATGAAACAATACAAGGTTTGGATGCCCATCGAACCTATCGAATTCAGCGCCGCGACTGGCGCACCTGCCTGGCAGGCTTCCTGCTCCGTTCCGACTAAGAACGAGAAATTGTGTCTAAAAATGCGCTAGATACGTACGGGAGAATGAAGCCATGGACCGCTGTGCCTCATGAGCGAACTCTTTCGAACGACAGCCTGCTCGCGGTGATTCTTTCCGAGCATCAATGGACGTATAATCATGTGAGCCCACCTGAGGGCAAACTCAAATTGTGCTTATCCGCGAGAAAACGACCGCGCTTTTCATGTTCATTTTTTCCGTCCTGACGGGACCGACTGCCTTCGCAGCGGCTCAAGAACAATCCGCCGAAAAACTGTACGGAGAAGCCAACCGTGCGTATGACCGAGGTGATGTCCCACAGGCGATTTCCTTATACCAGCAAGTAGTTCTGTTGCAACCAGATTCGATCCCAGCTCGATCCGACCTTGGAGCCGCTTTAGCACATGTTGGTCGTTACGAGGAAGCTATCGTTCAATACAGCGAGGCCCTGAAGCGCGATCCAAAGAATTCTGTCATTCATCTCAATCTGGCCCTGGCCTGGTACAAGCAAGCCCATCTCGAGAAGGCGGCAACCGAACTCGAAAACCTGCGGAAGGAACATCCCGATAATCAGCAATCGCTTTTTCTGCTGGCCGATTGCTATCTGCGGATGGGAAGGAACGCGGATGTAGTGGCTCTTCTCGAGCCGGCTTACCAAGCTGCGCCTGACGATCGTGCGGTTGACTACGCCCTTGGCGCCGCGTTAATTCGTGAAGGGAAGATTCAACGGGGTGAAGCGGTCATCGATCGCATTTTGAAGGATGGCGACACTGCGGAGGCAAATCTACTGATGGGTGAAGCCCAGTTCGCCGCAGCCGATTACAAAACGGCGGTTGTTACTCTTCGGAGGGCGCTTGACCTGAACCCAAACTTACCCGAAGGATGGTCTCTATATGGACGAGCGCTCTTGAGTAGCGAAGACATGGTAGCGGCAAAGCAAGCATTTCAGCGCTCCTTGCAAATTGACCAAAATGATTTTTCGGCGAATCTTTATCTCGGCGCTGTGCTCCGCCGGGAGGGCAACCCCGCGGAAGCCGCTCCGTACTTGGAACGTGCTTTGCGGCTGCGTCCTACATCACCAGAAGCACAGTTTCAAATGGGCGCGCGGAATGCGGCCGACGGCAAGCTCGAAGAAGCGCGCAAAGAATTTGAGGAGCTTGAGCGCCGCTGGCCTGATTTTCTGGAAGTGCATGTACAGCTTGCAGCTCTCTATTCCCGGATGAATCTGAAGGTGGAGAGCCAGCGCGAACGCAAGATTGTGCTGAAGCTCAACGCAAAAGAGCGGGAGAAAAAACCTCAGCCCGGGCCGTGAACCTACTTGGGCTCTTTGATTCGCAGAATCCTGTCCGCCTCTACCTGCTTGAGTACTTGGGTTGTGCCGGATGGCCAGCGGATTTCGATTTCATCCACAACCTTGGCAGCTCCCAGACCAAAATGAACGGGGCCCGCGCTAGATGACGCATAACCCGAGGCTGTTGTCATATGATTGAACTGCGGTTGTCCCCCGGCAATCACGCGAATTTTCGCACCGATCCCGTCACGATTGCTCTTAGTGCCTTGAAGGGCGATTTCCAGCCAGTGGTTATTGCCCGGGCTGTCATTCATCCAAATTTCCGCCGGTGCACCGAGAGCAGTTACAACGAGGTCGAGCTTTCCGTCGTGATTGAAGTCTCCAAACGCGGAGCCGCGATGCCGTCTGGGTGGCTGAGCGGCAAAACCAGCCTCGTCTGTTAGCGCCGACCATTTACCTCCCGGATTGTTTCGAAAAATGCTATTTGGCTGATCGATCTTTCGCCGTCCCGCCATTGCCGGCGACTGTACGTCGCCTCGGCTGACAAAAATGTCTTTCCAACCATCGTTATCAAAATCGGCGATATTTACGCTATATCCCGACATCGGATTGCTCAGCAAACTCATCCCACTCTTGGCGGTAATTTCGATGAACCCACCCTTACCATCATTCTGGTACACGGGAAAGGTCTCCTCAGACAAAGCGACGAGAGCAATATCGGGGTATCCGTCATTGTTCAAATCGCAGAAATCGACTCCCATGCCTGAGATCAAATTGCCGTGCTCAGGAAGAGCGACTCCCGTCTCAAACCCCACCTCGTCAAAGCGGGCATTCCCCTTGTTGTGGAATAGAAAATTGAAGAGCTTGTCGTTGGCGACAAAGATGTCGGGCAGGCCATCTCCGTCGTAGTCTGCTATGCCCACACCCATTCCTTTGCCTAGGTGCGAGCGAATTCCTGATTTTGCGGAAACGTCCGTAAATGTACCATCCCCGTTGTTCAAGAACAGTTGATTTGGAAGCTCCTTGTAGAACTTCGGATGGCAATACTCCGGGCTGCCGTTAAACTTGCAGGCGGGTTCTTTGTTGACATCCCAGTTCATGTAGTTGACCACGAAGAGATCTAGCAGCCCGTCGTTATTCCGTTGTTGTGGTAAAGGGTGTTTCGATGCACGCCCGCTACAAAGATGTCCTCGTTTCCGTCATTGTCGTAGTCGCCGATGGCCACGCCGGTGTCGTAACCAGTGCCGGCTAAGCCAGCTTTTTCGGTAACGTCGGTAAACGTGCCATCGCCGTTGTTACGGAAGAGCCTGTTCCAATATTTTGGCGAAGTTTTTTTCAGACTGGAGATGTCTGCGCCATTGGTGAAAAAAATGTCCGGGTTGCCGTCATTGTCGTAGTCGAAGACCGCAACGCCTCCGGCCATCGTTTCCGGTGCGTGCTTTTGCGGCGTCTCGCAACTATCGAGAGTAAACGCGATGGACCGGAACGAAAAATGGATGCTCGGTTTGTTCAGGTCGGCAGAGGCAGCGTTCTTCCACGCGCTTCCGGCCAGCGCCAGCATCAGAAACAGGGACAGGCTGACCACCGGGGCGAATCGAGTTCCGCGGACAAATCTATTCGTGAAGTCCTTACTGCGCATTACCAGGCCGAGTGAGTTTCTCAATTTCTTCCTTTTCGCGTGTCGCGTCATTGCTGCGCCCCGAGGCGGCATAGGCGCGAAGCAAATCCCAGTGAGTTCGCACCGTTTGTGGCGCGTTTTTCTCCGCTGTTTCCAGCTCCCGGATGCCTCCAACGGTGTCTCCCTTCGCAACCAGCACTTCACCCATCATCATATGGGCCGCTGCGTAGCGGGGTTCGAGTTTTACGGCTTCCTGCGCTAACGCTAGGGCTTCATCCAACCGCCCTTCCTTCACGTACTCTTCGGCGAGCCGCAGCCGCGCCGCCTGGTGAAAAGGAGAGACTTCGAGCTCCCGTTTCATCTCCGCAACACCGTCTTCCGGGCGAACGTCAAGAAGAAACGCGCCATAGAGAAAATGCACTCCGGGTTCCTTCGGATAGGCTGCCACCATGCGGCTGAAAAGCTTTTCCGCCTCGTCCTGCCGCTGAGCTTCCAGCGCCAAAGCGCCTTGCCCGGCCATTCGAATCATAGCGCGGCGATCGGCTGGTATCTCCGACGGCAGAAGGGGCATGCGCAACGCTGCCAGCCCGAGCGGCTCAACGAGAAGGTCCGGCTGCTGGCCTGACTTCACCATGGCGATCAGCAGACCCGTGCTTTCGTTGAATTGCTCGAATCTCGTACGCAATATTGCAACAAAGTAGAATACGGACTCAGCCATTTCCTTGCGGTCGCCCAGGCCAAGCGCCATGGCATGTTGTAGGTGATCCAGAGAACGCGAATATTCCCGCGTTTGGAACTCGCTCATGCCCAGCAGCGCCCACCCTGGACCGGCTTCGGGATCCTGAGCGACAAACCGGCGCAGCAGGTCGCGCGCGTTGGCGTACAATTCTTTGTCATACAGGATTGTACTCAGGTACCAAAGTCCCTCCTTCCACTCCGGCCTCAAATGCAGGGCCTGCTCATATAATCCGGCGGCTTCATCATCGCGATTTTCTGCCCGTGCGCGATCCGCAGCCTGAGAAACCTCTTTGAAGTTCGCCACGCTGCGTTGCGAGGTCGTGCGGTCCAATTGCGGCGCGGGCGCACCTTGCCTCGCTGATGCTGCCCGAGCCAGGCAGAGTAGCGATAGAACCAGGAGCGAGAACAGGCGAAAGTTCATCGGGGGCGCTCCGGTGGGCCCGGCGCGGCACTCTTCTGGGCTCTTTTCTCTCCAAAGGGAGCGAGTGTCTCCTGTTCATCCTTCAGGGAAAGGAAGGCTGCAGCTTCGCGCTTGGCCTCCTGCAGGCGCCCAAGCTGGCGGTAGGCGCTGGAAAGCGCGGAGCGAACCATGGCGCTGCTGGGAGCGAGTCGTTTTGCGATTTCCAGTTCGCGTGCGCTCTCTTGGAAGTGTTCCGAATCCAGCAGACTTTTACCTAGCGCGTAACGGGCCCGGGCGTTGCTGGGTTCTAGCGTGGTAGCTTGTTTGGCCAAAGCCACGGCTTCTCCCGGCTGGAAGTCGCGAACCAGCGCCAGAGCCAATTCAGTGATTGCGGAAACGTGTTGGGGCGAAACCTGGAGCTCCTTTTTGTATTCTTCCTCAGCCCCTGGGAGTTCGTTCTCAAAACCCAGCAGGGTGCCAATAAAATAGTGCACGTTGGCTTCGCGCCCATAGTGAAGTTCTAGTCGGTGCGAAAACTCCTGGCGGCGGTCCGTATCGTCGAGTGCGGCGTACACAGCGGCCTTCCCCGCCAGCCAAACAAGTTCGTGCTTCGCGGCCGGATAATCTTCGGGCAGATTGGCCATGCGCAAGGAGGCCAAGCCCATGGCCTCTACAAGAGCGGGGGTCGGGCCAAGCTTCTTCGCCTTGGCCGCCAGCAAGTAAAGAGCTTGAGGAAACTGGCCCTTGCGTGTCAGGAGCAAAGCCCAATGATAGCCGGCTACGTCAAGAAGCGCGTCATTGCCTGGTGAACCGTTTTTGGACCAAGCCTGGAAATGTTGCAGAGCGCCATCATAATCGCGATTCTCGTACTCACACAACGCCAGAAACGCATAAGCGGGCCCAGCATTGCGCCCAAGCCTGATAAAGCGCGCAAATGCCTCCTGCGCTTCCGAAAAGCGATCCTCGTCATAGAGCAAGCTGCCGAGCCACCACCAGCCTTCATTCCAGAGCGGGTGCTCTCGCACGCCGTCGGAATAGAGTGCAATCGCTTCGTTCAGACGGTTGGCCGCGCGGGCTTCGTCGGCCTGTTTGGCAAGTTGTTCAAAGCCTTTTTGCGTTTCGTGAGGTATGGCCTGAGGTGAATTCGCAAGACAAAGGAACACAAAAAGGGAAATGACTTCGACCATAAGGAGAAATATACATGGGGCGGCCTCGACAAGCCACCCCATGCCTGACAGGCCGCTTAGGCCTAGAAGCTATATTTCAAGCCGAACTCCATAATGCGGCCGCCTACGTGATGCGTTGCCGTTCCGAATGTTGTAGTGCCAGTGCACGTGATTCCATTCGGATACGAGACGCCATTGATTTTTTGACCAACAGTTCTCTGTTGGCAAGACATCACTTGATCCGTTGTGGCGCCTGGCGTGCCCGGTGCCAGGCCGTTGCCAGGATACAGCATGCTGGCGCCTGTGATGACCTGTTTGAGGTCATTGAATGTGAGGTTGAGGTTGCTGTCGCCAGGTGAGAACGACAACAATCCAGTATTCGTTAAGTTGAAAGCCGAGACGCTGAACTGCAGATTTTGATGCTCTTTAATTTTGAAGTCTTTCCGCAAGCTCAGGTCGTTGTCCCAGAACTTCGGTCCACCAATGTAGGGCATGCCGGCACTCCCGAGCTTACCTATCGGTTGAGGCGCGAAACAATTCGGGTTGGCAAATTGGTTGTGGCCCAAACCGGTACTCGGGTTGCACGTCAGTACCGGAAATACCGTTACATCCGGAGACCCCAGCAGGTGAACGTTGTCTTGCGGAGAGCCGTCAGGGGCGGCTTGCGAAAGGTTGAAGTTGCGGTTTTGCCCGTTCGTCGCATTTAGCACCGGCATTCCGCTCTGAATGATCGTGGTGCCGGACAGTTGCCATCCGTTTACCGCGCCACGCACGAAGGAATTGCTGCCAGTGACCTTCGGCAAGTAGAAGACGTAAAGCAGGCTGAAGGCGTGTGGGCGGTCAGCTTTGTCGATGCCGTAAAGCCAGTTGGTACCGAAATTCGGCAGAGCTCCGGTGAAATAGTTGTTTCCGCCCGCCTGGTTGGCGGACAGAGCTTTCGACCAGGTGTAGCTTCCTTGCAGCATCAGCCAGCTATAGTTGCGCTTCAGGCTTGCCTGGAAAGCATCGTAGCGCGACTTTCCCGCCGTCTCGCTGCTAGTGATCCCCGTGTAATCGGAATAAGGGCGGTAGGTTAGCTGACAGGTCGTGGTTGTAATGTCACAATTGTTGGAGTTGGTCAGCAAGGCGCCAAAGGGGACAGCGTCGACGTTAATGGCATTTTGGAAGAACTTCCCTTGGTTTCCCACGTATGAGAGCTCTGCCTGGAGCTTCCCAGGTAGCCGCTGGTCAATTGAAAAGCTGTAGGTGGTGACCACGGGTTGCTCATCGTTCTTTGGGTTGTAAGTCGTAATGCTCTTCAGGCCTGGGCCAAGCATCGTGTTTCCGTAATTTGTGGGTGTCGGCCGTGCCAGACTGTCGATTGTTTCCCAGCTGGCGCACGCGGCGTCAAACTGTCCGCAGGATACGCCTACGGAACCAAAGGCGGTGTTCGAAGGCCCAGTGTAATTATTGCTTTGTAGGGAGTCGTAGGAACGATACTTGCCCCAGCCTCCGCGAAGCACGGTGCGACCGTTGCCGAACAGATCATAAGCGGCCCCTACGCGCGGTGAATAAAATAGGGGCCGACTGCTGGCGCCGGAAAGAGGGATGGACGAATCCAGTTTGTGCCAAGAGACACCGTTCTGCGTGTTTGTCGCAGCCGGGATAGTAGGATCGTACTTACTGGGATTGAACACGGCCAAGCCGACGTTGTCCACCGGGGCGTAGGGCTTTGCATAGTGTTCGAAGCGCATCCCGTACTCGATCGTCAGGCGCCGGGTGATTTTCCAGGAGTCCTGAGCGTAAAAGGCAGCGATGTTGTTTGAGATGTTGGCCGGTGGAGGCAGGGCCTGCTCGAAGTACGATTCGCCAATACCCATCAACACGTCAGCATAGTTGTTACCCGTTGGCGTATTCCACGGGCTGTACGTCAACACACCCATATACTGGCCCCAATTGTCCTGGGTGTTGTAGATGTGCTGGAAAAAGAAGCCGTACTTGGTGTTGTGGGTGCCGAACACCTTACTGAGGTTTTCAGACACGCTGGGGATCCCTTTGTTGGCGATCATCGTGGGATGGTAGTCGTGGCCAATATCTCCAAAGTTCGGAATGGATTGTCCCCACGTAAGCAGCGCGGGCATTTCGGGATTGCTAAAGACCCCCGTCAAGGGGAACCCCGCATTTTTGCGCAAGAGCTTGGAAGGATTCAGTGGCGTAGTCGGGAAGGTGATCTTGGTATAGCCAAAGTGAGTCTCGCTAGTCATCGTCGGGGAAAAAACGTGAAGGAAGCTGGCCACCAGGAAATCCGAGCCGTTATTGCCGACCACTGCTGTGGGCGACGGCACCGACCAATCCGACGCGGCGTTCCACAACCCAAACGGCATGGTGGCGCTTTCGCGCTGGCGGCTCCAGGAAATGTAAGCCTTGGTGTTCTGGCTTATATCCCAGTCGCCCTTCACGAGGTTCTGCCAGGAATTCTGAGGAGCGTTGAAGCTTTGGATATAATCAAAGCCGTTGGTCTTGCTAATTTGAGAAATGGGAATATTGGGCGTAGGCATGAAGTCCTTCATCAACAATGCGGCATTCGGGTCGATGCAAGCGCTATTCAAAACCCCTGCCGTAATGGTGCAACCTGGCCTCTGGGCCATCGCATTTGCCCAAGTCGTGCCGTTGGGCTGGGTGGGAGTTGAGCCCATAGCGAAACGGCCAACCGCGCCACCATAAGTGGCCAACTCACTGAAGTCACCGGACAACATTTTGGCATCTGGCACAAAAGCGCGCTCCACGCCGGCGTCCGGAGTCTGGTGATAATTCTCGTAAGACTCAAAGAAAAACAGCTTCGTGTGGCTCTTGTTGATGCCTGTTCCAGGGAAGATGATCGGGCCGCCAATATTGAAGCCGGGATAGTAGTAAGAGCTATCCGGCTTGGGATTGAACCCTAGAGGATAGCTGCACGTTCCACCAGAACAAATCTTCTGTTCCTTATTGAATTTTTCCGTAGCATTCAAGGTGGAGTTGCGAGTATTGAACCGCGCTTCGCCATGAAACGAACTCCCACCGCTCCTCGTCACTGTATTGACGACCACCGGACCCTGCGCATATTCCGCTGAGAAGTTCGAGGTAGATGCCTTGACCTCTGAAATCATCGACGGGTTGGGATTGACTGGTGTGGCGTTCCCAGCGGAACCGGGATCAAACACGTTCTGGCCGTCCTGCGTAATGTTTGCACTCTGCCCGTTGATTTGAACCGCTCCTAGCCCACCCGCACCCTGTCCATTGGGGACGAAACCGTTGATTCCTATCACCTGCCCGCTATAGTTTGAGCGGTTCAGACCATTTGTCGGGGCCAGCACGGCTCCCGGCAAGAACTTTACGAACTCGCTGGCGTTCCGGCTAACCAGAGCCAGATCTTCCAATTCTTTCGCGGAAATAAGCCCTGCCTTCTCCCCCGAGTCCGTGGTGGCAATTTCCGATACGCTGCTCTCGACCACCACACTTTCGGTCACAGCGCCAAGCTTCATCGCGATGTCCAGCGTGCGACTATCACCGCCGTTCAGCGCGATGCCCTTGCCGACCCATTTCTGGAAACCGGTCAATTCAACAGTCACATTATAAGTGCCCACTGGAAGAGAGGGGACGGCAAAAAAGCCGTCCGCGTTTGTCTCCGTGATACGAGGCTCTCCTGACGCTGAATTGTTAATCGTTACCTTGGCGCCCCGGACGACGGCACCGCTGCCATCCCGCACTGAGCCGCTGAGCGTAGCGAACTGCGATTGCGCCGAAGCGACTGGTTGCATCAAAAGAACTACTACGAGGAAAACGCTTACAATTACTAGCAGACGTCTCATTTCCCCTCCGAGTTTGAACTGTGACAGCCGATTCGCAGGGGACCTAAACGCGGAAAACTGCAGAACATTATTCAGCACAAACACCCCCAAACTGTTTCAATTGAACAAAGCACCCCTAGTGATTGGTGAAAACGCTGGCATCCAAAACCCCAACCGTTAACGTTAACGGTGTCTTAGTGGCTATGTTCTACTCCTCGCGAAATCAGCTTGTCAAGACCTATCTTCGAAAATCTGATGATAAATATCGTTTTTTTGGCGGAATTACGGGCTTCGCAAAGTCAGCCTCTAACCTAGGGAGTTCCGGGCGTAGGAAAGTAGGCCCAGTTGTCCCACGCTTACACCATTGACTCTGCTAGAATCCCGGCGGACTCATGCACCGATTTTCTTCAGTAGCATCGGCTGCTCTGGCGACAGTTGTCCTTATCGCCTCCCATTTTCTGTCTCCCCGCTCCGCCAAGCCTCTCGAGCGCAACGTAGCCCAGACTCAAAGCGCTCTGCCTGCCTCTCCGCAAGGCGACGGCAATGGACCGCGCTTGCCTCCCGTCTCAAAGCCCGCAGTCCACTTCCGCGACATTTCCGCGCAAGCTGGCCCCGCGACCGTCCCACACTCCCGTTCGGACCGCCGCTACGTCCTTGACACCATGGCCGGCGGCGGAATCACTCTTTTTGACTGCGACAATGATGGCAAGCTTGACATCGCTGTGGTCAACGATTCTACGATCGATCAGTACCTGAACGGCGGCGACTTAATGGTTACCCTCTACCATCAGGATTCAGATTCCCCTACCCCCCATTTTACGGACGTCACAAGATCTGCCGGTTTGACTACCAAGGGGTGGGGAATGGGCATTGCTGTCGGTGACTTCGACAACGACGGACTCCCCGATCTCTACGTGACCGGATACGGGCACAACGTGCTCTATCACAATCTGGGTGGCTGCAAGTTTGAAGATGTAACCAAGAAGGCCGGCCTCGAAGTTGGAGGCTTCAGCACCGGCGCTGCCTGGGCCGACTACGACCGCGATGGGTTCCTCGATCTTTTCGTCGCTCGCTATGTCCACACCGACGTTCATCATCTTCCGAACCCCGCGCAATCCGTGGGCTACAAAGGCGTCCTCGTCGAGTTGCCCGATACCATGGAAGGAGAAACGGACTTCCTCTTTCGCAATCGCGGTGACGGCACATTTGAAGACGTATCCGCAAAAGCCGGTGTCAACGATCCGCACAAACTCCACGGCATGGGTGTGGTGTGGGGCGACTATGACGGGGACGGCTGGCCCGACTTGTTCGTAACCAATGACTCGGGTTGGAACTTCCTCTATCACAACAAACACGACGGTAAATTCGAAGAAGTTGGAATTGCCTCCGGCACCGGCCTGGGACCCTTTGGACAAAACTACGGAAACATGGCTGCGGATTTCGGTGATTTCAATCGAGACGGCAAGCTCGGCCTCATCGTCACTCGTTTCGGCAGTCAACCTGCCAGCTTGTTTTGGAATCGCGGCGACTACTTCCTCGATACCGCAGACAAGGCCGGCATTGCCAAGCCGACCCTTGCCCCCATCAAGTGGGGAACGGGCTTCGGGGATTTCGATAACGATGGGTGGCCGGACATTCTGATCGCCAACGGCAATTTCTCGTCTTCCATGGATGCTCTCCCGAACGAACCCCGATTTGCCGAGCCTCTTCAGTTTTTTCGCAATTTGGGAAACCGCACATTTGAAGATATTTCAGACGCCGCAGGGTTGAACGATCTGCGCTTGCAATCCCGAAGAGGCACTGCATTTGGCGACATCAATAACGATGGGAATCTGGATGCTGTAGTTTTCAATGCCAACGGTCCGCCTTCGCTCTTCATTAACGAAACGGCGAATTCAAATCATCGCGTGCTGTTCCGTCTAATCGGAACCAAAAGCAACCGTGCTGCGATTGGGGCGCGCGTCGTTGTGATCACGCAAGGAATGACGCAGATTGACGAAGTTAGGGCAGGTGGTAGTTACAACTCAACAAATGATACGCGCCTGCATTTTGGACTTGGATCTTGTGCCGCCATGAAGAAAGTTCAAGTCCATTGGCCCAGCGGCCTAGAGCAGGAGTTCCTTGATGTGCCGGGAAACGCAATCTACGAGATCACCGAAGGGAAACAGATGAATCGCTTGGCTACGTTCCCGCCTTAGGCGCCTGAATTTGGCTCGCTGGGCTTTACGATTTGCGAACCCTTCGTTTTGAAAGCAGAGTGTTTGGCCAAAAAACGGGAGCACATGATTTTGAAAACGGTCAGCCACCTTGCTCGTGTGAGTGCCAGAATACACTTCGAAACTATTC
>WNFI01009761.1_pt1 | contig 13076 bp, 13 predicted proteins | sample 5400471 | NCBI WGS metagenome assembly WNFI01 (sample SAMN13153348, study PRJNA577476) | soil metagenome | isolation source: 100 cm saprolite on Douglas fir-dominated hillslope | place: USA:California | collected 2013-09-17
CTGCACTGCGTAATCTATGGCGTCGGCGATCCGGCGTGCCAGGCAGTCATAAACCTCGGCGGCGAGGCGCGTCCGGTCAGCCTTTTGTACGTCCTCGAAATTGAACGTTCCGTTATCGCTCCAGAATCTCATGATATCGAAACGCTTGAAGAGATACGCCTCGTCGACGTCTGCGACGCGGTGCATCGCTGCCAGGTAGCGCTCGAATCCGATAATCGAGGCGGTGCGACGCGAGTACTGCATGTCGATCAGCATGACTTCGATGTCGCGCGCCCGCAGCGCAGCGATACCGGCCTCGAGCGTAGCAGTGAAGGCATCAACATCGACGCCGCGAACCGCATCGGTTGTGCCCGTCTCCCAGATCGTCAGCACGGGGTCTTCGGCGACGACATCCTGGGCAAAGCGGTCGAGCATCTCCTGCGCGGTCTGTCGCGGCACACCCTTGTTGACGACGGTGATCTCGACGTCAGGGAAACGCTCCGCCAGCGTCTCCTCGAGTCGCTCGGGATAAGATTGCAGCGGCGACTGGGCGGCCGCTCCGGCTGTCGAGGAGCCACCGATGGCGACGATCTTCACCGGCTTATGTTGCTGAATCCGGGCGGCGAGAAGCGGCAGTTTGGGATCGTCCTGAACGAGTTCGGCCGGTACGGTGCAATCCTTCTCCTGCTCCTGTGCGGCGACTGGCCGCGCCGTCAGCAGCATCGGAGCGATCAGCAAGGCAAGGCAGGCAACGAGGCGCCGCATCGTGGCTAGCTCGGTCGAAGCGGCTGCATTGGCCGCGACGATGGCAGGAGGTCGTCCGGGCCGCGTTCCATTGCGCGGTACCAGCTGACAAGTGCAGCCATGCCGACCATCAGTGCGAAGCCGGCGAGATTTACCGCGATCTGCATGGGCAGTCGACCCGACCATTCGGTGAGAACGAAGTGGCCGAGCACCGAGAGCAGGATGCCGAGGCAGAAGATATGAAGCGACTGCTGGCCGCACATGATGATCGGGCGAGCGAATCGCCCCTGCAATATCCGGCTATCAATCGAAATGAGGTGAACGACGACAACTGCAACAGCAAGGAAATGGATGAGGCGGATCGGCACGAGATTGGTCTTGTTGATCGGCCACAACTGCTTCAGGAGCACGGTGGGAAACGGGTCGTAGACGCCGTGAATCGTCCAGCTGAGGTTGATCACAGCGGAGGCGACGACGATGATGATAGAAGGACCAAGCAGCCACCAGCTGCCCGGCCGGAGACGACGCCCGGCGCCTCCGGCAAAGCCGCAGCACGCACCGATCACGAAGAGAAGCTGCCAAGCGAGCGGATTGAAGAACCAAACCTCCTCTGCCGGATAGCCGCGCAGCGACAAGCCGAAAATCTGCGTCGCGACGTAAAGCGTCAGCGCCGGCAGCAGCGCGGCGATGGTGTTCAACCGCAGCAGCCAGAGGATGAGCGGGAAGCTTGCCAGCAGGACGATATAGACCGGCAGGATGTCGAGAAAGGTCGGCTGAAACTGGAGCAGCAGCGCCTTGATGATGGCAATATGCGGTTCGGCCAAGAAATCCCCCACGCGCAGTTCATCGTTATACATGGGGTTATTGAAGGTCAAGACAGTATAGGAAACTTCCGCAGTAAATATCATGAATAGGAAGATGTGGGCGACATAGAGTTGCCAGACGCGCCGGTAAATTTGCGCGCTGGCGAACACCATGCCGCGGCGCTGCATGCTGCGGCCGTAGACCATCGCCGCGGCATAGCCGGAGATGAAGATGAAAATCTCGGCCGCGTCGCTGAAACCGATCGATGGAAGCGTGAGATAGCTCAGTTTGTTTTCCGGAATGTGATCGACGAAGATGAAGAAGAGCGCGAGACCGCGAAAGAAGTCGAGGCGAAGATCGCGGGGACGGCTCTTTGAGTTTGCCGCCATGCCATTGCGATCCTGCGGAATAACGCCCATCGAGACGACCGTCAATCTCGCAAGCCACGACCCGTAGCATCGATGCGCAAGGCCCGCCGAGTCGACGCGGTTGGCGAAACTCTGGCACGAAAGACCGCTCGCCAATGCGACCAGGCCGTTCCTCCGCAGCACCCGTCATCGTCTTTCGTCGCCCGGATCGGAAAGCACCTCGTCGAGGCGGATAACGGCGCCGTTGATCAGGCGCTTGCCGGCGTGCTCGAAATTGACGGTAATGCGATCGCCGATGACCGATTGCACCTGCCCGATGCCCCAGCCGGGCTCGGCAGGATGGCGCACCCGCATGCCGGGAACGAGACCACCGGTCATCGCAGTCTCCGACGATCGATCTGTTCTTCGCGCATTTGGCCAGGCATCAGGTTGTGAGCCCCGCAGTCGCGGACTATAGATAGTGAAGATAGATCGTCTGACGGGCGACGAAAAGGGAAGCTCATGGGCAGGCAGGTTGATCTGCGAATATTGGAGTTGCTCACGGCGCGGCTGTGCCACGAGCTGATCAGCCCGATCGGCGCCGTCGCCAACGGTGTCGAACTGCTCGGCGAGGACGACCCGGATTTCGTCCGCGACGCCACCGCGTTGATCGGACAGAGCGCGCGCAAGGCGGGGCAGCGCCTGCAATTCTATCGCTTCGCCTACGGCTCTTCGGCGACCGGCGAGGGCGCCGGCCCCGATCCGCGCGAACTCGTCAACGGTCTCCTCGATGGCGGTAAGGTGAGTTGCGAGTGGCGAGACGGCGCCGAGACGCAACCAGCCGAATGGCAGAAGCTGGCCTGCAACATGGTGGTGCTCGCTGCCGAGGCATTGCCGCGCGGCGGCACGATTACCGTGACCGCAGGATTTACTGCAGCGCGGCGTCTCGAAGTCGTCGGCGTCGGCGAGGCGATCAATCTGACGGGCGAGGCGCGCGCAGCGCTTGCCCTCCGGGCGGAGCTTGCCGACCTCACGTCACGCACCGTTCACGGCTATTTCACCGCTCGCCTCGCCGAGGCGCTCGGCGTCGTTCTTACCCTTGCCGAACCCGTGCCCGGACGGCTTACCCTTACCGCCGCATCCTAGCGACCCCCGCCGTTGCGCCCCGGCATCCGCCCGAGCGCCAATTCGGGCCTCCGCGTAACCGCTTCTTAATCCATTTCCCGCAAGTTGTAGCAATCGGTCGGCGGGTGCTGTCCGACGACGCCAATCGATGCTGCCTTGCCGGAAACAGCCCATGGATGATCTTCTCAGCGAATTCCTGACCGAAACCAACGAAAGCGTTTCGATGCTGGATGTTGAGCTGGTGAAGCTCGAGCAGAATCCGAACGACCCGGCGTTGTTGAGCAACATCTTTCGGCTCGTTCATACGATCAAGGGAACCTGTGGGTTTCTCGGATTGCCGCGCCTCGAATCGGTAGCGCACGCAGCCGAGAATGTGCTTGGCAAGGTTCGCGATGGGGAACTGACGGTGTCGCCGGTGGCGGTCAGCCTCATCCTCGAATCCCTCGATTGCATCAAGATGATCATGGGCGCGCTCGAGGCCACGGAAGCCGAGCCGGCAGGGGACGATTCCCATCTGATCGCGCGGCTCAACCTGCTCGCCGGCGACGAGGCCGCCCCGCAGATCACGCAGCCGACACAAACGGTCGGCGCCGTGCAGCAGGCCGAAAGCGGGCAGCTACCGAACAGCGCGGCACCCGTCGCGTCGCCGTTGCCCGGTGAGATGACAGAAGCCGTTCCCCCCAATGAGGCGGGCGACGACGTCGTGCCCGATGCCGCAGTCGAGGTATCGGGCGCTACCTCCCGGCAGGTCGAGGCAGGGAAGGAATCGATGGTTGCCGGTCAGAGCATCCGGGTCAACGTCGACCTGCTGGAAAACCTGATGACGATGGTGAGCGAGCTCGTACTCACCCGAAACCAGCTCATGCAGATTCTGCGTAGCCAGAAGGACAGCGAGTTCACCACGCCGCTGCAGCATCTATCGCATGTCACCACCGAGCTGCAGGAGGGCGTCATGAAGACGCGCATGCAGCCGATCGGCAATGCCTGGGCGAAGCTGCCGCGCATCGTGCGTGACCTCGCGCTCGAACTCAACAAGAAGGTCGACCTGCGGATGCTCGGCGCCGAGACCGAGCTCGACCGGCAAGTCCTCGAGATGATCAAGGACCCGCTGACCCATATGGTGCGCAATTCGGCCGATCATGGCATCGAGTCGCCAGCGGACCGGCTGCGCGCTGGCAAGCCCGAACACGGCACGATCACGCTCAATGCCTATCACCAAGGCGGACATATCGTCCTTGAGATCAGCGATGACGGGCGTGGATTGCCGCTGGAGAAGATCAAGAAGAAGGCATTGGCGAGTGGGGTAGTCAGCGAAGCCGAGCTCGCCGGCATGGCCGACCAGCAGATCCAGCAATTCATTTTCAAGGCCGGCTTCTCGACGGCAAACCAGGTGACGAGCGTTTCCGGCCGCGGCGTCGGCATGGACGTCGTGCGCACCAACATCGAGAAGATCGGCGGCACGATCGAGCTGAAGAGCCAGGAAGGCAAGGGTTCGTCTTTCATCATCAAGATCCCGCTGACCTTGGCCATTGTTTCGGCACTCATCGTCGAGTGTGCCGGCGAACGCTTCGCCATCCCGCAGATCGGCGTCGTTGAACTGGTGCGTGCTGCGGCAAACTCAGAGAATCGCATCGAGCAGGTAAACAACACACCGGTGCTGCGCCTGCGCAACAGGCTGCTGCCGCTCGTCTCGCTGCAAGCCTTGCTCAAGCTGGGGACGCCACGCAAGGACAGCGCCGAGACCTTCATCGTCGTCGCCCAGGTCGGTACCTACAGCTTCGGCATCATCGTCGATCGTGTCTTCGATACCGAGGAAATCGTCGTCAAGCCGGTGGCGCCGATCTTGCGCGATATCGCGATGTTCTCCGGCAACACCATTCTCGGCGACGGCAGCGTCATCATGATCCTCGACCCGAACGGAATCGCCGCGGCGAGCGGCGACATCACCGTCGAGGAGAGCGCGGTCCGCGAGCAGGCGGTGGCGCGCGCCAACCATGGTCGCGAGCGCACCAGCCTCTTGTTGTTCCGGGCGGGCGGCGAGGGACCCAAGGCGGTGCCGCTGGCGCTTATCGCCCGGCTCGAGGAGGTCGAGCTTGAACGCATCGAGCAATCGAACGACAAGCCGGTAGTGCAGTATCGCGGCAAGCTCATGCCGCTTGTCACCATCGATCCCAGCTACACTATCGCGAAGACCGGCCGAAAGCCGGTCCTCGTCTTCGCCGATCGCGAGCACACGATGGGGCTCGTCGTCGACGAAATTCTCGATATCGTCGAGGAGGAGCTTGCCGTCGAGCTCGTCACCGAACGGGCCGGCTATATCGGCAGCGCAGTCATCGCCGGCAAGGCGACCGACGTCATTGATGCCGGCTACTACCTCACTCTTGCCTTCGAGAATTGGTTCGGCTCGCATAGCGAGCTGGATGGCGATGACAATGCCAAGCGCATTCTGATCGTCGATGACTCGCCGTTCTTCCGCAATCTGCTGGCGCCGCTCCTGTCGGTCGCCGGATATCAGGTTACCACCGTTGAATCGGCGGACCGCGCCCTCGGCCTCTGCGAGGCCGGCGAGGATTTCGACGTCATCGTCAGCGATATCGAGATGCCCGGGATGAACGGCTTTCAGTTTGCCGAAGCAGTGCGCAGTTCGGCTCGCTGGCAGAATACGCCGCTTGTCGCTCTGTCGTCGCACACCTCGCCGAAGGACCTCGATCGCGGCCGCGAGGTCGGCTTCAGCGACTATGTCGCCAAGTTCGACCGTGATGCGCTTCTCTCCACGCTCTCGGAAACGCTCAGCCTGCACAGAGGTGCCGCATGAATCACGAAACCACCGGCGATCCGCGCCGCGGCAAGACGAGCGGCGCGCGCGAGGCAAGTGAATTCGCCTCGGTGGTGATCGGCGACCAGCTCTTCGGCATTCCGGTGCTCCAGGTGCGCGACGTGCTGGCCTCGCAGCGGATAACTCGCGTGCCGCTGGCGCCGCCGGAGGTCGCCGGTACAGTCTGATGGTCGACGCGGTCGGCGAGGTCCTCAGCCTCGCGCAGACGGATTTTGAGCGCAATCCCGCCACCCTCGACGCGCGCTGGCGCGAGGTATCGGCCGGGATCTATCGCCTCGAAGGTTCACTGCTCGTCGTACTCGATATAACACGCCTGCTCGACATCTCGTCTCGCTCGGAAGCGGCATAACGTCATGACTATTTTTTTGCAGACAATGGGAACGAGGCCATGAAATCCTGCCTCATCGTGGACGATTCGCGGGTCGTCCGAAAAGTGGCGCGCCGGATACTCGAGGAGCTCGAATTCGCCATCGAGGAAGCCGCCGACGGTCAACTGGCGATGGCTGCCTGCCAGCGGCGGATGCCGGACGCCATCCTGCTCGACTGGAACATGCCTGTGATGAACGGCATCGAGTTCCTGCGTGCCTTGCGCCAGATGCAGGGCGGCGCCGCGCCGGTCGTCGTCTTCTGTACGACCGAAAACGACATCAGGCACATCCAGGAAGCGGTTGGTGCCGGGGCGAACGAGTACATCATGAAACCGTTCGACACCGACATCATTCAGGCGAAATTCCAACAGGTGGGGCTGCTGTGAGCAACCCTGCCTCGGTGCTCCCCGGGGCGACGCCATCGTCAATCGCACAGGGCGCGCCATACCGCATCATGGTCGTCGATGACAGCGCCGTAATTCGCGGTCTGCTGATTCGCTCGCTCGAGAGCGATCCGAAGATCATCGTGGTCGCTTCGGTCGGCGACGGCCGCATGGCGCTTAACGCCTTGTCGCGCCACGACGTCGAGGTCGTCGTGCTCGATATCGAAATGCCGGTCATGGATGGCTTGACCGCCTTGCCGCAACTTATCGCGGCGCGGCCGGGGCTCAAGGTGATCATGGCCTCGACCTTGACCCGCCGCAATGCCGACATCAGCCTGCAGGCGCTTGCCGCCGGTGCCGCCGACTATATCGCCAAACCGGGCGCAACGGCGCTCACCAGCGCCGACGCCTTCAAGGGTGAGCTGGCTGCCAAGATCAAGGCGCTCGGCGAGGCGAAACGCAAAGCGGCCGGGATCGCCCAGCCGGCGACTTTCGTGCGTCAGGAATCTGCCGTGCGGGCCCCGATGCGCCGCCAATCGGTGTCGCAACCGATCGTCTTGTGCGCTGCGCCACCAGAACCGTTCGACGCCCTGGCGATCGGCTCGTCGACCGGCGGGCCGCAGGCGCTTTTCCAGCTCCTCGCCAATATCCGCGGTGCGGTGACAGGGCCGATCTTCATCACTCAGCACATGCCGGCGACCTTCACGACGATCCTCGCCGAGCATATTTCGCGCTCGACCGGATGGGCCGCCGCCGAGGGGATCGACGGCGAGAACGTCCGTCCGAGCCGCGTCTATGTCGCGCCAGGCGACTTTCACATGCTGGTCGAAGCGGCGCCAGGCGGCGAGAAGATCGTCCGCCTGAGCAAGGCTCCGGCGGAAAATTTCTGTCGCCCCTCGGTCGACCCGATGCTACGCAGCCTAGCGCAGCTCTATGGTCGTCGACTGCTGACCGTCATCTTGACCGGTATGGGACATGACGGCCTGCACGGTGGGACGGCGGTGCGGGAAGCGGGCGGTTCGGTTGTCGCTCAGGACGAGGCGACGAGCGTCGTTTGGGGCATGCCGGGCGCGGTCGCAACCGCCGGCCTGTGCAGCGCCGTATTGCCACTCGTCGAGATCGCCCCGTACATCTCCAAGCTCGCGCGACGGTCGGCAGCATGAACGGCGACGAGTTCGATGTCCTGAGCAACCTGGTCAAGGAGCGATCCGGGCTCGTGCTGACGCGCGACAAGGCCTATCTGCTCGAAAGCCGCTTGCTGCCGGTTGCCCGTAAGTGGCAGCTCAAGACGCTCGGCGAACTCGCCGGGGCGGTTCGCAGCCGCGCCGACAGCGGCTTGGTACGCGCGGTCGTCGAGGCGATGACGACGAACGAGTCATTCTTCTTCCGTGACGTCAAGCCGTTTGAACAATTCAAGAGTTTCGTGCTGCCGCATCTGCTGCGCACGCGCGCGACGACGCGCGGCATCCGCATCTGGAGCGCCGCTTGTTCGAGCGGCCAAGAGCCCTATTCGCTCGCCATGATCCTGAGCGAGCAACGCGCGCAACTCGCCAACTGGCGGATCGACATCCTGGCCACCGATCTGTCGACCGAGATCCTCGACAAGGCTCAAGCCGGCCTCTACTCCCAATTCGAGGTGCAACGCGGGTTGCCCATTCAGCTTCTCGTCAAGCACTTCAAGCAGCAGGGCGAGCGTTGGCAGATCGATCCGGCGATTCGCTCGATGGTTCGGTTCAGGCAGCTCAATCTGCTCGATGACGTCAGCGCCCTCGGCCGCTTCGACGTCATCTTCTGCCGCAACGTGCTGATCTATTTTGACCAGCCGACCAAGACCCTGGTGCTCGACCGCCTCAGTCGGCAGCTGGCGCCAGACGGTCATCTTTACCTGGGTGGCGCCGAGACAGTGCTCGGGATCAGCGACCGGTTGCAGCCCGTGCCGGAGAACCGAGGCATTTACAGCATCGCGAGTGCCGCCGTGCCGCTCGCCCGCGTCGCCGCCCGCTAACCCACATAATGAAGGAGGCGCAGCCGGGTGGCCGCGCCTCTTTTGTTGACGATGGGTTTGCTGCGGCTTAGGCGCGCATCGCCTGTTTTTCGGGAATGGCTTCGCCGGGGTTCGGATCGCGGAGGACGTAGCCGCGGCCCCACACGGTCTCGATATAGTTGTCGCCGTTCGTCGCGACAGCCAGCTTCTTGCGCAGCTTGCAGACGAAGACGTCGATGATCTTCAACTCCGGCTCGTCCATCCCGCCATAGAGATGGTTGAGGAACATTTCCTTGGTGAGGGTCGTGCCCTTGCGCAGGCTCAGGAGCTCGAGGATGCCGTACTCCTTGCCGGTGAGATGGAGCGGCTGTCCTTCGACCTCGACGACACGGCTGTCGAGATTGACCAGCAGCTTGCCGGTGCGGATGACCGATTCTGAATGGCCCTTGGCACGCCGCACGATCGCCTGAATGCGGGCGATCAGCTCGCGCCGGTCGAAAGGCTTGGTGAGAAAATCGTCGGCCCCGAAGCCGAGACCCTTGATCTTGTGGTCGAGTTCACCGAGGCCCGACAGGATCAGGATCGGGGTGCGCACCCGCGCGGCGCGCAGCCGGCGCAATACTTCGTAACCATCGATGTCGGGCAACATCAGGTCGAGGATGATGATGTCATAATCGTAGAGCTTGCCGATCTCCAGCCCGTCTTCGCCAAGATCAGTGGTATCGCAGATGAAGCTCTCGGAACGCAGCATCAACTCGATGCTCGCCGCCGTTGCCGAATCGTCCTCGACCAGTAATACCCGCATCATGTCCTCCGAAAATCGACGGGATCGACCCGCCGTCAGTTGATGTTAACTACTATTACTACCGCTAGTTAACAACCGGTTAATCGTACTGGCTAGAAAGCGACTAAAACCCGGCACTTACGAAACCCACGGTCAACTGCGCGCTTGCCATCGCCGCACGCACGGCATCGCGGCCAGTCACGGAACACCCGCAGGCTTAACCCAACGTTAAGAGGCGATGCTCATGATGCGGCTGTCGATGCGAGGACATTCACCGCCCCCAATTCACCGCCTGGAGCCGCCGTGACCCTGCAGAGTCTGGTTAGCGATCTTGCGCGAATTCCCGAGCACCATCGCTACGGTCGCGTTACTGCGGTTCTCGGCATGTTGCTCGAGATCGGCGGCGTGCCGGAAAGCCTCGCCATTGGCGGGCGCTGCGAGATCGTCGGCCGCTACGGTGGCTGCCTGCCCTGCGAAGTGGTCGGCTTTCGCAACAGCCGCGCCCTCCTCATGCCGTTCGGCGCGATCGACGGGATCGGTCTTGGCTGCAAGGCCGAATTCGCCAACTCGGCGCCGGTCATCTATCCGCACGAGGGCTGGCTCGGCCGTGTCGTCAATGCGCTCGGCGAGCCGATTGACGGCAAGGGCCCGCTGCCGCAGGGACGCGTCGCCTATCCCTTGCGCAACCAGCCGCCGCCCGCTCACGCCCGTCAGCGCGTCCAAGGCAAGGTCGATCTCGGCGTACGCGCGATCAATACTTTCCTGACCTGCTGCCGAGGACAGCGCATGGGCATCTTCGCCGGCTCCGGGGTCGGCAAGTCGGTCCTGCTGTCGATGATGGCACGCTATACAGCCGCCGACGTCACCGTCATCGGCCTGATCGGCGAACGAGGCCGAGAAGTCCAAGAGTTCATAGAGGACGATCTCGGCCCCGAGGGTTTGGCGCGCAGCGTCGTCGTCGTCGCCACTTCGGACGAGTCGCCGCTGATGCGCCGGCAGGCGGCCTATCTGACACTGACCGCGGCTGAGTTTTTCCGCGATCTCGACCGTGACGTCTTGTGCCTGATGGACAGCATCACCCGCTTCGCCATGGCGCAGCGAGAGATCGGCCTTTCAGCCGGCGAGCCGCCGGCGAGCAAGGGCTATACTCCGACCGTATTTGCGGAACTGCCGCGCCTGCTCGAGCGGGCCGGGCCCGGCCGCAACCGTCGCAGCATAACCGGGCTCTTCACCGTCCTTGTCGAGGGCGATGACCACAACGAGCCGATCGCTGATGCGGTGCGTGGCATTCTCGACGGCCATATCGTCCTCGAACGCGCGGTCGCCGAGCGCGGCCGGTATCCGGCAATCAACATACTGCGCTCGATCTCGCGGACGATGCCGGCCTGCAACAGCGAGATGGAAAGCGGGCTCATCACCACCGCACGCGGCTATCTTGCGACCTACGAGGACATGGCGGAGTTGATCCGACTGGGCGCCTACCGCAAGGGCAGCGATGCGAAGGTCGACGAGGCGATCGCCTATTATCCGGCGATCGAGCAATTCCTCGCCCAGAAAAAAGGCGAGCGCGCGGATCTGGCGAGTGGATACGCAGCGCTTGCTCAAGTCCTGGGCAATCGCAGATGAGTACGCTCGACAGCCTCATCCGCGTCAACCGCTGGAAACTCGATGAACGCCGGCGGCAGCTCGGCGAGCTGGAGCGGCTCGCCGAACGCCTGGGCAGCGAGCTGGTCCGCCTGGAGCAGGAGCTGAAAAGCGAGCAGCTTGTCGCCGGCGCCTCGCTGGAGGCCGGTTACAGCTATGCCGGTTACGCTCGCGATCTGATCGCGCGCCGCGAGAAGCTGACCGCCTCGATCAGCGAGGTCCAAGGCCAGCTCATTGTCGCGCGCGAGGCATTGGCCGAGAGTTTTGGCGAGGTCAAACGCTACGAAATCGCCGCCGCCAACCGGCAAAAACGCGATCGCCTCGCCGTCGAGCGACGCCAGCGCATTGCCCAGGATGAAGTGGCGCTGCAGGTTTATCGCCGCCGCAACGACGGACGGCGCTGACCGCTTCCTCGGTCCTTCCCGCCGTTGCCGACCGAACTGGCCCACTCTTTGCAGGGTTGCCTAGCGAGCCGTCGCCGCGGTTATCGGCGGAGGGGCAAGTTTTCCGCTTGGGCGGAGACAGACAATCAGGCTAGAGTGAAAATACTAATGTGGTCGAAGAAAGAAGTTAATGCGTAACCGCCTAGAGGCGGAACAACGCATCTGGGGAGGCAGGATCGGACGCGACCGGCCCGGCACAAGCCGCGGGGGCTACGTCATCGAGTTTTGCTTCTCCTCGATACCCACTACTGGGATAAAGGAGGAGTCCATGAAAACACTGAGAGGGTCACTCGCAAAGCACATGCTCGGCGCCGTTGGCGTCGCCGCACTACTTGGCCTCGGCGGTTTATCGGCCCAGGCACAAACCAAGACCGTCACTGTCGGCATCACCTTGCCGTTGACCGGCTCCGACGCGCAGTCGGCGACGCTGATCAAGAATGGCGCGCAGATGGCGATCGACGAAGCCAACGAGAAGGGAGTCATTCCCGGCTATAAGATCGAGACCATCGTGCTCGACAGCGGCACGGCAACCGCTGGTCAGTACGATCCGGCGCAGGCCGCGACCAACACCAAGAAGCTGGTCGCCAACACGGCGGTCGTCGCCAATATCGGCCCGATGATGAGTGGCGAAGGGAAGGCGATGTCGCCGATCCTAAGCGCCGGCAATCTCGCCTCGATCACGCCGAGCTCGACCAACCCCGATATCACCAGCCCGAAATTCGCGGCGCAGTTCCGCCCGAACGGCAAGGCGGTGTATTTCCGCACGGTGACGACCGATGCCTTCCAGGGCCCGAACATGGCGAATTACTTCGCCGATACACTGAAGGTGAAATCGGTCTATGTCCTCGATGATTCCGGCGCTTATGGCGTCGGCATCGCCGACAGCTTCCAGAAACAGGCCGAGGCGCGTGGCATCAAGGTGCTCGGCCGCGATCAGCTCAACCCCAAGGAAGCCGACTACACGACGATCCTCACCAAGGTCAAGGCGGCCAATCCCGGTGCGCTCTATTACGGCGGCGTCTCGCAGGCTGGCGTCAAGCTCGTCAAGCAGGCCTACGACATCATCCCGAAGATGCTCAAGGGCGGCGGTGACGGCATGGTCGGTCCCGAATACCTCAAAGGCGCCGGCTTCCCGGCCGCCGAGGGCTGGTACGCGACGATCGCCTCGCCGCATCTCCTCGATGATCCCGCGGCAAAGGAGATGATGGGGGCCTTCAAGAAGAAATACGGCACCTCGCCCGACGACTACACGATCACCGCCTACGACGCGGCTCAGGTCATCGTCGACTCGATCAAACGCGTCGTCGTCGCCGGCAAGCCGGTCAATCGTGACAACGTGCGCGACGCCATCCAGGCGTCCAAGCTGAAGACGCTGCAGGGCGAGGTCTCGTTCGACGAGAACGGCGACCTCGTCAACAAGGTCATCAGCGTCTTCCAGATTCACAAGGACGATGCCCATCCCTTGGACGACGTCGAATATCAATACAAGTACCTGGGCATAGCGCCAGCAAGCTCGTAATCGGCGTTATCTGACCAGGATCTGGCAGCATGACATTCCAGGATATCCTGCTGCAGCAGATCATCAATGGTCTGAGCCTCGGCGCGATGTACTCGCTACTCGCGCTGGGGTTCACC
>WNFI01239917.1_pt1 | contig 13076 bp, 15 predicted proteins | sample 5400471 | NCBI WGS metagenome assembly WNFI01 (sample SAMN13153348, study PRJNA577476) | soil metagenome | isolation source: 100 cm saprolite on Douglas fir-dominated hillslope | place: USA:California | collected 2013-09-17
GGGCCGGCCGGGAAACGCTGAGTCCGGCGGAGCTCGAGCGCTACCGTGCGCGGGCCGCTCGGCTGGCGCCACCTGACCTGCTTAGCTGGCTGTATCGCGAAAGCATCATCGACGCTAGCTGGATGGAACCAGCTGCGGCTGGGTAATTGGAAGGTAAACTATCCGGGCACCAGGTGCCATGACCCGATTTGACATAGTCTGGCTCTCCGCCGAGCGGCTCAGCCGCTGGGCTTCACCGCACCAGCGCAACGTAACGGGAGTTGGGAATGCGCGTTCTGGTTCTTGGCGGCGACGGGTTCTGTGGGTGGCCCACCTCGTTGTACCTGTCGGACCGTGGTCATGACGTGACCATCCTGGACAACCTGAGCCGTCGGAATATCGACAACGAACTTGAGGTCCAGTCCCTGACGCCGATCAGGCCGATCGGCGAGCGGATGCGCACCTGGCAGGAGATCGCCGGGCGGGAGATCGGGTTCGTCAACCTGAACCTTGCGACCGAGTACGACCGCCTGGTGCGGGTGATCGAGGAGGTGCGGCCCGACGCGATCGTGCACTTCGCCGAGCAGCGCGCGGCGCCGTACTCGATGCGGTCGGTGAGCGCGAAGCGGTACACGGTCGACAACAACGTGCGCGCCACACACAACCTTCTGGTGGCCCTCGTCGCCACCGGCAGCCACGCCACGCTCGCCCACCTGGGAACAATGGGCGTCTACGGATACGGGTGGTCGGGCAGCGCGCCGATCCCCGAGGGTTACCTGACCGTCAAGGTACCGACGCCCGACGGCGACCTGGAGCGGGAGATCCTGCACCCGGCGAACCCGGGGTCGGTGTACCACATGACCAAGACCCTGGACCAGCTCATGTTCGCGTTCTACGCCAAGAACGACGGGCTACGGATCACCGACCTGCACCAGGGCATCGTCTGGGGCACCCAGACCGACCAGACCATCAAGGACGAGCGGCTGATCAACCGGTTCGATTACGACGGCGACTACGGGACGGTGCTGAACCGGTTCCTGATGCAGGCCGCGATCGGGCATCCGCTGACCGTGCACGGCAGCGGCGGGCAGACCCGTGCGTTCATCCACATCCGTGACACCGTGAGCGGAGATCGCCAATTTGCCGAACCCGCGCCGGGAGGCCGACGAGAACGACCTGGTCGTGCTCAACCAGCAGTTCCTGGCCCTCGGCCTGAACCCGACCACGCTGACCAACGGCCTGCTCGACGAGGTCACCCATATCGCCGAGAAGTACAAGCACCGCGCCGACCCCACCAAGATCATCGCCCGGTCAGTGTGGCGTGAGGGAATGGCAACGTCCGAGGACCTCATGACCGAGATCCCCGACACCAAGTAGCCCAGGCCGCACCGCCGCTCTAGCATGGGCGAGTGCGATGTTGACCTGTTACCGCTTCCGCCACGAGCCTGCGCCGTCGTCGATATGTTGGCGCCGCCGCGGTTGCTGTCGCGCTGGCAATTGAGTTTGTCGACGAGCTGGCTGACGGCACGAAGGGCGCTGCCCTCCCGCTTATCCGCACCGATCTAGGCCTGAGCTATGCCCAGATCGGACTGCTGATCGCCGTCCCGCTGCTGGTCGGCAGCCTGATTGAGCTGCCGCTCGGGTTGGTCGCCGGTGCGGGCAGAGTCAGGCACAGGCTGGTGCTTGCCGGGGGAGCGGTGGTGATTGCGTCCCTGGCGGCGGTCGCCGCGGCCCGCTCGGCGACCGTCTTGATGGTGGCGTTCGTCGCGTTCTTCCCGGCATCCGGTGCGTTCGTGAGCCTCACCCAGGCCGCGCTCATGGACAGGGCCCCCGGCCGCCAGCAGCAGCGGATGGCGGCCTGGAACCTCGCCGGCTCGGCCGGGGCGGTCGGCGGGCCACTGCTGCTCGCCGGGCTGCTCGCGGCTGGCGGCAACTGGCGGTCGGCGTACCTGCTGCTGGCCGCCGCCGCGGGCGCGGCATTGGCGGTCGCGGCGCTCGCCGCCCCGTCCCGCCAGGCACCGGTACTCGAGACGGAGGCGGGCGCGGCCGCTGACAGCGCAGGTGCGGGCGCGGGCGACGCTGGCGGAGGCAGTGACGCCGACCGCGACAGCGACGCCGACCGCGACAGCGACGCCGACCGCGACAGCGACGCCGACCCCGACGGCCACGGTCAGGGCGATGGCGATGGCAGCCGGCGGACGTCGGTCCGCGAGGCGCTGAGTGCGCTTCGACAGCGCGACGTGGCCCGGTGGGCTGTCCTGCTGGAGATCAGTGACCTCCTCCTGGACGTCCTCACTGGATATATCGGCATCTACCTGGTCGACGTGGCGGGCGCGAGCCCGGCCGAGGCGGCGGTCGGCGTGGCGGTCAGGCTTGGCGCGGGCCTGGTCGGCGATGCCATGTTCGTCGTCATCTCCAAGCGAGTCAGCGGGCCTGCCGCCCTGCGGGTCAGCGCCATCGCGGCCTGCGCCCTCTACCCGGCGTTCCTGCTCATCGGATGGCTGCCGGCCAAGCTGGCCATCCTGGCCGTGCTGAGCATGGCGACGGCGTGCTGGTACCCGGTCATCCAGGCCGGCCTGTACACCAGCCTGCCGGGCCGTAGCGGCATCGCGGTGTTCCTGTCAAGCGCGGCCGGGCTGGTCGGGGCCGCGGGGCCGCTGGCCGTCGGTTTCATCGCCCAGCAAGCGGGCCTGACGTGGGCGCTTGCTGTGCTGGCCGCGGCGCCAGCCGCGGTCCTGGCGGCACTGCCTGGCGCAGGCTGGCGGAGCATCCGTAAGGTGAAGCGATGACGGAGCCAGCAACTCCCGCGTTCCCCAAACCGGCGAGCCTCGCCGCGGCACGAACCCTCCTGGGCACAACCCCCGTTTTCGATGGGCATAACGATCTCCCGTGGGCACTGCGGCAGGCAGGCCACGGTGATCCGGGGCAAGTCGACATCGCCGCCCACGTCCCGTTCACCCACACGGACCTTCCGCGGCTCGCGGCAGGCGGCGTTGGGGCCCAGTTCTGGTCCGTGTACGTCCCGGCCGAGCTGGACGGCGATGCCGCTGTCGCGACGACCCTGGAGCAGATCGACCTGGTCCGCCGGCTGATCGCCCGGCAGTCCGGATCACTCGACCTGGCGCTCACCGCTGCCGACGCCGAGCGGATCATGGCGGCTGGCAAGATCGCGTCGCTGATGGGCGCCGAGGGCGGCCATTCGATCGGCTGCTCGCTGGGGGTGCTGCGGGCGCTGCACGCGCTCGGCGTCAGGTGCCTGACGCTCACCCACAACCGCAACCTGGCCTGGGCCGACTCGGCGACCGACGAGCCGGCCTGCGGCGGGCTGACCGACTTCGGCCGCGAGGTCGTCAGGGAGATGCAGCGGATCGGCATGCTCGTCGACCTCTCCCACGTCTCGCCAGGGACGATGAGCGATGCGCTGGACGCCACCACAGCGCCGGTGATTTTCTCGCATTCCTCGGCGCTGGCACTGACCGACCACCCGCGGAACGTGCCCGACACCATACTCGAGCGGCTCGCAGGCAACGCGGGCGTGGCGATGGTGACCTTCGTGCCTGCGTTCGTCTCGACCGCCTGCCGGGACTGGGAGAGGGACGCCGCGGCCGAGGCGGAGCGGCGCGGGATCGATTACCGGAACATCGCGTCCAGGGCGGAGCTGGAGGACTGGGTGCAGGCCAACCCGATGCCGATGGCCACCATCGCCGACGTCGCCGACCATGTCGACCATGTCAGGGAGGTGGCGGGCTTGGACCACGTCGGGATCGGCGGTGACTTCGACGGGACCCGCGAGCTGCCTCGCGGCCTAGAGGACGTGTCGTGCTATCCCGCGCTCTTCGCCGAGCTGCTCGACCGCGGCTGGACCACGGCCGAGTGCGGGAAGCTCGCGAACGGCAACATCCTGCGCGTGCTCCGCGATGCGGTGGACTCCGTCGACGTCGCTGACGCAGCAGGGCAGGCACGGCCGGGCCAGCCGGCCGGGCTCGCGGCTCCCATCAGCTGAACGGCGACTTCGGCCTGGGCTGCTCGACTCCGTCCAGGTATAGGTCGACGCGCTCGTTGTAGAAGGCGGCTAGGCCGGCGATCTTCTGGCTCTCAGGCAGCGGCGTCCTATAGGTCCACACGACGTCCTTGTGCAGGCGGCCGCCCTCGACGGCGGGGTTCGTATCGACTGACCAGTACGACGCCGTGCCCTTGTACGGGCATTGCGTGCTGCGGTCCGAGGGCCGGAGCAGGTCCATGCGCAGGTCCGCGAGCGGCACGTAATACCGCAGCGGCAGCCCGGTCTCGAACAGGATCCTCGGCTGGCTCGACTCCGCTATCCTGACGCCGTCAAGCTCCACCCGCACCAGCCGCGAGCTGGCCAGGATGTCGATCCTGGTGTACGGGGAACGCGGGTGCACGTAGACCGGCTCGTCCTCCTCGAGCCATTCGCTCATCGCGCCCCACTCCAGCCTGACGGCATCGCGCAACTCGGCGACGGGCGAATCAGGGTAGCGGCGGGCGGCGAGCTCGGCCGTGGCCACCGCGGTCTTGACGTGCAGCAGCTCGGCCTCGCCGAGCCGCGGCCGGTGCTCTGATTCGCCGGAGGGAATCAGTTCGGCCCTGATGTCGGCGGCCGGGATGTAGTAAGCCGGGAAATTGGCGTTCTCCCAGACCAGCAGCGGCGCTTCGGTGTCGGCGACTAGATCGCCGTCCAGGTACGCTCTGACCCGCTTCTGGCTGCGTTCCACCCGTACGGCCGTGGTTGCCTGCGCAGACATGGGGCCTCCTTGTGCTCGGACCTAGCGCTACCGGGCTGTAGCGTCATGGTATGCGGCTCGGCGTGCTGGACGTAGGTTCCAATACGGTGCACCTGCTCGTCGTGGACGCCCACCGGGGCGCCAGGCCGCTGCCCGCGTTCTCGCACAAAGAGGAGCTGCACCTCACTGACTGCCTCGACGCGCAGAACAGGCTGACGTCTGACTGCTCCGGCCGGCTGCTGAAGTTCGTGAATGAGGCTCTCCAGATCGCAGAGGACAAAGGGGTGCAAGAAGTACTCGCATTCGCCACGTCGGCAGTCAGGGACGCAGCGAACGGCGACGAGCTGCTGGCCTGGATCCAGTCCGAGACCAACATACGCATCCAGGTGCTGCCTGGTACGGAGGAGTCCAGGCTGACGTTCCTGGCCGCCAGGCGCTGGTTTGGCTGGTCCGCTGGGCGGCTGCTGCTGCTGGACATCGGCGGCGGCTCGCTGGAGATCGCCGCAGGCCAGGACCAGGACCCGTCGGTCGCGGTGTCGCTGCCGCTCGGCGCGAGCCGGCTGACCAGGGACTGGTTCACCAGCGACCCGCCCGACCGGGAGCAGGTCCGGAGCCTTCGCAAGCACGTGCGCGTCGAGATCGCCGCGGCCGCGAGCGCGATCAGGTCGGCCGGGATGCCCGACCATCACGTAGCAACGTCCAAGACGTTCAGGCAGCTCGCGAGGATCGCAGGGGCCGCCTCGTCGAGCGAAGGTCCGTATGTCAAGCGGGCACTCAGGCACTCCGATGTGACCGAACTGGCCGAGCGGCTTCCTGGCATGAGCGTCGAGGCCAGGAGCCAGCTTCCTGGCGTCTCGATGCTCAGGGCGCCGCAGCTCGCTGCCGGCGCGATCGTCGCCGATGCTGCGATGGACCTCTTTCAGGTGCCCGAGCTCGAGATCTGCCCGTGGGCGCTGCGCGAGGGCGTGATCCTGCGGCGGATGGACAGCCTCAGCGCTTAGCGCCCTCAGTCGTCGATGGCTCGGCCGCCGCTGCCCGCCGCCGTCTCGTCGAGCGCGCGTTCCACGTGGCGAGCCTGGCGGATCTCTTCAGCCGCCTGCAACGCGGCTTCGGTTACATGCTTGCCGGTCTCGCCCGCGTGGGCCGGATACCGGGCCGCATCGCGGCGCTCACCGGGTACGGCCAGCGGATCGGCCTCGTCGCGATCCCGCGTGGGGGCCGGTGCCGCGGTCCTCGCCTGAGCCGCCGCAGGCGGACGGCTAGCCGCGGCTGCGCGGACAACAGGCACCTGCTCGGCCTTGTCGTCGCCCGACTGGGGCTGGGCGGCCGCCGGCCTTGCGTCAGCGGGGCCCGCCTGGCGCGGGGCGCGATGCGCGCCTGCCTCTGCCTGGTCCTGCCCGCCTGCGCGTCCGTCGGGAGCCGGCGCGCCGTTGGGCGCCTGCTGGACGCCGAGCGCCCTGTTGACCTCGTCCTCAAGTGAGCCGCGCGACACCTCGCCCGAGACCAGGCTGGTGACCACGTCGCGGATCTCGGTCAGCCGCCTGACGGTCTCGGTGTGCCGCGAGATCAGCAGGTTGAGCCGCCGCTCGGCGCCGTCATGAATCGCCGTCGCGCGCGCTGTCGCATCGTCCAGCTGCTGCTTGGCCTGCGCCATCGCGGCGCCGACGGTGCTCTCCGCGTGCTGGTTCGCTTCGGAGACCGTCTGCTCGGCAGCGGCGTGAGCGCTGGAGAGCATCTTGTCCGCTTCGGCCGTCGCGGTCGCGACCGCCCGGTCCGCCTGCTCCTGGGCGGCGGTCAGCATCCGCTCCGCGCGGTCCTGGGCCTCGGCCTTGAGCCCGTCGACCTCCTGCTTGACGTCGGCCCTGAGCTTGTCTGTCTCCTTCTTGGCCGCCTCGCGCAGTTCGTTGGCGTCCACCGCGCCGTGCTCGCGCTCCGCCTTGGCCTCCTCGGCAGCGAGCTTGAGTATCTGGCCGACCCGCTCGCTGATCTCCTCGTGCGGCGGACGGCGGGCCGAAGCACGCGCCTCGCCGAGCTCGCGGCGCAGGTGCTCGATTTCGGCAATGCTCTGCGACAGCCTGCTCTCGAGCTCCCGCACCTGTCCGGCGCGCCATGCGACGTAGTTGTCTACCTGCTGGCGGTTGTAACCGCGGACTTCGCGCTCCCACTCCAGCCCGGCCTCGGCCAGTAGCTCGCTGTGCTCGCTCATGTTTCACCCGTCAGGTGCTTCAGGCAGATCCCGGATGGCCCAATGGAGCTGAGCCGAAGGCAGACCCGGGCCTGCAAGGTGGACCAAAGGCTGACGGTCTGCTGGCAGCGCGGCCTCCGCGCAGACTTCGTACGGCCGGTGGATGTGATGACTCTTGTCCGGAGGGGCATACCTGCGCAACCGAAACATCGGATTATCCATATTTGAGGACTTTCATCAACCGACAATCCGCCATCCGGCCAGAAGGTGACATCGCGGGTCAGGCTGGGCAATGATCTGGCATGATCGCGGCCCTGTGGGCGGCCGGATGGGATTGACGCGGGAAGCTACTTCAGATGAGGGCGAGGAGGCGAGACAGGTGAGCGCATCGGCCATGATCGGCTCGCTTGGCGACGCCGTTCCCTCGATCGACCAGAACGCCTGGGTCGCGCCCGGAGCAGTAATCGTCGGCGCTGTGCGCATCGGGCCGTTCTCGAGCGTCTGGTACGGATCCGTGCTCCGGGCGGATGAGGACGAAATAGTGGTCGGCGCAGAGTGCAACATCCAGGACCTGTGCTGCATTCACGTGGACCCTGGTCAGCCCGTTGTCCTCGAGGAGCGGGTCACTGTCGGGCATCACGCGACCGTGCACGGCGCATACGTGGAAGCCGGGGCCCTGATCGGGATCGGCGCGGTGGTGCTCGGCAGCGCCAGGATCGGTGCCAGGTCCCTGGTCGCGGCCGGCACGGTCGTCCGGCCCGGCTCGGCCGTCCCGGCCGGAGTCCTTTACGCGGGCGTACCGGGCCGTGTTGTCCGCGAGCTGACGGGGGAAGACTACAAGGGATTCGACCGCACGCCTGAGCGCTACGTGCAGCGCGCGGCCAGGCATCGGGCGGTTCGCTGGGACACCAGGCCAGAGGGCTAGCCGGGACCGGGCCGGCTCGCCGGGCACGCCGAGCCAGCGAGCCAATAGCTAGCCGGCGGTATGACCCGGCATAGGTGAGCAGGCTCACGGCAAGCGGCGAGAAATGATCCTGATGGGTCATGCGGGGCAATGATGCCGCCCCGTAGCCTGACAGGCATCACTGTCGGGCGGGCTGGGGCGATGGAGGTGGAGCGATGCGAGACGACCTTGACGATCGCCTCCACGACGCCGTGGCGCTTGACGAGATCGACCTTTATGCCGACGTGCTGACCGCGGTGGCCGCGGCAGACCGGCCGCTCACCGACGATGAGCTCGACGCGGTTCTCGGGCTCGATGACGCTCCTGGCGCCGCGCCTGCGAGCTGAGCTGGCGCCTCTCCATCGCCACTGCCGCCCCTCTCCCCGATAGCTCGACAGCGTGGTTTTTGCTTGCTCTCCGGCGGTCGCCGTTCCGCCTGCCATGATTGTCAGTCCGGTAAGAATGGCGAACCGCGCATTACCCCGGGCGCCTGGCTTTGCCTACCTGTGTGGCTGACTCGTACGAGCGGATGTGGCGAACATGACGTCGGTATCCCAATGCGTGAAGCCGAGTGACTCGTACAGGCTGATCGCCGGCGTGTTGGTTTCGTCGACGTAGAGCATGGCCTGGAACAGGCCGCGCGAGCGCAGGTAGCGAAGGCCGACCAGGGTGAGGGCCCGGCCCAGCCCCGAGCCGCGCTCGTCAGGGTCGACGCCCACCACGTAGACCTCGCCGATGGCCTGGTGCGCATGGTCGCTCTCCTGGCCATCCTGGCCATGAATCTTCGTCCAGTGAAAACCGACCAGCCGGCCGTCCCTTTCAGCGAGAAAGAAGCCCTCCGGGTCGAACCATGGCTCCTTCTCCCGAAGGTCGAGATCGGCACGCGTCCAGGCGCCCTGCTCGGGGTGACTGGCGAACGCGCGCCTATTGAGCGCCGTCCATTCGTCCTCGTCCTCGCCGACGCGGAAGGTGCGGATCGTGATGCCGTCGGCAAGCTGCGGCCTGTCCAGCTGCGCCTGGAGCGAGCGGCGCATCTGCCACAGCGCCCTGACCCGTTCGAACCCGGCCGCCGCCGCGAGCCGCCCTGCCGCGGGGAGGTCGCCGTGGGCCCACAATCGCAGCTGCTGCGCTCCCGCCTCTACGGCCAGCGCCTGGACCAGGGCCAGCCCGAAATGCCGACGCCGGTAAGCGGGATGGATGACGAGCTCGCCGCTCGGCCCCTCGACCGGGTCCGTGGGATCCAGATGCGCGTACCCCGCGATCTCGCCGTCCGCCATCAGCAGCACGTTGCGGGCCAGCCGGTCGCCGCCATAGCGCAGATGCAGCATCACGTGCTCCGACAGTGGTGCCACCCCGTCTTCGTCGGTGGCTAGCCTGACCAGCTCGAGCACGGCGGCCACCTCGCTGCTCGTGAGGCGCTCGGCGATCCGGATCTCGGTCATCTGCCGGCTCCGTTACCGGTCGGTGCGGCGGTCCGGCCGCGCGGCCCGGCCGGGCGCCTCTCGCCGCCGGTTCGGTCGGCGGTTGCCTGGCCCTGGCCCGTTCTGCGGCCCTCGTGCCTGGCTGGCACGAACTTGTACCCGACGTTACGGACGGTGCCGATCAGCGCCTCATTCTCGGGGCCGAGCTTGGCCCGGAGCCTGCGGACGTGAACGTCGACGGTCCTCGTACCGCCGTAGTAGTCATATCCCCATACCTCTTGCAGCAGCTGCGACCTGGTGAACACCAGCCGCGGGTGCTGGGCGAGGAACTTCAGCAGCTCGAACTCCTTGAAGGTCAGATCGAGGGCCACACCGCGGATCCTGGCCGAGTACGTCGCCTCGTCGATGACCAGCTCGCCCGATCTGACCTCCTCGGCCGGCAGCCCGACCCGTGCGGCGGCGCGGCCGATCGCGAGCCGGATCCTGGCCTCGACCTCGCCGGGCCCTGCGGTGTTGAGTATCACGTCATCGGCGGCCCATTCAGCGGAGACCGCAGCCCAGGCCCCCTCGCTGATCACCGCTAGGACGGGCACGCCGGAACCGCTGACCTGCCGCAGGAGGTCCTTGACCCGGACCAGGTCGCGCCTGGCGTCGACCAGGATGGCGTCCGGGCGACTCCCGTCAGCGCTGCCCGCCGACCCTGGGGTCCCGGGCGCCCCGGGCACGGCGTCCCCCGACGCCGGAGCCAGGCTGATCGCATGATCAAGCAGGCTCAGGGAGGGCAGGATCTCTGCGGCCGGCTCGCGCGCGGCGGTGAGCAGGAGCACCTTGCTCAACAGCCGCCACCTCCGGTCCGCGGCAGCTCCCCGCCAGGGAACCTATGCCGGAAATTCGCAGGACCCGGCGCCGGTGCCGGTCACTGCTCGATATGAGCGAGGATAGCTGACATGGGGATCGTGACCCTGCGCTACTGGGCCGCAGCTAAGGAGGCGGCCGGCGTTGCCGAGGAGAAGGTCGAAGCGGAGACCCTCGCGGCTGCGCTGGCGGCGGGGCTGGCGGCGGCCGGTGACCGGCCCGGAGGGAACGCCGAGCGGCTGAGGCTGGTCATGGCGCGGTCCGCGTTCCTGATCGATGGTCAGCAGGCCGGGACGAGGCCGCCGGAGTCGATCCGGCTGCCCGCCTACTCGGTCATCGAGGTGCTGCCGCCGTTCGCCGGAGGCTAACCGGCGACACGGGATTCGCCGGGGCTACTGCAATACGGGACGCGCCGGCTGGGCGCTCGCGGATAGGGTGAGCCGTGCTCGCCGTCGTGCTCATCAGCGGCACGGGCCTGGCCGTCGCGCTGGCCGGGACCGACCGGCTGCTCGCTGTCGTCGTCGGCCGCGGGGCCGGACGCCGCCTTGGCGCGGTGCTCGGCAGCGGGTCCGGTGCCGCGGTGCGGATCACGAGCGCGCCGTTCCTGACCCAGCTTGCCGCCGGCGTCTACCGGGAAATCGAGGTGACCGCGGCGGCCTTCACCGCTGGCGGGATCGAGTTCCGCGGGCTCAGCGCGCGGCTGTCCCGCGTGCACGCGCCGGTGCGGAGGCTGCTGGCCCGCCGCGGCCTCGTCGCCGACCAGGTGACCGCGATCATGACGATCCCGCTCTCGGTGATCGCCGACCGGCTACCGCGCGGCCTCCAGCTGCGAAGGCGCGGCGCCGACATCGCGGTCTTCGGCTGGGCGCCGCTCATGCCGGTGGCCGGAACGCTGGCGGTGACCGCCGACGGCCAGCGGATCTCGGTTGTGCCGCGGGTGCTGGGCGTTCCCAGCCTGGTGGGATTCGTGGTCGCGCTGCCTGGCCTGCCGCCTGAGCTGTGCATCGAGGCGCTCCAGGTCACCGACACTGGACTCGAGGTCACGGTGTCGGGAGATAACGTGAATCTTGTCCCGCGCTGAACCGGACGCGTGCGCCGTCCGTTTACCGTGGTGTGGTGGTTCGCGATGGCGCCGGGAGCCAGGAGCATCCCAAGGCGGTCAGCGACGACGACCTCGTTCGTGCTCTTTATCACGAGCACGCGGGGCCGCTGCTCAGGTATGCGCTGCACCTGACCAGCGGCGACCGGCAGCGGGCGGAGGACATCGTCCAGGAGACGCTGCTCCGCGCCTGGCTGCATCCCGATGCTATCGTCAGCCGACCGGCCCGGCCCTGGCTGTTTGCCGTTGCGAGGAACCTGGCGGTCGACGCGCACCGCGCCAGGCAGTCCAGACCGCGCGAGGTAGGCGAAGCGGCCCTGCAGCTGACGGCCGTGCCGGACACCGCGGACCGCGCGCTTGAATCGTGGGCGGTCGCGGACGCGATGCGGTCGCTGCGGCCCGATCATCGCGCTGTGCTGCTCGAGACGTACTATCGGGGCCGCTCGGTAGCAGAGGCCGCATCCGTGCTTGGCATACCCGCCGGGACGGTCAAGTCGCGCACCTTCTACGCCCTCAAGGCGCTGAAGCTGGAACTAGAGGAACGGGGGCTTGCGCCATGAGCGACCCGTCCTGCCGGACGTTCCGGGAACTACTCGGTGTCTACGTCGTAGGCGCGATCGAACCGGCGGAGCGCGCCGCTGTCGACGCGCACCTGAGTCAGTGCTACGAGTGCCGCGAGGAACTCGCCGCGCTCGCGCGGCTGCCTGCGCTGCTACACCGGGTGCACGCTGCGGAGGCCGAGCGGATCCTGCTGACCAGCCCGCCGCAGTCCGATCCCGCCGAGCCTTCGGCCGAGATGCTGGATTCGCTGCTCGCGCGGGTGGTGGCCAAGCGGCGGACGAGGCGGTTCCGCGGGCTGTTCGCCGCCGCCGCCGCGGTCCTCATCGCGGTCGGCGGCGGGGTCGCGGTCTCGGAGGCGACTGCCCCGCATCCGGGCACCAGCGTCGACGTGGCAACGGCCAGCAAGGGCCCGCTCGTCGTTACTGTCCGCTACAGCGCCACCAGTCGGGGCGGCACCCACATGTGGGTGCGGGCCTCCGGGTTCCGGCAGTGGACGTCGTGCGAGTTCTGGGTGCGCACGAAGGGCGGCCAGCGGCTTCTGGCTGGGCGCTGGATGGTGGGGCCAGGCGGCGACCGGCTCTGGTACCCGGCGCAGCGCGACGTTGCCGAGCCCAGCGTGACCGGGTTCCAGATGACCACGGCGAGCGGGGCACAGCTCAACATCCCGGCCGCGTGAAGGGCCCGGCCGCGTCGACGGCCCGGCCGCGTCAACGGCCCGCCCGCGTGAACGGGCCTGGTCGCATGAACGGCATTGCCGGGAATGTCGCGCGCCAGCGCCACGTTAACCCGGCGTGATCGGAGGACTGATCGCGAGCGTCTGCGCGCTCGTCGCGGCTACGGTGCTCGGACTGGGCTGGAAGGCGGGCAATGGCAGGGTCAGGGTCGCCGCGGCTAACGTAGCCCAGCCGGTGTCGGGGCTGACGCAAGCCGAGCTTGGCGCCGCCCTCGGCAGCCGCGCGACGCTGGTGCAGTTCTCCACGGCATTCTGCGCTCCGTGCCGCGCGACCAGGCGGATCCTGGGCGATGTCGCCGGGATGGTCGAAGGCGTAGCGCACGTGGAAATCGATGCCGAGTCCCGGCTCGACCTGGTCCGCAGGCTCGATGTCAGGCGGACCCCGACCACGCTCGTTCTCGGCCCAGACGGAGAAATCACTCATCGCGCGAGCGGGCAGCCGCGCAAGGCTGACGTGATCGCCGCGCTTGGGGCCGTGATATGATTTCCTATCAAAATGATCGGGAATGCTGCGCGACGCAGCGATCCGGCGTCGCTGGTGGCCTGACCAAGCGGCGA
>WNFI01661910.1_pt1 | contig 13072 bp, 14 predicted proteins | sample 5400471 | NCBI WGS metagenome assembly WNFI01 (sample SAMN13153348, study PRJNA577476) | soil metagenome | isolation source: 100 cm saprolite on Douglas fir-dominated hillslope | place: USA:California | collected 2013-09-17
CATGGCCGACGAAGCCTCTGCGCGTCGTAGTCCCGTTCACGCCAGGTAGCGCCACGGACATCATGGCGCGCACCGTTTCGGAAAGGCTGTCGGCTCAGCTCGGGCAGCCGGTGCTGGTCGAGAATCGGCCGGGCGCGGGCGGGACGATCGGGGTCGGCGCGGTGGCAAAGTCGGATCCGGACGGGTACACGATCCTCGTGCATTCCTCGTCGTACACCGTCACGCCTTCCACTTATCCGAACCTCGCCTTCGACACGCTGCGCGATCTCACAGGCATCACGCCGCTGGGCCTGCTGCCCAACGTACTGGTCATCGCGCCCTCGAAGGGTCTGCACTCGGTAAAGGAACTCGTCGCCGCGGCAAAGGCGAAGCCCGGGTCGATGAACGCCGCCTCCATTGGCATCGGCAGCGCGACGCATCTGAACGCCGAGCGCTTCCGGCTCGGCGCCGGCATCGACGTAGTCAATGTTCCGTTCAAGGGGACTCCGGAAGCGCTTACCGAAATCATGACCGGGCGCGTCGACTACTACTTCTGCCCGGTCAATGCGGTGCTACCGTTATTGAAGGACGGCAAGCTCCTCGCACTCGCTGTCGGCAGCACAAAGCGCTCGGTGGCGCTGCCCGATGTGCCCACGACCCTCGAAGTCGGCGTTCCGAACTCCGACTACAACTTCTGGGTCGGCATGTTCGTTCCGGCGAAGACACCGCGCGACGTCATCAATCGCCTTTATCAGGAAACGCTGCGCGCGCTGCGCTCCGCGGACGTCAGCGAGAAACTGGCGCGCCTGGGCGCCGAGCCGATGGACTATCCGCCGGAACAGTTCAACGCCTATATCCGCGACGAAATCGCCTCGAACGCCGCGCTGGTGAAGGCAGCCGGGATCAAGGCGCAATAGTTCGCTTAAGCGGGGTCGGAATTCCACCTTAACCCTAGTCATGTGGCTCTTCTTTTGAATGTGCGCTTTCGGCCAAAAGCGGTCGTTCCCGAGGCTCGCATTGTGACGAGCGAGCGATGGTCAAGGTTTTTGGCAGACTTTCATTCGGGTTGAATTCCTGCCGCTTTGACAAGCTGCCCGAACTTGTCCAAGTCGATTTTCATATTGGCAGCCATTTGCTCCGGTGTGTTACCTATTACCTCGTCGGCGCCAGCCTTTTCTAGCCTCTCCAGTATTTCTGGCGTCCTGAGCATCCTGACCGTGCCGTCATGCAATGACCTTATTGTCGCGTCCGGTGTCTTTGCTGGCGCCCACAATGCCCACCCGGTAGCGGCCTCGTAAGCACCAAGCCTCGGCGTTTCGCTAACAGTAGGAACATTTCGCAGTTGCTTGGATCGCGAGCGCCCCGTCACAGCAAGGGCACGCAACCGACCTTGCTGGATATGTGGCAGCGCTATTAAAGGGCCAGTTATGGTGACTGGCACATGCCCCGCGATGGTATCGGCGACCGCTGGTGCTCCTCCCTTATACGGCACATGGACCACGTCGATGCCTGCCAAGCTCTTCAGCATCTCTATTCCGATGTGCGCCATGCTGCCGGAGCCAAACGACGCAATGCTGATCGTGCCTGGCTTAGCCTTTGCCATTGCAATCAAATCGCCCATCGTTTTGGCAGGAAAATTTGGATTCACAACCACGACCATCATCGCTGACGCGATCTGGGTAATGGGCGCAAAATCATTGATGGTGTCGTAGGGCAGCTGCTTGTAGACCCATGGGTTAGTCAGGTGGGACGACGTGTTGTGGCACATGATCGTGTACCCATCCGGCGCAGCGCGTGCCACGATACCTGCGCCAACCACGCCATTCGCGCCGGGGCGGTTTTCGACAACGATTGGTTGCCCAAGCGCCATACCAAGCCCTACTGCAACTTCTCTGGCCATGATGTCGCTTGGACCACCGGGGGGAAACGGCACGATCAACCGGATTGGTTTGGTTGGATATTGCGCAAGGGTAGGAACCGAGGCGAGCAGCGAAACCGCAGCAAATAGAAACGTACGCAGAAAGCTGTTCATTCGAACCCTCCCCGAGTCCGACCGACAGACCGCACCAGCATAGGCTTATCCAACGAGCAAAGCTATTACAGGTGGATCGCCCGGAACGGCATTCGAGTCACCCCTTTGCACTTCATCATTAGGACGAAACGTGGCGTCCGCCCAACGGATGCTCATTACGGAGACCACTACAACCCTTCCCCTTGAAGGTACGGGGAAGCGTTTGCCGGAAAGGGGTGAAGAGGATTAGTTCTGGCTAAAAGGTGATGGCGTTATGCAGCCCCGAATGTCTGCTCTCGGCCACGAGCGGACAGTGGGCTTCAACGATGTGCCGAGGCCGTTCCTCTTACCTCACCCTGACCAGCGGCAACGTCGGGAAACTACTTCGCGGGCTTGAAAGACTTAACCGAAGCCGACGCGCTGGCGCCTTCCAGGCTCAGGCCATAACCAGTCTGCTGAATCAGGGCCAGTTTCAGCGGCTGGACGAAATGAATGCGGGTGTTGCGCCGAGTGACTTCCGGCTTCTTCAGGTACGCGTTGGCGATCTCGAAGGCGCGTGCCGTGGCGCGGCCGTCGGGCACGACTTCGGTGACCGCACCCCACTCCTTGGCCGTGGCGGCGGATATGGGCTTGGGGTCGAACAACATCGCCTCGGCGCGGGTCGGGCCGACGCGGTGTGACCAGGCGGTGAAGATGCCGTCGCCCGGCACGATGCCGCCGGCGAAGTGGGGAGCGTCGTGGAAGGTGGCGCCGCTGCCGGCGACGATCACATTGGCCAGCAGGCAATACTCGGTGTGCACCCAGGCCTTGCCTTCGACAGCACAGATCATGGGAACTCGGATGTTGGCGATGTTCTCGACGATCTGGGTGCCTTCGTCGTGCACCTTCGACCAGACATCCGGGTCGTTGACATTGCCGAACGACGGGAAGTCGATGTCGCCCATCCATTGGCCACCGGTGCCGGTGAGCACCACGATCTTGTTGTCCCGGTCGCGACCAATGTCGTAAAAGGCATCGACGAACTGCTCATGGTCGCGGGCCGAGAACTTGATCGGGCCGCCCTTGGTGTTCATCTCAACAAGCAGAACGCCTGCCGCGTCGCGGGACATCCGCATGCCGTCGTACTTGTTGAAGTACGCCGGGTCGGCGGCGTGGCTCGCACTAGCGGCGAGCATGGAGACTGCGGCTGCGGCCGTAACGGCGGAGGCGCGCAGGGCGCCAACAAAAGAGGATTGAATGAGCTTCATCGAAGTTCCTTGGGAGCGGGTGCGTGAAAGGTTCGGGTTACTGCGCGGTGTAGCCGCCGTCAACGGCCAGGTTCTGGCCCGTGAGAAAGCGCGCCTTATCGCTGGCAAGGAAGACGATGGTCTGGGCGATCTCTTCCGGGGTGGCCGCACGCTTCGCAGGCATCATCGAAAGGAAGCCGGCTTTGGCGTCTTCGTTGCCCCCGGCGAAGCGGTCGAGCATGGCGGCGATGGCACCCGAGCCCTGCTTGAGCATCACGCGCATCTCGTGCTTCAGGCTCAGCAGCGTGCCCAAGACATTGGTCTCGAAAGTCGCGGCGAAGTTGTCTGTGGACTGTTCCGTGATCGGCCCCAACTGCCCTTCGGTGCCGGCGTTGTTGACGGCGACGTCCAGGCGGCCGAAGTGCTCGACGACATGCTCGACCAGGCTGCGCACTTCGGACTCATGGCGCACGTCGGCATGCAGGTACTCGGCGCGGACGCCAAGGGCGCGCAGTTCGGCTGCCAGGGCTTGGCCGGCTTCGTCGCGGCGGCCGGACACAACCACGCTCGCGCCTTCACGAGCAAAGGCCAGCGCAGTCGCACGGCCGATGCCTGTTACGGCGCCGGTAATCAGCACAACGGGGGTTTGGGCATTCATCGTGGGTTCCTTAAGGGTGGAATTGATAGATGGACCTCGATCTCAGCCCTGTGTGACGATCTCACTCAGCACGTCGAGCGCCTCGTGAGCTGCCGAAAATCCCGCATAGGCTCCTATCTGGAGCAGTGCCTCACGCAGCTCCTCCACGGTCCACCCGAGGTTCAGCGCGCCGCGCAAGTGCGTCTTGAGCTCCTCGTTGTGTCCGGTGGCGGCGAGCACCGACACCACTACCAGGCTGCGATACTTCAGGTCCAGACCGGGCCGATTCCACACTCCACCCCAGACGTGCTCGATGGCGGTCTCGAAAAACGGCGCCAGAAACGGATCGCCTTGTGTCCGCGGACCCTTCGCTTCACCAAATACACGCTGACGGATCGATGCGCCGCTCGGCCTTGCGTCCTGTGTCACTTGCTGCCTCTCGTTCATCGCTGTTTCTCCTTTAGTGGACTACGTAGTCCAATATACTTGGCCTTAATTGGACTGTCAAGTCCAAATTGGCTACCATTCGATGATGGCGAAAGCGCACGGACCCGCAACAGCGAAGGGACGCGCGATGCGCGAGCGGATCCTGCAAGCCGCTGCCGAGCTCATCGCCGAGAAGGGCACCGCCGGCATGAGCCTCGACGACGTCCGGGTACGCACCGGCGCCAGCCGCAGCCAGCTCTACCACTACTTCGAAGACCGCGATGACCTCGTCCACGCCGTCATCGACGTCACCATCGACACCGTCCTCGACACGCAGGGCGAGCTCCTCGACCACCTGGACTCCTGGGCCAGTATCGACCGCTGGTTCGACTTACTCGTCCAGCATCAGATCGGACGGCAAGCGTGCGGCGGTTGCGCAAATACACCGACCCCGCCGCGCTCGCCACCGCCACTATGGCCAGCATCCAGGGCGGGCTCCTCCTCACCCAGATCCGCCGCGACCCCCACCAACTCCGCATCGCGCTCAACGCAGCGCGCAACAACCTGCGCGTCGCAGCCGCCTGATCACGGCCGCGAAGCACATTCGGCATGAAGCCTTTATGCAGCCAAGCGGGCCCAACCGGTGGTAAGCGGCCGCAAATGGGATCAAGCGCGAAACCGGCCCAACTAGAAACAGGCAGCACTTACAGGTCCCGGCAACAGCGTCGAATAGACCGACCAACGGATTTTCGGCCTGCGATCCTCCTACGTTTCTTCTACGTTGGTCGGCGGGCGTCACCGCGGCATCGTGCAAGTGCTTGAGAGGATTGGTAGGTCGTGGCGGATTCGAACCGCCGACCAACGGATTAAAAGCTGGCGGACGTACCCATAACTTGTTGTTTATTGGCCCGCCCTCACTTGCCGACGCCCGCGGACGCCCGCCAAGGCCCCACGTTTTCCCCACGTGTGTCGTGAGCCCTTGCGCCTTGATGACGCCGCGCCGGATCGCGAAGCGCACCAATCCGCTTTGCGAGCGGATCCGTGACTGGTCAGCTTCTCAGACTGCAATAGGCTCATGGCACGGCCGCAACCACCATAACTTCAACAAGCATCCCAGGTCGCCAAAAGTCGGTCGTGAGGCAAGCCCGCGCCGGAGGGTTTGCCGGATCGACCCACTCGTTCCAAATAGAATTGTGATCTTCGAATAGACGCATATCAGCGATCCAGACCTGGGCGCTTAGGAGTTGTGATTTGTCGGTTCCCGCGAGTTTGAGAAGCTCATCGACGCGTCGCAGCACTTGAGCAGTCTGGGTTTTGATATCGCCGACAATCGGGTTGGGGGTGATGCCCGCTAAATAGGCGACGTTGCCGTGAACGACTGCCTGGCTGATGATCGGCTGACCGCGATTCTCGTCTGATATCTGTCTAATTTCGTGGCGTACGATCGACATGATATTTTTTCCCTTTCTGTGGATTGAGTGCCTCGAAGGCCACCGGCCCACACAATTGGCGGGCAGTAGCACGACCGCTGATTTGCTCTCGATAAACAAGAGTTCGACCCGTGCGTCATCCACCAAAGCGGCCGAAGTCGTTTTGCCGGCCTTTTTGGGCCCCTTACTCGAAAGGAAGCATGACGATCGAGCCCGTTGTCTTGCGTCCGCCGATGAACTTGTGCGCGGCCGCAGCCTCCCGAAGCGGAAAGGTTTTCACAACGTTGCTCGCTATCACCCCCTGTGCGACGGCATCGAACAGGGATTTGGCTCCGGCGTCGATTTCGCTTCGGTTCGACATGTAATGCGAAAGCACGGGGCGCGTGATAATGAGAGACCCGCGAACGCCCAGATCTTCGACGAGGTTGACGGGATCAGGAACGCCTGACGCCTGACCGTAAGCTGCGCACATACCGACCAGCCGCAGGCAGTCGAGTGACCTGTGCAGCGTGTCCTTACCGATCGACTCATAGACAACGTCTACGCCTTTTCCGTCCGTAATCTTGCGGGTGACAGCTACGAAGTCTTCGGTCGAGTAGTTGATAACGTAATGACAACCGAGAGTTCGAGCGATTTCGGCCTTCGCGTCGGTGCTAACGGTACCGATGACGGTGGCTCCGAGATGCCGCGCCCAAGGACAAAGGATATGGCCCATGCCGCCAGCGGCCGCATGGATCAGAACATAATCTCCCGGCTGCACCTTGTGCGTTCGATGCAGGAGATATTGCGCGGTCATCCCCTTCAGGATTAGTCCTGCCAGTTGAACCTCATCCAGTGGCAAGTCCTTTGGAAGCTTGATCAACTTGTCAGCCGGGTAAAGGCGCTCCTGACTATAGGCGCCGAGTGGGGGGAGGCAGGTGCAAACTCGTTCGCCGATGGAGAACCCGGTGACGCCAGGACCCAACTCCTCGATCTCCCCAACTCCTTCGAAACCGAGGACAACCGGCGGATCGCCGACGATCATCGGGTGCGGGATACCTGCTCGATGGTACGTGTCAGCGAAATTCACGCCGACGGCTGTGCTGCGAAGACGTACCTGGCCACGCTCGGGTGACCCGACCTTGATCTCCTCCCATACGAAGTTGTCGGGTGCGCCTTTCTTGTAGATTACCGCCGCCATTCCCATGATGCGTTGCTCCTGTTATTAACGGGCGGAGGGTCTCAGATGCTCTCGACTATTACGGTCGGTGTACTTCTTGTACTCGTCGGGATTGTTGACCTTCGAGCGCGCGACCCAATAAGCGACCATGTCATCCTCCATGCCAACCGTGAGCACCCTTGGCATTGTTGCTGCGAGGTACGCAGTTGTCCCGCGCAAACAGTTCGGCCCATGCCGAACTGTTTTTGATTGATATGCTTCCGGTATCAGCGATAGGGTTAAAGATGGTCGCGGCGGAAAATCTAAATCTGGTGGAAGTTGCCGCTCTCGTGGGTAACGCTGCGCGAGCGACGATGCTTGGGGCCCTTATTGGTGGCCGGTCGCTGACGGCTAAAGAGCTTGCCTACTACGCCAATGTCTCTCGATCGACGGCGAGCGGCCACCTTAGCAAGCTGGTTACCGCACGGCTTTTGACTGTCATTCGCGAGCGCCGCTTCAGCTATTACCGGATCGCGTCCCCGCTGGTCGCGTCAATGTTGGAGAGCATCAAGGTCGTCGCCGCCATAGAGGTGCCACCCCGCCATCAGCCTGGGTCAGCAAACGACGATGCACTCCGTTTTGCCCGTAGTTGCTACGATCACTTGGCCGGCCAGGTAGGAGTCGCTGTTACCGATGCGCTTGTGGCCATGGGGCACATCGTACTTACCGATGAAGGCGGTGAGGTCACGTCTTCAGGCGGGCGTTTCCTCACCGCGTTCGGCGCTGATTTGAGGCTGCGGACTCGGCGGATTTTCTGCCAGCCTTGTCTCGACTGGAGCGAACGTCGTTATCATCTCAAGGGACTCGTCGGAGCTCGGATTCTGGATCGTCTGTTGGAGCTCGGATGGCTCAAATGTGTGTCGGGCACCCGTGCACTCCAACTAACGTCGTCTGGAAGGGCGGGCTTATCGGAAATCTTCCAGATCGAGATCAACAAGGAGGGCGTGCCAACATCGAGTCCAATGGAGAGCACGAAAGCATAGGGTTCGCTGCGACTACGAAAATGCTACTGGTGCGGCTATGCAGCTAAATCGTTGTTTATTGGCCCGCCCTCGCTCGCCAATACCCATGGAGACCCGCTGCTCCAGCGCGCAGCTGGTGGGTCTCCGTCGCTGTCCATCTCATCGGCGTGTTCTTTGCCTTTATCGCTCCGCTCTTTTTTGTAGGCTGATATCGACCAACGGATTTTTTCACCACGTTTGATGGACCCACGGTGCGCCGATTTGGGTCGCGCCAAGCCTTTCAGGCGTAAGGCGATTCGAATCCGACCAACGGATTTTTCTGGCACGAATTCCCCACGTTCGCTAAAACGAAAAAGGGCTTAGCGTTACGCTAAGCCCTTCAAGATTTGGTAGGCCGTGGCGGATTCGAACCGCCGACCAACGGATTAAAAGTTGGCGGCCTGTAGCTTAACTTGCTGTTTTTTGGCCCGCCCTCGCTCGCCAAAACGCGCCAAGCCTCGCCGAGAAGTCACGTTTTCGTCACGTTTGTTTCGCTCGACTACTTCCGGATGCCCCTGGCCGCAAGTGCAGAAGCAACGCACTGTCTGGAGAGCGAGCTCAAGGTTTCGCGCACCACTTTGGTGGACGAATCGAGCCGAACTGGATCGATCCAACGCTCTTTGACGTCGTAGCCCAACGCTTGACATACCGTCAAATTGCGCCCCGGGGACCAATGCGCAGGCATCACGCTCGACGCAGCTTGTCCGTATCGACGAGGTCGTCCTGCGGCTGCGGGTTGTCCGGCGTCAATCGCCTCAATCCCCTACTGTCTAGCGACGGCTACCTCCGGGAGGTAGTGGTCGAGGAGGCGACGCTCTCACTGTTTGAATACTCGTCTATTGCGGCTTTCGATCATCGCCCGGGTTGACGCAGTCGCTCCCGGACCAGGCTCGTAGCGAATCTCCTTATAAGACAGCCCGTGGCCGCTCTTGGAGCGTACTGACAGTTTCTCAATTGGGCGACCAGACAAGTTCTCAACGAGCCTAAGAGGCGGCTTACCGCGCGCTGCAAGCCATTTGTCCCCCCACTGCATAAGCGCAACGAGCACGGGATATAGCTCCTCACCCTTTGGAGTGAGACGGTATCCGCGTGTGTTTGCTCGATCCTGCAGTGGAAATCGCTCAAGGACTCCAAGCTCAACAAGCCGGTCAAGTCGCGTTGTCAGAACGTTGCGCGCAATTCCCAGCCCGCTTTGAAACTCGTCGAAGCGTGTTGCGCCGAGCATGCATTCGCGCACGATGAGCAAACTCCACCACTCGCCGATCTCGTCCAGGGCGCGGGCCACGCTGCAGTCCATATCGTTGAAACGCTTTCGCTCCATTCTTCCATACTTAACACAATCAGTTGCTTGAAGCAACTATAGGATGCAACCCCACGCCGACCAAGCCACCCGCCTCACCCCCTGCCGGGGCAGTTGGCATCAATCTCGAAGACGGAAGCGACTCGCCGGACCTCTTAGCACGCAAGATCGAAGGCGTGAAGTCCGCCCTTGCGAAGAGAGAACTCGACCTGTTCGTTAACGCCCGTACCGACGTTTACCTTGCGAGCTTGGTCGATGCGTCTAATGCCGTCGAGGAAGTCCTGAAACGCGCAACGCTGTACCTGCAAGCGGGTGCGGAGGGCCTGTTCGTTCCAGGCGTTACCTCGCTCGTGGAGATTAGGAAGATTTCTGAAGGCACAACTCTGCCTCTCAATGTAATGGCTTGGGATGGCCTGCCGTCACCAGATCGCCTCCAGGGCGCTGGGGTGCGCCGTCTCAGCGCTGGTTCGGCCATTTCTCAGCGCATTTGGGCGCAAACAAAGAGCCTGGCGCGTCAATTCCTCTCCGACGGGAAGCTGGCGCCCAAGGCTCTTCCATACGAGGATCTCCAAAACTTGTTCGAATGAGGGCAGCTAAACCTTCGAGGTACGATCCCCATGTTACTCAGTGAGCGCCTGTCCCAGATCGTCCCGACCTTGACCCCGGGGCAGATTCAGTTCGCACTCCGGTTCGCGAGCGGCCCTGCGCATCGTTTTGCCCCCAATGAAATCCTGCTGGACGTGGGCGACCGAGATACCGACGTCTGGCTAGTCGTGGAAGGGACGATCGTTGCGCATCGCCGCGACGGTCTCGGGCGCGAACGTAGTTTCGCCTCCGGTGGACCAGGGCAGTTCAGCGGCGAAGTGAACGATTTGAGCGGGCAAGCCTCGCTCGCTGTAGTCCGCGCGGGCGAGGAAGGCTGCGTCGCTTACCCGTTCGATCAGCCGCACCTTCGGTCCTTGTTGATCGGCAGCGCCGACATCGGCGAGGTCATGATGCGCGCGTTCATTCTGAGGCGAGCAGCCTTTCTTGAGGGGGGCGGGGTTGGCTCGGTCATTCTCGGAACGCCGGAGTCGCCCGACGCCGTCCGACTTCGCGGCCTCCTGACCCGCAACAGCTATCCGCACTCGTTCATCGGCGTCGATGACGAGGAGGGACGCGAGTTGATGAAGCGGCTCGCGGTCGAGCCCGACGATCTTCCGGTCCTCATCAGCCCCAATGGGACGATCCTCCGACGGCCGAGCGACGAACAGACTGGGGTTGGACTCGGCATCACGCCCGACATCAAAGAGAATGCCGAGTATGACGTAATGGTGATCGGCGCCGGGCCTGCGGGGCTCGCTAGCGCGGTCTATGGAGCCTCCGAGGGACTTTCAGTTCTTGTCCTCGACTCCCGTTCGTTCGGTGGCCAGGCCGGCGCGTCCGCGCGCATCGAAAACTACCTCGGGTTCCCAACTGGGATCACTGGACAGGCCCTGACCGCTCGGGCGTTCATTCAGGCGCAGAAATTCGGCGCCCAATTCGCGCTTCCGGTCTCAGTGGCCAAGCTCGACTGCTCGAAGCCGCCTCTGCACCGGGTCGAGCTCCTCAACGGTGTTTCCGTATTTGGGCGGACGATCGTCATCGCCTCAGGAGCGCGCTACCGCAAGGCCGACATCAAGAATTTTGACCGGTTCGAACGACGCAGCGTCGCCTATTGGGCGACGCCGATCGAAGCCAATCTTTGTTCGAGCGAAGACATTGTCCTTGTCGGTGGCGGCAATTCGGCCGGCCAGGCGGCGGTATTTCTCTCAGCGCATGCCAGGACTATCTACCTGGCTGTCCGCGGCGACAGCCTCGATGCATCGATGTCGCGGTATCTGATCGACCGCATCGCGGCAACACCGAACATCCTAGTCCATACTGAGACCACGGTCGCGGAACTCGGCGGGACTCGCGACGGCCTGCTCGAGCGAGTGCACCTTCGAACGGCCAATCCGCCCAAGGAGTGGGACGTCGCCGCGCGCTTTCTCTTCCTGTTCATCGGTGCCGAACCCAACACGGCCTGGCTCGATCGCGGAATCGCGCTCGATGACCGCAGCTTCATCGTGACCGGCCAATCCTCCCATAGGGGACTCGAGACCAGCAGCCCCGGCGTCTTCGCAATCGGCGATGTCAGGTCTGGGTCGGTCAAACGAGTCGCCGCTTGCGTGGGCGAAGGTGCGGCGGCCGTCGCGCAGATCCACGGCTATCTTGGGAGCCTCTAAGATTGCGACGCCGACGAGGAATGGCACCGCAAATTAAAGCGGCGCGCCCGGAAACGGCTGGCTGAAAATCGGATCCGCGAAGGCCGAAGCGCCACGGCCGTGCAACCGCCTTCGTAAGCCCGATCCTCGGCCCGACGAGCAGCTCTTGGGAATGCACGTTCCATTCAGACGCGGCGGCACCTTCGAAACTACAACCTAAGGGCTTCAAAACACTATGTACTACAGAGTCATTGCGCAGTGTGTACAGGCCCTCAAGAATCTTGAGGGCTGCCTGGACAAGGCGGAGCGCTACGCGCAGGCGAAGAAGTTCGACGTCAATGTCTTGATGCGCAGTCGACTTGCGCCCGACATGAAGGACTTTATCTACCAGATCCAGAGCGCGTGCGACTACATCAAAGCAGCGGCGGCGTGGCTCTCCGGGCGTACACCTCCGAGGCATGAGGACAATGAGCAGACGATTGATGAGGTTCGTGCCCGCATTCGAAAAACTGTCGACTTCGCGGAAAGCGTGCAGACAGCGGACTACGCCGACGCTGGCAGCCGCAAAGTCAGTCTATCTTGGGCGCCAGGTAAGGTGATTGGGGGCGAAGACTACTTGCTGCAGATGACCATCCCAAATACGTTCTTCCACATCTCGATGGCATATGCCATCCTGCGACACAATGGGGTGGATGTCGGCAAGATGGATTTCTTGGGACCGATCAATCTGGTCGATGCACAGGGCGTCGGACGCGAGATTTGAGAGCGTCGCACGCACCGAAATCTTGCAAAGGAAAATTCACGTGGAATCATGCGAACACTTCCAGAAAGTCGCGCAGCCATACCCCCACCCGCGCACAAAAGGTTGTGAGGAATGCCTAGCCACCGGCGAGCATTGGGTTGAGTTGCGTGTGTGTCTGACCTGCGGGCACGTGGGGTGCTGCGATAGCTCACCGGGGAAACATGCAACGGCTCACTTTCAGGAAACAAACCACGAAGTGATGCAGTCCTTTGAACCCGGCGACACTTGGGGTTGGTGCTACGTCCATGAACTTATGCTCGGGCCCCTATCGCCTGCGAAGAGATAGATCGCCCCAACCAACGGATTCTCGCGTCACGTTTTCCGTAGGTCACGTATCCTTGCGCTACCCGTTCAGAAATCACTGATCCGATACAGCTTCACGACACCGACCAACGGATTATTAGGTCACGGATTCGTCACGGCGCTTACGAGGAAAAGGTTTAGAAGCATCTCTAAGCCACTGAAGAATTGGTAGGTCGTGGCGGATTCGAACCGCCGACCAACGGATTAAAAGTTGGCGGCCTGAAGCTTAACTAGTTGTTTGTTGGCCCGCCCTCGCTCGCCAATGCCCGTGGAGACTCGCCGAAACCCCACGTTTTCCCCACGCCTCAAAACAGCACGGTTGATCCGCTCATCGATCGCTTCTTGAACGAAACTCGGCAGATCGCTTCGCGCCCGGCGACGGCGGCGCGTCAAAATATAGACAACTGGCTAGCTAGCTCGGGAGCAGGCGGACAGTCTCTGAGAGCAAGTCGAGGAGCGCGCGCACCGCGGGAACCATTCCGCGCCGCGACGGGAAAACAGCGTGCACGATTCCGACGTGAGCCTTGAGCGACG
>WNFI01107706.1_pt1 | contig 13071 bp, 11 predicted proteins | sample 5400471 | NCBI WGS metagenome assembly WNFI01 (sample SAMN13153348, study PRJNA577476) | soil metagenome | isolation source: 100 cm saprolite on Douglas fir-dominated hillslope | place: USA:California | collected 2013-09-17
TTCAGCAGTCTCACGCGCCAGCGTTCGATCAGGTGCAGGCGGGCCGTCTCTTCGACCGACACGCCGTTCCAGGCGTCCAGGCGCGCGCGGATGGTATCAGCGTCGCCTTCTTCGCGCATCAGGCGGCCGATGTATTGCATCTGGCGCCGCAAGGCACCGAACCTTGAGATGGCGCGCGCCTGCGTGACCGCGTCGCGCAGCCGCTCGGGCAGGTCGAGTTCGGCCAGCTTTTCTTCGCTCACGGCCACCAGGGCCTCGCCCAGATCCTGAAGCGCCAGGTCGTCCTGCTTGCGCTTTGTCCTGCTGGGCTGAACTTCTTCTTCCACCGGGGCAATGGTCCTGGGAGTCCTGAATCGGCAAGCTGGTATCATAACCAAACATTTCCTTCCGCGGCGTGCCGCCCGAGTTGTCCGGCAGCACGCCGCTTTGATTTTCAGGTTCGGACGGCACCCGGTTCAGAAAACATCGTGGCGAGCAGCGAATTTACCCATTCAGCCGACATCCTCAGACAAATTGCCCGCGACGTGCTTGACTACGCGCGCGCGCGCGGCGCAACCGCGGCCGAAACCGAGGCCAGCGAAGGCTTCGGCCAGAGCGTCACGGTGCGCCGCGGCGAGGTCGAGACGATCGAGTACAACCGCGACAAAGGCGTGGGGGTGAGCGTCTATATCGGCCAGCAGCGCGGCCACGCCAGCACATCGGACTTTTCCGCGCAGGCGCTGCGCGATACGGTCGATGCCGCACTGTCGATCGCACGCCTGACCGCGTCGGATCAATTCGCCGGGCTGGCGGATGCCGACCTGCTGGCCACGCAGTTTCCGGTGCTCGATCTCTATCATCCATGGGCGATCGACGTGGAGCAGGCGATCGAACTGGCGCGTTCCTGCGAAGACGCCGCGTTCGCCGCCGACCCGAAAGTCTCCAATTCCGAGGGCGCGTCGGTCTCGGTGCAGCAATCGCACTTCGCCTACGGCAACTCCAATGGTTTCCTGGCGGGGTATCCGAGTTCGCGCCACAGCATTGTCTGTTCGGTGATTGCCGGCAAGGACGAGAACATGCAGCGCGACGACTGGTACACCATCGCGCGCTCGGCGACGGACCTCGATGGCGCAACCGAAGTGGGCGCGTGTGCCGGGAAACGCGCGGCACGCCGGGTGGGCGCGCGCAAGGTGGCGACGGCCAAAGTGCCGGTGCTCTTCGAGGCGCCGGTGGCGTCCGGCCTGCTGGGTCACTTTGTTGCGGCGGTCAGCGGCGGCAGCCTGTACCGAAAATCTTCTTTCCTGCTCGACAGCCTTGGCAAACAGGTATTTTCGCCGAACGTGCGGATCCACGACCGGCCGCACATTCTCAAGGGGCTCGCCAGCAGCCCGTTCGACGACGAAGGGGTCGCCACCCACAGCCGCGACATCGTGCTCGACGGCGTGCTGCAAGGCTATTTCCTCGGCAGCTACTCCGCGCGCAAGCTTGGGCTTCGATCCACAGGCAATGCCGGCGGCAATCACAACCTGAGCATGGATTCGACCGACGGCGATTTGTCCGCACTGCTCAAAAAAATGGGGACAGGGTTGCTCCTTACCGACTTGCTCGGGCAGGGGGTCAACATGGTGACCGGCGACTACTCGCGCGGTGCGGCGGGCTTCTGGGTCGAGAACGGCGAAATCGCCCATCCGGTGCAGGAGATCACCGTGGCCGGCAATCTCAGGGACATGTTCCGCAACATCGTCGCCATCGGTTCCGATGTGGTGGTGCGCGGTTCGCGCATGTGCGGTTCGGTACTGGTCGAGGGAATGACGGTAGCTGGAGAATAGGGATGAGGGGCGAGGGATAAAGGGCGAGGGGCGAGGGTTTTGAGTCTTTGGATCCGATGCTTTTCCCCTCATCCCTCGTCCGTCGCCCCTCGTCCCCAACGCGCGGAACAATGAAGATTCCAGCTCAAACAACGGCAGCCCTTCTCCGAAGTCTGCTGGTCGCGCTCCTGCTGAGCGCGCTCGCCGCCTGCGGCGAGAAACCGCCGCCGCTGCCGAAGCTCGGCGCCGGCGATGTCGTTCTCGCATTCGGCGACAGCCTGACCTATGGCACCGGTGCCGGAACCGAAGAGGCTTATCCGAATGTGCTGGCGAAGCTCTTGAGCCGCACGGTGGTCGGGGCCGGGGTACCGGGAGAAACGACGGCCGACGGGCTGGATCGCCTGCCGGCGGTGCTCGATGAGATCCGGCCCAGGCTGATGTTGCTCTGCATGGGCGGCAACGACATGCTGCGCAAGTCCGATTTCGCGAGCATCGAATCGAACCTGCGTGCGATGGTGCAACTGGCCAGGGCGCGCGGCATTGGCGTCGTGCTGATCGGCGTGCCGACGCCGGAACTGTTTGGCGGTCCGCCGGAGTTTTATGACAGGCTGGCGAAGGAATTATCGCTGCCGCTGGAAAACAAGGTGATGCAGGAGGTACTGTTCGACCATGGACTCAAGTCGGATCCCATCCACCCCAATGCCAAGGGTTACCGCCGCATCGCCGAGGCGATCGCGGACCTGCTGCGTCGCGCCGGAGCGGTCTGATCCGCGCCCGGGTGGCCATGTCTGAGGCGCGCCGCAGCGGGATCGGCCTGCTCGATCACCGCGGCCGGTTTGCTGTTAACCCGGCGAACTGATTCCCGTGCATCCGATGCGACCGGTCCCATGAAGGCAATCGTGCTCGCGTTTGCCGCGATTTGCGGCCTGTTCGCGGCGCCGGCCGGCGCGGACGCGCCCGAGAAAACCAGGGTGGTTCTGGCCGTCGGCGGGCGTACTACGCTCTACTACCTGCCGCTGACCCTGGCCGAGCGCCTGGGCTACTTCCAGGACGAAGGCCTGGACGTGGAGATCAACGATTTTCCCGGCGGCTCGAGGGCATTGCAGGCGCTCATCGGCCATAGCGCCGACGTCGTCTCCGGCGCCTACGAGCACACCATCGTGATGCAGACGCTCGCGCAGAAAGTGCAGGCCTTCGTATTGCAGGGCCTGAATCCGGGACTCGAACTGGGCATCCGCAAGGACCGGGCGGCGGACTACGGCTGGGCGAAGGACCTGAAAGGCATGAAGATCGGCGTGTCCGCGCCGGGATCGAGTACGCACATGCTGGTCAATCATCTGCTGGCTTCGGTCGGACTCCGCCAGGACGACGTTTCCATCATCGGCGTGGGCACCGGCCCGTCCGCCGTTGCGGCCATGCGCAGCGGGCAGATCGACGCGCTGTCCGGCGTCGAACCCGTGATGACGCTACTCGAGCGCTCCGGAGACCTGAAGATTGTGGTCGAAACCATCACCGACAAGGGCGTGCGCGACGTATTCGGCGGCAGCATGCCGGCCGCGACGCTGTACGCGCGCGCTGACTTCATCGAGCACAACCCGCATACGGTGCAGGCGCTGACCAATGCAATCGTGCGCGCGCTGCTGTGGCTTCGGCACAGCACCACCGAGGATGTGCTCAATATGGTGCCGCCGGAATATCTGCTCGGCGACAGGTCGTTGTATGCGGCGTCGTTCGAGCGCCTGCGCCCGACGTATTCGCAGGACGGCATGATTCCGAAGAAAGGCGTCGACAATTCCTACAAGGTCCTGCTGGCGCATAACCAGGCTGTGCGGCGGGCGCCCGTGGTGTGGATCAACCAGACCTACACCAACGCCTTCGTCGAAAAGGCGTTGCAGAAATACAGACGGGAATGACACGTTCATTGAAACTGGACGGGGTGACCTGCACCTTTGCCGCGCGCGGGGGTGGCGCCGAATACACCGCCGTCGCGGACATCAGCCTCGATGTGCCCGAAGGTGAATTCGTCTCGGTGGTCGGGCCCACCGGATGCGGAAAATCCACTTTGCTCAACGTCGCTGCCGGGTTGCTTGCGCCGACGCGCGGCAGTGTGAGCGTGTTCGGGCAGAAACTGCAGGGAATCAATGCGCGGGCCGGGTATCTGTTCCAGAGCGAAGCGCTGATGCCGTGGCGCACGGCGTTGCACAACGTCATGGCCGGCCTCGAATTCCGAGGGCGCGCCGCGCAAGAGGCACGCTCGCACGCAGCCGACTGGCTCAGGCGCGTCGGCCTTGCCGCGCACGGGCACAAGTATCCCCACGAACTCTCCGGCGGCATGAGGAAGCGCGTCGCGCTGGCGCAGACGCTGATTCTCGACCCGAAGATCCTGCTCATGGACGAGCCGTTCTCGGCGCTCGACGTGCAGACCCGCAGCCTGATGGAAAACGAACTGCTGAACCTGTGGGCGCAGGATCGCAAGTCCGTGGTTTTCGTCACACACGACCTCGAGGAAGCCATCTCGCTGTCCGACCGCGTCGTGGTGATGTCGGCGGGACCGGCCAGCCGGCTGATCGGCGAATTCGCCATCGACCTGCCGCGTCCGCGCGACGTCGCCGAGATCCGGCTGACCCCGCGCTTCGTCGAAATTCACAAACTCATCTGGCAGGCGCTGCGCGACGAAGTCAAAAAGGCTTACGCCAGCACCACCACCTCACCCCAGCCCTCTCCCCCTGAGGCGGAGAGGGTGTGAAAAACATGTCGTCCTATTTCCGCAAGCTTGAATATGCTTTCCTTCTCTGTTGCTGGAAACGACAGGCACCTCAGACCACGAACAGTTCCAAGCGCAACGTCTTTTGCCGCTCCCTCTCCGCCTCAGGGGGAGAGGGCTGGGGTGAGGTGGTGGTGGCGGGGGCGGTGTGATATGAAACGCGGAACGCTTGTTGTCTGTCAGGTCGGACTGCTGGTGGGGTTGTTCGTGCTCTGGCACGTGCTGACCGCGACAGAGACGCTGCCGAAATTCTTTTTCGGCGAACCGCTGGGCGTGCTGGCGCGTGTGCGCGACTGGTTCGTCAGCGGCAAGATTTATCCCCATCTGGGCGTGACGCTGATCGAGACGCTCCTCGCCTTCGCCATCGGCACCGTACTGGGCCTGGCGTTCGGCCTTTGGCTGGCGCTCTCCGACTTCGCGGCAAAGTTGCTGAGCCCGTATATCACTGCGCTCAATTCCATGCCGCGGGTGATTCTGGCGCCGATCTTTGCGGTCTGGTTCGGGCTCGATATCAAGTCCAAGGTCATGCTCGGCATCACGCTGGTGTTCTTCATCGTTTTCTTCAGCGTCTATAACGGCGTGCGCGAAGTCAGTCCCACGATCCTGGCGAACGCGCGCATGCTCGGCGCGAACGGACGCCAGTTGCTGCGGCACGTCTATCTGCCCAGCGCCACGGCCTGGGTGTTCTCCAGCCTGCACGCTTCCGTCGGCATGGCCTTCGTCGGGGCCGTGGTCGGCGAATACCTCGGTTCCGCCCGCGGCGTGGGCTATCTGATCCTGCAGGCCGAGGGCGTGTTCGACATCAATACGGTCTTCGCCGGCGTGCTGGTGCTGACCGCTTGCGCTCTGGTCCTCGACTACGCCGTCACGCTGGCCGAACGGCGCCTCCTTCGCTGGCGGCCCGGCCCTGTTTCCGCCAACGCCTCTTGAACTCCAGGACAACTCTCACCGCGGAGGACGCAGAGGAAAAGCAAGAGGGAGAAGCATGCTCGGGTTGAAATCCTTCACTGATGGTCCATCACAGTGAAAATCGGCCTCATAGGTTCGCGGACGGCCATCTCTATTTATCCATTCTCGCAAGCACTCTTTCGGCGCGCACCGGTGCGCCGCTGCTGTTCGTTTTCCTCGGCATCGGCATGCTGGCCGGCGAGGATGGGCCCGGGCACATCCGCTTCGGCGATTACCAGGTCGCCTACCTGGTCGGCACCATGGCCCTGGCCGTCATTCTGTTCGACGGCGGCATGCGCACGCGTTACGACACCTTCCGCGTCGGGTTGTGGCCGGCGGTGTCGCTGGCCACGGTCGGCGTGGTGCTGACGACTCTGATCGTGGGTTATGGGGCTTCCCGCATCCTCGGGCTGGGATTGATGGAGGGCATGCTGATCGGCGCCATCATCGGCTCCACCGATGCGGCGGCGGTCTTCTCGCTGTTGCACGCAGCCGGAATGCGGCTCAAGCAGCGTGTCGGCGCCACCCTGGAAATCGAGTCCGGCTGCAATGATCCGATGGCCGTGTTCCTGACCCTGTCGCTGATCCATATCGTCGGCGCCGACCAGCACGCACCGGGCTGGTCGCTGCTCTGGCACTTCGCCCAGCAGTTCGGGCTCGGCGCGCTGGCCGGCATCGGCGGAGGCAAGCTGCTGGTCTGGCTGATCAACCGCGTGACGCTTGCCAGCGGACTCTATCCGCTGCTGGCGATGGCGGGAGGCCTGGCGATCTATGCCGGCACGACGGTCCTCGATGGCAGCGGTTTCCTCGCCATCTATCTGGCCGGACTCGTTCTCGGCAACAGCCGCGTGCACACGGCGGGCAACATCCTGCGCGTGCACGACGGGCTCGCCTGGCTGTCGCAGATCGTCCTGTTCCTGATGCTCGGCCTCCTGGTCACGCCCGGTGCGCTGTTCGACATCGGCTTCGGTGCAATCGGGATCGCGGCGTTGCTGATGTTCGTCGCCAGGCCATTCGCCGTCGGGGTATCGCTGCTTCCATTCAGATTTCCGCTGCGCGAGCAGACATTCATTTCGTGGACCGGCCTGCGCGGTGCGGTGCCGATCGTGCTCGCGCTGTTTCCGGCCCTGGCCGGCCTGCCGCAGTCGTCGATCTACTTCAATGTCGCCTTCTTCGTAGTCCTTGCGTCGCTGCTGGTGCAGGGCTGGACCGTCGCGCCGCTGGCGGAGCTGTTGCGATTGAAGCTCCCGCAGGAGCATGCGCCTTATTATTCCGAGTTCGTTGAAGTGCCGGGTCGCGCGGGACTGCAACTGCTCGGCTATCGCGTCAACGAGCTGAGCGCAGCCATCGGACGGACCGTGACCCAGCTCGCCCTGCCCGCCGACGTACGCGTGGTGGCGGCGTTCCGCGACGGAAAATCACTCGAATCCATCAGCCGGCTGGAAGTTGCCGCGGGCGATCTGGTGTACGTGATTACGCCCGGCGAGCATCTGACCCTGCTCGACCTGCTGTTCGTGCCGGCCGACGATCTCGAAGAATCGGAACAGCAGCGATTCTTCGGCACGTTTACGCTGAACGGCGACGCCCCGCTGGGTGAGGTCGTGGAAATGTATGGCGGGGCGGTTGCCCAGGCGATCAGTGCCATGACGCTCGCGCAATACATAGACCGCCAGTTCCGCCGGCGCCCGGACGTGGGCGACTACGTGCGCTTCGGCAAGCTGAACCTGGTGGTGCGCGAGATGCAGAACGGCCAGGTTTCCAAAGTCGGCATCATCGTGCGCGAGCGGTAAGGAAGCGATAGCTGCGTCGGGGGCATGGGCAGCGTAGCCTCGTCTCGTCCCTTTGCACTTTGCGCTGTGCAAGGGACTCCCTCGACCGGGGTGGCAAACCAGTCCCGATTCCCGGATACGCGAAATGGAGGCAGACATGAAGACGCGGGCATTGCTCGGCCGGCTGACCATCCACTCCCTTCTTGTATTGACGCTTGGCGCAACTCCCGTGCTTGCGGAGAAAAGATACGGTCCGGGCGCTACCGATACGCAGATCAAGATCGGGCAGACGATGCCCTACAGCGGCCCGGCTTCGCTCTACGGCACCGTCGGGAAGGCCATGGCTGCCTATTTCGACAAGATCAATGCCGAGGGCGGCGTGAACGGCCGCAAGATCAATCTGATCTCTCTCGACGATGGCTACAGTCCGTCCAGGACGATGGAACAGACGCGCAAACTGGTGGAACAAGAGGAGGTGTTGCTCATATTCGGCACGCTCGGCACCGCGGTGAACACGGCCATACACAAATACCTGAACACAAAACAAGTGCCCCAGTTGCTCATCTCCAGCATCGGCATGAAGTGGAACGATCCGCGGAATTTTCCGTGGACCATTTCTTTCCAACCGAACCAGAAGAGCGAAGGCGGCGTTTATGCCAGGTACCTGTTGAGAAATAATCCGAATGCCAGGATCGCCATCCTGTATCAGAACGACGATTTTGGAGGAGGCTATCTCCAACCCGTGAAAGACGTTCTTGGCGACCGGGCAAGAACGATGATCGTGGCCGAAGCGTCGTATGAAGTGAGCGATCCCTCGGTGGATTCCCAGATTGTCTCGTTGCAAGCGTCCGGCGCGGATACGCTGCTTATTTTTGCCTCGCCAAAATTTGCCGCCATGGCGATCCGCAAAACCCATGAAATTGGCTGGAAGCCACTCGAGTTGCTGACCTTGGCAAGCGCTACCGTGACATCCGTGCTGCAGCCTGCCGGGCTGGAAAAGTCAGTCGGAGTGATCTCCTCGGGATACCTGAAGGATCCGACCGATGCACAGTGGAAAAACGATGCGGGCACCAGGGATTGGTTGGCCTGGATGAAGCGGTATTATCCGGACGGTAACACCGCCGATGTCTACAACGTCGTGGGCTATACCGAGGCTCAAGCCCTGGTGCAGGTTTTGAAGCAGTGTGGCGACGATCTCACCCGGGATAACGTCATGAAACAAGCAGCGCATCTCAAGGACCTGGAACTCCCGATGTTGCTGCCCGGCATCAAAATCACGACGAGTCCGGCCGACTACCGGATCATCAAGCAACTGCAGTTGATGCGCTTCGACGGAAAGCAGTGGGTATTGTTTGGCGAGGTGATCGGAGACTAAGCCTCGTCGCTGCTGGGCGGCGGACAGGTACAGAACAGGTTGCGGTCGCCCCAGACGTTGTCCACCCGGCCCACCGGCGACCAGTACTTGGCCTTGCGCAGACTTGCCATCGGATAGGCGGCTTCTTCGCGCGAGTAGGCATGCGGCCAGTCGCTCTTGAGCAAGGTTTCGGCAGTATGCGGCGCGTTCTTCAGCGGGTTGTCGGCCCGCGGCCATTGGCCGGACTCGACCTTGGCGATTTCGGCGCGCACGGCGATCATGGCGTCGCAAAAACGGTCCAGCTCTTCCAGCGATTCGCTCTCGGTGGGCTCGACCATCAGCGTGCCGGCCACCGGAAAACTCAGCGTCGGTGCGTGAAAGCCATAGTCCATCAGGCGTTTGGCCACGTCTTCCGCGCTGATGCCCTCGGGGCCGCCGGTGCTGTCCTTGAGGGGCCGCAGATCGAGGATGCATTCGTGCGCCACGCCGCCGCCTTTGATGCCGACGATGTTGCCACTGAAGCCTACCTCGTAGTGATCAGCCAGGCGCGCGGCGATGTAGTTGGCCGACAGGATCGCGGTCTCGGTCGCCGCCTGCAATCCCTGCGCGCCCATCATGCGCATGTACATCCAACTGATCGGCAGCACTCCCGCATTGCCTAATGGCGCGGCGCTGATGGCGCCCACCTGCCTGTCCGTTCCGAGGCCCGCACTGCGATGTGCCGGCAGGAAAGGCGCCAGATCCTCCCCCACGCACACCGGGCCGACGCCCGGGCCGCCGCCGCCATGCGGAATGCAGAAGGTCTTGTGCAGGTTGAGGTGGCTCACATCGCCGCCGAATTCGCCCGGCGCCGCCAGCCCGACCAGTGCGTTCAGGTTCGCACCATCGACATAGACGCGACCGCCATGGCTGTGGACCAGCGCGCACAGCTCCTTCACCTGCGGGTCGAAGACGCCGTAGGTGGAAGGGTAAGTGATCATCACCGCGCCGAGGCGCGCGCTGTACTGTTCGCACCGGGCCTTCAGGTCCGTCAGGTCGACATTGCCCCCGGCATCGCACTTCGTCACCACCACCTGCATGCCCGCCATGTGCGCGCTGGCCGGATTGGTGCCATGCGCCGACTCGGGAATCAGGCAGATGTTGCGCTGATGGTCGCCGCGCGACTCGTGCCAGGCCTTGATGATCAGCAGGCCGGCGTATTCCCCCTGCGAGCCGGCATTGGGTTGCAGGCTCACGCCGCTGTAGCCGGTGGCCTCACACAGCCAGGCTTCGAGTTGCTCGCGCAAAGTGTCGTAGCCCGCCAGCTGATCGCGCGGCGCGAAGGGGTGTAGCCCGGCGAATTCCGGCCAGGTGATCGGAATCATCTCGCTGCTGGCGTTGAGCTTCATGGTGCACGAGCCCAGCGGGATCATCGTGCGATCGAGCGCGAGATCCTTGTCGGCCAGGCTGCGCAGGTAGCGCAGCATGTTGGTCTCGCTGTGATGGCGGTTGAATACCGGATGCGCGAGGAAGGCGCTGGTGCGTTCCAGCGCAGGCGGGATCAGCGGGGCGATGCCTTGTTCGAACTGCCCGATATCGGGTAGCGGTTGTCGGCCCGCAAACACCTTCCACAGCGCCGAGAGGTCCACGCGCGTCGTCGTCTCGTCGAACGTGATGCCCACACTCGTCGCCGACGCACGGCGCAGGTTGTAGCCCGCGTCGCGCGCCGCCTGCATCAGGGTTTCGGTCTTCGCGCCGGTCGTCACCTGAAGTGTGTCGAAGGCGCTTTCGTGCGCCAGCGTGCAGCCGAGTTGCCGCAGGCCCGACGCCAGCACTGCCGTATAGCTGGCCACGCGCCGCGCGATTCTTTTCAAACCTTCAGGGCCGTGATAGACCGCGTACAGGCTGGCCACTACGGCGGGAAGCACCTGTGCCGTGCAAATGTTGCTGGTGGCTTTCTCGCGGCGAATGTGCTGCTCGCGCGTCTGCAGCGCCAGGCGGTAGGCGGTCGCCCCATGCACGTCGATGCTCACGCCCACGAGCCGGCCCGGCATCGAACGCTTGAACTCGTCGCGGGTGGCCAGGTAGGCCGCATGCGGCCCGCCGTTGCCCATGGGCATGCCGAAACGCTGCGTGTTGCCTACCGCGATGTCGGCATCCATTTCGCCGGGCGGGGTGATCAGCGCCAGCGCGAGCAAGTCGGCCGCGACGATGACCAATCCTCCGCGAGCGTGCACCGCGTCGCAGATCGGCTTGAGGTCGCGCACCACGCCGTCGACGCCGGGGAACTGCAGCAGCACCGCGAACGCGTCGGTGTTACCAGCGGCGTCGGCGTCGCCTGTGACCACCGCAATACCCAGCGGCCGGGCGCGGGTTTGCACCACCTCCAGCGTTTGCGGCAGTACATCGTCGGCAACAAAGAAGGTTGTCGAATTGCTTTTGCCCACGCGCATCGCCAGCGTCATGGCCTCGGCGGCCGCCGTGGCTTCGTCGAGCATCGACGCGCCGGCGATGGCCATGCCGGTCAGGTCGCACACCATGGTCTGGAAGTTGACCAAGCTCTTGAGCACCTTGTTCTGCGCGGCGATGTGTTTCAGTTCGGCCAACGCCTGCGCCTCGGACATGACGGGCGGCAGCGCCATGGGCCGGCTGCGCGCGATGCTGCGCGGAACGACAGCCTCGATCAGCGCCCGCCTCGATGCAGCACCGACGACCGACAGCATGTGGCGTTCATTGTCCGGTGTGATGCCAATGTGGCGGGCGATGAATTCAGCGGCGTTTTCCAGATCGACGAGCGGACTCCGGGCGGACGGGGACACGGTCGCTTTCCGCGGTGGAATTTCCCGGCCGGACATGCTCAGGCGCTCTTCACCAGAGCGTCGTACGCCGGGCCGTCCATCAACTGCTCGAACTCGGCCATGTCGGTGATGCGGACTTTGAAGAACCAGCCGCGGCCCATCGGATCGGTGTTGGCCAGGGCCGGATCGGCGCGCAACGCTTCGTTGACTTCGACGACTTCGCCGCTCACCGGCATGTACAGGTCCGCGGCCGCTTTCACCGACTCGACCACGCCGGCGACGTCCCCCTTGTTGATGCGGCTGCCGATCGCAGGCAGATCGACGAACACCACGTCGCCCAATGCGTCCTGCGCATGGTGCGTGATGCCGACGGTGGCGGCTTCACGGTCCGCGATGTTGATCCATTCGTGATCCGGCGTGTACTTCGTCGTCATGGGTTCTCCTTGGGTGGTCGATTGTTGTCGGCGTTTGCGCCATTACGCGCGGACGATCGTGAATGGGATTCTCAGGCACGGTGATACCGGTGTGCGACAAAGGGTAGCGCGGTGACCCGCATGGGCTGGCTCCTGCCGCGCACTTGCGCGTAGACCTCATGATCGGGCACGGCGTGATCGGCGGCGAGATAGGCCAATGCGACCGGACGGTGGACCGTGGGGGCGAGCGTGCCGCTGGTCACGTGGCCGAGCGTGTCGCCCTTTGCGTCGATGATCAACGTGCCTTCGCGCACTGGCACGCGCTCCAGTCCGACCAGTCCGACGCGTTTGCTGGCGACGCCGCGCGCCAACTGCCCGTCGATCACATTGGCACCCGGATAACCGCCCGCGCGCGCACCGCCCGCGCGGCGCACCTTCTGGATGGCCCAGGCCAGTCCCGCTTCGACCGGCGTTGTCGCGTCATCGATGTCGTGCCCGTACAGACACAGCCCGGCCTCCAGACGCAAGGTATCGCGGGCGCCCAGCCCGGCGGGCTTCACTTCGGTCGACGCGAGCAGCGCCTGCGCCAGCGCGGCGGCCCGGGACGCGGGCACTGAAATTTCAAAGCCGTCTTCGCCGGTGTAGCCTGACCGGGTGACGAAACAATCCGCGCCCGCGAGCGTGGCGTTCATGCCGGTCATGAAGGCGAGTCCGGACAGCGCCGGGTTCAACCGTGACACGACATCGGCCGCCCGCGGTCCCTGCAACGCCAGCAGCGCCCGGTCGGGCATCGGCTGCACCGTGCAGCGCCGGCCGATGTATGTCTCAAGGTGTTCGATATCCGCGTCCTTGCAGGCCGCATTGACGATCACGAACAGGTCGGCCTCGCGCCGCGTGATCATCAGATCGTCCAGGATTCCACCAGCGGCATTGGTGAAGAAACCGTAGCGCTGCCTGCCGACTGCGAGGCCGGCCACATCCACCGGGACCAGTGACTCCAGCGCGTTCGCGGCGTCGTCACCCAGCAAGCGCAACTGCCCCATGTGCGACACGTCGAACAGCGCTGCCGATGCGCGGCAATGACGGTGCTCGGCCAGGATGCCCGCCGGGTAACTCACCGGCATGTCGTAACCGGCGAACGGCACCATCTTCGCACCCAGTTCAAGGTGCAACGCGTGCAGCGGTGTCTTCTGCAATTCAGTGGCCGGCACAGCGGCTCCTCGCGAGGTGGTCTTCGAACCCATGCGGCCGAAGCCGCA
>WNFI01103577.1_pt1 | contig 13070 bp, 22 predicted proteins | sample 5400471 | NCBI WGS metagenome assembly WNFI01 (sample SAMN13153348, study PRJNA577476) | soil metagenome | isolation source: 100 cm saprolite on Douglas fir-dominated hillslope | place: USA:California | collected 2013-09-17
CACGAACGTGAACGGGAAGCGGGGCTGCAGGTTGATGTCGACGCCCACGACGTCGAACCCGGCACGGTGATAGCCCATGGCTGCGCCGCCTGCCCCGCAGAACAGGTCAAGCAGCCGCGGGCGGGTCACGCGGCACCTGCCGGGGCCTCGAAGATCCAGCGCCCGTCATCAGCCGGCCAGGCCAGAGCGCCGCCCTGCTCGCCGAAGACCATCACCGGCACGAGGGCAGGGTCCAGGCCCGACCGGACGGTGTAGCCGCGCGCCTCATCGTGCGGGTCGCGGCGCGAGTCGATCCGCTGATGACATCCCGTAGTCCCGTCGCCCAGGACGGTCAGAAGGTTGCTCGGCAGGCTGCTGCCGCCCTGGCTGCGGCGCTTGCGGTGCTGCAGGGAGTACCGCTGTCCGATGACTGACCGGCCGCAGCAGACGCAGCAATAGCCATCTCTTTTCAGGACGAGCCTGCGTATCCAGCGGGACGGCCCGGTATCGCGCGGCCGTGCCCGCAGCGGCGTCCTGCGCCTGAGCGGGGTCATGGCGCGATCGCCTTCGGCCTGGCGGGCATCTCGCGCAGCACCTTCGCCGCCTCGCTGTACGCCATCTCGCTCGTCGAGTGGAACTCGCGGCCGAACTGCTCGGCCAGGTAGGCGAGCCGCTCGTCCCGCTTGGTGAGCCCGTGGCTGGTGAGCCGGATGTTGACCTCGCGGATCTGCTCGGCGTCCGCCGTGCCGGGCCGGTCCTCGGCGGGAGGCTGCTTGCCGTTGGGCGCGGTGTCATAGAACGGGTCGTCGCACGGTGTCATCGGGGTGCGGGAGCCCTGCTCGGCGGCCGGCAGTTTCCCGTCGGCGCCTTTCCGCAGCGCCGTGTGCTCGGCCTGCTGCACCGAGGTCATCACCCCGGCTTGCTCTTTCTCGGCGTCAGTGGTGCGGGAGCGGGACAGCGACCCGTCAGCGTTGACCGGCAGGCCGTCGTCCCGTTCGGCGCGCCGGTTCTGCACTTCCTGCCGTGACGCGACCCCGCGCTTGGAGTCAGAGGCGAGGACCGCGATGATGGCGCGGCCCCACGCCGACGTCTCCGCGTTCATCAACTCCGAGCCGAGGGTGTAGGGCGTGCGGCCGGGGAACACTTCCCACGCCACCCCGATGCCAGGTCGCGTGTCGTCGGGGGTGCGGTACGCGGCGGCCTTGTAGACGATCATGGTGGCGGTGAATTGCTTGCCGTTCTTGTCGACACCGGTGACGACCGCTTGTTCCCATGGCTGGCCGGGGTCGACGGGCTGCAGGGTGCCTTTGGGATAGAGCTCGCGGAAGTCGGCGATCCGCTCGGCGACGTCTACGTAGTCGTCGAGGCTCTTGCCGTCAAAAGCCACTGGGTACCTCGCCGATGGGGATGCCGCGACGCTCGAACCTGAGCTGCAGCGACCACAGCGTGCTGAGCAGCGGCACCTCAGCGGCCGCCACGCCTTGCACGCCGGTCGTGTTCCACGCGGCGGCGCGGATCCAGGCGCGGACGAAGTTCTGCGCGTCGAGGTGGCTGATGCCGTGATCGTGTTCTCTGGCGCGGGCCTCGCATTCCGTGCATTGATCATGAAGTATCTGGGCCCGGCTAAAGCCCGGAAGGAAGTCGTGATACGCATGGCTCATGACACATGCCTCCACGTCCGGCCAGTCCTGATGTTGTCGATCGTGGGATGCGCTCTCCCGAATGCGCGGGCGATGCTCGCGATTGTCCGGCCAGACCTCAGCGCTGCCTTGATCTCCGCAACCTGACCGTCGGTGAGCTTGGCGTTGCCGTTAGCGCTGCCTCTCGCACGATTCGCATGCTGGCCGTCATATTCCTGATGGCATCTAGCACATAGCGGCATGTAATCCAGAAAGACATCCAGGCCATCGCGGCCGTGGATGGTGGCCCAGTCATGGGCCTGGTCACCGCAACCGACTGCGCAAAGATGCTGCCTAGCGCTGCCGCGAGTCTTCTTAACCCGCGCATGCTTGGTGAAGTACGTCGGCCTGGTCGTCCTAAGAACGCCCGCGCCGATAACGAACAGCGGATCTCCGTGCCGCTTCCAGCGCGTGTAATGCTGTGCGCACCATCCCTTAGCGCGCTCGGGCTTGCCGCAGCCGGGAATAGTGCATTCACGGTCAGCCATAGCGGGCCTCCTCATCGATCATGTGGTCGCGTTCGTCGTCGGGGTCGGGCGTCATGATGTCGTAGGGCACCGGCCGCTCACAGGCGGGACACCAGAGGCTGAACCCTTCGTCGTCAAGGTCGCCATCGCAGTCAGGGCAGGTCCAGATCAGCGCCATCTCGCGCTCCTGGCGATGGTGCCGGTCATCGGGTTACCTCTTCCCGGCCGCGCCCCGTGCGCGGCCCCCTTTGCTGGTCTAGGTCGTCGCGTCCTCGCTGGCCCGCGGCCACAGGTGCGCGACGCTGCCGTCGGCACTGAACGTCGCGTGGTCGCCGGCGCCGTGCGGGCTGGCGGTGCAAACGTCCTCGGGGTTCTCGCCTCGCGCGCCGCAGACCGGCTCGCCGACGGGAGCCTCCAGCGGGGCGCGGTGCGGCAGGTCATCCGCCTCGGCGAGCGGGATGACCTCGGACTGATCCTCGGAGAACTGCACCGGGAGTCCGAACCGGCCGCCGCGGTCGATAACGGATTGCAGCGGGGGAGGAACCTCGCCGTGCATGGCGATGACGTGCGCCTTCGCGGCCTCAAACTCTTCGTCGCTGATGTCGTAGCCGCTGTCCGGCTGCGGGCAGTCATCGGCACGCGCCGCCCAGGCAGGCTCGGCATCGCGCTGGGGCGGCGGCGTCAGCGGCCGGGCCGCGTACAGGGCCTCCGCTTCCCCGTACTCCGCGCGCAGCGCCACGTAGGCGCCGATCACCGCGTCGATGTCCGCCAGGCTGCGGAACACCTGGAATCCCGCCTCGGGCTGGAAGTGCATCATGACGCCCTTGGTCGGATTGCCGCCGTCACGCGCGCCGTCACGCCTGTTCTTCGGGTCCTGCCAGTACTTCCGTGCAACGGCCATGACCAGGTTCCTGGGCGCGGTGACCACGACGCAGTCGGCGACGATTAGGGACACGAGTTCGGAACTGTCATCCGTGAGGCGGGCGAAGCCGCTAGGTGTCCACTGACCGCTAACCCAGCAGCGGTACTCCAGGTAGAAGTTCCCGGTTTCGGCGGCGCGCTGGTCGTTCTTGACCTCGAAGCGGCAGCCGTCGCCCATGCTGTCGATGACGCGGGCAATGAACAACTCGCCCTGATAGCCGATGCGATAGTCAATGTCCCAGTCCGGCTGGCGCCCCTTGGCGATGCGGCTGACCGCGCTATCGCTCATGCCTGGTTCCCCCAGACTTCCCAGCCCAGCCGGCAATGCGAGCACTGGCATGTTCCTGCAAGCTGGCTGGCGCCACCGCAGCGGGCGAACATTTCGAGGTATGGCCCTGGGCTGGCCTTGGCAACGAGACGGTAGAACGACTGCGGCTTTGCGGAGTGACGGCCGCGCTTGGCCTGGAACCAGTTCATGAGGCCCATGTCCTGCGTGCGCATCCCGCCTTTGACGCCAAATAGGACCAGTTCGGTGGAGACGCGGAAGTAGTTGCCCATGCCCATCTGCGGTTTGACCCAGACGAGGTAGGTCTTGTAGGTGAAGTCCCAGGCGTCCATGACGCGGAACGCTTCGGGCAGATGCCCAGCGGTGGCCCACAGGTAGAGGTGGGCATGGTCGGCGGCGCGGTCACGGGCTATGTCGAGTTCGCATAGCTCGTCGATGCTCATGGTCTGGTAGTGGTCTTCGGCCGCGCCGCGCGTGGATGTGTTGCCGTAGCGCCAGGGCGGGTCGGCGACGATGGTCGCGAACTGGCCTTCAGGCGTGACCGGCGCGACCGTGGCCAGGGACTCATCGGAACGTGCCAGGGCCACGTTCACGATCTGATGCCATGAGCGGAAAGTGCCAACGGCGTTGGCAAGTTCATCCTCCGTGGCGAACCGCTCAGCGAACCGCATGCGGTAGCCAAGCTCCTGGCGGCTGGCGCCAGTCCGCTCGGCCACGTCTGCCAGGTAGCCGTTCGGCAGCTTGCCCATGCCGTCGCGGCGGCTCACCAGTTCGTGCCCGAACTCCCACCGGGCGCGCAGTCCAGAGCCTTCGGCGTCCCCAATCCGCGCCTCGATGCGGACTAGCCGTTCGATGCCAAGGTCGGCCACTGCCTCGGTCACGCCGACACCGCCAGCGGCTCCCGGTGCGCGGCGAGCAGCGCCGCGACAAGATCAGCCTGGTCCTGGCTCAGCGGCGGGTCGCCCGCGCTGTCCGCGTCAGCGGCGGCGAGCACCTCGGCCAGGGTGCGGCAAACGGTCGCGGTCATGACGTGGCCGGCTCTGGCGCGGGGTTCGTGATGGCGTCGATGCTCGACCCGAGTGCGTCGGCGAGCTTGCGCATCACCGGGGGGCTGACGCCGTGCTTGCCGAGCTCGATGTTCGTCAGGGTTGCCCGGCTGATGCCTACTCGCCGGGCGAGCTCGGTCTGGCTGACGCCGACCAGCTCCCTGATTTCGCGGAGTGCGGCAGGGTTGATGGCTCTAGGCATGCGTAGAAGGCTACACACAGCGACACACGACGGCAAGCGCTACACAAGAAAGCCTGAGCATTCTTTTCGCTACACACAACTACAGTCACACGCGCCGCAGGTGACGCACATTGTTGACGTGTGTGGCTGCGTGTGCGAATCTGTAGGCCATGGCCCCCAAGCCGAAGATAGGGACCAGGATCCGCGCCGCGCTGAGGCGCAAGGGTCTGAAGCAGGGACAGCTAGCCGACGCGCTCGGCGTCTCCCGCAGCGCCGTCAACTCGTGGATCAATGACCGCGCCTACCCGCAGGACCACCTCATCGGCCCGCTTGAGGACTACCTGGAGGTGCGGCTCGGCGACCTTGATGACTGGCCGCCGCTCGTCGCCGGCAATGCCGATATCGACCAGGTCATGACTATCTGGGAAATCCCCGACGAGAGGATGCCCCGCGCGCAGCGCTTCGCCATGGTTGAGCTCTGGCTGCGGAAGTACCGTCCCGAACGACTCCGAGAGACGGACGCCTCAGCCTTACTGGCTCCGGGCTGAACTGGCTGAGCGCCTCGTCGTAACCATGCACGCGCTGCTCGACCTGATCCAGCCGCCGGCAGACGGCCCGCTGGGTGTCCTGGAACAGGAGCTTGCCCAGCAGGAATGCCAGCAGCGACAGGGCCGCACCGGTATCCTCGGCGTCGGCCCACCAGTCCCCCGGGTGCCATAGGTGGGCGATGACGCGCAGCGTGGGCCACGCCAGGATCAGTATCCAGAAAATGCTCGCGCGCACGCGTGCGTGCGGGAAGGCCTTCCGGTCCCTCATCGTTCCCTCCGCCTCTTTCCCTCCGCCTCTCTCCCGCCCCCTGGTGATGCCGTTTCCGGTGACAGGCAAAAAACGCCGTGAGTCGTTGACGCGTTAAAGGTGCCATTGGTTTACCGGAAGTTAGCTCTTTTTGGCTTTTCGCCTTACACGGGCGACATCAGCACGTCCTGCGTCCGGAATCCCGGTCCCCGCCTGCTCGCCGGCAGCACCACGATCCGGAAGCACGCCGACACCAGCGACCGGCGCACCGCCAGCGGCAGCGCCGCGAACTCCGCCTCGGTGATCCCCTGGTGAGCGGCCCGCAGCCGCGCCCGGGCGTCCCCGGCGGACAGCTCGCGCAGTTCGGCGAGGCGGGTGTCGATCCGGTCGAGCCGGGCCAGCAGCGCCGTCAGGCCCGCATAGGCCGGGTCGGCGATCTGCGTCTCGGTTTCCCTGCGCTGCGCTGCGAGGACGGCGAACTCAGCCGCCAGGCCCGGTGCCTCCGGCGCGCGGCCCTCGGGGTTGTCCGGCCGCGACAGCCGGTTCACCGTCCGCCGGCGCACGTAGGCGTCGAGCAGTGGCTGCGACCGGAACACCTTGCGGCATGCCGTGCAGCCGTAGCCGACCTGAGCCGGGCGCCCGGCCCGGCCCTTGCTCTGGCGGATCTGGAGCGGGGCGCCGCACGCGCACTCGGCGATGCCCGACAGCAGGTGCCGCCGCGCGTTCGTCGCGTACCCGAAGCCGCCGGCGCGGGAGCTGAGCGCGGCGCGCACCGCCTCCCATGTCGCCTGGTCGAGCACCGGCTCCCATGCCGCCGCGCTCGCGCCGTCCGGCATCAGGCCCGCGTAGCGCGGCCGGGCGAGCAGCTTGCGGAGCGTGCCGTGGGCGAACGGCCTGCCGGTCGTCGTGATGATCCCGCGCGCGGTCAGGTCCGCGCAGATGGCACTGACGCCCTCGCCGCCGAGCACCCGGCCTGCGGCCTCCCGCACGATCTCAGCCTCACCCGGGATCTGGGTCACGCCGTCGGTGGCGAAGCCGAACGCCCGGCCGCCCCTGCCGCCCGGGCGGACCTTCCCCTCGCGCCGCCAGCGCTCGTACTGCATCTTGCGGCGCCGCGAGGTGTTGTCCGACTCCCGCATCGCCATCGCGGCCTCGATGTAGAGCACGAACCTGTCGTCGGGGTTGCCGAGATCGCGGGTGCCGGTCGGGCTGGCCAGCTGAACGCCCTTGCCGTCGGCGAGCTTGAGCAGCGCGCCGAGGTCGTCAGGCTGGCGGATCAGGCGGTCGCCGTGGTAGACGACGATGGCGTTGATCTTCCCGGCGTCCACGTCGGCGAGCATCCGGTTCCACTGCGGGCGCTTGCGGTCCCGTTTCCACGCCGACCGGTTGTTATCGGGGTAGACGTCGGCGACTGTCCAGCCGAGCCGCCCGGCGGCCTGGCGGCACAGCCGCTCCTGATCATCGACCTTGGTCGTGTCGTTGTCCGCGGCGAGCGACATGCGGCAGTAGATGCCCGCGCGGACGGTCTCTCCGGCTTGCGTAGTCACTCTCCGATGTTACTGTGCGAGAGTGTACTTGGAAGGTTCCATGTACCATCACTAACGGTATCGAGTAGCGTCAGGTCAGCCTGGCCCCGAAACGAGAAGATTTACGGTGCCCATGTTCAGCGACCACCCGCCGGCCGTGCCGAATTCCTGGGGCGTGTACTACGCGGGCGAACCGCGCAAGGGCCAGCAGTATGTCGACGTCCGCGTCTGGGTGCGGCGGGACCTCGTGCAGGCATCCGACAACGATGCCAGCCCCCGGCCGATTGCTGACTACCTGGCCGAGGCGCTGGGATGGACGGTGGCGACGAGTACGGGCTGGAGTGTTATGGGCTCGAGCCTGGGCGACCCTGATGATCTGGTGATGGTAGTTATCGGGGTCCGCTGCCGCGAGATCCGCGCAGCGCTCGCTCAACGCAGACACGCATGAGCGCATTAGTCGTACTCACCCGGAAGGACTCCCGATGACCTATTCGCCACCCCTGGTTCCCCAGACGCCGCAGCATAAGCGCCACGGCGTGCGCAACGGCTGCCTGCTGAGCTTCGCCATCGCCGCCGCCGCAGCCGTCGTCATCGGCGTGGTGGCTGCCGCGCTCGGCGGCGGCGGCAGCACGGCAGGCCACCCGGCCGCAACCTCGACCACCACGGCCGCCCCGGTCACTGCCGCGCCGCCGGTCACGGACCCGAAGGGCAAATACAACGGCTCGTGCAGCTACAACCTCGGGAACAACGGGTCGACCTACACGGCGACCGGTGACATCCAGATGCACAACACCGGGAACGTCGGCATCGTGGTCCGCATGAAGATCACGTGGCCGCAGCAGGGCTACGCGCCGCTCGCCATGACCAGGACCGTGAAGCTGGCCACCGGCCAGCACCGGGACGTTCAGTTCCACCGGCCGCTGTCGTACACCCAGATCAGTAACTTGCAGAGCTGGCAGAGCGGTCACAGCTATGCCGACGGCTGCACCTACCACGCTAAGATCACCGACACTTACGGGCCGGTCAGTGGCTGAGCAGCCCCGCGTGACCGTGTCCTGCCAGTGAGAGGGAAACCGATGTCTGAGCCGCGGACGCTGGCTGAGATAAGCCGCATGCTGGCCCGGCCGCTGGCTGAGATGCCGGAAGCCGCGGCCGGGCTGCTAGGGAGGAGGGACCAGCCCGTGTGCGCCCAGATCAGGTTCGGCAAGAGCGGCGTGCAGGTAGCGCCGCTCGGCACGCCGTGGGACAGCCAGGCGCCATGGATCGACGTAGCGACCGGTAATGACGTAGTGCCCGTCCCGGTGATGGAGGCCCTGGCCAGCGCCTGGGAAGACCAGGCCGAACACAGCGACGGCTCGACAAGCTATGCGGGCGACCCCAGCGGGCCGAACCACCGGAACACTCTTGCGGCGTGCGCCCGCATGCTGCGGGAAGCCATCACCCACGGGGGGCAGGGATGACGCTGGCTGAGTTCCTGACCGCCCGCCTCGATGAGGACGAGGCAGCGGCGAACACTGTCATCACGGCCGAAGGCGAGGACTACGAGGCGGCCTGGTTCGAGCAGTCGAGCCGGCGTGCTGTACGTCGGGCCGGGCAGCATCGAGCATCCGCTGGACGGCCTGTACCCGATGGGCGATTCGCGTCTGACCCGGTTCATCGCTGAGCATGATCCGGCGCGGGTGCTGCGCGAGGTCGAGGCCAAGCGGGCGACGGTACGACGGTGCGCGGCCCGGATGAACGAGCTGGACGTTCACCGGAACGGGCTTGTCTCGCCCCGCGCGCTGCTGGCGCGGCAAGTGCTCATGAACCTCGCCGCCGTCTGGAGCGACCACCCCGACTACGACGAGGAGTGGCGGCCGTGAGTGACCTCGCGAAGTTCCTGACCGCCCGACTCGCTGAGGACGAGACGCAAGCGCGGAACGATCCGTTCGCCCCGTGGCCCGAAGGTTCAGCGGTCAGCGGGTGGGAGCGGGTGCTGCGCGAGGTTGACGCCAAGCGGAAGATCCTCGCCGAGGCGCAGGCGGTGCGCAAGCTCCTCGATCTGACCGGCGGCGAGCAGGACCGCTACCGCGACTGGGTCCTGCGCCAGATGGCCGCCGTCTGGAGCGACCACCCGGACTACGACCCGGCATGGAAGTGACCGCCTGGGTCGAGCCGCCTGATGACTCATGGGGCTCGCGCCGCCTGCTGACGGTGCGGCTGGAGCGGCTCGGCTACCAGGTGCAGGCTGTCGGCGCGGGCGGCGACTGGCTGCTGTACCTCAGCTAGAGGGCTCCCAGGTGTAGCCGCCGTCCCGCAGGCGCCTCAGCGGCGGCTCGCCGTGCTCGGCGATCGACGCGGCGACAGCCCGCACCGCCCACGCCGGGCGCGGCGCCCGGTAGCGGTAGGGGGGAACGACGGGCAGCCCGTTGCGGACAGGCCGGGCGACCGGCTTCCGCTCGCCCGGGTGATCGACCGTCACCGCGGCGGCGCGCAGCAGCCGTTCCCGTAGCTCCACGGGGGAATGCTAGCGCTCGCTGACGAACGTGCCGAGTCCCGGCACCGACCGGACCAGCCCCTCAGCCTTCAGGATCTTCAGCGCCCGCTGGATCGTCATCGGGCTGACGCCGAGCTGCTCGGCGAGCGCCATCTGCGAAGGCAGCCGCGGCCCGATCCGGCCCTCGGCGATCATGCGGCGCAACTCGTCTGCGGCCTGATTGCGCGGCCAGTCGGGTGCGCCGCGGTCCACCATGGGCTAACCGTAGCCAGCCACCCTAGCCAGAGACTAGCCACGCTACGCCACGCCAAACTAAAATGGCGGCATGAGTGACCCCGCAGTCCCCCCCGAGGCCATCCGCGAGATAGCCGCCGAAGCCCTCCCCCTCGTCTGCACCATCTGCGGCCAGCACGGCCACGAGCCGTGCCGCCCGGCCGGCATCATGCACCTGGCCAGGTTCAGCCGCGCCCGCGACCAGGGCCGCATCACGACCGGCGACTTCGACCAGGTACTGGAGTACCTCAAGCAGATGCACAAGATCGAGCAGTTCTACAGCCTCGAGGTGCCGCTCGCATGACCAGGGTGATCGCGTGGCTGTCACTGGCCGCGGTCGCGCTGGTCGCCGCGATCGCCAGCTACCTGCACGCCCTCGTCGTCGTCCAGGCGGCGGACGGCCGGACGGCGGTGGCATGGTTCATCCCGCTGCTCGCCGACCTGGTGATCGCGTCGGGCGCGGCGAACGTGCTGGACGCCTCGCGCACCGGCCACTCCCGGCCGGGCTGGTCCATGGTGGCCATCGGCGTCGGGCTGGCGGCCACGCTGTACGCCAACGTGGCGGCGGGATTCCCGCACCTCGTCCCCGCGTGGCTGGTCAACGTGTGGCCGCCGGTGGCGTTCGGGCTCGCGCTGGAGTCGATCACCGGCATGGTCCGGCGCGGCCGGGGCGAAATTAAGGAAGACGTAGGCAGCTTCCTTAATTTGCCGGCCAGCCAGGACGAGCCGGATGAGCCGCCCGACCTTCACGCTGACATGGCGTGGCTGCTGAGCCGGCATTCGCAGCGGCAGGTAAACGCGCTGACCGGGGCGTCCCGCGCCAGGCTTGCCAAACTCACCAGGCCGGCGGCCGTGGCTGAGGCCGTGCCGCTGAACGGCAGCGCGCCGGATGGCTGAGGAGCCGCTGATGCTGCCGGCCGTGCCAGCCGATGTCAGCTATGAGGTCGAGCTGGACGACCAGGCCGACACGCGGCCGGTGCTGGTCGAGGCTCCGCCGCCGCCGGCTGAGCTGAGGCCGGTCATCCCGCCGCAGCTGCGGCGCACGGCCGCTGCGGCGGCCGTGCGGAACCTGCACCGCGCCAAATACCACGGCTTCCGGTCAGGGTGGTACCTGCTGCAGGCGCTGGCGTGGGCAGCCGTCGGCGTGCTGCGGCTCGGAGCGCGGCACGCGGGCTGGTGGTCGGTGCGGGACGCGCGCCGGCTGGAGGCGCAGCTGGCGGCGAGCGGCGACGACAAAGGCTGGCATAAGGTGCACGAGCAGATCCGCGAGACGGCCCGCATCCGCGGCTGGATCACCCTCGCCGGCGGCGTGGCGCTGCTCATCGCGGGCTCGCTGCTGTATCACTACGGCCGGTGGTGGGCGTGGGCGCTGCTGGCAATATTCGTAATCCCGGTGCTGGCCAGGATCGGCAGGCCCGCCGACAAGCCGATCATCCGGCCCGCGGTGGTGACGCCCCGGTTCCGCAGGCTGAACGCCGACATCGTGCTGCGCGCCTACTACGCGGCCGGGCTGGGCCACCCGGACAGGCCGGGCATGCAGGTGACGTTCGGCAGCACGATGGCCCGCGACGGCGACGGCACCCGCGTGCTGGTAGACCTGCCGTACGGCAAGGGCCTGGACGACGCCATCAAGGCGAAGCCGGGGATCGCCAGCGGCCTCGACGTGACCGAGTCTCAGGTATTCATCCGCCGTGATCCGACCTCGCACCGCAGGCACATGCTGTGGGTCGCTGACCGTGACCCGCTCGCTGTCCCGGTTGGCCGGACGCCGCTGCTGGCCTGCAAGCCAGCGGACATCTGGAAGCCGGCGCCGGTCGGCCTGGACGAGCGCGGCGACCTGGTGCGGCTGTCGCTGCTGTGGCATTCGGTGCTGGTCGGCGCGATGCCGAGGCAGGGCAAGACATTCTTCGCCCGGATGCTGGGCTTGTACTGTGCGCTTGACCCGTTCGTGAAGCTCGACGTGTTCGACGCGGCGGGCAAGCCGGACTGGCGGAAGTTCGCGCTGGTCGCGCACTGCTCTGCGTTCGGCCTGACGCCGACCAGGGACGGCCTGCCGCCGGAGATCCTGCTGGCCGCGCTCGAGGACATCAAGAGCGACGTGCAGGACCGCTACAACCGGCTATCGGACCTGCCGACGAGCGTGTGCCCGGAAGGGAAGCTGACCAGGAACATCGCCCGTGACCCGCGGTACGGGATGCCGGTGCGCGTGCTCATCCTGGACGAGTTCCAGGAGTACTACGACCTCGGCGAGATCAGCAAGGCCATCGCCGAGCTGCTGCGGTTCATCGTGAAGGTGGCGCCCGCCGCCGGCGTCATACCGGTCATGGCGACGCAGAAGCCGTCCGGCATCGGCGGCGCCGGGAACCTGGCCACGATGTTCACGGCGACGCGGGATAATTTCCTGGTCAGGTTCGCGCTGCGCACCGGGTCGTACTCGGTGTCGGAAGCGGTGCTCGGCCAGGGCACCTACAGCATGGGCCTCGACTCATCGACGCTGCTCCCAGAGTACAAGGGCGTCGGGCTGCTCTACGGCGCCTCCGACGCGTCGCCGACGGTGAGAACTTATCTCGCGGACGGCCAGGACGCCGAGAAGATCCTGACCGCCGCGCGGGCGCTGCGCGAGCGCGCCGGGACGCTGAGCGGGATGGCCGCGGGCGAGGATGCCAGCCGTCAGGCGCGGGACGTGATCGGCGATGTGCTCGCGGTGTTCGCGGGCGAGCCGGGGCTGCACTGGGCGGTCCTGGCTGAACGGCTCGCGCTGCGGTTCCCTGACCGGTGGGCGGAAGCGACCGCCGATGCGGTCAGCGCGCAGTGCCGGGCAGTGGGCGTGGCGTCGGTAGGAGTCAAGGTCGCCGGCCGGAACCTCCAGGGGTGCCGCCTGGCCGATGTGCGGCAGGCGGCCGGGCAGTGACCCTACCTCCTACCGCGCAGGCCAGCGTCGCCGTCCCGGCAACGGCCGGTAGGGCTTTTTGTGTTTCCGCAGGCCGGAACGGTAGGAGTGCCTCTACTCAGGTAGGACCGCTGCCGTGACCGCGCTCGCTGACGCCGGGCTTGTGCTGGCGATCGCCGTCCTATGGCTGGCGCGGCTGTGGCTGTGGCCCTTCGGGCCGTGCCGGTGGTGCAGGGGCAGGAAAACGAACCCGGGCAGCACGCGGCGCCGCTTCGGTTCCTGTCCCCGGTGCAAGGGGTCGGGCATGCGGGTGAGGTTCGGCGCGCGGATGGTCCGCCGCGCCATCCGGAGGAAGGAACCGTGATGTGCGAGACGAAGAGCACGGGCATCATGCCCGGTTTCCTGATCGGCCGCGCACAGAAGGCTGCGCAGCCATGCCAGTGCCATCAGCGGGCGCCGCGCCGCACGGCGACTCAGCGGGCGCAGACGGTCCTCGCCGGGGTCGGCGTCGTGGTGGCGATGGCGGCGGCGAACTTCCTCGAGCATGCCCT
>WNFI01119692.1_pt1 | contig 13070 bp, 15 predicted proteins | sample 5400471 | NCBI WGS metagenome assembly WNFI01 (sample SAMN13153348, study PRJNA577476) | soil metagenome | isolation source: 100 cm saprolite on Douglas fir-dominated hillslope | place: USA:California | collected 2013-09-17
ACAGGCGATGCTTCTGGTCGGACCATGACGACCGCCGTACCCCTCCTAGACACACCAAAGCGGGTGGCATGTCCCGGCTGCGCGATGGTGCGAAACGGCCGAGAGCCGCGCACCGGAGCGGCATCATCGGCGCTGACCTCGCCTCGCCGGACCCCGACCGTAACATGGTCAAATCGAGGATGACAATAGGTCTGCTCTGGTTCGCCGACACTCTTGACTAATGGGTCAGACCGATACATGATTCGGTCTGGTATGGGTTCGGCGTGCGAAGGCAGGACGATGTACGACTATGACGTCTTCAGCGTGGAGTCCAAGGCCGAGGTCCTGGAGAAGTCCAGGGAGTTCTGGAACCCGGGGAAGACCGACTTCTGGAGCGAGACCGGCGTCGACCTGGTCATCGACCGGCGTGATGGCTACTTCATCTGGGACATGTCCGGGCTGCGCCTGATCGACGTGCATCTGAACGGCGGCACCTTCAATCTCGGGCACCGCAACGCCGAGCTTGTGGAGGCCATCACCACCGGCATGCGCTCATTCGACATCGGCAATCATCACTTCCCGTCCAGCGCGCGGGCGGCCCTGGCCGAGGCGCTGATCAGGACCGCGCCGCCGAACCTGACCAAGGTGGTGTACGGCAGCGGGGGCGGCGAGGCTATCGACATCGCGCTGAAAACGGCCAGGCACGCCACTCAGCGCCGCAAGATCGTCTCGATCATCAAGGCCTATCACGGCCATACCGGCCTGGCCGTGGCGACCGGCGACGACCGGTTCGCCAGGATCTTCCTCTCCGACCGCCCCGAGGAATTCAGCCAGGTCCCGTTCAATGACCTGGACGCGATGGCCGCGGCGCTCGCCAGCGGGGACGTCGCGGCAGTGATCATGGAGACGATCCCGGCGACCTACGGCTTCCCGCTACCCGAGCCCGGCTACCTGGAATCGGTCAAGGCGCTGTGCGCGAAGCACGGGACCTTGTATATCGCCGACGAGGTGCAGACCGGGCTGATGCGGACAGGCGAGATGTGGGCCGTCACCAAGCACGGGATCGAGCCGGACATCCTGGTCACCGGTAAGGGCCTGTCGGGCGGGATGTACCCGATCGCTGCCGTTCTGGTCAGCGAGGAGAACGCGGGCTGGCTGACCGAGGACGGGTTCGCGCACATCTCGAGCTTCGGCGGAGCCGAGCTCGGCTGCGTCGCCGCGCTGAAGACACTGGAGATCTGCGCGCGGCCGGAGACGAGGTCGATGGTGGCTTACATCGCCGACCTGATCGGAGCCGGGCTGCGCGAGATCCAGGCCAGCTACCCGGACTGGTTCATCGGGATCAGGCAGAACGGCGTGGTGATGGGTCTGGAGTTCGACCATCCTGAAGGGGCGAAGTACGTGATGCGCCACCTGTACCGGGCCGGCGTCTGGGCGATCTTCTCGACCCTCGATCCCAGGGTGCTTCAGTACAAGCCGGGCCTGCTCATGACACCGGAACTGTGCGAGGAGCTGCTCGACCGCACCGAGGCCGGCATCGCGAGAGCCCACGCGGAGGTGCGGGGCTCCGTCCGGCGCCCGGTCCGCCCGGGGAGCAGGCGATGAGCACCAAGGCGACCGCCACCCGCCAGGGCGCTTCGTCGCAGCAGGCTGGCACGACCGCGGCGGATTTGCGGGCGGGCGACGGGACTCACGCCGCGTACCAGGCGCGGCAGATGCTCGCCAGGGCGCACTGGGCTGCCAGCGCGTTCGCCGGTTACGACCGCGACACCGTGCTTCGGATCGCCGAAACCGTCGCCAGGGCCGCGCACGCCGAGTCCGCCCGCTACGCGGACTGGGCGGTCAAGGAAACCGGTTTCGGCGTGGTCGAGCACAAGATCCTCAAGAACCAGGCCTGCTCGCTCGGGCTTCTCGAGCGGTACAGGAACGAGGATTTCGTCAGCCCGCGGATCGACCCCGCCGCCAAGATCGTCTCGATACCCCGGCCAGCCGGCGTCATCCTGGCGCTGACACCGTCGACCAATCCTGTCTGCAGCGTCTTCTTCAAGGTCATCCTGGCGTTGCTGACCAGGAACGCGATCGTGGTCAGCCCGCATCCGATGGCCAGGGCCTGCTGCGCGGACGCTGCCAGGCTGCTCGCCGAGGTCGCCGAGTCGGCCGGTGCGCCCGACGGCGCCGTCCAGGTCGTCGAGCACCCCACCGTCGCGCTCGTCGAGACGCTGATGTCCGATCCAGTCACAGACGTGATCGTGGCGACCGGCGGTACCGCGATGGTGCGCGCCGCCTACCGGTCAGGAAACCCTGCGCTGGGCGTCGGACCCGGCAACGTTCCTGTCCTGGTCGACCCGACGGCCGACATCGCCGCCGCCGCGCGGCTGATCACCGACAGCAAGGCCTTTGACAACTCGGTGCTGTGCACCAATGAGTCCGTCCTGGTCGTCGTGGACAGCGTCCGCGAGCGGCTGCTGCGCGAGATGCAGCGCCAGGGTGCTGTCGCGCTCGACGAGGGCGGCCGGGACCGGCTCCGGGCCTACTTGTTTCCAGACGGCCTGCTGAACGGCGACGCCATCGGCAAGGACGCGGCATGGATCGCCGATCAGGCCGGAATCAGGGTGCCGTCGCGGACGAGGCTGCTGCTCGCCCCGGTCGACCTGGTCGTGCCTGAGGAGCCGTTCTGCCGGGAGAAGCTGTCGCCCGTGCTCGGCGTTGTCGGCGCGCCCACTGCCGAGCGCGGGATCGAGGCCGCGCGCGCCGTCGTGCGGATCGGCGGCGCAGGGCACTCGGCGGCCATTCATAGCCAGGACCCTCAGGTCATCACGCGGTACGGTGTCCGGGTGCCGGTGCTCCGGATAGCAGTCAACGCACCGAATAGCACAGGCAGCGCCGGCATCGACACTAACCTGGCCCTCTCGATGACCCTCGGCACCGGCTTCGCCGGGCGCAGCTCGATCGGCGAGAACCTGGAACCTCGGCACCTAGTCAACTGGACCAGGCTCGCCTACAACTCCGACCCTGGCGTCACGTTCGCTGACTTCGGCGGCGTCGAGCCCTGGCATCGGCCGCCCGCCCGGGTGCCCGCCTACCCGCGTGCGTCCAACCTGCCGCCCGAGAGCCCGGGCGCCCCGGGCGTCCCTGGCGTCCCGGCCGCGGCGCCGTCGGCAGCGGGTCAGGGCGGGGCCCCCGCGGCTCGCGACGGCACGCCCGGCGCCGGCTCGGCCGGCGGGTCGCTGCCCGACTCCGTCCGTGACCAGCTCCGGGTGATGATCATCGAAGAGCTCGCCCAGCTGATGGGCGGCTAGCCGATGGCCGAGCTGCGCTCCTTCATCTTCCTCGACCAGCTTCAGCCGCAGACCATGTGCTACCTGGGCACCTGGGTGCGCGGCAGGCTGCCGAGGCTGAACGTCGCGGCCCAGGTCATCGAGATCGCGCCAGGACTGGACATCGAGCCGCTGACCGACGTCGCGCTCAAGGAGGCCGACGTGCAGGCCGGCATCCTGGTCGTCGAGCGGCAGTTCGGTTACCTGCTCCTGCACGGCGGCACCGCGGCTGTGAAGGCTGCGAGCAGCGCCGTCCTGGATGCGCTCGGCGTCGATGCCACCACAGCCACCAGGCCGAAGGTACTGGCGTCGCGGACCATCACCAGCGTGGACGGCCAGCACGCCTTCCTGGTGAACAGGAACAAGCTCGGCTCCATGGTGCTGCCAGGCGAGTCACTGTTCGTGCTCGAGGTCGCGCCCGCGTCGTACGCGATCCTGGCTGCCAACCAGGCGGAGAAGGCCGCGCAGATCAAGCTGGTGGACTACCGGATGATCGGCGCGACCGGACGGGTCTACCTGTCTGGCCGGGAAGACGATGTGCGGCAGGCGGCTGAAGCCGTCACCGCCCTGCTCGGCGAGCCGGAGTGAGGGCCGTGGACGACGGACTCGGGGCGCTGAGCGCCGACCAGCTCAGGCTGCTGGTCAGGGAAGTCCTGGCCGAGGTGGTCGGGAAGGTACCGCCCGCGGCGCGCGGGAGTGCCGGTCAGCGAGGGATCGGCCACGACGAGGCCAGCCACGGCGGAAACGGTGACCCCGCGTCCTTGACCGTTCGGATCAGCACCGACGACGACCTGCACGCGTTCGCGATGCGGGTGCTCAAGCTCGCCGACAACCCGAAGCTGCGGCGGGACCTGGTCGCAGGGCGGATCAGGTTCACGCTGTCCGGGCAGGCCGCTGGCGGTCAGCCAGCCGCGCACCGGGTCGAGAAGGGCGCCGTGACCGAGCGGGCCGTCGCCGCGGCAGCGAAGGCGGGCGCCCGCCTGGTGCTCGGGCCGCGTGCCGTGCTGACTCCGCTGGCCAGGGACAAGGCCAGGGCGCTCGGAGTCCCGATCGAAAAGGAGCGGTGATGCTGCAAGGAACGGTCGTCGGCAACGTCTGGTCAAGTAAGCGGATCGACGGCCTGCCGAATGGCGCCTTCCTCGAGATCGAGGTCGTCGGCTCGGGTGATCGCCTGGTCGCGTTCGACGTCCTGGGCAGCGGTCCCGGCGAGCGAGTGCTCGTCGCGCAGGGCTCGGTGGCGTCTGGCTGGCTGCCGGACCGGCCGCCGGTCGACGCGCTCATCATCGGCTCGATCGACGAGCCATCTCCGGCCGCGAGCCCGGCCCGTCCGGCGGCCGGCAAGGGTTCGGCCGGCAAGTCCAAGAAGGAGCCGGGATCGGCGCCGCCCTCGCAGCCGCGGATGCCATGGTGAAGGCGGCGAACGTGGTGATTGTCGGGCGACAGGAGGTCGGCGACGGGCTCGTGGCGGTGATTATCAACGGTGACGTCGGCGCGGTGAAAGCTGCCACCGAGGCGGGCGCCGAGACCGCAGCGAGTGTCGGCGAGCTGATCTCGGTGCACGTGATCCCGCGCCCGCATGGGGAACTCGGCAAGCATTTCGTGGTCTCTGAGTGACGACCCGCACCGAGCTGCGGGTCTACCTGCCGATCGCGGGCCTGCGGCGGCAGTTCGCCGCTTACCTGGGCACGCCGACCAGAGCGCGCGGCTACCCGGCGGCCGAAGGCGACCACGCGTTGATCGTGGAGGTCGCGCCGGGTCTCGCGATCGAGCGGGTCACCGATCTGGCGCTGCGGGCCGAGCCGTCGGTCGAGCCAGGGATCCTGTTCGTGGAGCGGCAGTTCGGCGTGCTCGAGGTGCACTCGCCGGACGCGGCGGCCGTGCAGCGGGCCGGACAGGCAATACTGGCCGGTCTCAGCCGGAGCGCGGCCGATCAGCTCAAGCCGGCGTTGCAATACATCGACATCATCACCGATGTCACTGACCAGCAGGCCGTCATCATCAACAGGTCGCGCCAGGGGTCGATGCTCCTGCCTGGTCAGTCGCTGCTGGTGTGCGAGCTGACCCCGGCCCTGTTCGCCGCCGTGGCAGCGAACGAGGCCGAGACGGCCGCGCCGGAGAACACGCTGGTGGACGTGACCATGATCGGCGCGTCCGGCCGGCTCTACATCGCGGGAACCACCGCCGGCGTGACCGCCGCCGCGGCCGAGATCGAGCGGCTGCTCGGCAGCATCGAAGGGCGGGACCATCCGGTGGGCCCGGTGGGCAGGGGGAAGAGCCGGTGAGCGTCACCGACAATTCGCAGGAAGCCGTGCTCCGCGGCTACGACCCGTTCGCCAGGGCGGCGCTCGAACCCTTCGGGTTCCCCGCCGATGCCCACATCGCGCTGCTCAGCCTGTCCGAGAACGCCACCTACCGGATCGACGACCCCGCCGCCAGCCGCACAGCGGTGCTGCGCGTGCACCGCACCGGCTACCACCCGCCGGGCGCGGTCGCCTCCGAGCTTGCCTGGCTGCAGGCGCTGCGCCGGGACGAGGGCCTGCTCACTCCGGCCGTCTACCCGGCGGCCGACGGGCGCGAGGTCGTCGACGTCACCGTCGGCGACCTGACCAGGCAGACCGTCCTGTTCGAGTGGCTGCCGGGCGCTGAGCCGCCCGAAGACAAGCTGACCGAGAAGTTCGAGCTGCTCGGCGAGATCTGCGCCCGCATGCACCGGCATTCCCGCTCCTGGCAGCGGCCGCCGGGGTTCGTCCGGTTCGACTGGGACTTTGACTGCTGCGTCGGTGACACCCCGCGCTGGGGCCGCTGGCAGGACGGCATCGGCGTGGGCACGCCAACCTGCTCGCCGACGGCGACGACATCCAGGTGATCGACTTCGACGACTGCGGCTTCGGCTGGTTCATGTTCGACCTGGCGACCGCGGTCAGCTTCATCGAGCATGACCCGCGGGTGCCCGAGCTGTGCGACGCCTGGGTGCGCGGCTACCGCCGCGTGCTGCCTCTTGCTACGGCGGACGAGGCGGAGATTCCGACGTTCGTGCTGCTGCGGCGGCTCCAGCTGGTCGCCTGGGTCGGCTCGCACCGGTTCGCCGACGCGGCGCTTGAGCTCGGCGCCGAATTCACTGCGGGCTGCTGCGAGATCGCCGAACGCTACCTGGCCACGGCCGGATAGCGCCGGCCCCAAGTCAGGCCGTCCGCCCACCGAGTCAGGCCATCACCCACCAACCTCGTCAGGAGCCCGAGATGTTCGAATCGATCAGAGGCCGATCTGTGCTGGTGACCGGCGGCACCAAAGGGATCGGCAAGGGAATCGCGGCCGGTTTCGCGAACGCCGGCGCCCAGGTAGTCATCACCGGCCGGGACGCGGCCAGCGGAGAGCAGGCGGCGGAGGAACTGACCGCAGGGGCCGCCGGCCTGGATCCGGCAGGCGGCAAGGTCAGCTATGTCCGCGGCGATGTCAGCGACCACGCGAGTTGCCTGGCCATGGTGGCGGCCACGGTCGGCAAGCACGGTGGCCTGGACGTCGTCTGCTGCAACGCGGGCATCTTCCCGGCGTCCCCGCTGGCTGATATGACGTCCGGCGAGCTTGACGAGGTGCTGGCGACCAACCTGAAGGGCACGTTCTACACGGTCCAGGCGGCGCTGCCCCCGTTGAAGGAATCCGGGCACGGCCGGGTCATCCTCACCTCGTCGATCACCGGGCCGATCACCGGTTACGCGGGGTGGTCGCACTACGGCGCGAGCAAGGCGGGCCAGCTCGGGTTCATGCGGTCGGCTGCGCTGGAGTTCGCCAGGTCCGGAATCACCGTCAACGCGATCATGCCGGGCAACATCATCACCGAGGGACTCGACGATCTGGGCCCGGAGTACCTGGCCAGCATGGAGGCGTCAATCCCGCTCGGCCGGCTGGGCAGCGTGGCCGACATCGCGAACGCGGCGCTGTTCCTCGCCTCTGACGAGGCCGGCTACATCACTGCCCAGACGCTGGTTGTCGACGGCGGCCAGACCGTACCGGAATCGCTGCAGGCAATGGTGTGAGCCAGCTTCCGGATCCCGCGGCTACCGGGGCTGCGCGGCCGGATCTGCGCCTGGTCGACGAGGCCCGGCACCGTTTGCTCGACATGATCTCCTCGGGGGCGTTGCGGCCGGGCGACAAGCTCGGTACCGAGCGCGAGCTGGCCGTGGCGCTGTCGGTGAGCCGGTCGACCCTGCGCCAGGTGCTGGCCGTGCTCGCCCAGTCCGGCGTGGTGCGCCGGGTGCCAGGCAGGTCCGGCGGCACGTTCGTCGCCCACACGAGCCTGGTGCTAGATATCGTCCGGATCAGGCTGGCCGACGGCGTGCCTATCTCGCTCGAACGCGTCAGGCTGCCTGCCGACCTGGTGCCCGGCCTGCTCGAGCTCCCGCTCGGCGGCTCGATCTACGACCTGCTCGACCGCCATTACGGGATGAACCCCCAGGACGTGGTCGAGCACCTGGAGGTCGTGGAGGCCAGTCCCGACGAGGCCGCACTGCTCGGCATCGCCGACCGCGCCCCGCTGCTGGCCATCACCCGCACCTCGCGGACGGCTGACGGCGTGGCGTTCGAGTTCTCCAACGACCTGTTCCGCGCGGACCGTACCTGCGTCACGTTCCGCACCAAGGCCGAGCGGGCCGAGATCATCGGCCGCGCGGCCGCTGAGCGACCGCCGCAACCGGGCGGTGCTCCGGTCCCCCGCGAGCTTGGGCCAGGGACCAGGAACGCGCCGGGCGCCCCGGCGGTCCCGGCTGAGAGCGGCTTGCGCGTATTCTCAGCCAGCGACCGCCAGGGCGCCCAGCGCTAGCGGCATATCGAGGTCAGCGGGTCACCTGGCCGGCGAACCTCGGTGGCCTCAATCTCAGGGGCCGGTCATGTGCTCAGGGTCGATCCCATGCACTGCTGCGGGGGTATACCTGGATGGATGCGAACTGACCTCCCCATCTGCGTAACGTGCGGTGTCCAGTACTCAGCGCCGCGTAACGACTGCCCGATCTGCCTGGACGAGCGCCAGTACGTCGGGTGGGACGGGCAGCAATGGACCAGCCTGGCTGAACTCGCCAGCGCCGGCCACCGGGGCAGGCTCGAGGAGGAAGGCACCGGGATCACCGGCATCGGCGCCAGCCCTGCGACGGCGATCGGTCAGCGCGCCCTGCTGGTCCGAACGCCAGCCGGGAACGTCATCTGGGACATGATCACCTACATCGACGACGAGATGATCGCGGCCGTAAACGCGCTCGGCGGCGTCAATGCAATCGCAATCAGCCACCCGCATTTCTACGGCAGCATGATCGAGTGGGCGCATGCATTCAACGCGCCGGTCTACATCCACGCGGCCGACCGGAAGTGGGTCGCCAGGCCTGACGAGGCTGTCGTCTTCTGGGAGGGCGACACGCACCCGATCGGTGCTGGTCTGACACTCATCAATGCCGGCGTGCACTTCGACGGCGGGCAGGTGCTGCACTGGGCTGGCGGCGAGGACGGCAGGGGCGCCCTGTTTTCCGGCGACATCCTCGCGGTCGTGCCCGACCGGCGCTGGGTCAGCTTCATGTTCAGCTACCCGAATCTCATCCCCGAGCGCCCGCGCGCGATCCGCCGCGCGCTTGAGCTGCTCGACCCGTTTGGCTTCCACGCGGTCTACGGCGCGTGGTGGCAGCGCGTGGTGCATGCCGACGGCGCGGCGGCGGTCAGGCGTTCAGCCGACCGCTACCTGCGGTTCGCGCTTGACGACAGCCCGCCAAATTGATTATTCCGCGACCCCGGGCTCTGCGGGATTGAGGCCGAAGTTGACACGCTCATTTCGGCGGGCGACCTGCGGCCGGCCTGATCGGAGGGATCGGCTTGTAGGGCCATCTCCTCGGGCCAGACCACAGGCCGGGCACTGCGTCGACCGCGTACGCGATCGCGTAGGCAGCCTGCTCGTAGTTGACCCGCCATCCGACGAACTCCGGCCATGCCTGCTCGGCCGGGCGCTCGATCGGGAAATTCACCTTCTCCATTCTCGCGACCGCGTCGAGGAATTCCTCGTAGGTCAGGGAGATGCCCTCGTCCGGGTCAGGTGATTCGGGAACCTTCAGGCTCATCGCCCTGGCGATGTCGGTGAAGCAGATGAACCCGCTCCGCAGGCAGAGCCTGGCCGGCACCTCGGGAGCAATCTTGGGCGACAGCGCGAGGATCAGCGCCGCCGAGTCTAGGACGGCGAGCAGCCCCGTGACCCATGATGACAGCGGCCGCGGTGAGCGGAACCTGACAAGCGGCAGATAGGTGGTATGACTCTCGGCGACGTCCGCGGCGAACCGCTCCCACTGAGCGTAGAGGTCCGGGAGGGTGTCGATCGTCGATGCGCCCGATCCCAGTGCGTAGTGGGTCCTGGCGAGGAGTTCTGGTCCCCAGGACGGGACGCCTGCTCGCGCGTTGAGCAGCGCGATGTCGGTTTCGCGCCGGTTGAAGGCCGAGTACAAGGTGGGCAGGTACGCGATCTGCAGGGTGACGACGACCAGGCCGGTCAGCCCGGCGCAGTCTTCTATAGCGCGCTGGCCGACGCCAGTCACCGTCGAGTTGCCGATGAACCACACTGCCGGGCTGACTGTCGTGAACGCCCCGCTGATCCCGCCTTGTGTGAATGGCCACAAGAGCAGCGCGAACCCGATGAAGAAGACGACGAGCCAGACGATCAGCTGAGCCAGCAGGATCACGGCTGCCTCGGTGGCCAGGACGCGGTCGCGGGTGCGGTAGTCCTTGATCCGCTTGGTCGCCAGCTGGTACGAGACGTGCACCGCCTTATCGGCCGAGCGGATAAGCCAGGTGCCGCTTGGCCGCGGCACGATAATAGCCCCGATCACGCTCCTGGCGGCCAGGATCACCAGCAGCCCGCCGACGACCGCCGCGATGACGCGGCCGGCCAGTGGCACGACCATGGCCCTCCCTCAACGTGCCTGCTAAGGCAGCCCGGCGCAAGACCTGAGGTATCAGTCAGGCTGGCTACGAATTGTAGCGATTCCGGCGGGAGGTATCCGCCGCCGGGCCACATAGCCCGGTGTGCCCTTTGCGGGCTGTGGCAGTGGTCGCTGATCCCAGCCTCACAGCATCTGCGGCAGCGCGAAGTGACTGAACAGCGAGTAGCCGAACGTCGTGATCTCGGCGATTTCGCCGCCTCGGATCCGCAGGACGTCGAGCTTGAACGCGCGGAACTCGGTGTCACCGGGCCGCCGCAGATAGCTGGCTGCGGCCGGCATCCGGTTGGCGCACGTCGGCAGCAGCCGCCAGTCGCCGTCCCGCTCCGGCCCGAAGGCGCGCTCCAGCAGCGGCCGCAGCCCTTCGAGCCCCTCGAAGCACATCGGGTATGGCGGCATGGTGATCCTGATGTCCCAGGCCGCGATGGCAGCGGCTGCCGCGGCGTCGCCGCGCTCGTGTGCGTCGATGAACTGATCGAGCAGCGCGCGCTCGCGCGCGCTCGGCTGCCCGGCGGACCAGTCTGCCCGCCGGGCCGGCAGGTGCCCTGCCATCGTCTCCCTGGCCCGCTGCAGCGCGCTGTTGGCCGCCGCGACACTGGTCCGGAGCAGGTCCGCGGTCTGGTTCGCTGACCAGCCGAGAACGTCGCGGCTGATCAGCGCAGCTCGCTGCCTGGGCGGCAGCACCTGCAGTGCAGCGATGAAGGCCAGCTCCACGGTCTCGCGCTCGACCACGACCTCGTCGGGCCGCTCAGCTGCCGGCGCGATCTCGTCCAGCAGGCGGTCCGGGTACGGCTGAAGCCACGGCACCTCGGCCAGCGAGCGTACGGCTGTCAAGTGCCGCGCCCGCCGCCTGAGCAAGTCCAGGCAGACGTTCGTGGCGATCCGGTAGAGCCAGGCACGGGCCATCGGACCGCCCTCGAAGCTCTCCCGCGTCCGCCAAGCCCGCAGCAACGTCTCCTGCACCGCGTCCTCGGCCTCGTCGAACGAGGCCAGCATCCGGTAGCAGTGCAGGTGCAGCTCGCGCCGGTGCCGCCCGGCGAGCCTGGCGAACTCGGCTTCGTCCGCTACGTCTGCATTCCCCGGGCCGGCCGCGGCATCCTGTCGCGGGCCCGCGCCCGTCACGTCCTCGGCTCCGGCTCCTTGACCTCCTGGACCAGCCAGGTGTTGCCTTCAGGGTCGGTGAACGATACGAACGAGTTGTAGCTAGCGCGGGCGGGATCGGGTCCCGGCGTCTGGCCGCCCTCCGCGAAGTGGAAGACCTCGCTGACGTCGACCCCGCGGCCGGCCAGTTCAGACCTGGCCGCGTCGATGTCGGTGACAACGAGTTGCAGCCCCTGAATGGAGCCGGCGGCTGCCTCGTTCCGCATCAGCGTGATCGAGCAGGCCGACCCCGGCGGCGTCAGCTGCACTACCCGGAAATCCTCGCCGGCCCGGTGGTCGACATCGAGGCGGAAGCCCGCGTTGTCGATGTAGAAGGCCTTCATCTTGTCCACGTCCGCCGCCGGGATCACGACGAGCTCGAGCTTGAAGTCCATCGGTACATTCTCCTTGGTCCGATCCTGCCTGGTGCAGGGTCTCAGACATGAAACGACTGGTCCACCGAGAACTCATCGGTACCGCGATGACCGGCGTATGCCGGAGCGGGCTAGGCGGCAGCGCTACTCATCAACTGCCGCTTCGCACTGACCTGTCAGCGCAAGAACTCTGTCAGGGTCTGCACGAACCACTGTGGATCGTCGAGCCATGGAAAGTGTCCGCCGCCCGGCTGCACGGCCAACTTGGCCTGACCGAACACGCCGGCATAATCGGCGGCACATTTCGGCGGGAGCGCGACGTCGTACTCGCCCGCGATGAGAAGGACCCGCGCCCGAAGGCGGGCAAGGGCGGATCTGGTGGCGGCTGGGTCGAGGGCGCCGGCCGAGTAGTAGACGGCTGCCCAGTCCGGGTTCTTCTGACTCGCTTCCTGGGCGTGGTGAGCCTGGTTGATGGCGTCCCATCGGCCGCGGGTGAACGGTGCGATCGCGTTCCAATCAGTGGCTGTGGCGTCGCCCGACCAGATCCGCTCGAATGCGGCAAAGGCGTCCGGGAACCAGGCCTGCCCTCGGCGCAGTTCGGCGACCTGCCGGCGATCCGAGTCGGTGATCTCCAGGCCAACCGCCCGGGGGCTGGGAGTGACCAGCGCGAGACGGCTGATGCGGTCGGGGTAGCGGGCGGCGTACAGCACTGCGAGAGCGCCACCAGCCGAGTGGCCAAGCACATCGATCCGGTCCCGCCCGAGATGCGCGCGCAGCGCCTCGACGTCGTCGACCAGCCGATCACACCGGTAACTGGCCGGGTCCGCAGGCACGGCCGATTCCCCGGTTCCGCGCAGGTCAAGCAACACCAGCGAGCGATGCGCGGACAACCCGCCCAGGTCACCGAGGTAAGACGAGGCCTGCATAGGCCCGCCGGGAAGGCAGATCACCGGTTCACCCTCCTGGGCCCGGTGGTATGCAAGCCGCGTGCCGTCGGCACCGTAGAAAGTTGCCATTTTGCAATCATATGCGTCGACATCGATACCATTGAGCAGCCGCGTTTGTAGATCTCGGGGTACGGCTAGGCTGTCCTGATGCGTGATCAGCCCGTTCGGTACGGGCTCGTGGGGCGGCGCAGGCTCCAGACCCGGCCGGGGGGCTGAAGGACCCGGCCGCTTTCTTCCGCCGCGGTTACTCAGGGGCCGGCCGGGAAACGCTGAGTCCGGCGGAGCTCGAGCGCTACCGTGCGCGGGCCGCTCGGCTGGCGCCACCTGACCTGCTTAGCTGGCTGTATCGCG
>WNFI01646491.1_pt1 | contig 13070 bp, 17 predicted proteins | sample 5400471 | NCBI WGS metagenome assembly WNFI01 (sample SAMN13153348, study PRJNA577476) | soil metagenome | isolation source: 100 cm saprolite on Douglas fir-dominated hillslope | place: USA:California | collected 2013-09-17
TTTCCGGTCATCTTCAAGTTGCACTTGTTTGTCCTTCAGGTCTGATAAGCGTGGGAAATGGACGTCAAAGTCGATCGAGATGACATACATGTCCTAGATATCATTAGTATGTTTTTGTGTTAGTCACTGGGTACACGCAAGTGGGGCATGTGCTGCCCTGGGGAGGTCAGAAAGAAAGACGCGGCGATGCCACCATGACACAAAGCGCAGGTGAACCGTGCACCCCATATATTTGAGTACATAATCGACATGCAGGGCAATCGACACAGATGGTGTCAATAACGTGACAACTAGTGTCTCAGTAACGAGACAAGTGCGAAGAAGAAAGATAACGCATGGTAACAGTCTGAGACGAGGTCTCAAACTGAAACGGTAATGGTGTAAAGGAGAGCTGTCGCGCAGCGACGAACCGCCCAATTTCCTCCTCAAGCGTATCCGAGGGTTCTGATGCCATCCGCGGCCCGAAGAGGTAGTTGTGGTAGTTATTCCAGGGAGTACCAGAGGAATCCCGTTGTATCTGGCCTTTCAATAAAATATTCTGCAGGGATGGCAATACTTCCGTCTTTCCGTTGCCAGATACCTCTAGCAGGGCAGGTGCCATCATCTGCGCAGGGATCCTGGATAGGTAGAGGTTCTTCACAGCGATAAATTGGCGTAAAAGTTCCAACCACTGGGTGATTTGGTTGTCGTCTTGCCAACTGTTCACATCCTCATCATACTCGATGAAGTAAAGATCCTCCACCATCGAAAGGAGAGGCAAACATGAGACACAGATCCGCGACAGGGATGCAAGCTGCCGATCTGGTATTCGATGTCGGATTTGTATGTCGATGTTTAGAGATGTCTGTGATAAAAGTTTGATACGACCAAAGGATCCACGGGAATCGTAATAGTCGTCATGGAAATCGACATATGCTTCATCATAATCGTGAGCCTTCAACTTCGTTGAGTGACTGATGAATTGGGTGAATTGTGTGGTGTTGAGAATGTCTTCCTCGTCGAATTCTATTTTCAAGTGATCGAGTTGAGGGGTATCGATGCGGGCCAAAAGGTCCTCAAGATATTTGCTGTCACCTTTGAACAGAAAGAAGGTGAGAGCAGGGAGGACAGAGCGTGTGTGTGGAGGTGGATGTCGGCCATCTGAGTCCCCGTCGCTAGCAGGCATATGGCCAAGCCAAAATAATTTCAGGCTGGTCAGCGTGGAGAGGCACGTGACCATCGTCTCGAGTGAAATGTATCCAGGAGAAAGGCGAAGTTCGACAAGATGAGGGGTAGTCGAAAGTAGCTTTGGTAGATCCGGAAATGGAATGCGTTCCAAGTCGAGATATCGCAGATGTGGTGCAGATCCACCCAAGAAGGAATCGGGGTTGACTGGTGCAAGGTCCGAGTCTTCGAATTTGGTCGCTCGAAGCCGCAGATCTATCAGTCCTGGAAATGGCTGCTGCAACGCCGTGAATATTTCTTCCCATTCCCATTTCTCTACATATACGAAGCGGAGGTCGATTTTGCACACGCGATCACTGCACTTGAATGCGGCCATGATGTTATCAAACTTTGTGCTTGATAAGATACCGGCCTCGATGACGAGCGGCAGTGCCGGCCAGACGTCCAGCACGTCCATCACTGGTTTTTTTGGTGTACAGAGAAGCCGCAGATTCAGGAAACGTGGGGATCCAAAAACAAGGCTTCTCCATCTTCGACAGACATGTACTAGCGTTTGCCATGCCTCAACCCTCTGCTTTATCTCTTCGACGACGACATGGAAATAAAATATTTCTAGTAAGGCGTCATCAGGAAGTATGTCGATGGCATCACCGGGCCTGCATCATCGCATCGATTCAGTGAGCGGCCATTGCAGGATATTGAGCAAAGGATACACCAACATGATTAATGAATGGGGGGCGGTACTGAAGTATGATGGGTGGAGTATGATGGGACCCGATGGGACTTGATGAGGGGCTTGATGGGACCTCTTGATTGAGGGGAGCAAAACAACCAAGTGGAACAAAACCGAGTCACGTGGGAAAGCCCGCGTGATCTGGACGGTGGCTGCAAACTGCCCGTGCCTTCACTCTTGAAGGGTACGAAGGCGCTTCACGCTGGCAGTCACTTCACCCGCGCTCAGCACCGTGACCGGTCGATAGTACCTGCCTCTGCAACGGCCAAATTTACATCCGGCGCGATGGAAAGTGACACCATTCGCCATTGTCAGTTCCAGGCCTGTTTCGCACGCAGCTTCAATTGTGGTTGACCCGAACGTCGTTGTCATTTTTGGCTGTGCGCCAGGCTAGTTCCACCACACCGCGTTGTACGCTATCGACATTGGGGCAGGCGGTGATGGTCATGCTGTAGCTCTTATTTTGGGAGGTAAAGGGGTGCTATTCAAAGTTGGGTCCCAGCTGCAAGCAACGCGATGGCTGGTTTGCGGACCGACGACGCATGTGCACGGCTTGCGGTGCTTCAGACCGACCAGGCTATCACCGTCTCTTCTTTTGGGACGGGAGAAGCCTGGCTACATGCACGGTTGAGCCGCTCAAGGACGGACAGGACTATTTGAGGACACGCACTCAGAGTATCAATCGACTGAGCATCGACACGAAGGGTCCGACCAGACAAAGTCGTGTACGCTAGTGGGCTACCGACGATGCGCGAATGGACTAGCATCGAAAGACCGGGCCTGTTTCCCCGCTCGTAGCAACGCTACCTTCGTTCATTCAATTGTTACAGACAAAACAAGTCGATTTTCGCAGAAACAGAGTTCGACTGACACTTTGTAGATATCTTGGACATGGGAGTAGTTCTGCTGTAAGGTGGGCTACGTGGCTGCGCTCGTTCGGACAGCTCCGGGCTCGGTCTGGTCGGCCAGAGTGACACTTCATTCCTTGTTTTTCTATTTTCAGCTTAACAGCATGCATCGCCTCCGGCGTTGCGGTCATGTATTTGAACCTGACTCCTTGATTAGAAAAATAGATTCCCTTTAGACCCTATTTCGCTTCTGTGTGCAGGTGTGCCCTTTCCCTTCTGTCTTTCAGCCTCTTCAGCCCGAGGGTGCCAGGTGTTAACGCGAGCGAACGAGCTGACACACATCCTGCCCCTTGTTGAATGCTGACCCTTTCCCTCTCTTCTAATATCTTTCCTTCCGAACCCACTCGCGCCACTCAGAGGCGTTTCATTGCATCTAGCATACTTTATCATACATCATTCTATCCAGTAGGAATGTTTTATGGGAATTAGGGAGTAATTGAAAAAACTGGCGGCCGATACGGAATTTCATGCATTTTCTTTGATCTCTTTTGACCGGATGTCTGGAGATCTCTCTTCATCTTCAGACGAATGTCCTTGATCGCCATCCTCGAATGCCGGCTTCTCTTGCTCAAAGTTAGATCCATGGTTTCTGTGCGAAACAAAAATAGGCACAAGTCAGTGTTTCCAGGTTCGGATGGAAGAAATGGGTATGAATACGCACTCCGGCCCGATGATAGTGATAAAAATGACAAGGGCAGAGATGATACCAAGGAGGATGCCTTGCACTTTCGCGTAGTCGGGGACGACCTTCGGCTTCCCGTTCTTAATGATCGTAATTTTCAAATGGTCACCGCCTATAGCCTCCATCTGCGCAGATGCCGCCGATATCATCTATCAGAAGGAGGGTCGTTTGTCAATCAATAAACAGGTTATATGGTATAACCGAGCCACGTACGTTTCCGATTTGGTATGCAACACCAGGGAAGGTAGCTCGGAATCCGGGTGGGCTCATCTCGGCGAGCTGTATGGGGATCACACCCCACGCACCCTGAACGCCAAATTGCACACAGAAAGCGCCAGCCGCAAGCGAACTGAAGCCAGACGGAAGAATCCAGAGCGGAATGAAAATCCCGCTGAGCGTGACAAACAAGATAATCGTGAGCCGGCGGCCGATACTTTGCGAAATAGAGCCTGCAATGGCCCCGCCGCTGTGGAAAGAAGGAAATGAATATTGGATGAATAAAGGGAAAGCCGGCGTGAGAGACGCACGTGATGGCTCCGACATTGCCAATGATTGTTGCGACGATTGAATGGTATCTGTCGAAACCTTTGGTCGTCTGGAGGTAGGTAGGATACAAATCCTGAGAACCATGCGAAAGGAAGTTGAAACCTGTTTCACATTTTAGTCCTTTCCACATCCTCCAGTATATGCCAAACCACCATACCGGCCATGAGCATTATGGCATACAGGCACAGTCCCCAGTGCGTTTTGAGCATCACCCGTACTTGATGGATAAATACCTTGGTCTTGTTCCCGGTAGAACCGCCAAGTGCGCGTTCTTGTTCTTTCGCATGGAGAAACACCTCGCTTTCAGGAATAAAAATCCGGAGAATTGCCGCAGAGGCGGAAATTGCCGAAGTTGTCCAAAACAGCGCCCGCCAGGAATGGCGGGGGTCGAGAGCTGTGGACGTGGCCAAGCCCCAAACACCTCCCATGGCAACGCCGAAGAGGGTTCTCACGGCAAGGAACTGATGGAAGGTCTGGACGAAGCTAGTACCAAGCTGAACCGTGGAGCAAAGGAAGAGATTTGCTACAAGTGGCCACTTCCTGCCATAGCGATCGGACAGGACACCGAAGAGGACCTACAGCGACGGAGATTATCAGTACCAATCCGGATATACTTCTCAAAATCAGACAACGGAATTATCGAAAGTGGGTCACTCGGTCAAGGGAGGCTCGTGACAGTTACATATGGTTTATCGCCATCCAAGATGGACGACCACATCGAGCTGGCGAAAAAAACCTCTATCTTAAAGATAACGACAGAAGTACTTACAGCACCGATTGATCGGACGAGGAGGGTCAAAGTTATGGCGGTGGTCTGAAGTTGTTAGATCTCTCAGAGGTAACGTGTAATAAAGCCTAGTCGTGACGTACAATAGAAGCTGCCTCAGCTTGATGGAATTGCTCTTGCAGGCGCGTGACGCTGAGAGCAACATTGAAGAAATCGATTGCGTCGCAGGTCCAGGCAAGCCATCTATGACCGGTATCAGATTCGGAGAGGTAGCATGATACGGAAGGATCATACCCGGTCATAAATTGTGCCCACTGGGTGCTGGTGAGTGAGAGTAGAACCTCCGAAAGTGGTTTACGATTCTCATCGTGGGCTTGACGACGCGGGAGGAGATTGCGGATGAAGTAAGGCGCCATGCCAGGAATGCAAACGAGGGCAGGAGAGAAGCAAGGCAGGGGGGTCCTGTAGCTGAAATATCCTTCTATATGTATAGAGTAGAGACACCTCACTGAGGCCCGATGAGGTGTCTCCTGAGACAATTCTCAAGGCAGGGATTTACGAGAGCCGCGGCCAAACACTAATTTCGGGCCCGAAATTCCTAGTCTGCGGCCAAATGAACGGGCTAGACTACAAGTCACCTAGAAAACGACCATGGCCAATCAAGTTGGGCATAGGACGAGGACCGCACGCCGTGATGCGAGTGATAGCAAGCAAGTCAGACTCTGACTTGATTGTTATCATTCGCACCATTCGACACGAACCCGTAGAGACTATTCAAGGTAATATCATCTGCCAGACGAGATCCTAGCACTGGCAGACAGACTTGGTTGCTGAGAAGTTTCTCCAGCAGACGCAAGCGGCGAAATGTGCGGTTCAAAACCGATGGAGTAGGGTCCAATGTGGGTTCGCGTGGCAGCCTTGGAGGTGGAGTCAAGATCGAGGTCCGAACGCCATCTCGTCATCGAAAACGCGACCGCGGCTGATCGTTATCGGGTGCCACTCCTCTAGGCTAAGTTTTTTTTAGAATGGAAGGAAAATGAAACCTTGGCTAAAGTCTAATTTCATTTTCCTTAGTACTCAACAGAGGGGGACCACAGTTGTTGGCCATCTACCAAGAGTAATGGGTATCATTGAAAGTCAGAGGACTGGTAGAACATGGAAAATGTGCCTCACTCGATGTTACTAGTCATAGATTGATAACTGATTTGAACTGGTGCGTTGCCGCGCCACCTTCGGCCACGAGTAAGAGGCAAGTGTGAGGTCACGCTGCGATTTACAATCAAGGAGGTAGCATCGTCGGAGTGAAATCGGCGGTACGAGGCACCCGTTATGGCGACATCTCCGGTCCACGTCGCACATATCCGGGCCGGAGTGCCATAATTAACTCGGTTCCAATGGGTGTGACACGAGCTGGCGTGTCGCTGTTTTGTATACATTTGTCTAGACATTGGGACTGAGACGGGGAGGTTGGTGTTTGCATCGAAACAGCATGCACAGCAAAGCAAGGTGGCAGGCAAACGGGTAAGCCTGAGTTCAGCACCAGTAGACCATTAGGAAATCGGCATATTGAGTCGAGTTATTTTTTGGACTTTATAAGTCACTATGAAGTCAAAAAGTCGGAAAAGCCAGAAAATGATTTGACGTTTTGCTGATGCTATTAGAACTTTGTGCTACTAAAAAAGGACATTAGGATGCTTTGGAAGTGAGAAAATTGAAGCCCGGTGATGATGTGAGGTACATTGAATCCGCGGAGGTTATCTCGCAGAATAGCTCGTTTGGTTTACAGTAACCTGAAGATAAATCGTCTCCCTGATCGATGCTGTGTGTGACGTGTCGGCCTCTCAAGTATGGGCCATATGAGGAGAGTACTGTACGCGTGATCTGCGGAGCAGTCTGAAAAGAAGGCCGAAAGCAAGTGAGAAGACCAGGAGAAGACCAGGCAACTGAGGCAAGTTCGGAATCATCACGAGACGACAGTCATCCGTTTGCGCACGTGATTACTCTCGCATCGGTCGTTTTCATCAAGTATACCATCACTGCTACCTCACTTAACATTCCGCGTTCATGTTTGTAGAATATCATCGTAACTTGTCTGATGAGATGGCAATCAAAATCTCCGAGTATTCACCAGTGGGTACTAGAACATATCCAGTCCGTCTCACGCGGTGCGGCAGTAGTAGTTGACTACGTCACGGTCGAATGTAACGCTCTTGCGAGCTCATCCCTCTTTCTCATGACTTCCCCCAGCTGTCCGTTCAGTCAACTCTTGCGCACTCCTTCGCATCTTCTCGGCTAAGCGATCCGGCTGTTCTCGTGCCAATTTCTCTGCCTCGCCATCCTCTGGAGATATTCTGCAACCTAGCACGCGTTTCACCCTCCCTACGTATTCTCCCTTTCCTGTGCTGCGCCGCGCAAACAAATTAGTCTTGCGCACCTTGGGATCACAGAGTACAGCAATGTGCGCAGGGAATGCGAGGCAATGTCTGAAGACGCGTGGCAGACCACGGCGCCTCTCAGGTCGTAGGATATCATCAATATACGGCACCGTAACACCTTGGACGTGAGAACGATTTGTAGAAAAAGACATGAACGCCCAGGTCCTGTTGGACGTAGAGTATTGCCCTTATCCACCCGACCATCCAGTGCCGCTCCAGTTCATCATTGTAGCGCTGTGGGGTAGCGCGAGTGAGTCCGTGGGGGACGGAGACAAGACTCTGAAAAGATGAAGGGTCAGCACAAAACCGACTAGGGAAACGCACCTCGGCTCGACGGCTCGAACGGTGAAGTCCCTAGCGAGTTCGACTGAGGGAAAGTAGGGAGGAATGGGAGAAGAGGGAGGCGTCAAAAGACGACTGCACACACACAAGAGGGAAGACTGGAATGATGATTTTTGAGTTCGTCAAGCGGCTGCTTTGAATACATGAAGACTATATCATAAGTCCTTTTTGAGGCTATATGACCGAAGTACGCGAGGAGGGAAGAGAAAAGAAAAAAAAGGTAGAACAAGAGGCGACACGCGGCCGGTGGCCACAAGATGTCGAATCACGTGACACTGAAAACGCATAGAAGACTGACTGAAGACTACTCGAATTGTACTTGCGCGCGGCGATCGACACTGATGAATGCTGCGATAAATGAGGCGGATGTGAGGACTGTATCGAAATGCATGAGATTGAAGAAAGGAACCAGACCGATTTGGGAGCAATAAGAAGTAAAGCTAAGAGCGGTAAAATGAGAGAGATCGTCGTTGGAGGTATGAGGTATCAGACCAGGATTGGCAGAATGAAATAAAACATCAAGACAAGGGGAGGGCATACCCTCGGCCGACCACTCCGAGTCCAGCGATCCGGGCGAGAGAGTTCGAAGCTTAGTGAAGGAGATTCGCAGTGAAGACATTCTGGGAGGCTCAGATGACCGGGAATCGGCAGGCTGGGGCGATCCGGGCGAGGGCAGCTAAGCCACTCGCCTTACCCCAGTCCTTAGTGCGTTCATCCGAGTGTGCAACTTGACATCGGGGAAGTCGGAAGTAACCCGAGAAAGACCACCATCTGTCGCAACTACGTCCATCGTAGATGCGTCCATCATCGGGCCGTCTGCTAGTACAACGTCTAGCCCTTCGGCCTTCGCGAAACAGATCTGTAAGGTCAAAGTCACTGAGAGAATCTGCCAGCGTTACCCTCGACACCCTTTCTGAACCTCCATGCGGAGCAGGTGCAGATCATTAGAATATGTTGAGAGACTCAAGTCGGAGAGCGGACAGTACAACATGCCGGTTCTAGTCGGGTTTAGGCCGCGAGCGCTGCCACGCTGCATCCTCGCATATAGTGCACCAAGTCCGAAATCGGGCCATCGACTAGTAAACTCCCCCTGTATCTTCTTCCGCAGGGCCTCGCACCAAATCATTTACGGAAAACTCTCCTTTGGGAAACTAGAAAAGGGGATCGTCGTGAGTGCCATCGGACACTTGCCAATATCGAGTTGAGCTCACTGTCATGGCCTCGAAGGGTGCTAGAGACCACTACCAAGATCAGTATGGTACGGTGTTGACGACTGTTGAACTTTGGACGTGACGCGAGACACCGACACCACACGACTCAATACTCAATACCGACACCCCTGGTGTTGAGGTAGTGTGGTGTGATACTCGATGCCCCGATTCTCACTTGCCACTATCCACTAAAAACCTCATGATGTTGTAGCCAGTCCTGGTGTGGAATTGAATCCCGGCATTTTCAAGTGGTTTATCCCATGTCACATTTATGAGTTGTGTCTTGTGAGAGTTGGTGGGCATCGTGAGCATGCTAATTGTTCTAGTGCATTTGTGTGTGGTTCTTGGTTATTACCAGTGTGTGTCTGGTTGTAGGGGCGGGTGTGGATGTATTCCTCCTTGCCCTGGTGTGGGAAAAGTCAGAAAAACCGCCCATATGGTGGCCGGGTGGTTACGGTTCAAGGGGCCCCCGACGATGACGCACTTGGACTTGCCTATGATGACCCGGTCACGAGCCTCACCCCATCTGCTTTGATGGCTTTGTGTTTGTATAGTGGTTGGTCTGTGGCTGTATTTCGATCGTGTTATATTGTGTCCTAGTCATGTATATGCTTGATTGTTCTCGCGTTGTGTCCTGTAGCTGCCTCCATGTATTTAAACCTCGCCTCTGGCATCTCCCCCGGCCTATCAATCCCTCTTTCCCTCTCAGAATTCAGCTTGACTTCGCATCCTACATCGCACTCGACCCGAATTACCGCCGTCAGTGTAACTTGTCGACTTCGCTCTATTCCTTGCATCTCACACAGGCCTTACAGTACTAGCAATTCTCTTCAGCGCCCCTCTCGCTGGACGAGCTCGCTTTGAGGAATATCCCCAATACGCCTGAGGGACTGCAGAACGTATTGATCGATGTAAACCGGGTTAACATCCTTCGTCGAGACTATGCCTTTGGACTCGATCCCGGAATGTAGAACTTCCATCGGCACCGTGGCCATCGCCATGGATAACAGCCACGAATGTGGCTTCACGATTGAAGGATGCAGGGGAGCAATCACCGGCGGTGCCACACATCACGCGGCCCTGAGGCCGCGTGATGTGCAGCACCGTCGGCAGTTGTTCAATTCGAGGGCCCGGCCCTCGAACAACTCTTTGCTGGAAAGGATGAGCATTCACTGTGGGATGTTGGTGGGATTGAAGATCACAAGACCGACATGGGGAATGGAGCTGAACATGATGCGGAAGGGAATTGATGGATAGGATAATAGATAATGGATGATTTTTGGATTTCAGCTGAGTATGAGTGGGTTAACTGGGTGTAGCTGGTTTGTGTACTGAGATTTGATATTATCTTTATGTTATCAGTTTATCGGGAGAGCTCATAAACGCAATGTAGACGTCAATCGCAGATGCAGAGATGGGCGGAAATGCGCACGAGTCGATTGGAACCTGTGGTTCACACTCGCCACACTCGCTTTCTCGTGGCAAGAACTTAGTAGGTGCCCCAATGCATGGCAGTCATACAATGTCATTGAGAGCGTCTTCCAAAACAAAACCAAAAAGTCGCGTAAAACCAAGGCAGCAAACAAAGGTAGAACTGAACAGCGCTAAGCACGCACATAGGGTCACCTATTATTATGAGGCGTCATGAGAAAAATTGCGAGAGAGATTCGACATAGACACGGTCAATGCGCGAGGGGAGGCGAGCGACATTTTAGTATAAGCCATGAAATCTAGTCCGAGGTTTATTCCATGGCTTCGCTAATGCAGACACATCGCCCCCTGCCCATATCGTACGACACGACGGCACATCATTGGCGTTATGTACGACACAGGACGCAGCCGCCACCGAATTCCTCCAATAATTGCAATTTGACAAGGCCCATAACCTCAGCAGCCTCCTGTAGTGGTGTAAGTGCAAACAAATGGCGTATGTCGAGTATAGGCCCGGGCGGACTGTGAGAGTGAGCATCAGAAGTGTGCCGCCACGTCCCCGGGATGTGTATGCATTCAGTGGGGAAGGCGATAGGAGAAGATGCGGACGGGGCAGGCTTGCATTACTTGTACTTGGTATCCTGGGATATGGGGAATGTCTGGGTATTGGATGACGAGATAACGATTAAACGACATACGCACTTTTTCTGAGCAACTCGCAGACCAAATCATAGTGTTTGCGCCCCTTTTTTCACGCATTGATATTCTGCTTCATTACTAGCGCACCGTGTTGGTAAAAGATACAGAAAGACCCGCAAAGGGAACTCCCCTCTTTACCGTAAAAAAAAATAAGATTCGGCGTTCTCCGTCTTCGTTAGCGACACATTCCGCTAGGTCCTCTCACTTGGAATTTACAAAAATCCTGGTCACTGCCTTAATCCCTATAAGGTGCGCCCTTTCCCCCTTCCACTCAGCCACCAATTGGAATGGAACACGGGGCAAAGAAAAATCATCGATAAAGCCTTGGGCCAGACTCCGCCAGAGCCAGTTTTCTCCCCGCTAACATCTGGTCGAATCTCTTTATCCGCGCGTACATCACGCACGCATCCATCGATGAGTTCTCAGCTGCATGTCAAGAGACATTCCCCTGTTACATTAACAAACTACCAAGGTCTCAAATAGAGCTGTTCAAAAGTGTGCCCTTCATCAACTTGAAGGCTCACGACCATAGTACGCCACACCTGCCCCACCAGGCCAGGTGATACCCATCGACATACTTCCTGATGATGTTCTTATAGAAACATTCGGCTTTTGTGTTAGTGAAGCCTATGCCCCGGATCTCCAAATGATAGAGGCATGGAAATTGCTAGTGCATGTGTGTCGACGGTGGCGACACATTGTGTCTCGATCACCACTTCGCCTGAACCTGCAGCTTCTTTTGTACACCCGGAACGCTTCTTTGATATAACCTTCCGTCGATCCAATTCCAACCCCCACGGCCCATCCAATCCATCAATCACACACCAAGGTTCAACGCACTTGATGAAGCACGTCTGGACGTCGTTAAGATCGAGCTTTCACCAAATCATCCACCTATTTATTGGAAATTTTGCGTCCGTTTATCGCCTCGAAGGATCTCTATATACTACCCTACGGAATATGTTCTTGGAGGGGCGCAGGCGATCGGTCATTGTGGAGAGGCAAGTGGCCATCACCTCAGGTAAAACATACCCAAAATGAGGAATACAACCAAGTCGAAGATCGACGAGGTGAGTGGTAGACAAAAGTAGTTTCGGCAATCCCTGAAATGAAACGCTTTCCAGTGCGAGTGTTTGCATATGTGGCGCGATCCACCCAAGAATGAATCGGGGAGGACCCGCAGTGTTTTGAAACGTGACTCGAGCGTCAGATCTGTTGGCTCCGGGAACGACACTTGCATCACCGTCAAAACTTTCTCCCATGCCAACCGCATTCGATGGTGATTTTACAGAAACGATCTCTGCGCTTGAGTATAGCAAGAATGTTGTCCACGCCTGATATTGGGCAGTTATCATCGCTGTGGACGACGAGAGGTAAGGCAGGCCAGACGTTCAACGTGTCCAGCACTGGTGTTCTGGGTGTACAGAAAAGTTGCAGATTCAGGCGACGTGGCGATCCGAAAATTTTCGCCATCGTTGACAGGCGTACACGAGCACTTACCACACCTCTATCTCGTCCTTTATAGTTAGGACTTCATCGATATCTTTAAAGTCGTCGACATAGAAGTCAAATATTGCACCGCGATTCGAGCCCAATTGTTCACGTGATGATTCTGCCCTTCCCTTCCAAGACCTAGCCGCGGACCTAGCGTTTGTCGTCACTCCACCATTTCGATACAACAGCCTAATCAAGTACAGGTAATATAGCCTGTCCCGTGTGCGCTCTCCCGGGCCTTCTTTTTATCACAGACTCCCCCAGGGAAACAAAACAGCACCCGCTTTTTTACTCATATCTTGAACGCTGCCAGTGGTACTTCGAAGAAGTTCGAAGTTCGAACCCATTCCCACCGAGCGCGTGCTAATGCCGAGGAACATAGCAACCAACTCCCTATATTCGCTTATATAGTCTACAGAAGCCTTTCGCAGGAGGCTGCTTGGGCTACAGACTTCCGCATATTGCAGTTCGCTGGAGGTGAAGGAAATCGGTGTCGTGATCACGTGCCACCAATACCGAGACGCCATCAATCGGCAGTAAATGTTTTGTTCGTTATCTGCTATCTGGTCATTACCGACCTCCAACAACATCCTTAATCGGCGCCGGTATATATGTGGAGGTTCCTGACACGTACTGACATTCTCCTGTTCTCCAGATCGCCTTTTTTTTCTGCGCGTGTATAAAAATCTCAAGCCTCA
>WNFI01116483.1_pt1 | contig 13069 bp, 9 predicted proteins | sample 5400471 | NCBI WGS metagenome assembly WNFI01 (sample SAMN13153348, study PRJNA577476) | soil metagenome | isolation source: 100 cm saprolite on Douglas fir-dominated hillslope | place: USA:California | collected 2013-09-17
AAGCATGGTACCACGGTAACACGGTACGACAATAACATCAAGGTCTTTGTCGTTGCGCAGCGGACGCAGGCGTTTCGGCCCCGGATCGGTGACCAGAAGATCGATCGCCTGCCGATCCCGCCGCCGCGGGCTCCGCTGAGCGGCCCGCTCAGGCGGTGCGCGAGTGCTGAAGGGCAGGCGCCTGTGTTAAGCGCAACGGCCGGATGTTCTACTGCGCCGAAGAAGTGGCTCCCCCGAGCTGGGCTCGAACCAGGGACCCACGGATTAACAGGGTGCGTTCATGATTGGCCAAGGCCTCGTAAAGACGCCAGAAACGCCAAGCCGAGGAAGCCGATTGCAGCGGATTTGCAGCTACGGCGCGGCGGTGCAGCTTGAACACCGCGCCGAAAAGCTCGTCTGACTGCCTCCGTCCCGTGCAGCTTGCGGTCACTCGGCCGCGCGAGCCGTCGTTCGCCGAGGGCAACCCGGTGAGCTGCCTCTCTTCGTCCTGAACACTTAGGACGCTCGCCCAGAGCTCAGCAACGACCTCGAGCGGGTCATCGACCTCGGGGTTGGGCCCGACGGCGGCCGCAGGCGGCTGACGATCATGGCCGGGTCGGCCGGCTGTCCAACGTGTAAGGTCACGGGACGCGGAACGTGTTCCTAGCATTCCCGGTTCGAGGCCCACCTCCACCGGCTCGCGACCCGCTGGTCGAGAGAATGGCGAAAGGAACGGCGAAGGACCGTCGCTTGCTAGCGTCTCCGCTGGGACACATTCGGCTCCGGGTCCAGATGACAGCCCACGATACTCATCCGACGGAATGTCTATTCGGCGCGGCTCGGGCGATTCTGTGACGAGCTTCCACTTGCGAATCGCTTACGCAAATGGTGTGAGCCTGCCCGCAGTAGAAGCATGTGAACGACGTCTCCCTCGGACCTCCACGAGGTGGTCACTACCATGCCTGGGGCCGGAGGCGGGTAGGGCAGTGCCGCGGAGTGCGCCGGGATTCTTTGTGGCAGAGCACCACAGAATGCGCCTCGGATGCATTGAATACAGATGGGGATAGTACGTGGTGAACGCCTTGTCCCGACGGCATGCCAGAGCGCGGCAACGTGCAGGCTCGCACAGCCTCGCGGCGCTCTTAGAGGGAAAACAGACCCTCTCGGTCGGTCCGCCCTTCCTACCGCTGACGCTCGCACAGCTTGACCGTAGCAACGTAGCAAGCCTGCCTGAGCAGACGATGGCCTTGCTCCTGAAAAAGGCCGTACAGCCGATGGGCAGCGGGACGAAGCCCGCGTGTCGTTCGGAGGCAACTGCTGCACGTCTTGGAGTCAGAGGAGGGACGCGCCCAGCTGGCTTGCAGATTTTCGTGCAGCTACAGGGGGAGCTGCGAGCGGACTTGGTGAATCTTGCGCGCCGCCTACGGCGTCCGCACGAGCGACCCTCTTCTGCGGCGGCGAGCCCGCAGCGAGCGCCCGCGCCCCAGCTCCTCGATGCCGATCGCCGAGCTTCCTTCCGAGAGCTCGTGTTCACGCAGTCGCGTTCACATGTGCGGCTTTGCGAGTAGAATTCGTCGGGACGTTGGCGGCCACCACCCATGCTCCTGCGGCGATCGCCCAGGAGATGAAGAACGCCGTCCACGGCAGTCGCGTCGTCGGTGCGGCCAGAATTGCAGGGCCCCAGACGAGAAGCGCAAACAGACTCACCATCGCAGCTTCCGCCGTCGCCGCCACACGCGGAGAGATCGAGAACAGCACGCCGATGCCGGCCGCGATCTGTCCGACGCCGGTCAGGTAGGCCCAGCCCGTTCGGAACGGAAGCCACGCCGGCACCAGCTCAGCCGTCTCCTTCACATACACGATATGTGAAAGCCCGATCGGTAGGACACAAACTGCAAAGAAGATTCGCGCAAGGCGGACACCATTCTCGCCGGTGGCGAACGCCAACTTCGATCCCTCCCGTAGTCCAGCCAGCCTGGCAAACAGTGTCCACCCGCCGGCCAGGAGCACGCCAAGCTCGCCGAAGCCCAGCCAAACTGCTTCCATCTGAGGCGCCACAACCAGAGCGGGCACTTTCAGCAGGAGCCAGACGACGAGATATGAAGCGAGAATACGGATCGACAACGACGCGCTGGCTTCGGCCAGCAGGCCGATGCCGCCAAGGAGCATGATGACCCCCGACGCGTAGGCGAGACCGGTCCGCCCAGGGATCCATGCGGCGACGGGCTGCCACACCAACGCAAAATCCCCGTAGATGAGCGCGAGGCTGCCGAGCCCCATCATCCCGATGGCAAAAAGTGACAAGGCAGGCTGCTGGCTTCGATTCATCTTGGCGTACTCCTGTGCCTATGTGAACGGATACAGTGATATATGCATACCGCGATGTCAATTCAGCCGTAATGCTGGGGCTCGGGCCCGCTCACAGGCTGTGGATATCTTTCCGCGGCAAGGCGGTACCCTTCATGCTTACGCGCAGCAGGCGCACGGCTGCGGGGATCTCCGCAGCCGACGTGTTGCCAAATCCCAAGACGAATCCCTGGCGAGGACTGCTGCCGACGTACGAGGGGGACAAAGGCGAGAGCCACAATTTTCGTTGAACGGCCTTCGCCGCGATCTCCGTGTCCCGTAGCCTCTCGCCGATCGACACGGTCAAATGCATGCCAGCTTCCCCGCCCAGAATCTCGCAGCAATCGCCCAACTCGCGCTCGATCTCCTCGACCAGCACGCGCCGCCGATCGGAATAGAGCTGCCGCATCTTGCGGATGTGGCGCGAAAAATGTCCTTCGCGGATGAATTCCGCGAGTACCGCCTGGTTGCCATGGGACGGGCACAGATCGGTAGCTTGGCGCACCGCCGAAAAACGTTCCACCAGGTCCGGTGGAATCACTAGGTATCCCAGGCGCAGCGACGGAAACAGAACCTTGCTGAAAGTCCCGACGTAGATCACGCGAGAGTTGGTATCGAGTCCCTGCAATGACGCGATTGGCATGCTGTCGTAGCGAAATTCGCTGTCATAGTCATCTTCGACGATCCACGAGCCCGCTTTCTCGGCCCAATCCAGGAGCTCGAAGCGGCGGGTCGCGCTCATCGTTACGCCGAGTGGATATTGATGCGACGGCGCAACGAACGCCGCGCGCGCCTTCGGGCAGAGCTTGATGCCCGCAGCGACGTTCAGCCCCTCCGCGTCCACGGGGACCGGGACCGCCCGGCAATCCGCGGCCTTCACGACCTGGTGCATGAGCCAGTAGCCCGGCTCTTCCACCCAGACCGGCGTTCCCGGATCGAGCAGAACTCGCGCCGATAGATCCAGCGCCTGCTGCGACCCGCTGACGATCATGATCTGCTCCGCCTCGCAGCGCACCGCCCGCGCTTTTCTCAGGTAGCTGGCGATCGTTACCCGAAGCTCCTTCAGGCCCATGGGGTTTCCATACTGAAGTCCGCGAACCCTCATCCTGCGCGAGGAGCGCCCGACCAGCTTCGCCCAGATATCGATCGGAAAGTCCTTCAGTGCCGGCTGGCCTACCTGGAAGGGCCCGAGGCTTTCAGCCGAGGAAGGCCTTTCACATCGTGTCAGCGCCGATGCGCGGGCCGCGATCGGTCGCGCTCCCGACGTCGCATCGACCTTGGCCCTGGCCTCCGGGGCGCCCGTCCGTCCCGGGAACGAGGCCGCGATGAACGTGCCTGCACCGGTCCGGCTTTCGAAGTAACCTTCGGCGAGCAACTGGGCGTAGGCATTCAGCACGGGCAGGCGCGACACCCGCAGCTCGCGAGCTAGCTCTCGCGACGATGGAACGAGCTCCCCGACGCGCAGGTTCCCCCGCGCGATGCTTCTTCGATAGGCGTCGTAGATCTGCTGATAAAGCGGGACCGGCGCCTTTCGACGCACGGTGATCAGGGTTGCGATCCCCTGCAGGGGCCGTTTCGCGGTCGTCATAGTGGTCATCCTGAATTGGCAAAAACTGGTCATTGCGCAGAACCGGTTCAGACCCTATCAGATGCGTCTTCGGTTCGCTCGTCCCACCTCACGACCCTCCTTCTCGCGGGCCGAGCAGCATGTCTAGAGGAGATCGCATGCAATCGAGGCGCATCTTTTTGAATCCGGCCGCGATTCTCGTCGGCCAGCTCTTCCTGAGCGGGACATCGGTCGCGCAGGAAACCCAGACCACCGGATCCGCTGCTCAAACGCCCGCAGCGCAGCCGGCCACCGGCGGCCCAGCCGAGGAAGTGGTGAGCGAGGCCGCAGGCAAGAAGAAGGCGACCGAGGACATCACCGTTACCGGCTCCCGCATCCGCCGCAAGGACCTGACCACGGCGGCCCCCGTCACCGTCATCACCCGCGAACAGATGCTGGCGAGCGGCAAGGTCTCGGTCGGCGACTTCCTCCAGAGCCTCCCCGAGCAGGGCAACGCGATCAACACCTCGGTCAACAACGGCGGCAATGGCGCGACACGCGTCAGCCTGCGCGGCCTCGGCCCCGAGCGCACGCTGGTATTGGTCAACGGCCGCCGCTTCGTGCCCGGCGGCAACGGCGCGAACAGCTCGGTGGACCTGAACTCCATTCCGACGGGGGCCATCGAGCGCATCGAGGTCCTCAAGGACGGGGCCTCGGCGGTGTACGGCTCCGACGCCATCGCCGGCGTGATCAACATCATCACCCGCAAGAGCTACAACGCCACCGAGGCGAGCGCCTTCGCTGGCCGGTCGCAGCCACACGGCGACGGAACCTCCTACGACTTCAACGTCACCACCGGGACCACGGGTGAGCATGGGAGCCTCACCTTCTCGGCCGGCTTCTACACGATGCAGTCGGTGATGGCCGGCGATCGCGCGTTCAGCGCCATCCCGGTCGCCTACGACGCCACCGGGAAGAACGGCGGCCCCAACGGCCAGCCGGGCCAGTACACGCAAGGAAGCGGGACGATCCCCGCGGGCCGGATCATCATCGGCAAGACCGAGGCCGGCAAGCAGGATCCGAACCAGCCCGCCACCGCCCTCTATAATCGACTCATGGTTGCATTCCCGAAAACCCGCTCGTTCATCTACGATCCGGCCTCGTCGATCTCGATCGGTGGTTGGCGGCCCTTTGCCGGCGCCTCGCTGCCGCCCGACGGGGACGGGTACAACTTCCAGCCGGACAACTACCTCGTGACCCCGCAGCAGCGAATTTCCCTCTTTTCGTCCGGCGAGACGAAGATCGGCAACTTCAGCCGCGCCTTCTTCGAGGCCTCTTACGTCAACCGGCAATCGGACCAGAAGCTCGCGGCCGAGCCGCTGGTCACCGACTTGGAGGGTGTCGTCATCTCGGCCCAGAACGCCTACAATCCGTTCGGCCGCGACATCAGGGCCATGCGGCGCCGGCTGCCCGAGTTCGGCAACCGGACGTTCAACCAGGACATCGACACCTTCCACCTAGTCGCGGGGCTTAACGGGACGCTGCCCGAGGACTTCGGGCCGCTCCACGGCTGGTTCTGGGAGGTCGCTGCGAACTACGGCCGCACGCAGGGCGTTCAGATCAAGCGCGGCAACCTGCGCGTGTCCGCACTGCAAAATGCCGTGGGCCCGTCCGACCCCACCGGCACGCAATGCCTGGTGACGCCGGGCGGGGCCGTGATCCCCAACTGCGTTCCCCTCGACCTCTTTCACGGCGGGAGCCCAGGCACCATCACCGACGCTCAGATCGCCGGGCTGACCTTCACTGGCACGCAGCGCGGTATCAACCAACTGGTGGGCGCGACCGCCAACATCAGCGGCGATTTGTTCCCGCTCCTCGCCGACCGGCCGGTGGCCCTCGCCGCGGGCTATGAATACCGCAACCTCTACGGCGCGACCATTCCAGACCCCTTCACTGTCGCCGGCGAGGCGACCGGCAACAAGGGCCTCATCACCCAGGGGCGGTACTACACCAACGAAGGCTACGCAGAGCTCTCCATCCCTATCCTCGCCAATGTTCCCCTCGTCGAGGCGCTGGAGGCGACCGCCGCCGCTCGCATCTTCAACTACAGCAACTTCGGCAGCGACTGGACGTACAAGCTGGGCGGCCGCTGGCGGATTGTCCCCGACGTCACGCTGCGCGGCACCTACTCGACGGCGTTCCGCGCTCCCTCCATCGCCGACTTGTACCAGGGTCAGCTGGACAGCTTCCCTCCGGTCAAGGACCCCTGCCGCGGCCCGGCTGGCGGCGGACCCCCGCCGCCCACCTCCTGCGGAACTGCCGGGAACAACGGCGACACCCAGTCGCAGTTGCGCGCCCGCATCGGCGGCAGCCCCGACCTGAGGCCTGAGAAGGCGAAGATCTTCACCGTCGGCGCCGTGTTCGAGCCGACCATCGTCCGCAACTTCACGGTGACCGTCGACTACTACAACGTCACTCTCGACCGGCCCATCACAGCGCGCGGCTCCTCCGTCATCCTGAACGGCTGCTACAACGTGGGGCTCCCCGAGCTCTGCAACCTGGTCCAGCGCGATCCGGTTACGGGCCGAATCACCAACATCTACGACATCACCACCAACGTCGGGCAGGAAAAGACCGATGGCGTCGACGTCGCGGTCCGCTACGCGGTGCCGACGGCGGACTTCGGCCGCTTCAACTTCGTCTTCGACGGCACATGGCTGCACAAGTACGATCGCACCCTCGCCGACGGCACCCTCATCCACGGCAAGGGGACGTTCGACATTAGCAACCAGGGCACCGGCGGCGTCTACCCAGCAATCAAGTTCAACGCCGGCATGTCGTGGGGCCTGGGCGGGTTCGGCGCTGGCGTCACCACGCACTTCATAGGCTCGTTCACAGAGTGCGGCGACTCGGGCGGCGACTTCTCTGGCACCGGCCTCTGCTACGCCGACTCGACCTACCAGCGCCGGGTCGGGGCTTACAACACCTATGACTTGTTCGTGAGCTACAGCCTCGCCAGCGCGTTCGGCAGGACCAGCCTCACGGCGGGCGTCCTTAACGTCGCCGACAGAAAGCCCCAGAGGATCTACAACGGCTTCACCGCAGCTTCGGATCCCACCGCCTACGACTTCATGGGCCGGTATCCCTACCTGCGGGCCTCGCACGCCTTCTAGAGAAGGCGGCAATTGTCCTTGCACGACATCGAGGCGGCGCAGGCCGGCGAGGACAAATCGACAAAGGAGGTAGGCCAGGGTGCCGGTCGGCGTGCAGTTCGTCGGGCGCCACGGCCGCCGAGGGACCTTGTTCCGGCTGGCGGGGCAACTCGAGCGGTCGCGGCCCTAGGCCGATCGCCCGCCGCCCCTCGACTGATGCGCCAGCCCGCCTCCGCGTGGCGCCGTTCCCCCCACATCGACGCACCGGGGCGCGCGAACTCTTTCTTGCGCGACCGCCGTCCTCCGCCCATCGTCGTGCCCATGCGAATCCTGCTAGCAAGCTTGATGGCGTCGTTGCTGTTTGCCCTCCCCGCCCGGGCCCAGCTCCAGGTGGAGATCACCCTGGGCCTGCCGGTGGTGCTGCCGCCCTTGGTGGTCGTGCAGCCCGGAGTCGAAGTGGTGAGCGACCTCGACGAAGAGGTCTATTTCGTCGGCAGCTGGTACTGGGTGCGGCGTGGTACCTCCTGGTACCGGACGCACGACCATCGCGGACGGTGGGCCTGGGTCGCGCCGGCGCGGGTCCCGATCGCGCTGGTTCGCATCCCGCCGGGGCAGTACCGAAGGTTCCACCGCGAAGAGGCGAAGGAAGAGCGCGGTGAGCGGAGGGAACGCGAGAAGGAAGAGCGCCGCGAGTGGAAGGATCGCGAGAAGGCCGAGCGGAAGCAGTGGAAGGATCGGGAGAAGGTGGAGCACGCGGCGTGGAAAGAGGGCAAGCACAAGGGCGGCGACCGGGACAACGACCACGACTGATCGGGAAGCGGCGACGCGGGCATGCCCTCCTCCCTGGTCCTCCTCAGCCGACCGGGCGCGCCGCCCGCGGATCGCCCAGACAGCGAGGGCGGCGAGCGCGACCCCGCCCAGGTGGAAGAGGGCCACATGGGCCCTGGCCGATCGGTTTGGACAAGTCAGGTGCAGGGCGGCCTGGCCCGCCATGGCGCCGGCCGCCTCCCGAGGTCCCGCTCGAGGCAGGGGAAGGCAATCCACCTGCCAGGGCCACCGCGTCGAGCGGTCAGGCGGCGGCGAACAGCTGAGCGGCCACGCGAATGCACGCCGGTCGCAAAGAACAGCCGCTGGCGGCAGCACCGAACGCATTGTCGTCCCAGGGCAGGAGGCGGCCGCCGAGCTGCTCCCCTCGGAAATCCGGGAAGCGCTGGAGAGGGGCCGCGGGTGGAGCACCGGCCCGCTGACGGTGCGCGCATGCGCATCCCGGTGGGCAGGGAGCGAAGGCTTCCGCTGAGGCTCTCGGAATCACAGCGGAAGAACTGGCGGGGTGTACGGGACTCGAAGGCTGATGGAAATGCGAGTCCTGACGAACCCTTGCGAGCCTCCGCGAGCAACGGCGCGAACTTACCGCTGTCGCAAGGACCTGCTGATGCGCTGGAGCGCACCGTCGCGAGCGTTGACTGTACCAATGTACCAAATCCGGTTCACGACGCGCTTCTCGCGGCGGCGAATGCCTGGGTCAAGAGCGCCGACGTGGCCGGCTTGCGCCGGTCGCTTCTTTCCCTGCTTCAGGAACTGGACGCGCCGTGAGCGGGGAACAGGTCCACGGCTGTCAGCGCAAGAAGGCCGTCCAGCTACAGCTCGCGGTCACTCGGCCGCGCGAGCCGTCGTTCGCCGAGGGCAACCTGGGTGAGCTGCCTCTCTTCGTCCTGAACACGCAGGACGCTCGCCCAGAGCTCAGCAAGGACCTCGAGCGGGTCATCGACCCATCGTCCACGTCACTCGCCACTACATCGCGCGCCGCCTGCGCTGCCGGCGCCCGCAGGCGAGCGACTTCCGGCGCATCGACATGGCCTGCGAGAGCTACGTCAAGCTCAGCGACAAGCTCTTCGAGAGCATCAAGAACGGCTACCTGTATCCGGTCGGCTTGGACTTCCTTCGCGCGCTCAACTCCAGCGTGGCGCAGCGGGTGTACCTGTACCTCGCGAAGAAGGATGACAACGGCCAGTACGTCGAGGACCTCAGGTCCTTCGCGAAAAAGGTCGGGCTCAAGAAGACCGCTCCCTCGGCCATCCTCGACGCGCTCGCCCCGGCGCTGAAGCAGCTCGCGGGCGAACTGGAGGTCTCCATGCGAGACGGCTCCATTGAGATCCACCGGTTCCTTGAGGAGTGGAAGGTCGACAAGGCCTCCGGCAACATCGTCTTCCGCTTCTTCCGAGAGAACCAACGTCCCCAGCAGCAGCCCGTCAAGAACGAGTTCGTCGCGGCGATCGAGCGCATCCGAGCCAGGGCCCGGAAGTAGCGCGACGAGGGTGAGCCTCTCCGGCTTCAGGGGCTTCTTCCAGAACCCACCTCTTCCCGAGTAGATGACGTGGCGCCGTGCCGAGAAGGGTTGCGACCGCGAAGCCAACGGCTGAACCGCGGGCGTTGGGATCCCGGCTCATGGACATCACCAGAGTGCCCCCTGCGAACCCGAAGATCCAGACCGTCGGAAAGATAAACTTGTGAGTCGGCTACTCAGCCGGATGGGGGGCTTCTCAGGCCGATGTCATGCAGGAAAGTCGCTCAGAGCGCGGTCCGCACCACTGCGAGCACGCTGGGAAAGCGCACGTCGAATGCGAGGTAGTCGAACGGAAGGTGTGCCTCGGCGCTAAGCGTCCACGGGTGCTGGCGGCCGCGCCCGAGCTCCACGCCGGCGGCGAGGGCCACGAATGGCACATGAGGCTTGGTTTCCGGATAGTCGATCAGATGCCAGCCGACCTGATTGGCGAGCGCGTAATTCATCCCGAGCCAGGCGAGGCCGGCACCGACCCCGAGAAAGGGGCGGGCGGCCCCTTCGGTCAAGAACCAGCTGACGATCGCGGATGCGCCCCGTTCGGAGGATCGGCCTGCCGTGGCGAAGGCAGACAGGTCGAGCCGCATGCGGCGCCACTCCGGGCTGAAGGCAACGACAAGGCCGAACTCGGGGGCGGCAGTGTCGTAGAACCGGCGCGAAGCAGAACTGTCCCGTGTCGAAGGCGTTGGCCGGAACCGAAATCCACTTGGTAGCGAAGCTTCAGTCGTAGAGACGGAGGCGCTCTCCGTCGAGGACTTTCGCGGCGCTTCTTCGCGGCGGGGTGTAGCGCCCCCCGCGCAGGGTCGCAAGCCTTGCGGAGGCTGACCGCAGTCGTCAGCTCCGTGTCAGGACGATTAACCCGCACGCGGCGTTCGCGCACCACCTGAGCGGGCCGCTCAGCGGAGCCCGCGGCGGTTGGCGGCGAGAATCTCGTCGGAGAGGGCGGGATCGGCGGCGGCCACAGCGCGGGCCAGCACCAGCCAAAGCGCGCCTGCACCGTAGGCCCCTTGCGGGCGACGTCTGCCGCCAGCGCGCCCAGGGTGCACCCGCCCGCCCGATCGCCGCGGTGCTCCGCGGAGAGATAGGTGCGGACGTATTTCTTCCACGCGTCCCCGCGCGGGTCGCTCAGCGCTTCGACCAGCTCGGCGTTCTTCTGCGCGATGCCCGCCGCACTCGCCTCCGCTTCCAACTCTTCCTTGGAGGCGAAGTGATTGTAGAAGCCGCCGTGCGTAAAGCCCGCCCCCTTCATCAGGCCGTCGACGCCCACGCCATCGAATCCGCGCTCGCGAAAGAGCCGCCCCGCCGCCTCGAGGATCTGTTTCCGGTTCCGCTCACTCTCTGCCTGGGTCAAGCGCATGGCCGAAAGCCTAGCCGCGGCGCAGGTCTTCCGCAACATTGATGACGATCGTCAGCGCCATCGCGAATCTCAATGATGACGATTGACATCGTAGCTTCCAGAAGGACCAGTCCCAGGCCCGCTTGTTCCGCTTTGACTCACCCGAGGAGTAGAACAATGAAGATCAATTCGATGCGCTTGGCCGCCCCGCTTGTGGCGGCGCTCTCCAGCTTGATGGCTGGTTCGCCCCCCGCTCTGGCTTCTGCGCCACCGATCCATGATCAGGCGCCGGGCTTTTTCCGACTGAAGGTCGGCGATCTCGAGGTGACGGCCCTCTACGATGCGGCCGCCGTATTCGCGCTGCCCTGGCTGAAGGGAAAGAAAGCGAAGATAGATGGTGTCGCAAAGGCACTGAACCAGGATCCACACCTATTAGATGCCGCCGATCTGGGCTTCCTGGTCAACACGGGCAAGCAGTTGATCCTCGTCGATGCCGGGGCTGGCACTTGGTATGGCGGGGGAGCATTCGGGCGCCTGGCGGGCAGCCTCCGCAGCGCCGGCTATACGCCGGAACAAGTCGACCTCGTCTTGATCACGCACCTCCACGCCGATCATGTCGGCGGCCTGACCAGTCACGATGGAGAGATCGTCTTCCCAAACGCCGAGGTTTACGTCGCGAAGGTTGAGAGCGACTTTTGGCTGTCGCCAGAGATCGCAGCCAAGGCGCCGAAGGATGCGCAACCGTTCTTCCAGAGCGCCCAAGCCATCGCAGCGCCATACATCAAGGCCGGCAAGTGGCACACGTTCAGCGGCTCCGAGCCAATCGTGGACGGCATGCAACTCGTCCCGCTGCCTGGTCATACCCCCGGGCATACCGGCTACGAATTCTCGTCAAAGGGAAAAAAGATCCTGTTTTGGGGCGACACCGTCCATGCACAGCGCGTCCAGCTGCCGCATCCCGAGGTCACGGTGGTGTTCGACATCGACCCGACTGCGGCTGCAGCGACCCGGAGTCAATTGTTGCCCAAGCTCGCGGACGAGGATGTTGTGATCGCGTCGCCACATCTGTTGTTTCCTGGCCTGGGTCGCCTGCACAAGGCGGGTAGAGGCTATAGCTGGGCGCCCGTAACATTTACCGAGCAATGGGCTGAGAAGTAGTTGATCGGCGGACTCGGCCATTGGGTCGAGTCCGCCGGCTCTCGCGGCGGAGAAGGAGAAGACGATGAGCAAGTTGCAAGGAAAACTGGCAGTCATCACGGGAGGGACAGAGGGGATAGGCCTCGCCATCGCAAAGCTCTTCGTCAAAGAAGGAGCCTATGTCTTCATCACCGGTCGCCGCCAAAGAGAGCTCGATGAGGCAGTGAAGGCGATCGGCGGCAACGTCACCGGCATCCAGGGCGACGTCACGAAAATGGCCGACCTGGATCGCCTGTACGAGACCGTTGGTCGAGCAAAGGGAAGGATCGATATTGTAGTCGCCAATGCGGGCGTCGCCGAGTTCGTTGCCTTCGGCAAGATCACCGAGGAGCATTTCGACAGGCTCTTTGACACCAACGTAAAGGGAGCAGTCTTCACCGTGCAAAGAGCTTTGCCGTTATTGGTCGACGGCGGCTCTGTCATCCTGATCGGTTCGGTCGCGAGCGTGAAGGGTACTTCCAGCTTCGGCGTCTACGGCGCAACCAAGGCTGCACTGCGCTCGTTCGCGCGGACCTGGACGACCGATCTGAAGGACCGCCGCATCCGCTCGAACGTCCTCAGTCCCGGACCCATCAAGACACCTCTGACGGACCGACTATCCCCGGATGCGATGGCAGTAATCGCGTCCACCGTCCCAATGGGTCGTATGGGCGAGCCTGACGAAATTGCAAAAGCCGCGCTATTCCTGGCGTCCGAGGACTCCAGTTTCGTCACCGGCATCGAATTGTTTGCCGATGGCGGCAGAGGACAAGTCTAGGGGAGAGAAGCGAATGAGAATGAAGATCGCGATACTGGATGACTATCAGGAAATCGCGCTGAAGCTGGCGGATTGGTCATCCATTCCGGGTCGCCCTGAAATCAAAGTCTACGCGGCTCATGTCTTCGATCTGGAGACGTTGGCCCGACGACTTCTTCCATACGACATTCTTTGCATGATGCGGGAGAGGACGCCGATGACGGCGGCTCTCATCGAGCGGCTGCCGAACTTGAAGCTCATCGCGTCAACGGGCGCCAGAAATGCCGCGATCGATCTCGAGGCCACTCGCGAGCATCGCGTCGATGTCGTCCATACAGGCTACTCCTCGACTCCGACGATCGAGTTTACCTGGGCCATGATCCTGGCGGTCGCTCGGCAGATTACAGCCGAGAACGCTTCGTTGCGCAGCGGCGGCTGG
>WNFI01707544.1_pt1 | contig 13069 bp, 11 predicted proteins | sample 5400471 | NCBI WGS metagenome assembly WNFI01 (sample SAMN13153348, study PRJNA577476) | soil metagenome | isolation source: 100 cm saprolite on Douglas fir-dominated hillslope | place: USA:California | collected 2013-09-17
CGAAAATTTTCTGGGGAACTCGTTGCGCGAAATCGCCGCGGAAAAAGCCGGCATCCTGAAAAAGGGCGTTCCGGCTGTTCTCGCCGCGCAGCGGCCGGAGGCGCGCGAAGTTATTCTGGCTCGCGCCAGGAAGCTGGGCTGTCCGGTCATCGAAACGCCCCTGGCGTATCGCGTGGATCAGCAAACGATGGAAACCGGCTGCGTACGCGCGCGGATCACGGAAATTGCTTCAGGCTGGTCCGCGCACCTCGCACCGCAGTTGGCCGGGCGTTTCCAGCTGCAAAACGCGATTAGCGCGGTGGCAGCAGCTCGCACACTGAGCGCACGCGGCTATCGGATCCCGGAAAGCGCGATCGAGCAAGGCATCGCGGCAGCCATCTGGCCGGGACGCCTGGAAAAACTGCAATCGCGGCCCGACATTTATGTCGATGGTGCACACAATCCGGGCGCGGCGCGTGAGTTGGCCTCTTTCTGGGAAGAAAATTTTGCAGGCCGCAAGATTTTCCTTCTTTACGGCGCCCTGCGCGACAAAGCCGTCGACGAAATCGCCGGAGTGCTCTTTCCACGCGCGGCCGAAGTTGTCTTCACCGAGCCGCGCACCTCGCGCGCCATTTCTGCTTCGCAGCTCAGCGAGATCGCGGCGCACCATGCCGGTCACAGCTCGGTCATCGCCGATGCGGAGCAAGCGCTCGACTATCTCTTGTCCAGAGCAGCACCCCAAGACGCCGTTTTCGTCACTGGCTCTCTCTATCTGGTCGGGCAGCTCCGCCATTATTGGAGGCAGCGGGCGCAGGTCGCGGCGCGCTGAAAAACACCGTAAAATGTCCGCCTCTGTTCTGGTGAACGCAAAATGGCGAAAGAATCTACTTTGGCCGGGAAGGCTCCTCTGGTGGGGATCATCATGGGATCTTCCTCGGATTGGGAAACGCTGGAGCACGCGGCAAAAACCTTGGAGGAGCTTGGTGTTCCTCATGAGACGCGCGTCATATCCGCGCACCGCACCCCGGATCTGCTTTTCGAGTACGCCTCTTCCGCGGAAAAGCGGGGCATCGAAGTGATTATCGCCGGCGCGGGCGGCGCCGCGCATCTGCCCGGCATGACCGCGTCGAAAACAGCGCTACCGGTGCTCGGCGTTCCGGTGGAGTCAACAACGCTAAAAGGTTTGGATTCGCTCCTTTCCATCGCCCAGATGCCCGGCGGCGTTCCCGTCGGCACGCTGGCAATCGGCAAGGCGGGTGCCATTAACGCGGCTTTGCTGGCAGCGGCCATTCTCGGCGCGAAGCATCCTGAAGTGCGAGAGGCGTACCGAAGATTCCGCAATGGGCAGACCGCGCGCGTGCTCGCGAACCCGGACCCGAAGGCTCCGGCTCGTGCGCTAGGAATAACGACCACTTCCGCGCCCGGAAAAAAAGGAACGCGGGCGTGACCATCGGCATTCTGGGCGGCGGGCAACTGGGGTACATGCTCGCGCTCGCGGGTTATCCGCTGGGTCTGCACTTCCGGTTTCTCGACCCCTCGCCGGAAGCTCCGGTGGGACGCATCGCCACCCGCATCACCGCCCAATTCACAGACCGCTCTGCGCTGAAGAAATTTGCAGCCGGACTGGAGCTGGTGACCTACGAGTTTGAAAACGTTCCCGTCGAAACGGCGCGGTTTCTTGCCGAGCGCGTGCCGGTGCTCCCTCCTCCCGCCGCGCTCGAAGCGGCTCAGGACCGCCTGAACGAAAAGCAGCTCTTTCAAAAACTGGGCATCGCCACCACCGAATTTGCCGCCGTCGCCGGCCGGGAAGCGCTCGATGGCGCCGTCCAGCAGATTGGTTTACCCGCGATTCTGAAAACGTGCCGCATGGGCTACGACGGCAAGGGACAATGGATTCTTCGCTCCGCCGAAGATGTCTCCAGAGCCAAAAGCGAACTACCGGTGATAAATGCTCCGGCGGCGGGGAACCGCAGAGGCAGCGAACTTTCGCAGCACAGCACACCGTTCTTGCTCGAACGCCTCGTCCCTTTCAGTCGCGAGCTCAGCGTTCTGGCGGTGCGCGGGCGCACCGGCGAAACTGCCGCCTATCCACTGGTGGAAAATCACCATCGCGCGGGAATCCTGCGCTTGTCTTTGGCGCCGGCGCCGCAGCTCGACCGCGGAATTCAGCACGCCGCGGAAGATGCGGCACGCCGCGTGTTTGAAGCGCTGCAATATGTAGGGGTGCTGGCCATTGAGTTTTTCGAGCACGAAGGGCGCTTGCTGGCCAACGAAATGGCGCCCCGCGTCCACAACTCCGGCCACTGGACCATCGAGGGCGCGGTCACCAGCCAGTTCGAGAATCACCTCCGTGCGGTCGTCGGACATCCGCTAGGTTCGACGCATGCGATTGGCTGCTCGGCCATGCTCAACTTGATCGGCGAGGTGCCCGACTCCGCCGAGGTTCTCGCAATACGTGATGCGCACCTGCACCTCTACGGCAAATCCGCGCGCGCCGGCCGCAAGCTCGGCCACGTGACGCTACGCGCCTCCTCACCAGAGCAACTCGCCTCCCGGCTCGGCGAGCTTCCCACCTGCTTCCACCGCCCTGAATTCGGCCTCGACGCAGTCTTGCGACATTCCGTATCAGCTCGAGGTTAACGGGCTTGAGGGGCTCGTAGCCATCTGCAGGCTGACAATTCCAGTTCCCGTCGTGTTGGCGCTTCCCCATCGCGAATGCTACGATTTAACGTTCTATGTCCGCCGCAATGACATCTGGACGCACCTCGACTCGCCCGCGAGTAGGTATTCCGTGGCGCACCTCGCAGGAAGAGACACAGCGGAACCACCCCAAAATCAAGAACTACGAAGATGCCGTCCGGCGCGCGGGTGGGGAACCCGTATTATTGACATTGTCGGACCCGCTTGCGGTTGACCGAGTTCTGCCAACCCTGGACGCCTTTGTCCTGCCAGGCAGCCCCTCAGATGTAGCACCGGCGGAATATGGAGCCGTGAACCGCGGCCTCTCGGAACCCGCTGATTTGGCTCGGGAAGCAACTGACCGGGCAATTCTGAAACATGCCTTTGCCGAGCAGAAGCCGGTCCTGGCTATCTGCTACGGTTGTCAGCTCCTGAACGTCTATTTGGGCGGCACTTTGATCCAAGACTTGCGGGCCGAGACCGGTACAAGCATAGCGCACCGAAAAAAGGACCTGCTACCGGAACCGAAGGACGATCCGCGCCACGCGGCGGCATTCGAGCAGGGCAGCCGCCTTGCCGCAGTCGCAAGCGGCAGGCGAGGCGAAATCAACAGTTATGCCGCCGCGGAGCAATTGTTCCGCGATTTTGTAGAAGCGGCGCGAAAGGCTCGCAATTCAGTGGCGGAAAAGGTCTAACACGGAGCCCGCCGGAAAATTCTGCTCGCCGTCCGCGTTTTGGTTTTTCTGTTTTCGCGTTTCGTGCGTGCGATCTTGGGGGAATCATGATTTCACTGGCGGGCAAGGCCGCGCTCATCACGGGGGGATCGCGGGGAATTGGCGCTGCGGCAGTTAAACTTTTCGCGCAAGCTGGCGCGGACGTTGTCTTCAGTTACAACAAAGCGAAAGACGCGGCAGAGCAAGTGCAGCAGGAAGCGGGCAAGCACGGCACGCGCGTCGAAGCGTTCAAAGCGGACGTGGGACGCCATGCCGATAATAAGAAGCTCGTGGAGTTCGCGATTTCGCGCCTGGGCCGCCTGGACATCGTGGTGGCCAATGCCGGCGTATGGAACGCGGAAGACCTGCCCATCGAAAAGATGAGAGAGAAGCAATGGGACGAGATGATTCGGGTCAATCTGAAAAGCGTCTATTCCATCATTCATTTTTCGGTGCCGCAGATGATCAAGCAAAAATCCGGCAAGATCATCCCGATTAGCTCTACCGCCGGGCAGCGGGGCGAATCCTTTCACACACACTACGGAGCCTCGAAAGGCGGCATCATCAGCTTCACCAAAGGGCTCTCCACGGAACTCGCGCGGCACAACATCCTGGTGAACTGCGTCGCGCCCGGCTGGGTGGCCACGGACATGTCCAACCCGGTCATCAACTCCAAGGCCGGAGGCAAATCCATCACCGCTTCGATTCCCCTGAGACGCCCAGGTACAGCCGAAGAAATCGCCGGACCCATCTTGTTCCTCGCTTCCGACCTGGCCAACTTCATGACCGGAGAAATCATCAATGTAAACGGAGGCGCGGTGCTGTGCGGTTGAGGTCTGCCATCAATAACTGCTGGATTCTGGCGCTGGCCGTGCTGTCAGCGGCGCTGCCTGCGCAGCGAACGTACGCGCAAAACCCGGACAACATGATGCCGGAGGAGCGTGCGGCCAAGGGCAAACAGGTTCTGGACCAGTTGATTACCGCGCTCGGCGGCCCGACCTACCTTGATATTCGCGAGAGCAATTGCGAAGGGCGGCTAGCGCAGTTTGGCCACAGCGGCGAGCTGACCGGCTACACGAATTTCAAGGTGTACTGGCGCTATCCGGACAAAAATCGCACGGACTTTTCAAAAAAAGGCGTGATCGTCAACGTGTATAACGGCGATCGTGGCTGGACGCTCGATCGCGGCGGTGTGTCTGAGCTAAGCAACGCGGCGGTCGCGGATTTTCAGGAGCAGGCCAAGCGCGAGATCAAGAATTTGCTCCGCGTGCGGCTGAAAGAGCCGGGAATGACCATCCGCTACGGCGGAGTCGACGTCGTGGATCTCCGCACCGTGGATTGGGTGGAAATCACGGATACGGAGCAGCGTGATTTCCGCTTGGCCGTGGACCGCAGCACGCATTTTCTAGTGCGCACCGTGGTCACCCTAGCGGACGATACTTCCCCCGACCGCAGCGTTGAAACGCATATCTACACGAATTATCAACTCATGGACGGCGTGCAGACACCGTTGCAGATCACGCTCGACCGCAACGGCCGCCGCGTCAACCAGGTTTTCTTTCAATCCTGCAAATACAATCCCGGCTTTTCCGAAGATTTCTTCACCAAAGCCGCTTTGGACAAGCGCTTCTCTGAAGTCGGCAGCAAAAAATACAAGGACGAAAAGAAGAGAGAAAAAGAGGCGGAGAAAGACAACTGACATTTTCCCCGGTAGCGCTGGTTTACCCTGAGCCGCGAAGGGCTTCCAGCCGGCACGCGCCGCCATCCCGCCAGCCAAGCCTTGTTGCGCAAGAGTTAGTGCACCACTTCCGACACAAAAACCAACCGCACTCCCTGGGACTTCGCCTCGGGTAGAACGTCTCGCATCGCTTGCAGCGTGGCGGGATGCGGATGCCCGATAGCGATCGCGTCACCTTTCTTGCGAGCATCACGCAACGCAAGCTGCAATTGCTTGCGCACCGCGCCTACTTCCGCGACGTCATCGAGAAAGGGAACATTACGGAATCCGGAGCGCACGCCGAGGCGCTGCGCCCTGTCGTAGGCGACGGTGGCCGCGGTGGTACGGCTGTCGACGTAAAACAAATTGTGTTCCCGCAGCACCGGCATCAACTCGTCCATCAGCGCCGCGTCCGCCGTGGATTGCGAGCCCTGATGATTGTTCACGCCGGCGACGTCTGGAACGGCCTGCAGCAAACCGTCCACCAACGTGCTCACCTCACCCGCGGACATGCCTGGCCGCAACTCCTGCGCTTCCGGCCGCTCGTTGCCTACGGACTCCATGGGCAGATGCAGCATGACTTGATAGCCCCGGCGATGGGCCTCTTGGGCGATCTCAATCGACCGCGAATGATTTGGCAGCACCGAGATGGTGATCGGAAACTGCATCGCAAAGATGGCGTCCGCGGCGGCGCGATCGTTTCCCAGGTCATCCATGATGATGGCGAGACGAGCGCTTTCGCCCTCCGCCGATGGAAGTGCTTCGCGCGAGCCGGTTTCCATCTGCTCATGAAAATGCACCCTGTGGGTTACGACGCCAGCCCGGCGGTACGCGTATAGGATTCCCTCGCGGCTTTCCAGTGGGCCGTCTCGGCTTAAGCGGCGGCGTGTGGCAACGCTGCTCGTGGCGCGCAACAATCGAGAGATGATCTCTCGCGAAGAAGAGTTGGAGTCGGCCCGAATCGTAACGTCGATAAGATCAAAGCTACCTGGATCTTGGTCGGACGCGCCTAGCTCGCCGCGCACATCTGTGGGCGTTGCGGCCTTCATCGCCGCCAAAAACTCTCGGGTAATTGCATGGATTTCCGCCGCTGGCGGCTTTTGCGCCTTCTTGCAGCCACTCAAAAGGGCGGCACAGAGGCCCAGGGTCGAAAGAAAGATACCCGCCCGAATCAGGCAGGGCTGGCTGTTCACCGGCGGTTAAGCTGCTTTCTTCGCGGGCGCTTTCAGCAGGTCCAGAGCCTTGTGGAACACCGGATCTTCCGGAGACAGCGGGCGAGGACCGGAAGGCGCCTCTTTGGCGGAGGCCGAGCTGTCATTGCTGACGTCACTGTCGTCATCGGCCGCTGCGCGAACGACCTCCGAAGGCGTCACGCCGTCTTCTAGAATGGCCTTGCCGCCAGCGTTGTAATAGTTCGCCACCGTCAGGAACAGGGCCGAGCCGTCATCCAGGGTGATTAGCTTTTGCTCCGAAGCCAAGCCGAAGGTGCGCTCACCTACGGCGTCACCGCGATGATTGGCGACCATTGCCGAGGCCAATACTTCCGCCGCTCCCGAGGTTGTGCCATCGATCAAAACAGAAACCGGATTTCGCCAAACCACCTTGCCAGGTTCGGCGGCAAAGGTTTGCGCGGAAACGGTCTGCCCGCGCAGAGTGGCGATGGTCCCGGAAGGTATGAAGAGGCGCGCGACGTTGACGGCCTCGGAAACTGGGCCGCGGCCGCATTCGCGCAAATCCAAAATCACCTTGTGAATTCCCTGCTTCTCCGCATCTGCAAGGCGGTTGCGAATTTCATCAGCGCGCCCAGCATCGAGAGAGGGCACGCGCAGCGCCAGAAAGTCGGGATCGGTCTTTTGTGCTGTGATCTTGGGCACCGCCAGTTTCTGGCGCACCACGTCGACTTCTTCGGGCTGGGCACGGCCGCGCCGGATCACGCCGACTTTTACACCGCTGCCGACGGGGCCATTCAGCAGGTTCAGGGCCTGGCCCACGGACATGTCGCGCGTGGTGAATCCGGCCACCGATTCAAAGATATCGCCGCTACGTATGCCCGCCTTTTCCGCCGGGCTTTCCGGCAAAACGGAAATCACGATGATGTACCCGAAACGTTTGCTCAGATTGAGGCCCGTCTCTCCGGTGCCGGTACTCTGCGCCTTCTGCTTGTATTCCGTATATTCGCGCGGCGTTAGGTAGCTGGATTGCGAATCCAGCGACTCCAGCAATCCGTGCAATGAGCCGGCCGTGACCAGCCGCATGTTCGGCTCATCAACGTAGTCGGACTGGATCTTTTGCAACACTTCGCCGTAGACAGTCAGTGATTTGTACGCTTTGTCGTCGGGTGTGCGTCCGAGGACGTGGCCAATTCCTGCGTAACAAACGATCGCCACCGAAGCTACTAGAATGCCGATACGCGCTGCTCGATTCATCATTCACCTTGCCCAGAAGAAAGACAGTCCCAGTATAACACCGCATGCAATGGGACGCAGAAGGAGACGGAGAGGAAGCCAGAAAGGTAGTTTCGAGGGAACAATCGTTCCATAAAGACACAAGTTAAAAGGCGGAGTGTTGCTAAATTACCACACCTCGATCCTCCAGCACGCTGCCAACAGCTATAAGTTATTGATACTAAGGAACAAACGACGAATTCTTTCGATGACAATGTGCTAAAATTCGGTTTAACAGATGCTCCAAACAACCATTGCGAAACCTTCTTCTGCTGAGGGGGTGGGACTGCACACCGGCGTTTACGGGCACATCAGTCTTGTCCCCGCTCCCGCCGATACCGGCATCGTGTTTCGCCGCATCGACTTGGACAATTTCCCGATCGAAGCGCAGGAGCACAACGTCGCGCGCGTGAGCTATGCCACCAGCTTAATGAAACAGGGCGTGCTGCTCTCCACCACAGAGCATCTGCTTGCCGCAATCTACTCCTGCGGCATTGACAACGTTTACGTCGACATCGATTCCATCGAAGTCCCGATCTTAGATGGCTCCGCCGAGCCATTCATGCAGATGCTCCAAGAATCCGGCACGCGGCGGCTTCGACGCAAACGCCGCTTCCTGAAGGTTTTGAAGCCGCTGGAGGTCATCGAGGGTGACCGGCGCATTGGCATCTATCCCGCCGATGAATTCCGCGTGCGCTGCTATGTGGATTTCCCGCATCCCTTGGTCGGCCAACAGGAAGTGGAGATGCTCGTAAGCCCAGAAACGTTCCGGCATCTACTGGCCCGCGCCCGTACGTTTTGCTTTGAGCGCGACATCGAGCCGCTGCGCTCCATGGGACTAATCCGCGGCGGTACTCTGGAAAACGCCATCGTGCTGACCTCGGACGGAGTGATGAACGGGCCGCTGCGCTTTCCCGATGAATTCGGCCGCCACAAGGCGCTCGATCTGATTGGCGATCTGGCTTTAGCGGGTCTCCCCTTGCTGGGCCGCGTAGAAGCGCACAAAGCCGGCCACGCCCTGCATACCCAGCTCGTCAGCCGTCTGCTCGCGGACCCCACTCTTTGGACCGTCACGACTCGGGAAGCGCTGCACGAACAAGCGGAGGCCCCTCTTACCGCTTTTGCCTCCGTTGCCGCCACCGATTGAGCATTTCTAGAATATTCGCGGAATCGATGCATTGCGAAATTGATTCTGCTCCCGCAGAATGATTGGACTTATGCCGGCCAATGATCTTGCCGTTGTCATTCTCGCCGCGGGAAAGGGCACGCGACTGAAATCCAGCCTGGCGAAGGTTCTGCATCGGGCTGGTGGGCGGCCATTGGTCGAACACGTTGCTGCCGCCTGCGCCCCGCTCAAACAGCGAAAAACCGTCGTGGTAGTAGGGTATCAGGCTGAGCAGGTGTCCGCGGTGGTTGAGCTGCTGAAAGCGGAGAGCGTGTTGCAGCAGCCGCAGCGCGGCACCGGCCACGCCATGCAGGTAGCGCGGCGGACACTGGGTTCGGCGAAACTCGCTCTTGTCTTGCCGGGTGACGCACCGCTGATTCGCACGGAGACTCTGCGGTCGATGATCGCCGCGCACCGCGCCGCGAACGCTGCGGCAACTATTCTAAGCGCGGTGGTCAGCGATCCCATCGGCTATGGACGCATTTTGCGCAAGTCCGAAACCACGGTTCAGGCCATCGTGGAGGAATCGCAGTTGACCGACGAACAGCGCGACCTCAACGAAATCAATTCCAGCATCTACTGCTTCACTCTCGAGACGCTCTGGCCGGCGCTGGCCCAGGTAAAGCCCAACAACAAACATCGCGAACTCTATCTGACCGACGCTGTCGCCGTGCTGGCTGCAAAAAATGAAACGGTGCTGGCTCATGTCGCGGCCGATCCGCGGGAAGCATTGGGCTGTAACACGCGCGCGGACCTTGCAGAGGTCGACCGCATTTTTCGGGAGCGGAAGCGCGCCGAGCTGATGAATGGCGGCGTCAGCATACAGTTGCCGGAAACGGTTTTGATCGACCCGGACGTAACCGCCGGCGAAGACACCGTCCTCGAGCCCGCCGTGCAGCTCCTCGGCAAGACGAAAATCGGCGAGCGCAGCACGATTCGGACCGGCAGCGTGCTGAGTGACACTATCGTTGGCAACGATGTGACTATCGAACCACATTCCGTGATCGCGCAAAGCCGGCTGGACGACAACGTCACGGTCGGCCCCTTCGCGCGCTTGCGAACTGGCACGCACCTCAAGAGCGGCTCACGTGTAGGCAACTTTGTGGAAACCAAGAAGGTCACAGTCGGCGAAGGTGCGAAAGTTCCGCATCTTACTTACCTTGGCGACGCGAACGTCGGATCGAAAACGAACATCGGAGCTGGCACGATTACCTGCAATTACGACGGCTTCCAGAAACACGCGACGAATATCGGAAAGGGCGTCTTCATCGGCAGCGATTCGACCCTGGTGGCGCCGGTGCGCATCGGCGACGGTGCCTATGTCGCGGCCGGTTCCACGATCACCGAAAATGTCCCTGAGGACGGTTTGGGCATCGCCCGCTGCCGGCAAGTCAACAAACCGCGCTGGGCCTCGCGCAAACGCCGCGAACTAGCCGCCGCGCAGCATTCGAGTAAGCGAACTCGGTCCCGCAGAAAATCGAAAGCGCGGTCGAAGAAATCCCGGCGCCGCTGAACGCGGAATTCCAGCTTCATCCATGGGATAGCGAAATCAGGATTACCCGGAGCTACAAACCAAGCGAGCCGGAAAACTTGACGCGCGCTTTGCCGGAGTCGCCTCGCTCGATGCGCCCGATGCGGAAGAATTTTTCGCGCCGACGCTTCAAGTCCACTTCCACCGGCTTCACATTTTGCGGTGGGACCACGAGAATCATCCCCACACCCATGTTGAAGGATTGCAGAAGTTCATCGGCGTCGATTTTGCCGACCTTGGCCAGATACTTGAAGATCGGCAGAATCGGCCACGCGCCGGTGATGTGCGCCAGCGCGGACACCCGCCCGCTCGCAAGAATATCTTTCAGGGCCGGTGCGTAGCAAAGATGCGGCTTGAGCAGCTCGGCGCCGATTTTGTTGCCGATCTCCGCGACGTACGTGTCCGGCTTGAGTTTGGCAATTTCAAACACGAGCTTGCGCGCGAGGGAATAACCGTTGGTATGCAAGCCTGCGGAGGGTAGCGCGATGAGCGCGTCGCCGGGCTTCACATTTTTTCCGGTGAGAAGCTTCTTGCGATCGACGGCTCCCACGATGAAGCCTGCGAGATCGTATTCACCCGGAGGATAGAAGCCGGGCATTTCCGCTGTTTCCCCTCCAATCAGCGCACAGCCCGCTTTGCGGCAGGCCCGGCTCATGCCGTCGACGAGCTGCTCGACCACGTTTGGATCGAGCTTGCCCATGGCCAGATAATCCAGAAAGAAGAGCGGCTCCGCGCCCGGCACCAGAATGTCGTTGATGCAATGGTTGACCAAATCTCCGCCGACTGTCGAATGCACTCCGGTAGCCATGGCCACTTTAAGTTTGGTTCCCACGCCGTCCGCGCTGGACACCAGCACCGGCTCTTTCCATTTCTTTCTGTCCATCGCAAACAGCGCGCCGAATCCGCCGATGCCTCCGAGCACGCCCGGCGTGAAGGTTCTACTCGCATGGTGGCGGATACGCTGCTTGGCCGCGTCGGCGACGGCGATGTCCACTCCGGCGTCGGCGTATTTCATGAGAGTCCTGCTGGCGTGAGTTTGTCGGCGAAGCGCACGGAAGTTTCTGCCGTTCTCTTTCGGGAGAATGTCTTGCGTGGGGACAGTTAGCCTAAAAGGTCCGGAACAATCTCTTCCAGCGCACCAGGCCCGGATGCACCAACGCGTTCGCGTACGCAAAGAAGCGCTCGCGAATCTGGCCGGGCTCCCAAGCGTCCGGCGGAACGTCGAGCGACATGTATATCATCACTGGCGTGCCAATAATGTCTTTGCGCGGCACACAAACCCAAAACCGGCTGTCGTAGGAATTGCCGCGATTGTCGCCCATTACGAAATAACAGTTGTCCCGAACTTTGTACGGCTGGCGCAGATCGTAAGGTTCGGTGCGGCCGGTAGTGTACTTTTCCGCGAGTCTTTGGCCATTCACCCACACCGAACCGTCGTGGACTTCAATGGAATCTCCCGGCAGGCCGATAACGCGCTTGACGTAATCCGGCGTATCCGGCGCAAAAGGCGGCTTGAAAATAATGACCTGCTGGCGATGCGGATTGCGCCACAACGGCACATGCCAATTGGTGAAAGGCACGCCCGCGTCGTACCCGATGCGGCTCATGATCAGGTGATCGCCAATCAGCAGAGTGTTTTCCATGGAGCCGGAGGGAATCACGCGCGCCTGCCCGATGGTGCCGTTAATGAGCAAAAACACCAGCGCCACCCAGAACCAGGCGATGACCTCGCGCTGCACGCGTTGCCCCACGGGCACGTTAGGCTGCGCTTCCTTCTTGGGCTTGGGTTCAGCTTTCATGTTCCACCGCCACGGGATGTTCGATTGGCCCTTCACTAGCGTTGCCGTTCATCGCGTCACCTGTTTTGTTCACAATGCCTTTGCGCACTTCCAGTTGCACTAGGTCCGTTGGATAGATTCCAGTGTAGCAGGACGTGCAATAGTGGCCCTTCGTGTCGTTCACCGCTTGTTTTAACCCGGCAAGCGAAAGGTAGCCCAGCGAATCAGCTCCGATGAATTTGCAGATTTCTTCCGGGGTGCTCGAGGAGGCGATTAACTCCTCGCGCGTAGGGGTGTCCACACCGTAATAACAAGGCGAAATCGTGGGCGGGCAACTGATGCGCATGTGCACTTCTCTGGCGCCGGACGGATTAGCCCCATGCGGAACGGAATCCTAGATTCCAGCGCATACCCGACCGCCGCGGGCACTCCCGAATCCGGAACGGGCACGACAATGTCGGCGTTCGCGGGATGCTCTTTGGCCAGCGTGCGGCCAAGCGCTTCCCGGCTTTCGTTGACGGAGCGGCCAAAGATGATGCTGTCCGGCCGCGCGAAATAGACATGCTCGAAAATGCATTGCTGGAGCGGCTTTTCCGGCGCGAAGTGAATGGACTCGATGCCGGAGCGCGAGATGCGCACCATTTCGCCAGGCTCGATTTCGCGCACGTACTGCGCATTGAGCAGATCGAACGCGCACGTTTCCGACGCCACCAGCCAGGCGTCGCCCAGCTTGCCCAGATTCAGTGGGCGAAAGCCGCGCGGGTCGCGCACCGCGATCAACTCGTCGGTGGTGAGCACCAGCAGGGAGTACGCGCCTTCCACCTGGTTCAACGCGTCGCCCAGCGCACCGGAAAGATTGTGCGTCTGCGAGCGCGCCAGCAAATGCACGATCACTTCCGTGTCGCTGTTGGTCTGAAAGATCGAACCGCGATGTTCCAGCTTGCGCCGCCACTCCGCGGCGTTGGTGAGGTTGCCGTTATGGCCGAGCGCCACTTTGCCTTTGTTGCAGTCGATCATGATGGGCTGCGCGTTCAGCAGCGCTTTGTCGCCCGCGGTGGAATAA
>WNFI01000911.1_pt1 | contig 13068 bp, 8 predicted proteins | sample 5400471 | NCBI WGS metagenome assembly WNFI01 (sample SAMN13153348, study PRJNA577476) | soil metagenome | isolation source: 100 cm saprolite on Douglas fir-dominated hillslope | place: USA:California | collected 2013-09-17
GAACAGGGTGCGCAAGCTTTCCACTCTGGTCTGATCCACGGCGGCTAAAAAGCGCGAGAGAGCGGAGCGCGAGGGCAGATGATGGCGCTCAAAGAGAGCCATAAACCCGTTGGCAAAGGGGATCAGACGGTCGTAAAACGCGCGTAAGGTCGGCTCACCAGAGAGAGCATAACCGATGAGGACCACGACAAAATCGATGAGATCGTAGGTTCCCATGCGCGCGCGGGCGAAGCGGACCCGCTCAGTGATGGCAGTGAGAATGCCCGTTTCGGTGAGAAGCTGAGCAAAGGCTGCCGCTTCTCCCATCCAGCTGGGCGTGGAAGGCTGCGACTCCGGAGTGGTCTGGACGGTGACGGTAGAAAGCGTCATACTGAAAGGGTGTCCTCCTTTTGAGAAAAGATTGTGTTTCTTCTCTTTCAGGAGTGTAAATCCCAACATTCGATGAGGGGATTTCTGCACAAGTATCTGAGGTAAGAGCCCTCGGATTGCCTCAGATATTTGTGCTCATTTCCCCTTACAAAATGCTAGGATTTACACCTGTGGGGGCTTTTTTGGCTCTTCAACGCCGTATTTTCAGAGGAAAAATTGACGCCAACGTGTTATTCCGGCACCACGACCAGCGCGTTGGCGCGGCCAATGTGCAGGCCCTGCGGCCAGTGGATCGGGAGCGCCTCCCAGCTTGATCCGGCATCGGCCGAACGGAAAACGCCCTTGTTGTTTGCCGCGTAAAAGACACCTGGTTCAGCCTCGTGGGTTGCCAGTACAGCGATCAACAGGCCGCGCGGCTCAGGGAAGCCGTCTTGCACCCGCTGCCACGGGCCATTGCCGGAGCGGCGATAGAGCGCCGACTCCGCGCTTTGTGGATTGTGCGCCTGATCAGGACCATGCGCGGCCGAGATGACGAGCGTCGCGGGATCTGCGGGATCTGCCGCCACGCTCCAGAGGTAGTGATGCGTGAGCCCTTCGTCCGGTCGATACCAGGTCTGACCACCATCTTCGCTCTCGAAAAAGCCATTACCGGGGCTTCTGAAACCGTCGCCGGCCGCTGAATAGAGCCGGTTCGGTGCCAGGGGGTGCATCACCAGCGTGTGTGTGTCGTAGGGACCGCTCGGCTTGCGATCCTCCCACGTCTGCCCGCCATCCAGGCTCCGCAGCAGCGCACCTGCCTCGATGGCGACGAAGAGACGCCCTGCCACCAGTGGATCGGGCGTGATCCAGCGCGCATGACTGGTATAGGGTCGATCAGGAAGCCCCCACGTCGGGGCCGAGGGCAACTGGCGCAGCGCGGCCAGCTCCCGCCACGTGCTGCCGCCGTCTTCGGAGCGGTAGAGCGTGCTCGGCTCCGTGCCCGCGTACACCACACCATAATCGCCCGCTCGCTCTGTGAGGCTAACGGCCACCGAGGTGACGGATTGCTGTTCGATGCCTGCACCCACGTGCTCCCAGCTCTCGCCCGCGTTCTCGCTGCGCCACAGCCCTTGATCGAAGGTCCCACAGTACACCTGCTGCGGGAGCTGACTATCCACGGCGAGGCACTGGGGTTGGGTCCCTCTCATCTGCAAGTCCACCGCCCATTCCCCATTGCGCTGTCGAACTATCGCTACTGCTTCGTTCATCGCGATATACATCACACTATCTGGTTTTGCCATCGTGATTTCCTTTCTGCACTTGTGTTCATCATCCGCTTCTCATTGCTACAACTGATCATTTCCCAGCGTTCCAGGAGGGAAGTCTCTCAGGTAGGCTTCCAGCATAGCGCAGGAGAGGAGGGCCTCGCCTCACCTCCCAGGAGTGATTGCAAGGGTGATTTTCCAGGGCGCGCGGTTACAACACACCCAGGCGACGAGCCTCGCTCACCGCAGCGGTGCGGGTATGGACATCCAGTTTGTGGAAAATGTGTTTCAGGTGGGTTTTGACGGTATTGAGTGAAATCACCAGCGTACGAGCGATCTCTGGAGAGGAAAGACCCGTAGCGAGCAACTGAAGGACCCGTCGTTCCTGCTCGCTCAGCGCCTCGCTCAGAGGGAGGGACAGTGGAGGAGATGAATCTGGGAGACGGGCGAAGGCCAGGAGGAGACGGTGTGCATAGGGAGCGTATGGTTCTTTCCGCACCGTTGGCCAAAGCGCACGCAGCAACTCCTCCAGGTCAGAGCCTTCGTCGAGAAACACGCGGAGAAAGGCGGCTTTCATACCCTCGGCCAACGCCTGACGGAGAAGGCGCTCGGCTTGCTCTTGTTGTCTCATCCGCGTGTAGGCCAGACTCATCAAGAGATCTATGGTGAGCAAGCGACGGCTGCGCCCACGCTCCTGCGCAACCCCATGCCAGGAGTGGAGCATCTGCAAAGCCTGATTTCCCTGGTCTTGCGTAATGAGCAATCGAGCACGAATCAAGGCCGTCTGTTCCTGGTGGAAGAGCGGAAGCTCCTCATCCCTGGAACCATGGGTATCAAGCCAGCGTTGCGTTGCGGAAAGATCGTGCTGGGCATAGTGGAGCTCGGCCAGACAGGCGGTGATTTCCCAGGTCAAGAGAGGGGACCACTCTTGTAGCAGCAAGGTATGGATGACCTGTTGAGCATGGAAAGGCTCTCCACGGGCAGACAACGTTCGGGCCAGCACGAGGGAGGCATGGACCTGGCGAGATGCGCTGGCCACCTGTTTGCCGGCCTCCAGAGCCGCTCGTGCTTCTTGCTCAGCCTGGACTAACTCATTCCGTTCGTAGGAGAGCGTAGCCATTCCTCTCAGCGCAGAACTTTTGTCGGTCAGATCATCGTCGCTCGTGTTCAGCACCTTTTGATACAGTTCAGTTGCTTGATGCAATGCTCCTTGCTCAACGCTGACATCACCCAGGATCAACAGAGAAGGGCGCATGGCTACGGACTGGCCAAACTGTTGGCCCAGGGCCAGCCCCCGTAACGCATGGTGGCGTGCCTCCTGGAGGTGTCCTTGCTGCAACGCTGTGGTGGCCACAATCCCATGAGCCATGCCCCGCCAGATGGGAGCTTTCTCCGGCAGGCAGACCAGTGCTTGCCGGGCCAGCGTCTCAGCCTGCGCAAGGTGTTCCTGCCAGGTGGCGAGCAGCGCACGAAATGCCCAGATTTCCCCCAGGTGAGCGGTATTTTCTTCGGCTTGCCACATCTGTTCGGCGTGCTGAAGCAACGCTTCCAGCATCTCTTGTGACCGCCTGTCAGGAGAAAGGTCTCTGAATCCCAAAACAATCGCATACAGAAAACAGAGAGCGGGATGGTGTCGCAGTTCCTGCTCCGGCAGATGACTTAACCAGCGAGAGAGTGTGGCAAACTCTCTGCCCAGATCTGCGTTGAAAAGGTGAGGCAAGCTGGCAAGTTCTTCGATCAGGGTCGCCGCACGTGTGGCCTCACCCGCCGCGAAAGCAGCCTCGACAGCTTCGTCAAGCAGTCCATGACGCTCGTACCAGATACTGGCACGATGCGCACAGCGGCGGAGTTCTTCTTCTCCCAGACGCAAGCGAGCCTCCAGTTGCAGTGCTTCAGCAAACAGCGCATGATAGCGATACCAACGCTCTGAGCGTCCGTTTTCACTCAGCGGTTGGAGAAAGACGTTGTTCTGGGCAAGCATAGCCAGGAGGTGTGCGCAGTCCTCTCGCTCCGTCACCGCCTCACACAGCGAAGGGGTCAGTCGCTCAAGCAAGCATGTTTGCAGGAGAAACTGTTGGAGCCTTTCAGATTGCCGGTCCAACACTTCGGTAATCACATACTCCAGGACGAACTGATGCTCACCCGTAAAGGTTGTCAGGAAACGCTCTGCTTCCTTCTCAGATCCCAGCCGCTGAAGGGCTAACGTCAGCAAACGCAGTCCCGTTACCCACCCTTCGGTGCGCCTTTCTGCGTGCTGAATCATCCCTGAGGAGCAAGGAAAAGGAAGGACCTGGTGAAAAAACGCCTGGGTTTCTTCCAGCGTAAAACGAAGGTCTGGCAGATGGAGTTCGCTCAGCTCGTCATGGGCGCGCCAGCGCGCCAGGGGAAGCGGCGGGGTGTGCCGGGCAATCAGAACCAGATGCAGCGTCGGCGGCAGGTAATCGACGAAGGTCGCCAACGCGCGCGAGAGTTGCGCGTCACTGATCAGGTGGAAATCTTCCAGAACGAGCACACCTTTGTGGGGGAGAGAAGCCAGGTCGTTCAGCAACGCATGAAGCGCAGCTTCCTGCGCCTGCAAGCGTTCAGGGGACACCGCGCCCAGGAGTCGAAGCGCAGATTCTCCCAGGCCGGCTCGAAAGACGTGACAGGCAGTGATCACGTAGCGCCAGAAGCGCTGGGGATCATTATCTCCAGTATCCAGCGCCACCCAGGCAACTGGAAGAGGAGACGGGCGCGCACGCAGACGATCCACCCATTGGCTCACCAGAGTGGTTTTCCCGGAGCCTGCTGGTGCGGAAAGCACGGTGAGTTTACGCTCCAATCCCGCGTCCAGGAGGGAAGTCAAGCGCTCACGTGCCACGAGAGCAGGATGGAGCTGAGGAATCGCCAATTTTGGTCTCAACAAGGGTAAAACGGGAGAGAGGGAAGTGGATGTGGATGGCGGAGTGAGAGCCAGGGCGACAGCTTCCAGGCGAGTCAGCGTTACCGTGTTGGTGCGACCAAGATAGCGTTTGGCCAGGGACCGTCCCTGGCGACGATACGCATACCAGTAGTATTCCCTCCCCTGTCGTCGAGCTTCTTTTCGTAAGGTCAGGTGCCCAGACTGCCCCTGGAAAGAACACGAGTCACACGCTTGCAGAAGCGCTTGCCATTGCTCTTCGTCTTTAGCAGAAAGAGGGCGAGGGACCTTCCCTTGCCCACGGAACTCGTATTGATCTTGTTCCGGTATCCAAACCAATGCAGTTGTTGCAACTCCTGGCATACTCTGTTTGCCCCCAGAAACATCATGTTACCCAACAGGTGATACTGAATGAGTATACGCGAGATGTGGGAAAGAGACAAGTGCCTTTCTCTTCGTAGCACGACCGGGATGAGTGGGCAACAGCGTTGGGTAACACTTTTCTGGAGATGGGAGTTCATTCTCGGCAGGATGCGCCTCCTCAGAAACCTCGTGACCTATCTCGTCGCACACCGTAGGATGAACCTTCATTTGAGGAAGACATGCGCATCTCGCCTTGCCTTCGATTTGTCGCTTTTATTGTTCAGCTAAAAATCTCGTTGCGCATCCCGTGGGCCGCTTTTTGCGCAGGTGAAAGAGCAGAAGCGCGAGGCCAAGGCTCCGATCCTCGAAGCTTTCCGACACAGCACCCCGGAGATCCTGCTCAGCGCAGGCTCGCGTTTTGTCGAACAGGCACCGTTCTACCTTTTCGCCACCTTTGCGATAACGTATGGCGGAACAAAGGCTTTGCACCTGGATAAGAACTTGCTCCTGAACACGATCGCCATTGCAGCCGTGCTAGAGATGTTCACGATCCTGCTGTTTGGGTACCTTTCGGACCGCTTTGGACGCCGCCTCTGGTACCTGATAGGCTGTGTACTGATGCTGGCCTTTGCCTTCCCCTACTTCCTGATGTTCAACAGTGGCTCAACCGCGCTGGTTGTTCTGGCAATCATTCTCTCGCTGGCCGTCTTCCATGCCTGGGTCTATGGGCCACAGGCTGCCATGATTGCTGAACGCTTTAAGACCAGCTCGCGCTATAGCGGTGCCTCACTGGGCTATCAACTGGCCGCTCCTCTGGCTGGCGGTCTGGCCCCGATCATCGCGCTGCTGTTGCTCAACGGCAAGACCAACCTGGGCGCGCTCGGTCTGACGAATGTTGTCGTCAACATCGGCGGTGGCTCCTGGACGTCGGTAGCCGTCTATATTATGATCCTTGCGGTCATCTCGTTCGCCTCAGTCCTTGGCCTGAAGGACCTGACCAACACCGACATTTCGGAGGCTGAAGCCGATGAGGTCAAGGTTGGCGAGGCTGCCCTGGCTGACTAGTTCCACCGAAAACGCCACCCTGGCTTCCGCCAGGAAACAAGCAAAGGCCCTGAAGCGTTGCGTTTCGGGGTCTTTGGCTGCCAGATCGTAGTGTGCTATGTGTGTAACACACTATTTGGCACACTTCTTGCTACAACAAAAAGAGAGCGACATTGTGTAAAAATAATTCGCCGATCCTCGTTTTTCATCTGGAACAGCATTATAGAGGGATATAATGGCTTTTCCTCCTTTTTCTTTACTTTCTGTTAGTGACAAGGAGAGTCTACTAATGAGTCAAAGATGCCAGAAAACAAAACCGTGGCAATATCTACGCTCAGTGAGCATCGCATTGCTGGTAATCGCCATGGTGGCGCTGGGGGCGCACTTTTCCCCCAAGATTATTTATGCTGCCTCTAACTCAGCCCCTGACGGACCTGGAGCACTCTCGCATTTTGATCCAGCCCGTAAGGATTGTCTTGGCACGGCTCGCAATACCACGTCAAAAGTGTGGTTCACCCTGGCAAACGGTGTGCTCAGTGATGTCTACTATCCGACGATAGATAATACGAACGTCCAATCATTGCAATATATCGTCACGGATGGCAGCACCTTCACCGATTTGCAGACACGCGATACCACGTATACGGTGGAACTTCGTGACGGAGCAACGATGGTGTGTCGCGTTACAACCACCGCTAAAAGCGGCAAATACCGTATTGTCACTGACTACTTAACCGATCCTAACCGCAATACTGTAGTCATGCATACGCATTTTATCCCTCTCGTCGGCGATCTCTCCAGCTACAAACTCTATCTACGCTACGATCCTTCGATCAACGGCAATGGCGGCGGCGGCTCAGGGAATGGCGGCGGTGATACCGGGATTGTTGATAGTTCGACCGGCCATGATATCCCAGTCGCCTATGATACGCGCACAACTTCCCAGGCCAGCAACCGCGACTACGCCGTCCCGGTTTACAGCGCCCTGGATGCCTCGCAACCCTTTACTCAGGTCAGTAACGGCTTCGTGGGTGCCGCCAGCGATGGCCTGACCCAGCTCGATGCCGGGCATGCTCTCACCAACACGTACGCCGAGGCCGACAATGGCAATCTGGAACAGACCATGCAAGTCGATTTCTCGCATGGCCCCCAGTTCACCTTTGCTCTGGGTTTTGGCACATCCCAGTCCGATGCCGTCCAGGCAGCCGAGACGACCCTGGGCAGCAACCTTGCACAGATCATCACGAACTATGAACAGGGCTGGCTGACATACGATGCCCACCTGGCCCTCTCTCAGACCACTCTCCAGACATTCCACAAGAGTATGTCTGCGATCCAGGCGCAAGATCTCGTTCAGGAGTATTTCCTGAGCGCCAATGTCATCAAAGCCTCAGAAGACAAAACCTATCCTGGTGCCATTGTGGCAGGTCTTGCCTCCCCGACTGGCCTGCTGGTCGATGGCGATCTCCAAACCGCTGGGGACGTGGTGAATTTCCTCTTCCTGCACCAGCAACAGGCAGATGGCTCGATGCCACGTAACAGTCTGCTCAACGGGAAAACCGCGCCCGATTCTTTTGGCACGCAGCTTGATGAGGCCAGCTATCCCATCATTATGGCCTATCAGTTGCATATGACCAGCGCAGACCTGTACCAGAACCATATCAAGCCTGCAGCGAATTTTGTCATTGGTCATGGCCCCTCCTATGGCGTCGAACGCTGGGAAGAGCAGGGCGGCTACTCACCATCTACGATTGCCGCTGAAATTGCTGGCTTAGTCGCGGCGGCTGACATCGCCAAAGTCAACGGTGATACGCAGAGCGCCCAGCTCTGGCTCGGCGTGGCCGACGATTGGCAGCGCTCGATTGAAAAATGGGATGTCACAACGAATGGTCCTCTCGCCTCGCATCCCTACTATATTCGCCTCTCCAAGACCGGCGATCCAAATGCGGCCATTAGCTATAATGTGGGTAATGGTGGCCCTACGCTGGATCAGCGCTCCGTGATTGACGCCGGCTTCCTGGAACTGGTACGCCTCGGCTTGAAATCCGCCAATAATACCGCGATTACCGAGTCGCTGCCAGTTGTCGATGCCACCATCCAGAAAAACACCGCGAGTGGACCCGGCTGGCTCCGCTATAACGGTGACGGCTATGGTGATAGTGCCACCAATGGCCATCCCTGGGCACCCAGCGGACAGGGTACAGGCCACGTCTGGCCCGTGCTGACAAATGAGCGTGGTGAATATGCTCTTGCGGCTGGCGATCTCTCTACCTCAGTCTCTCTGCTTGGCACTATGCAGCAATTTGGCTCAGGCGTGGGCCTGATTCCAGAGCAGAATTGGGACGGTCCTGACCTGGCCGCGTCGCCCTTTGGCTCTGACCCGACCACTGCCTCGATTGGCTTCCAGAACGGACAACCTGCTGGCTCTGCTGCCCCGCTCACCTGGGCCGCAGGTGCCTATGTGCGCCTCTTCAATGATATTCTGGCCAACAAGGTTCTGGAGCAGCCACAGGATACCTACAATCGTTACGTAGCGCATCAAGTGCAACAGACTAGTCTCACCGTAACTGCACCCCAGAACCAGACAGGTGTCACGAGTTCTCCTGTCGTGGTCAGTGGCACATCTGCTGTGGGAAACACCATCTATGTGGCGGCGACCAATACGGATAACAATAGCCAGACCAGTGTGGTTAGCGCCCAGGTCAATGCCAATGGTACCTTTAGTCTCTCCGTCCCCATCACTGGCGGCACCATCGTCTTGAACACGGTCGCGGTCAGTCCCACAGGGGCCACGGCTCATGACCAACGCGCCGTCGTCTTCGACTTCACACCCGGCACGCTCCTTTTCGAGCAGACTGATCCTTCCCACGACGATAACGGTCCTGGCAACTATGCGTATCCTACCGCCGGTGACTTTCACCCCGGTGCCTTTGATATGCAGGATTTCCGTGTGTATGACGATGGCACAAACATCATTTTCAAGGTGCAGGTCGCGGACCTCTCGCCAACGTTTGGCAGCCCGCTTGGCGCTCAACTGGTGGATGTGTATATCCACGACCCCAACGCGGCGGCAGCGGATACTTCGACAGCAGCCTCTTTCCCGCAGCGCAACTACCAGATTGCGCAGAATGCGGCCTGGAACAAGCTGATCGAGGTCCAGGGCTTTGGCCAACGCTACGTTGACGCCCACGGTAACACCCTAGGGACGGTCAAAATTGGCGCCAACGCCATCTCGCGTTACATCACCTTCAGCGTCCCCAAATCCAGTCTCGGCCAGCCCGGTTCTGGCTGGGGTTTCACGGTGACGCTGACCGGCCAGGATGGCTTCAGTCCTGACCAGGCACGAGGCTTCTCGCCAACGCCCGGTAGCTACAGCTTTGGTGTCTGTGCAACCGCGAGCTCCGATCCGCATTGTACCGTCGATCCCAACACGGTACCCAAGGTGATGGATGCGCTGACACCTCCCGGCGTCAGTCAGGCCGACGAACTGGATTACACGCTGCATCACCCCGTCGTCTTGCAGGATGTAGTCATTCCCTAATCACCCATTTTCATTCAGTGAGAACGAAATTGGTCAGGCACGTTATCTGCCTGACCAATTTCGTTCTCGCTGGGTATAACACACTTACAGGCCCTGCGTTAAGGAAGACGCCTCGTAGCCGCAAAGTAGATAAGTGCGGCACAGTTTTGGAAGAATCATCTCATTAGGCAATGGTCGTTTGGGAGAGAGGAATGCGCTCGGTCATATCGAGCGTAAAGCGCCCATACGGATTCACATGCTGATAAAAGAGCGGAGTCAAGCCGCGCCAGTCTTCTTGCTTCATAGCCTGCTTCCATTTTTCTTCAGCCAAAACCTCCTGGAGCAGGAGCGTATTGACCAGGGCCAGGCTGACCTGGATCAAGTGCAGGCACAGGAGAGCCATCTCTTGATCTTCAGGGCGATTGGAAAGCAGTTCGCCTCCACGAGCGGAGAAAATGAAGCCATTCACACTGTTCCATTGCTCAATGACGTTCAGGGCTTCCTGGATGTCCTGTCTGAGTCGCACATCGCTGAGATACTCGCAAAGGAAGATGGTCTTGATCACACGGCCCAGCTCGTGAAGTCCCTGATAGGTGGGGTGCTGACGGTTGCTCCGTGTAAAGCGCCGCAGCAACGCATCAGCCTCCGCCGTTCCTGTCTTGAGAGCCGAAGCGTATTTGACCATCATATCATATTGTTGAGTTATTGCTGTCCAGTTTATCGGCTTTCCCAACGCTTCTTTGAGGTGAGGGTAGTCGTCCTGCGTCCCCGCCTCTACCAGCGCTAATTTTTGCGAGTGGATCGGCTTGAGGCGAGGCAGCAGGCGAAATCCGAGGAGATGACTGAAAGCAAACCCGATTTCACTTTGTCCATGCGAATCGGTCATCTGGTGCTTGATGGTCATGTCTGTACAATGGCGCAGCACTCCCTCCAGCATCGCTGCCACTTCGGAAGAAGTACAGGATTTTAACTGCGAATAGATGCAGACCGAGCGACGCTCCACATGCCAGTAGACGAGGACGCCTGGAGCGCGATAGCGTGCATGCCATTGCGTCAGCAGGTTCTGATCGACCGCGTAAAAGCGCTTGGAGTCAGAAGCACAGGTCGAGGTCGCCGCTCCCCAGATCGATTCCAGCCGAATGCGAAGCAAGGCATTGACCACCTGCGCGATGGCCGCGCGCATGTGCTCTTTGTGGAGATAGCGCCGTCGCGTATAGCGTAAATCTTCGGCAGTAATGTTCGGATCAACTCCGGCCATCCGCTTGAGTCCCATATTGGTGCCCATCCCATATATGCAGAGCAGCAAACGTTTGTGCAGTAATTCAGGATCAATGGCTTCACGGCTGCCCGTGGACTGAAAACAATCCAGGCAGCTGGTGAGCATGGCGGATTCTTTGAGCATATCCAGTAAACCGATGACGCCCCAGCGGCGCAGGATCTCTGTTTTCAGGCGCGGAAGATGTTTGGGTTCAGGTTGCTTCGGAAGCGGAGAGAGCGTGATCCAACCTTTGCCGCGTTTGGTGCCAATTGCCACATCGCTCGGCTTTTTTGCCATGAAGCGTTCAAAGGAGGCGAGCGCCGTCGTCAACTGCTCCTTTAAGAGGTAAGGCTAGGATTCGTGCAAAAATCTATCATAAGCCCATAGATCCGCTTCACAGACCAACTGAGACGATGACAGTAGAAGCAAAAGCCGGCTGGAGAAATGCATGAAAGATACGGTACAACCGCTTGTGTGACATTTCTTGAATAGTTTCATGGGCCATATTTTAGAATATCCGTACACTGTGATAGACTTTTGCACGAATCCTACAATCGCCACCTCACTCAGGCAAGGTGAGTAACGCAACACCTTACTTTTGACCGAAAGGCTCAAGGGGACAGTAGCATGGTGGTACAAAGCCGGTTGAAGCTCCAGCACCAGGAGCCAGAGGACCAGGCAGCGAGGCCGTCCATGGTGAAACCTGCATTGGCTGAACCCCAGTCATGGCGGAAAGTGCCAATCCTGCGGGACGGTGTGATTGCCCGCATCCGGTGGTATGGACGAAAGGTACGACGCGCCCATACAGCCTGCACCGGAGCCAACCTGTAAGGAACAGGAAGTGATGAACGGGGCACCTACAGACGGAGCGACGATCAGAGGCAACTTGGGGATGACCTTCACCGCGAGAGCGGCATGGTCACAGAGGAGCGGTAGTAGTCCGAGGTTGGGAGAGCCAACTACACGGCGAAGCGCTCCAGGAGTGGGTTTCAAGATCGCAGGTTTGCTCGGATGAGCGATGAGATCTGCGGGAATGGAACAATCCATTCTGGAGATCCTTGGTGCATGGAAAGCATGCCTGCCAGGTTCGGGAAGGGGCGGCTGGAAACGTGACAACCACATATGCTGTGGATAACACGCGCTGACCGCCTACTTCATCTCTGGACTTTGCACATTTTTACTGAAGAGCCTTTTTGACCTCTGCCAGTACACTGCGAGGAATAGCAGTGTCCGTTGTGCGAGAAAAGGAGGTTTCTTCCAGTGTTCCCACATCCTCTTGCGAGCCTTTTAGCTCCATTCCGAGTAGCTTTCACGAGGCCGACCTGGCAAAAGGTCGTGCAACTTATTGAAGGAACGCTCCTGACGCGTGGGCGCAGGACAGTAACGGCAGCGCTACGAGCAGTAGGACTACAAGAGGAAAGGCATTTCAATCTGTTCCACCATGTCCTCAGTCGCGCTCGCTGGTCTCCTCTTCGAATCAGTCGCCTTCTGTTGCTGTTGCTCGTTCAGACGTTTGTTCCCAAAGGGGCAACAGTTGAAATCGTGGCAGATGAAACGTTAGAGCGGCGATGGGGACCACATATTACGAAGTGTGGATACTACCATGACCCTGTGCGCTCGTCAGAGAAGCATAAGAGGATCAGCCGTGGTTTAAGGTGGCTCTGCCTGATGCTCATCGTCACCCCTCGCTTTCCCGAGCCGACCCTGGGCACTTCCTTTTCTCTGTGTCTTGTTGACTTCCGAGGAGGTCGATACGAGGTTAGGGCGCCGACATAAAACCGTTCCTGACTGGACAAAACAACTCATGAAGCTCGTACGCCGATGGCTCCCTGATCGAGCTATCAAGCTTGTTGGTGATGGCGCATATAGTGTTGTAGAGTTGGGAACGGCCTGCGCGATCCGCAGCAGGTCACGCTCATCGCCCCGTTGCGTTTTGATGCCTGTCTCTATACGCCTCCTCCAACACGTCAACCACGCCAAATGGGGCGACCACGCCTGATAGGACAACGCCTCCCGCAGTTTGATCAGGTGCTCTTTGACCCACATACTACCTGGCAGCAAGCCTGGGTCACATGGTATGGACAAGGCAAACGGCTGATCGAATGGTGCAGTGCAACGGCACTGTGGTATCGCGGAGGTCAAACGCCTTTACCCATCCGATGGGTTTTGACCCGTGATCCCGAGGGGAAACACGAGCCACGAGCCTACTTCTCGACCGATCAAACCCAATCTGGCCTCTCTATCATCACCGATTTTATGCGCACGCTGGTGTGCTGAAGTCACCTTTGAAGAGAGCCGGGCACATTTGGGTGTGGAGACACAGCGACAATGGTCAGACAAGGCGATCGAGCGGATGACGCCTTCCCTCTTT
>WNFI01024343.1_pt1 | contig 13067 bp, 8 predicted proteins | sample 5400471 | NCBI WGS metagenome assembly WNFI01 (sample SAMN13153348, study PRJNA577476) | soil metagenome | isolation source: 100 cm saprolite on Douglas fir-dominated hillslope | place: USA:California | collected 2013-09-17
GGGGTGGGCGTCCGCATGCGTCGAAGCCTCTGGAGCGATGCCCGATTGCCCTCGGGAGGAAGCTCCAGGTAGGCGGGGACGTTGGTGAATCTGGGGTCGGTGACCAGGCGGCGGAAGGCGTCCCTGCCGATGCATCCCTGCCCGGGGTGCTCGTGGCGGTCGACCCTGCAGCCGAGCGGTTTCTTGCTGTCGTTGAGGTGGAAAGCCTTGAGCAGGGGCAGGCCGAGGATGCGCTCGAACTTCCCGAAGAGCTCGTCATACCCCCCGGCTGAGGCGATGTCGTATCCGGAGGCGAATACGTGGCAGGTGTCCAGGCAGACGGCCACGCGCTCGCGCGCACGGAGACGGTCGCGCATGTCGCGCAGCTCCTCGAAGGTGCGGCCCAGCGCGCTCCCCTGGCCGGCGGCGGTTTCGAGCAGCACCTGGCAGGGCCCGGGGACGCGGGTGAAGACCTCGTCCAGCGCTGCGGCGACGTTGCGGACTCCGCGCGTCGCGTCGGCGTGCGAGCCGGGGTGGACCACCAGGAAGGGCACGCCGAGCGCGTTGCAGCGCTGCACCTCGTCGACGAAGGCGGCGATCGACTTCCTGCGCAGGTCGCCCTCGTCGGCACCGAGGTTGATGAGATAGCTCGCGTGCACGCTCGCTGTGGCGCCCAGCCCCGTACGCCGCGCCTCGGCGTAGAACCGCTCGACCTCGGCGGGGTCGAGCGGCTTCGCCGCCCACATGCGGCTGGACTTGACGAAGATCTGGATGGCTTCCGCGCCGTCGGCCTCGCCGCGGGCGAACGCCTGGGCGAGGCCGCCGGCGGTCGACTCGTGAGCGCCGAGGAGCAAGAGGGGTTCCTTCGCCGGGGTGTTCGGGCAGCGGCGGGTTTTTCGCGGAGCTGGGCGAGCTACTCGCCGGCGACCTTCTTGCGGGTCATCTCGTTGTAGCCCGGGATGAAGTACTTGAACGCGTTGTCGAGCGAGTTGTCCATCGCGTCCATGATCACGTTCCCGAACTGCGTCGCCGGCAGGCGCAGGCCCTCGTAGTACTTCTGCCGATCGGTGCTGTGCACGATGACCGGCATGTAGCCGGCGCGGATGAGGATGAGGTTCATCATCATGCGGCCGACCTTCCCGGAGAGATCCGAGAAGGGGAAGATCTCCATGAACCGGTGGTGCGAGTGCGTGGCCTGCCGGATGGGGTGCATCTTGCGGAACTCTTCGCTGGCCATGAAGTCGAAGAGCTGCTCCAGCCCCGGTTGGATGAGGACCGGCTGCACGATGTCGTGGAAGTAGGTGCGGTGCAGCGGCATGTCGCGGCGGAAGGCCACCGGAAGCCGGTTGGGCAGCCCCTGGTAGAGGACCTCGTAGATCTTCTTCACCAGCGTGAGATTGTACTTCGTCGCCTTGGAGCGGCCTTCCTGCCTGATGAACTGGATGGCCGCGCGCTGGTTGCGGATCTCCTGGTTGCTGTGGACCATCGAGGAGTCGCTGACGCCCGAGGGCTCGAGCGCCTGGCGCAGCTCGGCGTGCGTGAGCACCATGCCCTCGAGCGCGTTCTCGTGATAGACCCAGGACAGCTCGTACATGTCGAGGAACTGTTTCGACTCACGGGGGCGCTCGCGCATCAGCTCGCGTGCATCCTCGGTGCGGTCGTCGATGTCCAGGTAGCGGGTCCGGCTCACGGAAAACTCCTTTTCGTCTTTCAATACAAGGCGTTGTGGCTGACCGTCGGCCAGGCACGCTAGCAGTCGAAAACTTGTACGTCAACTAAAACCCCGCTGACTCTAGGGGTTTGGCACCCACCCCTCTCCTTTCGCTCTTCGATCGGCCGACCCGCCGGTCGCCCGCGCGGCCACCGGTTGTCGTGGTGCGTCTCCCTCCTGGCAACAGCATGGTTTTCCGCTCCATTCCGTCGCAGGGCCCCGCCAGTCGGTGCGGGCCCCTTCGCGCGCTCCTGCGCGCCGGCGAAAACGTGCAGTCCGCCTACGCGATCGGCCGTTTTGCGCCGGTGTTGAGCGCAGCCGTCCGCTGGCGGCGGCGGCCGCGCGGGCCCGCTGAGCCGTGAGCGATGGTTTCTCTGCGACGTTCTGCTACGGCCGCGGCAAGGCCCGAAGGCGCTCTACGAGCGAGAGGCTAGCCGACCGGCGTCAGCCACTCGGCGTAACGAGGCTCGAGCCCGCGCACGGCGCGGAAGAAGGTGGTCTGCAGATCCTTGGTCACCGGGCCCATCTCGCCGCCGCCGATGCGGCGGTCGTCCACCTCCCGCAGCGGCGTGATCTCGGCGGCGGTGCCGCAGAGGAACGCCTCGTCCACGCAGTAGAGGAAGTCGCGCGTGAAGCGGCTTTCTTGGAGGGGGATGCCCTTGTCGCGGGCGATCCGCAGGATGCTCTCGCGGGTGATGCCCTCAAGGATGCCGCCGGAGACCGGCGGAGTGTAGAGGATGCCGTTGCGCACGACGAAAATGTTCTCGCCGCTGGCCTCGCCCACGTAGCCCTGCTGATCGAGCAGGAGGGCTTCGTCGTAGCCGCCCATGAGCGCCTCGCGCTTGGCGAGCACGCTGTTCAGGTAGTGGCCAGACACCTTGGCGCGGGTCGGGTCAGAGTTCGGGTGCATGCGCGCATACGAGCTGACCTTGACCCGGATGCCCTTCTTCAGCCCCTCGTCGCCGAGGTACGCGCCCCAAAACCAGCTCGCGACCGCGACCTTGACCGGGTTGACGGCGCCCACGCCCATGCCGCCCTCGGCGAAGTAGGCGAGGGGGCGCAGGTACCCCTCGTTCATCTTGTTCGCGCGCAGCACGTCGCGGCAGGCTTCGAGAAGTTGCTGTTGGGTGAAGGGCATCTCCATCAGGCAGATGTGGGCCGAATCGAAGAGCCGGCGGATGTGCTCGCGGAGTCTGAAGATGGCGCCCTTGCCGTCGGCTTGCGGGTAGCAGCGGATGCCCTCGAAGACCGCGACGCCATAGTGCAGCGAGTGCGTGAGCACGTGCACCTTGGCATCGTTCCAGGGGACGAGCTTGCCGTCCATCCAGATCAACTCGGACTTCTTGATCGGCTCGGACTTTCCCACGTAGGGTTCTCCTCTGCGGCTCGAAAAATGGCGCTCTTAACACGCGGTGGAAGGGAAGGCTACTGCACAGGCCCCCAGCCGTCAGCCCCGCGGAGCGGCGGGATCGGGGCAAGCAGCCGCTGCAGCACCGGCAATTCCGCGAGCAGCTCCTCCTTCGCCGAGGAGACGATGCCGGAGAGAGCGTGCTGCGTGGGCAGGAGCGCCAGCGGGGAGAGGGTGCGGTGGAACGCCTGGTAGAGATGGGCGTAGGGCCGGTTGCGCGCGACGGCTGGCGAGGCCAGGGTCTGGAGCGGCAGCCAGAGCGGGGTCAGCAGGCGGGGCGCGAAGCAGTCCAGCGCGAAGACGACTGCGTTGCGGCTGCCGCTGCGGGGAAGTCCCGCGCGCTGCACGTGGCGCCAGGCGCTGCGCACGGGCACGTTGTCGATCACGCCTCCATCGCAGAAACGGATCAGGCCGTGGCGCTCGAGCAGCCCGTCGAGCAGCTCGCGCATGCGCTGATCCTCGCGCAGCACGTCGTAGTGGATGAGCCCGGGCACCGACGCGGAGAAGCCGACCGCGTCGAGGGCGTCGGCTTTGCGGGTTTCCTCGCTCGCCCCGAAGACGATGCGCTGGAGGAGCCGCGGCCTTCGCAACAGCTCGCCGATGGTCGAGGTCAAGAGCCGCACGCTGCGGTGCAAGGCGAGCAGGCCCCAGCGGCCGGGTTCGCTGCCGTCGATCGCGAGCAGCCGCTCGTACTCCTCCAGCGGCCGCGGCAGGCGGCCGCGCCGGATGCCGGTGACCGTCACCAGCAGCGGGATGGGCAACTCGGACAGCCGCAGGGGCGAGCCGTCCGGGTGTAGGAACCAATGCCCGATGGCGGATCTCAGGTGAAGTCGCAACGGGCCGGGCAGGCCGTAGCGCGACGCCTGCGGTGCGATGCGAAAGATCTTGCGATAACTCAGGTCGTCCAGGATCTCGGGGATGCGGGCGAGGTCGAAGCGCCGCTCGCGCGCTCGGAACAGCCCGAGCACCGCGCCCATCGAGCTGCCGGCGATCAGCGCCGGCGAGAGCCCGGCCGCCTCGAGGAGCGCGAAGGCCGCCAGGTGGACGTATCCGGTGCCGCCGCCGCCGCCCAACACCAGCACCAGGTGGCGCTCGCGGACCTCGCGGTCCAGCGACTCCTCGGGTAGTCGGTGACCCAGGCTGGCGAGCAGCCCGGCGCGCGCTTCCCAGGTCTCAACGGCGAGGGCGCGCGCGGCGGGCAGGAGCTCGTGCGGCTGGGCGAGGGCCGCGCGCTGGGGATCGAGCAGGGGCCACAGCGAGCGCGGCTCGCGCCAGCGAGACCTCCATCTGCGCCAGCGGCGCGATCTCGTCGAAGCGTTCCTTGAGCAGGGTCATCGGAGCTCGAGCACGCGCAGGAAGGAGGCGCGCACGGCGGCGGTCGCGCGCTCGTACTCTGCGAGCAGCTCCTCGCCGGCCCGTGTTCCGGTATAGCCGAGGCGGCGCGCGAGCAGCATCAGCTCCCGTCCCTGGGTGGGCAGGGTATCGATGGGACGATCCCGCACGATGCGCACCCGGCTCTCCACGCGGCGCAGGAAGCGGTAGCCGCGCTCGAGCGGGTCGGCATCGGCCGCGGCGATCAGGCCCAGCCGCTGCTCCTCGGCGAGCGCCGCCAGGGTTCCGGGCTTGCGGATGGCCGGAAGGCGCGCGCCGTGGACGAGCTGGAGAAACTGCACCGCGAACTCCACGTCGACCAGCCCGCCCCGCCCGAGCTTCGAGTTGTACCGGGCCGGCGTCTCGGCGGCAATCTCGCGCTCCATCCGCTCGCGCATCGCGTACAACTCTCGGGCCGCTTCGGCGCGCGCGGGTCCGTCCAGCGGCTGGTCGTGGTAGCGCGCGAGCGCCTCGAACGAGACGACCAAGGGGCCCGCGCTGCCGCTGGGCCGCAGCCGCGTGTCGATGCGGTAGAGCGCGCCCTCCCGCAGCGGAAGCGCAAGGTAGCTGATGAGGCGCTGCGCCACCCGCGCGAAATGGACGTTTAACGGCGGCGTCGAGGGCTCGGGCGCCCCGCGCCCTTCGCGGCCCGGATCGCCCGCATAGGAGTAGAGGAAGATCAGGTCGAGGTCGGAGTGGTAACCCAGCTCGCGCCCGCCCAATTTGCCGAGGCCGATCACGCACAGTGTCGAGGGGGTTCCGTCCGGGTTGCGCGGCACGCCGTCCCGCGCCTCCACTTCGCGCAGCGCGAGCGAGAGGCAGGCATCCACGCAGGCATCGGCGAGGTCGGAGAGCTGCTCGCCCACCAGCTCCGGGTCGAGCGAGCCGGCCACGTCGTGCAGGCCGATGCGCAGGAGCTCCTCGTGGCGGAAGCGGCGCATCTCGGAGAGCCGCGCCTCCGCATCGCCCTCGGGCAGCGCCGAGAGCCTCTCGCGCAGCGCGGCCCGCAACGGCTCGCGCCCGCGCGTGAGCGGAGCCGAGCCGCGGTGCACGAGCTGGTCGATCAGCTCCGGGTGGCGGAGCAGCGAGCGCGAGAGGAAGTCGCTGGAGCCGAACAGCGAGAGGAGCAGCCGGGCCGTGCGCGGCGAGCCGGCGAGCAGGTGTCCGGTGGCGGACGGGTTCGAGAGCTGGGCGAAGAGATCGGCAAGGTGGCGGATCGCCTGATCCGGGTCGGGCGCGGCGGCCACCTCGGCGACGAGCAGCGGCGCCGAGGCGGCGAGCTCCGCCGGCGCCGCGGGCGAGAAGGGGGTCCCGCGCCGGCGCGACAGCCTTCGCAGCTCTGCGGCGCTCGCCTCAGGGTGGTGGAAGCCCAGCGCCCGCAGCGCTTCCTGCCGCTCGAGGTCGCTGGCCTCGGGATCGGCCGCGAGCTGCGCGCGCGGGTCGAGCGCGGGCGGCCCGCCGCCTGCCACCCGCAGCAGATCGGAGAAGCGCTGCTGCACCCGCGCCCGCTGCAGCTCGAGGTCCTCCTCCAGCGCCGCGAGCGATGCGTAGCCGGCCCGCCGGGCCAGCCGCGCGCGCTCGCCAGGGCCTTCGGGCAGCGAGTGCGTCTGCCGCTCCGCCAGCATCTGCAGCCGGTGCTCCAGCCGCCGGAGCACGATGTAGGCCTCGGACAGCTCGTCGCGATCGCGGCTGGAGATCAGCCCGGCGAAGAGCAGCCCCTCGAGCGCGGCCAGCGTTCCGCGCTTGCGCAGGTGGAGATCGCGCCCGCCGTGGAGGAGTTGCAGCGCCTGGACGAAGAACTCGATCTCGCGGATGCCGCCCGGCCCGAGCTTGAGGTCGAGGCCGCCACGCCTTCCAGCCTGGCGCTCGGCGCGCGCCTTGAGCGCGCGCATCTCCTCGATGGCGCCGAGGTCGAGGTACTTGCGCCACACGAAGGGAGCGAGCCTGCGCAGCGCCTCCTCGCCCACCGCTTCCTCGCCGGCCACCGGCCGCGCCTTGAGCAGCGCGAAGCGCTCCCAGCCGGCTCCCTGTGCCTCGTAGTACAGCTCCAGCCCGCGCAGCGAGTTGACGATCGGCCCGCTGCGGCCCTCGGGTCGCAGGTCGAGGTCGACGCGGAAGACGAACTCGCCGCCGTGGCTGGCGCCAACGGCGCGGGTCACCTCCTCGGCGAGCCGGGCGTAGAAGGCGAAGTGGTCGAGCGGGCCGAGCGGCCCGCCCGCGGTGCGGCCGTCCGCGTCGTAGCAGTAGAGGACGTCGACGTCGGAGGAGAAGTTCAGCTCCTCGCCGCCGAGCTTGCCCATGCCCAGCACGCAGAACCCGCTGGGTCCCCGGGCGGACCTGCCGGCGGGTGCGCCGTGCAGGTCGCACAGGCGCGCGTAGTGGTAGCGCACCGCCACCTCGAAAGCGGCGGAGGCGAAGTGCGAGAGCTCGCGGGTCACCTCCGGAAGGGAGGCGCGGCCCGAGAGGTCCCGCAGGCAGATGCGCAGGACCTCGATTACTTTATGAGCGCGCAGGCGCCGGGCGAGCTCGGCTGGCGCGTGTGGGTCCGCGGCGGCGAGACCGCGCAACAGCGAGCTTGCCGCCGCCAGAGCGGTCTGCCGGGTGCGCCCCTGCGCCGCGAAGCGCGGATGCGCAAGCAGGTCGAGCAGGCGGGGCCGGACCGAGAGGTGTCCTGCGAGGAAGCGGGAGGAAGCGCAGACGGTCGCAAGCGGCGCGAGGACGGATGCCCGCGAAGGTCTGGAGAGCCGTCCGCGCCTTTCGGCCAGCGCCCGGGCCGCGCCGGCCAGCGCGCCGTCCGGGTCGGCGGAGCGCGCGCACAGCTCCTCGAGCTGCGCCACCTCGGCGGCGGCAAGCCCGCTTTCCTCCTGCAACCGCGAGAGGGTCCGGCCCGCCCGCTCGGGGTCCTCCCAAGCAGCCGGCGCGGCGAGTTGGGGACGCTGCGGCGTTGTGCTCGGATCCTGCACAGGCGCACTCTAGGGGAAGCGCTGCGTTCGGGCACCGCAACCGCCCACCGAGCCCTGCGCGGGGGGATGGCCGCGTTGCCCGTCGATCGGCCCGTCGCTATGCTGTTCGCATGGGGCAGTCTCAGTTCGGCGGACGCGAGGCGCTCGCACCGGAGACGTTCCGCCCGCGCATCTTCCTCCGAAGCGTGGTCCTCGCCGCCGACACGCTCTGGATCGGCGTCTTCTGCGCCCTGGTCGCGATGCACGGCGCAACCCGTTCGTCGTTCGTCTCCGCCGCCTTCTTCATCGTGCTCTTCACCGGCTGCGCCGTGTTCTACGGGCGGCTCGCCTTCACCATCAGCGAACAAGGGCTGACCGTGCGCACGCTGAGCGACGTGAGGCACTTCGAGTTCGCGGACATCCTGCGCGTCGACGTCTCGCCGGGGTTGATCGGCCCCAGCTACGCCGTGCGCACGCGCTCCGGCTCCCTGCAGTTCTCGGCGCTCCTGAGCGGGCACGAGCGGCTCTGCAGCCTGATCGTCAGGAACGCCGGCCTTTCGGGTGGCGGCGACTGAACGTGCCCCACCTGCACGCTCGGCTCCTCCTCGCCGCCGCGCTTTGCTGCGCTGGCTGCAAACGCGCGCGGACGGGCCCTGGCGGGGTGCCGATCTACGTCGCGCACCGCGCGAGCGGGCCGATCGAGATCGACGGCGTGCTCTCCGAGCCGGCCTGGGACAAGGCGGAGCGCGCCGGCCCGCTTCTGCGCAGCCTCGACGGGAAGCCGGCGAGCGCCTTCACCGAGGCCCGCATCCTCTGGGACGACGAGGCCCTCTACGTCGCCTTCCAGAGCGAGGACCCCAGCCTGGCGACGCCCTTCTTCCGCGACGACGAGCCGCTCTACACCTCCAACGTCGTCGAGATCTTCCTCAACCCCAGCGGCGATCTCGCGCGCTACGACGAGATCGAGCTCGCCCCGTCCAACGCGCTCTTCGATGCCAGCTTCACCGGGCGCAGGCAGGGCATGGACCTGGGCTGGTCCTCGCGGGCGCGGCACGCCGTCCACCTCGACGGGACGCTGAACGATCCGGGCGACGTCGACCGCGGCTGGACAGCCGAGCTCGCCATCCCCTTCGCCGCGCTGACCGGAATGCCGCGGCCTCGCCCGGCGCGGGGGGACGAATGGCGCTTCAACCTCTACCGGCTGCGGCAAGGCCCGGGGCAGCCGGGGGAGGGGCAGGCGTACAGCCCGCCGATGGTCGGGGATTTTCACGCCGTCGATCGTTTCGCGGTCCTGCGGTTCGAAGACTAACCCCAGGGCTCAGCTGTGCTGACCCCTGGGGTTAGCCCTTCGGAGGAACCCTGCGGGTTCCCTCGTCGAGCAAAGCTCGACGAGCCCCCTCCGCTGACGGCCGGACTCCCGGCCGGGCCGCCTCCGGCGGCGGGGTCAACTCAACTGAGCGGTGGGATTAGCCGTTGAGCGCGCCGTGCTCGTTGACGTTGACGTGGTCGTCTCTCGGATCCATCACAAGTCCACTTGGCATCTCCGCGGCTTTCTGATCTGAGGGAGGGATGAAACTGCCCGGGATGTTGCCGAGCAGGTCAACGGGTGACGTCAACGTCAACGGGTGACGGTAACGCCGGCACGCAAGCGGGATCCGATCTCGGGCCTCGTGCCGCCGCTCAGGGATTGGCAGGGAGTTGGCCAGGAAGCTGGTCAGGCGCGAGGACAGGGATGGGCCGCAGGACGAGCTGGCCCGGGACGAGCTGCGAAAGGTGCAGCGCGCGGCCGTCGCTCCGCGCTTGGATCGCGCCCTGGTCGGTCCGCAGCAGTGCGGTGGCGCCGAGCGCTCTCGCGCGGGCCATGACCTCCGGGTGCGGAAAGCCGAACGGGTTGCCCTCGCCGACGCTGTAGACCACGGCCGCGGGCCGCACCCTGCGCAGGAAGGCGTCGGTCGAAGAGGTTCGGCTGCCGTGATGCGGCGCCTTGAGCAGCTGCGCCGCGAGCGGCGCCGGCCCCTGCGCCAGCTGCGCCTCGGCCAGCGCCTCGACGTCGCCAGCGAAGAGCAGGGCGACCGCGCCGTGGACGAGGCGCAGCACGATCGAGTTGTCGTTGGTGCTGCGGCGGGCGTCCCAGCGCGGCGAGGGGGCGAGCACCTCGATCCGTACGCCTCCCAGCTCGAGCGACGTCCCGGGAGCCGGCGTGCGCACCGGGATGCCGCGCGCCCGCGCCGCCTCCGCGACGCGGGGGCCGATGTCGCCCGGCCCGGGTTCAGAGGTCGCCCACAGCTCGCCGACCGGCAAGTGCGACAGCAGCGTGGGCAGGCCACCGGCATGGTCGGGATGCGGGTGCGTGAGCACGGCGACGTCGACGCGCGAGACGCCGAGCTCAGCCAGCGCCGGCAGCAGATCGCGCGCCCCGGGGTCGCGCAAGCCGGGCCCGAGCGGCGCGGGGAGGCCGCGCAGGTCGCCTCCGCCGTCGATGAGCAGCACGTGCCCGCCGGGGAGCTGAACCACCGCCGCGTCCCCTTGACCGACGGCGAGGAAGGTCGCGGTCAGGGTCTGCGAGAAGCGCGCTCGCAGCGTCCGCGCAATCGCGATCGCGCAGAGGATCGAGAGAGGGATCGCCGCCCGCAGCAGGCGGATGCGCGGGCGGGGCCGCGCCTGGGCGGTGCGCGCGGGAAGCCCGGCGAGGAGCACGGCGAAACAGATCCACAGCGCCACGACCAGCGCGCCCGGCGCCGCCACCCAGACCACCGCGCGCGGCACCGCGGCGAAGGCGCGGGCAGCGAGGAGCACCGCGCCGGCGAGGGCGTCGGCTGCCCAGAAAAGTGGCAGCGCCAGGGCGGGCGAGAGCGCGCCTACGGGGATGGCGAGCGTCGCCACCGGCACCGCCGCAAGGCCCGGCCACAGCCCTAGCGCGTTGGCAGCGACCGAGACCAGCGAGACGCGGTGGAAGGCAAAGGCGAGCAGCGGGGCCGTGCAGAGCGTGGCCGCGGCGGTTGCGCAGCAGAGCCGCACCAGCTCTTCGGCGCAGAGGCGCGGCAGGCTGCGCGACCCGAGGGGCGGACGGGGGATCGGCAAGAGCTCGCGCAGCGGCCCGGAAAGCACGACGAGGCCCAGCACGCCGAGCAGCGAGAGCTGCAGCGCGAGGTCGTGCGTCGAGGCGGGATCGAACGCCGCGCAGGCTGCAGCGGCCAGCGCCAGCGCGGTGAGCGAGTCGGCCCGCCGGGAGAGCGCGGGAGCGCAGAGTCCCAGCGCCGCCCCGCACGCCGCCCGCAGCGCGGGCCACGGCGCGCCCAGGAGGAGCGCCTCGCCGAGCGCCGCCGGCAAGGCGGCGAGCGTCGCGATCTGCAGCGCGCGCGGCGCGAACGGCGTCGCGAACAGGAGGCGGCGGAACAGCTCGCGCACGGCCAGCGCCACCACGGCGAGGTGCAGCCCGGCGCTCGAGAGCAGGTGCACCAGGCCGCTCTCCGCCAGCTCGTCGTCGAGGGCAGGGTCGATGCCTGAGCGATCGCCCACGCCCAGGGCCGCCACCAGGGCCGCGCGCTGCGGCGTGGTGCAGACCTCCTCGCAGCGGCTGGCAAAGCGCGCGCGCAGCTCGTCCAGCGCCCGCGGCAGCGCGGGTCCCCGCGAGAGAACCCGCATCCCCTCCGGCTCGATCGAGCCCACGAGCGCGATGCCCCGCAGAGCCAGCTGCGCGCGCGCGTCCTGCGCCCCGGGGTTCAGCGCCCGCGGGGGCCTGCGCAGCCGCAGCAGGGCGCGGATGCGGTCGCCTCGGTGCAGGCCGCGCGGCGCGTGGAGCTGGGCCATGAGGGGCGAAGGAGGCGCCGCCAGGGGCTCCCCCGGAATTGGCTCGCGCAGGTCGATGCGCAGCAGGACCCGCGCGCCCCCGCGCACCGGGTCCGCCGAGAGCACCTGCCCCTCGGCGAGCAGCGGCTCGCGCCCGCCCTTCGCTTCGGCGGGGTCGTCCAGCCAGGCGAACAGCGCCGCATCTTCTGCAGGCCTCGGGGCGGTCGCCCCTCGCGCGAGCCCGAGCGCGCCGGCGCAGATCAGCGCCGCGGCAAGTCCGAGCCCGGACCGGAAGCGTGGGACGAGCAGCGCACCCGCGAACGAGGCCGCCGCAGCCAGCGCGGCCTCGCGTTGCCCGGTGGAGATTCCAACGAACGCGCCGGCGGCGAACGCCGCGCAGCCAGCGCCGAGCGGGCGCCTGGCCAACCCCTCCCCCCACCCCATCCCGCCCCCCCGCCGCCGCCCATCGGCGCGGCCCCACCGAGCCCGGAGCGCGCGACCGTGTCGGTGAAGTGATGGGCATCGAGCACAAGGACATCGCGGGTCAGCGCCAGTCGTTCTATGTGCTCAAGATCATGGAAAATGGGATGAAGATCCTCATCCCGATCAACAAGGTGGGCTCCGTCGGGCTGCGCTCGCTCATCGACGAGAAGGCGGTCACCAAGGTCTACGGGATCCTCAAGCAGAAGGACATCTCGGTCGATTCGGCCACCTGGAACCGGCGTTACCGGGAGTACATGGAGAAGATCAAGACCGGCTCCGTGTACGAGATCGCCGAGGTGCTGCGCGACCTCTACCTGCTCAAGTTCGACAAGGACCTCTCCTTCGGCGAGCGCAAGATGCTCGACACCGCGCGCAACCTCCTGATCAAGGAGCTGTCGCTCGCCAAGGGCGTCAACGAGGACGACATCGAGGGCGACCTGAAATCGATCTTCAACTGCTGATCCTGTGCGGTACAGTCAGGCGGGCGTGGGCACGAGCGGGTGCCCGCGCCCGACTTGCTTCGAGCCCCTGAAAAGGCCCTCCATGCCGCTGCGCGTCTTCAGCACGCTGGCCAACGAGAAGCAGGACCTCGTTCCGCTCCGCCCGGGGCGGCTGGGCCTGTACGTCTGCGGGATCACCGTCTACGACCTGCCCCACATGGGCCACGCGCGGATGCTCACGGCGTTCGACGTGATGGTCCGCTACCTGCGCTGGGCGGGATGGGAGGTGGACTACGTACGCAACTGGACCGACGTGGACGACAAGATCATCCGCCGCGCGCACGAGCGCGGGCAGGACCCCAAGCGGTTCGCGGAGCACTTCATCGAGGAGTGCCGGCGCGACATGCAGGCCCTGAACGTGATGCCGGCGGACGTAGAGCCCAAGGCAACCGACCACGTCCCGGAGATGCAGGCCCTGATCGCGCGGTTGATCGAGCGCGGCAATGCCTACGCCTCGCAAGGCGACGTCTACTTCTCGGTGCGCTCGTTCCCCGCGTACGGGAAGCTCTCCAAGCGGCATCTCGAGGACCTGCGGGCAGGAGCGCGGGTCGAGCCCGGCGAGCAGAAGCACGATCCCCTCGATTTCGCCCTCTGGAAGGCAGCGAAGCCGGGGGAGCCGGCGTCGGTCACCTGGGAGAGCCCCTGGGGCCCCGGCCGCCCGGGCTGGCACATCGAGTGCTCGGCGATGTGCCAGAAATACCTGGGCACGACCTTCGACATGCACGGGGGCGGCAAGGACCTGGTCTTTCCCCACCACGAGAACGAGATCGCGCAGAGCGAGGCCGCGAGCGGTCAGGATCTCGCGCGTTTGTGGCTGCACAACGGCTTCGTCACCATCGACGCCGAGAAGATGAGCAAGTCGGTGGGGAACTTCAAGACCATCC
>WNFI01098254.1_pt1 | contig 13066 bp, 12 predicted proteins | sample 5400471 | NCBI WGS metagenome assembly WNFI01 (sample SAMN13153348, study PRJNA577476) | soil metagenome | isolation source: 100 cm saprolite on Douglas fir-dominated hillslope | place: USA:California | collected 2013-09-17
GAAAACCCCAGCGAAGAATGGCAGCAACATCGTGCGGCGAACAAGTGTACTGAAGTTCATATTCAAATGTGGGAGGGGCTGTGGGATGAGCGGGAGAGATTGCGTCATTGGGGCCGGTGGAAGCTAAAGATAGTATATAGAGGGAGATAAGTCTTTGTTGCACGTCTGGGGATGCTGAGTGCCAGTGTGGATGCATGACACCGAGAGTCTCAAGACCTAGTAGAGGTTAAGTCCTGATGAAGAAGCCATCAGAAACGTTGTATGAGGGAGACGCACCGCGTTCCAGGATGACTTGAGAACATGCACGCACGAGAGAGAGGGCTTCGTGAGGTGTAAGACGCCTCTCTCTAATAGTAGTCTCATTTGAAAGTGCGAGTGCATCAGGACCAGCTTCGAAGACAACGTCCAAAGCTCGACCGCGCTCCTTGATGACCGGAAGTTTGAGCGAGAGGTGAGGAACATCGGGAGCGACTTTCTCCACTTTCTCCACAGCTGAAAAGTCTGAGGAGGGGCGCGATCTCGCACGAAAGAGATGAAAGGGCGATTCCTTGTCCTTTGGCTTTTCAACCCCTCGAATTTGTGCAGCGCCAGGATCGGTGAAGAACGCCGCGGACGGCGAGACGGTGGGTGAGACGACCTCGAATTTACCCTCTAATAACGAAGGGGCATATTCTGGCTTGTCGGGGGGTGATTCCGACTCCTGAGACTTTTTACGTCCCAGAAGTCTAGAGAGGATGGATGGCATGGGTGTGTCGCTATAAAGTCCGTTAATTTTGATGATCCGGTAGAACTATGTCCATAAAAATAGTGCTTGCCAGAAAATTGATTATCGGTCAGTAAGATAAATGAGGGTCTCGAAGTTCGTTGCGCACAGTAGTGGCCTTCAAGTCCGCGAGTCGAGTTGTGGCCGTCGTCGCTAATGATAACGATGACCGCCACGCCTCGGCCTCGTGCTCACCGTGTGCGAGTCCGTGCAAGCGTGCTGAACAAACATGAACAAATAACGCGCTCTTTATCTCCGTGTAAATAAATAAATAATCAACTAATCAGATCTCACCCTCCATGGCCATGGCCACAAAGCGAGTGAGCATCATCTCGTCCTTTTCGTCTGCGTTCAATCTCACAGCTTGCGTATACAGCTTGGAAGGTTGCGTCAGGTGCGCTCACCTTATCTCAGTTGCCCTCACCCCGCGCTGAAAACGGTGCACAGTGGGCTGATGAGGTGATCAATGCCAAAGACAGGACGACGCTCACGGGAGAAGCCAAGGAGCTCGAGCAAGAAGTAGAACTACGCAAAGAAGGATTACAACGGTGCGCCTGCTTGAGTTACCTTCCACGAATCCTGGCCTCATCTCGTACCTGTCACAATCTTGTTGCTGCACCGCAAGGCTGCAACTTGCCGCGGAACAATACCACAAGTCAATATCTAAGAAAAAGGTTTCTCATGCTCTCGATGACCCCGACAAGTTTCTTCCGAGAGAGGCGTTTGGAATTACTATGGTTCGCCATGGAGAAGATTTTGCAGGAGACTCGCTGCTCGGTAACCATGGCATCACCTGCTCCGTCTGCCCCTTTCTGGCTCAACGAAGCGTACGACAGGACAGGTGCTTATAACCTTCGGTCGCGCGTTCTCTACTGTCGCGACAGCTCAAGAAGCATTAGGCCGAAGTCTTGGTAGCTCTCTTATCGTGGCACTCCAACGCTTTCTAGACCAGATCAAAGACTATGAAGCGGAAAGAAAGAAGCTTGAGACTCGCAGGTGGGAACGGATGCATTACCCCCATCTGGAGAATCGGGAAAGTAACTCTGAATATGTCACTACGCAGGCTCAACAGAGATGCCGCCATGAAACAAGTTGAACGCATGGAGAACAACAAAAAAGCTAAAGAAAAGGACCGACGCGAGGCACAAGAAGAACTTGAGAAGTCTGAGTTCCGATAGTATGTACATTCCTCACTTCTCCTTTCAAGATTCCTGATATGACTGCACCTCCTCAAAGTGATGAGGCCGAGGCCGATGTTCACTCGCGTATTGAAGCTATCCAGCAAAACGAGGTCGACCAAATCCGCATGTTGCATTCTTTCTTGGACAATGAGCTTAGCTACGCAGAGCAATACACTCAGATTCTACAAGATGTCAAAGACAATTGGCCGGGAAAGTGTGTGCTGTCGAGCTGCTTTACTTTACCCGACCCTGACTGATTATTCCACAGGCAAGAAGTTGCGAGGCTGATGGACGCACGAAGACCTATTGGTCCGATGCATGAATTTCATCGCGAAAGGGCAGAATCGCCCCGACCTAAAATCAGGTCCCGCGCTAGTTCAAAGGCGCGCGCGCGATCACGTTCCCCCCTATCAAGCAGCGGTGATAGCGATGTAGACAATGAGCCGCAACCGCAACCGCGGTCCCGCAAAGGTTCTACAGGATCTATACGCAGTCGCAAACGGTCAGATTCTCAGACCACCACAGGTAGTGCCGTGGAAGCAGCGCGGGATAGGAAAGAGAAAGAAGAGAAGAAGAAAGGCAGTTGGTCGGTGTGGGGTCGTAACGGTTCGAAGAGGGACCGCGAGCAATTCACGTCTCTGCGAGGTAGCGCAGATGACGAAAGTGACAGTAGCGACCACGAAAGAGCATCTGGAAGTCCTACCCAAGTTTCGAAGAGCGCCTCTTTGATTTCCCTCGGAAAATGGTCCAAATCCCAGCAGAACATCTCGACCCCTCGTATCCCAGCCTTGGGTTCCAGGACGCGTGGTAGGGAATCAGAGCGTCAGAAGGTCGTTCGCGCCACGAGCGATTACCTCGGTAGTTCTGACGAGCTCTCGTTCCGCACCGGTGATGAGATCATCGTCATCGGCGAGGTCATCGACGGCTGGATGATGGGACAATTCGACGGAAAGAAAGGTTTATTCCCTCCGTTCCGTATCTAAGCCGTCAGCCGTTCCAGCGCCCCCACTACTCCAGAGGAAGTCGTCATCCAAGATGGGTTCGGATGGAGCGACGGATTCGCTGTCAGGTAGCCGACAGACGCTTGTAGACTCCGATTCATTCACTTCTCCGCATCTCGGTCCCCGTGCAGCACAAGCACAGGTGACCGACACCGAAAGGGAGGATGTCGACGACTCGTCGCATCCATTCGGCGATCACCACGCGACGACGCAGGATACGGACAACGAGCAAGGGCGGCCCTCGAGTGCAGCGCTCAGCAGTGGGCACCGTTTTAGCTACGATTCGGAGAGCTTTGCGGAGAGCGCGGCGGATGAGTCGGAACACGAGCAGGAAAAGTCAAGTCTCGTACGCCGGCATGCAAGTGATGATGATGAGTGGGTCGTTCGGAACAACCCCAACATCAGTAACTCCAGCAGTGTCCCCCCGAAAAAAGTACCTCCGCCGCTACCACGCAGGCAGACGGATATACGCAAGGCGCCACCTCCGCCGCCACCGCCGCGTCGGCCTGACGTACGCGCATCACCACAACCACCGACGTTTGGATTACAGGACGGTCAAACTGGCGATTGCGCGAACTTTGTGCAGGCGGTGGGACGTGCCACGGGAATGTGCGCAAATTGTCAAAGGATGCATCTCGGATAGAGCAGAGCAGCAAGTTAGACGTTCAAACGCGGGTTCGTTCATACATCAAGTTTCTCATATCAAGACTACATCCATTCTCTCCCACTTATGTACCGGATTATACCTACAAGTACCACCCCATTGGTGTCAAGACCTATCGAGAGCCTGCCATGACGCGATAATTTATGATCACAGCGGGGGCTGTATACCTTAATTTCGTCGTCATTGTGCAGAAGGAAGTGTAGCCGTACTACGCGACCCTTGCGTGAACAGGTGCCTCACATCAGCGACTGCCGCAGCGTGCTGAGGTGCTCACTTGCCCGCAGTTGCGTCATGCGCCCACAGGCACAAACATTACCATCCGAGACGACGAGGCCGGTATGCCTTGGTAACCGATTAATGGGTCCATCGAAAAAACACCAATTGTCCGGCAAAAGGAAACTAGGGCACATCTCGCACTAAAACAAATTTACAATCATTAGAATCACAGCCCACAGCACTTCCTGCGATGACAACGAATCATGAATACTCTGGCAAAAGTTTAAAGAAAAAATTACGACGCACGAGTCTGACTCAAGTACCGCATGCACGAGAGTTCGTCCACCCACTAACCATGATATAATCCAATTCCGGCTTTCCGCACTCCAATCTCACATGATTCTATCGATTGAGAAGGTAAGGCAACAGCAGTGGTATATGCCTGGCACAAAAAGTTGATGAGTACCTATGTCATCTCTGGTAAGCCACATACTAACCTCGGTATCGGCGTGGACGGTGGTCTTGTCAGCCATAGGATGTCGTATAGCACTATACTTTGCAGAAACTACGACGGCCTGGCCGTTCTGGACGACAGGCGCGTCAGTGTCAACGTGAGGCGTCACGACTGGCGAGGGCGGCTTCGACACTTTCGGATCTGAAGCATGCCGCGAAGATGCTACCTTTATAACCCAAATGCTTGTCCAACGATGACGCCGCTACGTGAGGCAAGAAGACGCACATAAGTTTGAGTGCTATCCCGATTGGGCTCTCTCCGGGGTACGGTCCTCTGCGTGTTCCAATCAAATTTGGGTCACAACAACAGCAACACGGGAAGGAATTCCCGCACCTCGTTTGGCTTGAAAAGGCATGTCCATGAAGTCAGGGATCGTAATATGACTCCCCAAGATGCTCGGGAAGCGTCCTGAAGACGTTCCAACTCATTCTCAAGGAGCTCGTACACCAACTCGCTAACGTCCTGGTCAGGCCTTTCACGAGAAGAGAGGACGAAGGCCCAATTCCGATCGATTTTTCCGGACCCACCCATCGGGAACATCTTGAAACGCGTCCCAAAATGGCGATTGTACACGGTGATCCACAAGGCGCAAAGCATGCAAACGTCGTGCGAGCTGGCGATTCGAACGGCTGCGGGCTTGCGCGGGTCATACGTGTCAAACGATGGATCAAGGACTGCTCTATTGCAAGACGCGATCAAACGCAGTTCTGCATGAATGCGCGGGCTTGCAAAGGGGACCCATTGATCCAAGTTGGTCAGTTTCGAGCGTAGCGCCGATTCTGTCCAGCGGGCATCGGCCTCCCGAGCGACCTCCAAGGGAGTACGCAACAGGAAAATGTCTTCCACTGTACGGGGCTCTTCTCCCACGACCGCCCAGACGTAAGGAAGAGCCTCACCATTCCGTGGGAGCGTTCTTCTCATTTCCAGTAGGCTTGTGGCACCCATCATGTACTGCGCTACCCTGTACAACCGGCGTTCGAGAACGACCATGGGTTCTGAATGTCGGTCGCCCTTGGCCATCCATGACACGAAACGAGTAGACAGCATGAATGTAGCCATGTTAAAAATGTCAACAAGGCGATCGTAGTCATCAACTGACGGCGAGTCGAGAAACGGGTGATTCTGTGACACAGCCCTTGTCAATGCTTGAAGTATTTTGACATACAGCGCAGACAAGGGGATATCCCCAAACTTTGCGCGCATCACAGGAAGGAGCTCCTGCGCCCTCCTACGCAGGTCATTTTGTGGCCACCTGTATCGCTGGATGAGGCGCCTGACAGCCGGCAGGCACTGCACAATAGTCTTCTTCAATTTTGCGAGCCGCACGTTCACTTTCCGAGAGGAAAATCCCACAGCGGATAGCAGGAGGGTCCGCTCCGAGTCGGCAGAGACCGCAGCATTAAAGAAGCGGTGCGCTCGGTCTTCGTCAGCTTGGGTTTGTCTCCGATTCGTGGCGAGGACAAAGGTGAAATTAGACGCGTTGCGCTTGTCGAGCGCCACTGCGAACGTATCGCCACGCGTCTGTCCCACGAGAGACAACGCGACGAGCTGCAGCATGAGCGTTTCGTCGTCCTGAACGGCTAGACGCCCACGACGGCTTCCGAGCTGGGCTAGGCGCCCGAAACTCCGGTCGCTGGGAGGCTCTAGTGATCGGTTGGGTCTCCTCCTCCTCATTAGTTCCAGCAACTGCAACTGTCCACTTAATTGGTTCTGGTCTGTCATCATTAAATTTTTATTGTTATGATTCGCTATGACACGGAGGGGAAAAGCGCGCCCTTCGAGCGAGAGAGTGCAGGTGCGACATTGCATCGCCGCCTCAAAAACCTCAAAGACAGTCGCGACAACCGGAAAGCTGATTAAGCTAGGACAAATCGTTTGGGTCGGAGTGGTAAAACGATGAGGTGAACAGGGAGAGAAGACAGGGGGGGGAAGAGTTGGCCGTTTGAAAGGTGGGCACACTCCTGCTAAGCGCCGGAACACAGTCCAGTTCCGGGCATAACGCTACAGTCTTGGCCTAAATGTGGGGTCTGATAGACCACAAACAGACTCCAGACTCTGTACCCTTTGGGTCACCTGCTTGGAACAATTCGTTTGTTTGTCAATCTCGGCCTCGTGTATTACACGCTTTGGCGGGTACTTGCCCGAAGGATCAATTAGTTAGCACTAAACCTCAATCGAGCTCCAGAGTGTGTCTAGACTGTGAACTTCGGGTCTAAATGGAGACAAAGTAACGTAACGAATTGAAACATGGAAAGAGTTGATTCGTAGAAACTGATATCACGTGCCTCCATCACTTCTCACGACTTTCGGCCCCGGCCAAACTCAGCTCCAGAGCGAACCGAAGTTCCATATCTTCAACCTGTCTAATCCTCTCTGCTTCAACCTCCCAACCCCTTCTGCGTGAAAATGGAAGAGGCTGCCCAGTTGGAACTGAAGGAGACGCAGCCAACCCTGTGCCCGGCAAGGGTTTGTTCCATGCGCTTGGTTTTCCAGAAGGCGTCCCTATCCCAGCGGAAATTTGCTTCGGAGGTGTGGTCAAAGGAGTTATTGGTTCACGTGGTGACTGAGAGTAGGAACTGGACGGAAAAGATGTCGGTTTTCCTTGGGGAATCGACTGCGGCTCGGAGGGGCTACCGAATAGCCCTCCAGCCTCCATTGGTTCGGGGTAAAAGCGGGGTGAAACTTGTACCTTTGAGTTGGAGCTCGAAGGTGACGCCAATGGCACAGGGTGTCCATAAGAGCTTGTGCTGGACCGAGAATTTGAAGGGCGTAAGGGAGGTGGAGAATATTGGCGAACGGAAGACGAAGACAGGATTGATTGATCCGACCCCGATTGGCTATTCGAGCTCTCGTCAGCGTCGAATATCCCCTCCTCATGCTCATGTTCATTGGTGCTCTTTCGAAGTTTCTGCAACTCTTCATCTCGGCTCAACATGAGGGTGTACTCCACAGCCTCCAACTCAGTTAGGCCGAGATTGTGGAGTTGCATCAACTGTTCGCGCTCGGGGCTTAACGAGCGTTGCGCGAGAGGAGCTTCCTCTGCAAGATCCGCTATATCATCCCTGAGTTCTATCTGGTCTGCAAGACGAGTAAATCGTTGGTCGTTTAGAAAAAGGTCGCTCAGATACTTACTATACCACTTCCCGTGGCCACCCTGTTTCCATTTACCTTTAATCTTCACGGAATTCTTACCACTGGAGCGGAAATGACTTGTGCTCCACGCCAACACCTCGCTGCCAGTGCTCGCCACCAGAACGTCCCCTGCAAGCTCGATCTGCCGGACCTCATTAGGAGTGGATACAGTAAACGATCGCAGGGTTTCAAACGTGAGAATATCGAGAACCACTATCGTGCCACGAGACGAACCGGCAATAATGACGAAAGGGTTCACGGCTAGACTGGTCACAGGGGCATCTGAAAATACATCGACATGCCGGCTAGCTGGAATCGGGTCATCCGACAAGGAGGTGGAGTCCCACTCATAAATGCTGACGATTCCGAGCTGGGTGCCTGCAAGGACGAAACTTGGTTCCAAGGGGTTATCAGAGAATGCCGGTTGTATGCACCGAATGATACCAAACGCTGCGTTTCCAAAGGTCTTGACATCCACATGCTTGCTAAGCACGTCCACTGAGCAGCGGGAAAACCAGGATGTGTTCAGATAGAAGGCAAGGATGGATAAATTGGTAGGAGAGGAAACCTGGAAAAAAAGAGCTGAAATCTCCATTGGTTGAAGGCCTGAAAGGGATTCTACGTCCGGCATTGCGAGATTGCGAGTCGAGATACACAGCTTTTGGGTATTATGTAGAGGGGCATTAGCGGCGCTTTGGAATGAGGCATCAAAACCCGAAAAAATGAGGATATCGCCGCTTCTACTTGCTGCCACAACAAAACCTTTTGCCAGATTTTCCGAAACTTTTGTGATGGGATCCATCTCTCGTCCCGACAAGTGCCTCTCGGAAGTCCAAGTGCAGCGGAAGGGTGTTACAGTCCAGACTTTGACCCACCCGTCAGAGCCTCCTGTCACAAAGACGTCACCGCTGGCAGCCCAAGTGCTGCCTAGCACAACACCTTCATGTTCTTGTAGCACCGCACTCGTGTGAACACGTGCTGGGGCTTGAGTTCCGCTCATGGTCCGAGGGTGGGACACAAAAACCATGCTACCATCCTGCCTGCCCCAGATCACTTTGGCAGTGGTCCCATCCGAAGTGAGGGCACACGTGCTAATGTTGGGCATGAGATTGGTGTCGGGAAGACCGTTACCCAGGCCAGGCGGCTCGCCGGTTCCGTATAGGTAGCCCTTTACGGCTTTGTTTTTGAGCGGAAATGAGCGGCGGACAGCTGCATGTCTGGTAGATGCACTAAGAAGTCCATAATCGGCCATAACATGGATCAACGATATCGAAGTCGGAAGTGGGTGGTGGGATATCGCTGGGTGTTTGGAACGCGACCAGAGCCTGCAACCAAGCCATAAATTCCCCAATGAGTGATAACTTGGAGTCGATCTCATGTGATGCTCACCTCCTTATGATGTAACGATGTACGTACTCTTGTTTCCACGTCCTTTGCGTTAATCTGAATGTTAGAGCCTTGACTCCTTTCAAGGCATCCTCCGGCGATACGCCTAGGAGTTGACAGAAGAAGGCTCGCCGCCAAGTGTTGTCATCACTGACGTGTTCATAAAGTTTCTGGCTTGTCTGCGCGAGGGAGCGGAGAGATACTGGGTCGAGAAAAGATGTGATATGGGTGAGAGATTCTGCAGGGAGCAGATATAGAGGTGAAGTGTGTTGGCCATGTTGGGTAGATTGTGTGGATTGACGGATATTGGTTGCGCGAGAGATGTCTTTATGGGAAGCTCTCTTGAGGCCTTTGCGCATAAAATGGGTGAACTTGGTACTGAGGTGTGTTGCACGCAGAAAATCTACGTGCGATCAGGAGAAAAAGGTGGTGCTGAATCGCGTTGCGGTCTGCAACGAAAGGCCAATAGATGAGTCATGCGCTCTCCCACGCGGCTCTGACCATCTCTCGTGCTCTCCAATGGTTATCAACTTTAGGAAAATTGACGTCGATGCCTACGATGAAGATGTTCTACTGGAGACAGAACTATACGATCCTGACCCTCGCGGGCCCCAGCAAGTCATCGAGGACGCGAAGGCAAAAAAATATCTGACCCTTCCTTAGGATCTAACACTGCAAACAGTTGTCACTGTCCTTAACAGTACAAAGGCGACAGACATCCCGAATGTAGTCAAGTCGCTTGCCCCGGACGCACAGGATACTCTAATGAAGTATTTATACAAGGGGATGGGTTTGCCAGGTTGGGGAGACGTCAGTGGCAGCGTCCTACTGGGTTGGCATGAGAAGGTGTGCAAAGTACCGAACTTGTCTATTCCAACTTCCCCCTAACCCAAATGCAGTTGACAGAAGTCGCAGGGACCGGTTGCATCGTTAGGGCCATGACAGATCGCAGATTGGTGTGACTTTGGAAGGCTGGTACAGTAATTCGAACGAAGATTCACTACAATGTATATGCATAATTGAAACACACCAATAACAACCTGTCTTCGGGATATCGTCGTGGGTTGCCTGCCAAGTTCTTCAACTTCACGCCAAGCTCTTCATTTACCTCGGATCATGCTTCTCCCATCAATTAGATGGCGGTTTCTGCCTTGGTGAGGCCGCGCACGTTGGCTCCTGGGACCTTCCATCTACTGATTGGGGGGCTCCATGTGAAATTTGTGTCAAGGGCAGTGCAACAGGTGCGAGGTCAGCCTTGCTTGCCGACAAGGGTGGAGGACACGTGTAGGGGGCCAGGACTGTGACCCCTTCCTTCCTCCCCGGATCTATAGCTCAGCACACGCCCGGAACCCAGCCTTTTCCCGAAGCGACAAGACCTCCGATCCGGACCTGGGGAGTGATGAGGTTTCACGCCTTTGCCTTGAGGCATCCCCGAGGTGTACTTAAGAACACGCAGGATGAGCGGTGAAAAACTGACAACATCCACATAATACTTTACATCCGGTATACCGCACGCTTATCCCCTATCCCGCCATGCTCGACGCATTCAAACTAAAGGAATTCGACCTCGAGCCTGTCTTCGAGTCTTGGAAGAATCCTCCACGTTTTCTCGGCAATCCGAAGAAGGATCCCCCAGTAGACACATGGCTGGACCAGGTGAAGGAAGGCTGCCTCGAGCGCAAGGTCCCGAAGGAATACTGGCACAAAGTTGGCCAACGTTTCTTGGGGGACAAGGCCCGAAAGCGCCTGGACGAGCTCAAGGAGGTCCTGCGCAACCTCCATGGTGGAAGTTATCGATGGGACTGGAAGAAATTTAAGACTGCAATGAGGAATATGGGTTGTACGTCGCCACTTCCACCCCTTTCCACCACCTTCTTTCTGTCAATTGATTAATTAAAATTCTTCTGATTCTGATAGGGGACATCGATGACCAGAAGACAGAATCAGTTCGAGTCCAGACCAAGTCCTCAGGTTCATGGTGGATAATCGGACGAGAGAAGGAAGAGGTTTCAGAGGAGCCAGCCGAGATTAAACAGACAGACAAGAAAAAGCCCAAGCCCGTACGCAGGGCGACGGTTGGCGAGAGCAGTCCCACGACCGAAAAGTTCCAGCCCGAGAAGAGCAAAACCGAGGCTGAGGCTGAGAAATCTGCGCCCAAGAGACGGGGAACCTGGCTCGTCCGCTCAGCCTCGAACGCTTCCTTGGCGTCTGCGACGCCCCCTGAGAACAGCAGAGGTCGTCAAAGCCGAGGCTGGGAGCTCCTCAGGCTTCTGGAAACTACCCTTCTCATTCTCCTCCTTGAGCCCAGCGACAGCCCCACCCGCCACCGCCCCCGCCGCAGCGGCCACCAACACAACAGCGGTCGTTCCCACCCCCGCAGCTCCACAAGGCGAAGATGCGTAACCCTCTCACCATTCACATCAATTCACATAAAACCACCGTGGCACAAGCGTCTGGCTCCTGAATGCCTGCAATGCCCTCGACTTCCTCACGACTGAGCATCATGACCACCCTCTCGGCCATACTCATGTCCGTGGGCACCCTCCCTTCCCTCCCAGGCATATCCGCCGGCGCCGGCGGAGCGATTCTCGCCCCTCATCCCGTCCAAGCGGCCGGAGCGATCGCAGTCGGCGTTGGTCATTGGCTCAAGGACTCCGCCGCCAAGGCAGGAGACGCCGCGGCGCAACCGAGCGGCCAGGTTGCGACCATCGAGGACACCAGCAATCGCGGATGAGTGGAAGAGCTCGCTTGGTTTGGCGGCGGGCTCTCCTCGCATAGCTGATGTGGCTCCTTCGTATCCTTTTTGTATCTCTGGCCCCCATAATCCACCATTTCCCGGGAACCCCTCGACTTAAGGTGCTATGAAATAGTTTTGTGTCCTCGGCTTGCGACCTTGCCGTGGACACTGTGCGTACGTCCATCCCAGTCCAGTCCAAGAGAGAGGTCGGACCCGATTTCTTTATTTATTCTCCCACGGTGGGGACTTAGAAACATGTTGTCTACTGTACCTTAAACTCTACTTGTGTGTAGGAATACGCAGACGGTGGTGGGGAGAGATGTAGAGAAGAATAACGATAGGTTTTGCAATACTATGCAACATGTGATGCGACTGCCAGTGCCTGCAGGTGAGTGTATGTATCTTTGTGATAACGGGGTCGTTCTCCACGTACTTTATCCGAGAGTGATCGAGATCTATGTACTAGTAAGGTAGAGGTCACCCAGATCCCGCACGGGTTATGTAAGCGATTTGCGACACTCACTGCCTCTCCCTACTCCTCCGCAACATCTCAATTGGGACCATTTCTGGCTTAAAGAAATAATAGATATGATCCATAGCTTTGATTTGTTTAATAGCTGGTGCCTCCGAGTCGCGCATCAATAAACTAGCAAAAAAAGTCCGGAAAGTTCTGAAAGGGCCAAAGTTACCTAGGTTTGGGCCATAACATATAAGTTCCTGGCCATATTGTCAAAAAGTAAAAAGCCAAAAAACGTCGGGCTCATTTTTGCTTACATCAGCTTGTGTCCTTGTTAACTGAAGTTGCACAATTCTTTGATGGCTGATTGACAAGCGACTCGGACATGGTACGTGTACATTTAAAGGGACACGCACCCTATGGAACTCTAATAATTGCACTGTAAACGGACCAAGTCCAGGTCAGCGTGCCTCGATCGACAAAGGTACTGTGTGTACGGTACACTACTTATACTGCCAGCATACTGTTTGTTTGCTGTGGGATCGAGACCGCCCGAGTTCCGTGCAACCCTAACAATGATAGTATGTACTCAGAGATCTTCATGGGTACCTGATATTATTCTCTCTAGCCGCTCTGATTCTACCGCCTCATCCGGGTCAGGCCTGATCCTACGCCCATTTTCACCCATATTGGTGGGCAGCCATGTATGAGCAACGTCTTGCCTCAACACCCTGCCAGTGTGTAGCACGATTCGCGTCGACAGTATGCTATGCATCATCGTCTGCAACCTAAAACGACAGCTCCAGCGCTGTACAGCCTCAACTGGTTGGCAACCATCATGACTTACGTTGTAAACCCAGATCGTATTTGCGAATCCTTCAAGTATAAAAATATCAGTGAATTTGTTGTCGTGGTGGTCAAAAATACCTACAGAGACAGACAGCGACAATATGACGTTCAGTATACCTATGTCTAGATAACGACATGTCAACAACCATGTTGGACAATAAAAGAG
>WNFI01577858.1_pt2 | contig 13065 bp, 11 predicted proteins | sample 5400471 | NCBI WGS metagenome assembly WNFI01 (sample SAMN13153348, study PRJNA577476) | soil metagenome | isolation source: 100 cm saprolite on Douglas fir-dominated hillslope | place: USA:California | collected 2013-09-17
GCCCAGCATCTCCATCGGGACACGGCCCTTGAACGAGGAGAGATTGAGCTCGACCGGTTGCGCCGAACGCGACAGGTTGGCGACGCACAGGATGGTGTCGTCGCCGAACTCGCGGAGGTAGACAAGTATCTTGCGATTGCCGGGCCGGAGGAATCGGCGCGAGCCGCGCCCGAACGCCCGGCTGGTCTTGCGCACGGCGAGCATGCGCTTGGTCCAGCTCAGCAGCGAACTCGGATCGCGAGACTGGGCTTCGACGTTGGTGGACGGATAGCCGTACACCGCATCCATGATGGGCGGAAGATACAGTCGCTGCGGGTCGGCGCGCGAGAATCCGGCATTGCGGTCCGGAGTCCATTGCATGGGGGTGCGCACGCCGTTGCGGTCGCCGATGAAGAAATTGTCGCCCATGCCGATTTCGTCGCCGTAGTACACGATGGGCGACCCCGGCATCGACAGCAAGAGACTGTTCATGAGCTTGATGCGGTCCCGGTCGTTCTCCATCAGAGGCGCCAGCCGGCGGCGGATGCCGAGATTGATGCGCGCCTGCACATCCGACGCATACGTCGTGTACATGTAGTCGCGTTCCTTGCTGGTCACCATTTCCAAGGTCAGCTCGTCGTGATTGCGCAGGAAGATCGCCCACTGGCAACTGTCGGGAATATCCGGCGTTTGCTGCATGATCTCGGTGATGGGGTAGCGGTCCGCCTGTGCGATGGCCATGTAGATGCGCGGCATCAGCGGAAAGTGATACGCCATGTGGCACTCATCGCCGTCGCCGAAATATTCGCGCACATCCTCCGGCCACTGATTCGCTTCCGCCAGCAGAAATCGGTTCTTGTAGTGCGCATCGATCGCGGCGCGCAATCGCTTGATCACCGCATGGGTCTCGGGAAGGTTTTCATTACTGGTGCCTTCGCGCTCGACCAGGTAGGGAATCGCATCCAGCCTGAAGCCGTCGACGCCCATGTCGAGCCAGAAACGCATGGTTTCCAGCACCGCCTCCAGAACCTTCGGATTGTCGAAATTGAGGTCGGGCTGATGGGTGAAGAAGCGGTGCCAGTAATACGCCTTCGCTTGAGGGTCCCACGTCCAATTGGATGTCTCGGTGTCGGTGAAAATGATGCGCGTGCCGAGGTATTTCTGGTCGGTGTCGCTCCAGACGTAAAAGTCGCGTTGCGGCGAACCCGCCGGAGCCGCACGTGCGGCCTGGAACCAGGGGTGCTGATCGGAGGTGTGATTGATGACGAGCTCAGTGACCACTTTCAATCCGCGCCGGTGCGCCTCATGCATCATGGTGCGAAAATCGTCGAGCGTGCCGTACTGCGGATGCACATTCTGGTAGTCGGAGATGTCGTAACCGTCGTCCTTGAGCGGCGACGGATAGAAGGGCATCAGCCAGATCGTGTTGACCCCCAGATCTCGAATGTAATCGAGCTTCGACGTCAGACCCTTGAAATCACCGATGCCGTCGTCGTTCGAATCGAAGAACGCCTTGACGTTGAGCTGGTAGATGACGGCATCCTTGTACCAGAGCGCGTCGTCGGGCTCGAGGCCGGACAGGGCGGCGGGGTCGAGTGCGGCGGATTTAACGTCGTTCATCTAGCATCGATTCACAGGTAGTAGTCGAAATCCTGCTCGCGGCGCACGCGCCGCCGAAGTCTGAACACGTGCGCGGGCGCGCGCTGCGGGTCAAGCATGACGTAGTTATGCCTGCCCCGCCAGATGTAGCGCTGCTCGCTCAAGAGATCGTGCACCTGGTACGGCTGCTCGGCATCGAGTTTCAACGCGTCGATGTCGAGGTCCACCCATCCGGATTGCGGCTGATGCGGATCGAGGTTCACCACGGTAAGAATAACATTGCCGGAGCGGGCGTCGATCTTGAGGTAGGCGATCAGTTGATCGTTGTCGATGGCGCAGAAGTAGAGGCCGCCGTCGGATTGCAGCGCGGCATTTTCCCTGCGAATCCGATTCATGCGGGCGATCAGAGACCAAAGGCTGTCGGGCCTGTCGATCGCCCAATGGCGCAATTGATACTTCTCCGAGTCGCGGTACTCCTCGCTCCCGGGTTCACGCGGCGCGCTTTCCAGCAGTTCGTAGGTCGGTCCATAAATACCGTAGTTGGCGGCCAATGTCGCGGCAAGCACGAGCCGCGCCGCGAATACCGGGCGCAATCCCGACTGCAGCGTCTCGTGCAGGATATCGGGTGTGTTCGGCCACACATTGGGACGGTAGTATTGGCGTCCCGGTCCGAGTGCAAGGTCCGTGAAATAGTCCGTGAGTTCCTGCTTGGTATTGCGCCAGGTAAAGTACGTGTACGACTGCGTGAAGCCCAGTTTGGCCAGGCGGTGCATGAGCTTCGGCCGCGTAAACGCCTCGGCAAGAAAGATCACGTCCGGCTGGTCGCGCTTGATCGCGTCGATGACCCATTCCCAGAACCCGAACGCCTTGGTGTGCGGATTGTCGACCCGAAAGATCTTGACTCCCTGCGCAATCCAGAAATCGACGATGCTCTTGAGTTCTTCCCACAGAGCGCGCCAATCCTCGGTTTCGAAATCGAAGGGATAGATATCCTGGTACTTTTTCGGCGGGTTCTCCGCGTACTGCACGCTGCCGTCGGGACGATGCTTGAACCACTGGGGATGGGCCTTCACATAGGGATGATCGGGCGCACACTGGAACGCGATGTCGAGTGCGATCTCGATCCCGAATTCGCGCGCTTTGGCCAATAGATGGCGAAAATCTCCGTGCGTGCCCAGCTGCGGCAGGATGTCCTTGTGCCCCCCCTCGGCCGCGCCGATTGCCCACGGGCTCCCGACGTCCTCCGGGCTTGCAACCAAGGTATTGTTGGTGCCCTTGCGGTTGATGCGCCCGATCGGATGGATGGGCGGAAAATACAGCACGTCGAAGCCCATGTCGGCCAGGTAGGGCAGCCGCGCCTCGACGTCCTGAAAAGTGCCGTGATGACCCGGCTCCGCACCCGCCGAGCGGGGAAACATCTCGTACCAGCTGCTGAAGCCCGCGCGCTTGCGGTCCGCCACCAGTTCCAGCGTCATCGTCGCAGCAAGGCTCCGGTCCGCATGGCGCGCGACTACGCCTGCGCGCGCGGCATCGAGTGCCATCGCCTTCTGTTCGCCGCCATCGACGCCGGTGTCGGCGGCGGCCGCGCGCAATTGCGCCGACCATTCGGCGAGGATCGCCGCGTCGCTGCCCGTGGCCCGGCCGGCGGCTTCGTCGATGAGCGCGCTGCCGACCTGCAACGCCACGCGAATGTCCGATTGATCATCGCGCCGTTCGAGCTCACGTCGCCATGATTCGAAATGATCCACCCACGCCACCACGGTGTATCGGTAGCGGCCCGCGCGCGGCGGGGTGAACTCGGCCAGCCAGACATCGTTCGCCTGCGGCTGCATGTCAACTTCGTATTCGTCGCTTGCGCCGATGGCGTGCCAGCGCAGCACCACGCGCAGCCTATCGTGACCGTCGGTGAAGCAATGCGCGTCAATCCCGACGGCTTCCCCGGCGATGCGCTTGACCGGAAATCGGCCGCCGTCGACCACCGGCAGGACCGTGTCGATCACCGCCCGTACTCTGCCCTCTTCAATCCCGAGCGTCGCGGCTGCCGCGGACGCCGCTGCCGGCGTCTTCGCGGCGACGGCTCTGCGCTGCACCTCGGTCATGAATCCAAACGCAGCACGATGGTGGCCAGCGGCGGTAGATTGAGATTGACCGACTCGAGTCGGCCCCCTGTGCTCACGGGTACCGATTCCACACCGCCCAGGTTGCCCCAGCCGGAACCGCCGTATTCCCTGGCATCGGTATTTAGAATCTCGCGCCAAACCCCGCGGGACGGTACGCCCACCAGGTAATTGGGACGCGGAACCGGCGTGAAGTTGCAGACCACGAGCAACGGGGCTCCTTGACCCGGAGCCTTGCGCAGGAACGCGATGACGCTGATGTCCGCACCGTCAAGGTCAAGCCATTCAAAGCCATCGGGCGAAAAGTCGATCCTGTGCAAAGCCGGCTCGCGGCGGTAAATCCGGTTCAGATCGCGCACCAGGTGCTTCACGCCGGCGTGTTCCGGCAAATCCGCGACCCACCACTCGAGTTCACCCTCGTGCGTCCATTCGCGGCGCTGCCCGAATTCGCCCCCCATGAACAACAGCTTCTTGCCCGGATGCGCCCACATGTAACCGTAGAGCGTGCGCAGGTTGGCGAACTGTCGCCAGTCGTCACCCGGCATCTTGCCTACCAGCGATCCCTTGCCGTACACCACTTCGTCGTGTGACAGCGGCAGCACGAAGTTCTCGTTGAAGGCATAGATCAGAGAGAACGTCAGCTGGCCATGATGATATTTTCGATGGATCGGGTCCTGCTTCATGTATTCGAGGGTGTCATGCATCCAGCCCATGTTCCATTTCAATCCGAAGCCGAGGCCGCCCACATCGGTGGGACGCGAGACCATGGGCCAGGCCGTCGATTCCTCGGCAATCATGGTCACATCCGGATGGTCGCGATAAACCGACTGGTTCAGGATGCGCAGAAAATCGATGGCGTCGAGGTTTTCCCGGCCGCCGAATCGATTGGGAATCCATTCGCCCTCCTTGCGGGCATAGTCGAGATACAGCATGGATGCCACCGCATCGACCCGCAAGCCGTCGATGTGATATTTCTCGAACCAGAACAGCGCGGAGGAGAGGAGGAAACTGCGAACCTCGCTGCGCCCGAAATTGAAAATGGCCGAGTTCCATTCGGGATGGAAGCCCTGCTGCGGATCGGCATGTTCATAGAGATGCGTGCCGTCGAAGAACACCAGCCCGTGTTCATCCGTGGGAAAGTGCGAGGGCACCCAGTCGAGAATCACCCCGATACCCCTTGCATGCAGGTGATCGACGAAGTACATCAGGTCCTGCGGGGTTCCGTACCGGGAGGTGGGCGCGAAATAGCCCGTGGTTTGATAACCCCATGATCCGTAGAAAGGATGCTCGGTGACCGGCATCAGTTCCACATGCGTGAAACCCAATTCGTGCAGATAATCCGCCAGCGCATGCGCGAGGTCGCGGTAATTGAGAAAGCTGCCGTCCTTGCGGCGCCACGAGCCGGCGTGCAGCTCGTAGATCGACATCGGCGCATCCAAGCCATTGCGCCGGGCGCGCGTGGCCATCCACTCGGAGTCCTTCCACTCGTACTCCAGAGTCCATACGCGCGACGCGGTGGCCGGAGGCAGCTCGCAGAACACGCCGTACGGATCGGCCTTCTCGACGACGTATCCGCCGAGGCGCGAGGTAATGCGATACTTGTACCCTTGGCCCCGCTCCGCGGCCGCCGCCGTACCCTCCCAGACGCCGGATCCGTCGGCCCGCGGCACGAGCGAGTTTTCTCCCGCCTTCCAGCCGTTCCAGTCACCGATCACGGACACCGCGGTGGCGTTGGGGGCCCAAACGGCGAAGTGCACGCCCGCTCCCGGCTCCAGCACGCGGCATCCGAGCTTCGACTGCAGCTGCGAGTGCGTACCCTCGCGGAACAGGTAGATATCTTGATCGGTCAGCACAGCTCCGCCCGCTCTTGATGCATCGCGCTCACCTCATGTTAGCGGGTTATCCTAGGGTATGGACGACGACGTTCGTGTCCCCACGGAGCGGAATCGCGTGTAGGACAACACTGGCTACGGCGCGGTCCTCAGTTGGCGCCCTACGGCGACGAATCTGCGGTTATCTGCATCGAATCGACCCGATCGCGGTAGAAGGCGAGATGCCCCTGAATTTCGGCCACCGCCGCATAGGGTCTTTCATAGGTCCATACCGCGTTGATCGATTTCGGTCCACCGAGCGGAATGCTGTAGTAAGAGCAATCGCCCTTGTAAGGGCAGTAAGTCGAATAATGGGTCCTCTCGAGCCGCGACATGTCGGCATCCTTTCTGGGAATGTAGAGAACCGGTGGGTAACCTGCCTCCCGAAGCAACAGTGCGTTCCTGCTGTTCGCGATTTCAATCTTCGCCACGCACACGACGACGCGCGAGTGACTCAATTCAACGGTTATCGGGTGATCGGGTCCGGGGATCTTCATGGTCTTGGCGTTCAAACTGTACCTCCTCGGCGGGGCGCGCCGGCCGCAATGAACTGCGGCGCACAAAGTCTCCACCGGGGATCGCCGCAAATAGGCATTGCCGAATGCAGCCGTTGCGGCTTAATGTCGGACAATGCAACACCTGGATCGCATCAGTATCGACCCTGAGATTCGATTCGGCAAGCCGTGCGTCCGCGGCACGCGCATTACCGTGGGTGAAGTGCTGGGATATCTCGCCGCCGGCGGCGTCGAGTCAGAACTGCTCATTGATTTTCCGCAATTGACTCACGAGGATTTACTTGCCTGCTTCGGCTTCGCCGCGGAACGTGAACGGCGGCTGCTTGCGCTGCCGGCTGCATAGTGGCCGTTCGGTTGCTGTTCGATGAGAATCTTTCAGAGCGGCTGCTGCAACCGCTCGCCGACTTGTTTCCCGGTTCGGAACACATCCGGCACCTTGCCAACACCGGCACTTCGGATCGACTCCTCTGGGATCTCGCGCGCACCGGCCCCTTCGTACTGACCACCCGGGACGAGGACTTCGTTGGCATGAGCGTGCTGCGGGGGGCTCCTCCAAAAGTCGTTTGGCTCAATGTCGGCAAATCGCGCAACGCCGTGATCGCAGCGTTGCTTCAAACTCACGCGTCGGATATCGAGCGCTTTGCCGAGCACGATGAGTACGCGTTTCTCGCGATCGGCTTTTATACGGCTGCGACCTCGCGTTGAAGGCACGCGGAAGTCAGCGCGCCGGTGCCCGCCCGAAACGACGGCGATCGATCATTCCACCCAAACTTGCGGAGCGCCCGCGCTCATTCGACCGATCACCGCGGCACGCGCAAATCCAAGGCGCGCGAAGGTGGCCCGCACCATCGGTAATTCACCCGGGTCGCACGCGACCAGCAATCCGCCCGACGTCTGCGGGTCGGTCAGCACGGCTTGGACCGGCGCATCGAGATGCGGCGCAAGCCGCACATCTTTTCCATAGGACTGCCAGTTACGCGCGGAAGCCCCGGTGGCGATGCCGGATTGCGCCAGCGCTTGCAGCCCGGGCAGCAGCGGAAGCTCTGCGGCCGTTATCCGCGCCGCGAGTCCACTGCCTCGGCACATTTCGAGCAAATGGCCGAGTAAGCCGAAGCCGGTGACGTCGGTCATGGCATGCACACCCGCGAGACTCGATAGTTCCATGCCCGGTAAATTCAACTGGGTGGTCGTGTCGATCATGGCGCGATAGCCGGCCTCGTCGAGCAAGCCTTTCTTGAACGCGGCGGCGAAAATGCCGACGCCCAAGGGCTTGCCCAGAATCAATACGTCGCCGCTGCGTGCGCTGCTGTTGCGCTTCACTTTCTTGGGATCAACCACGCCCGTAACGGCGAGACCGTAAATCGGCTCGACCGAATCGATACTGTGGCCGCCGGCAATCGGAATACCGGCCTGCCCGCACACCGTCTCGCCTCCGCGCAAGATATCCCGGATGGTCTGTTGCGACAGCGTGTTGATCGGCATGCCGACGATCGCCAGCGCGAGCAAGGGCCGCCCGCCCATTGCATAAATATCCGATAGCGCGTTGGTCGCGGCAATGCGGCCGAAATCGAAGGGATCATCGACGATCGGCATGAAAAAATCCGTCGTCGCGACGATCGCCTGAGTTTCATTCAAACGGTACACGGCCGCGTCGTCCGACGTGTCGGATCCGACCATGAGTTCGGCATAGCGCCCGCTCGGCAGTGAACCCTTGAGCAGTTCGGCGAGCACTCCCGGGGCGATCTTGCAGCCGCAGCCGCCGCCGTGCGATAGCGAGGTCAAACGGGGCCCGGGGCCCCCGGGGACAGATGAACTCGTCATGATTGGTGTTGGTGCACTCACTGGTTTATAGCGCGGCGATGGCGGAAGGTAGCAGGAGTCGAACCTACCGGGAAACGGTTGACGTCCCCCACCGGGTTTGAAGCCCGGCCGCACCACCGGATGCGCATGCCTTCCGTACTCGCCGATGACGCCGTTGCATCGGTGGGCTCAGTCCTCGTCGTGCCAACTGCTGTCGAGACGCAGCACCCGCCTATTACCTGTGCGCCGAGTATAGCCAACGCGGTCGAAGAACTCCAAAGTGCCTGAAGCGGACTCGATCCCAGACACGTGCAATAATTGAACTAAATCCACGGTCTACTGAACGTTCTGACGCATTTGGAGAACGTAATGAAAATCGCCGTTGCCGCAACATTTTCTCTGGTGTTGGCCTTATTTTCGACTCTCGCTCTTTCGGCCGAGATCCCATTCAATCAGGCGCAATTCGATGCGACCCGCGCTGCCGGAAAGCCGGTGGCAGTGGTATTCCACGCCGATTGGTGCCCCATATGCCGCGCGCAGGCGCCGCTGCTGAAAGAGCTGGCGCAAACGCCCGAGCTGAAACCCGTGACCGTGTACATAGCGGATTTCGACACCGAAAAGACACTGAAAAAATCGCTCGGGGTGACTAAGCAGAGCACGATCGTCGTTTTCAAGAATGGTCAGGAAGTCGCGCGATCGACGGGAGACACGCAGCAGGATAGGCTCGCCGCGCTTCTACACCACGCTATTTCCTGACTCTAAGGCGCTGTGATGAACTTCGGACCCGCCACGTACGGGCTGGGCCTCCTGGCGGGCGCCTTATCGACCTTGTCGCCGTGCGTCTTGCCGCTGGTGCCGGTTCTGGTTGCCGCCGCCGTGAACGCGCACCGTTGGGGTGCTATGGCGCTCGGCATCGGACTTGCCCTGTCGTTTACGATTGTCGGGATCTTTCTCGCTACGTTCGGCGCCTCGCTCGGTCTCGATCCGGAAACCTTTCGCACCGCTGGTGCCGTGATGCTTGCATTGTTCGGCGTGATATTGCTCGTCCCAAAACTGCAGGATCTATTTGCGCAGGCAACCAGCGCTCTCGGCAATTCGGGCAACCAGTTGCTTGCACGCACGACTTTCGACGGTCTCACCGGTCAGTTCTTGGTCGGCACTTTGCTCGGTGTCGTCTGGAGCCCATGTGTGGGCCCGACCCTGGGTGCCGCAACGACTCTGGCGAGTCAGGGAAGGAACTTGGGCCAAATCGGCTTGCTGATGTTGATTTTCGGCATCGGTGCCGCAGCGCCTCTGGTGTTACTCGGGTCCTTGTCGCGTGCCAGCATGCTGAAAGTTCGCGGCCGTCTGTTGAGCATCGGCAAATACGGCAAGCAAGTATTCGGACTGGTCATGCTGACCTTGGGAGTGCTGATCGCGACGCGGGTCGACAAATCACTGGAGGCATGGATCCTCGACCGGACGCCTGATTGGCTCACGGCGGTTACCACGAAATTTTGAAGAAGCGGGCCATGTGCGCAATAAACGAAGAGTGTGACCGGTCCTTTGGGCGGAGGACAATTTCTTCATGTCTACCTCGTATGGCATCACTCGCGCGATTGCGGCACTGCTGTCGACGACGCTATTGAGCGGTTGTGCAGCCCAAGTGGCTGCGTCCAAGCGCGCCGCGGCGATCGATCGGGGCGCGCCGGAACGATGCTTTGGCGTAGCCCGCGCCGGTCGCAACGACTGTAGGACGTCGGCTCACATTTGCGCCGGTTGGGCCTATCAGGACTCCGATCCGCACGCATTCGTCTATGTGCCCTCTGGAACATGCGATCGAATTGTCGGAGGACTGACCGACCGCGGATCCGATCCGCAGATAAACGCGCCGTGAGCGCCGATTCGATCGTGCTGCACACGCAGCTCGGCGTGCTCGGGACGGGATCTGCCTTGCCCGGTGCGGCAATGACTACCTCCGAGCTGGTGAGACGAGCGTCAGGGTACCTCCCACCGTCCTCGCCCGCCTTGGCGCTGCGAATCGGCAAACGTTTGGGTATCAACACCAGACACCTGGTGAGATCCTTTGACGCCCCGCAAGAGGTACCGCGCACGATCGACACCGCGCCGAAACTTGCGGCGCGGGCGGTTCGCGCCGCTCTCGCGGACGGAGCATACGATGTGCAGCGGCTGCGCATGCTCCTTAGCCACACGGCAACGCCACACACGCTGCTCCCTGGAAACGTCGCTTGGGTTGCCGAGGAGATGGGGTATCAGGGTGCGCACATGGAACTGCGCCAGGCATGCACCGGATTTGCAGCCGCCACCGTGCTGAGTGCCGCCCTGATCGCGAGCGGTATCGGTCCCATCGCGATCGTGGGCAGTGAAACAGGGTCGGTGTTCCTCGACCCGCGCTATGTAGCGATCGACAAAGCACAGCTCGTCAATCTGGTGCAAATGGGTGACGGCGCCGGGGCGATTACACTGGGTCCAATCGGCGACATGACGCTCGGGCGCATCGAGTTGGCGTTCTACGGCAGCATCGAGGGGAATCGCGCGCCGGGTATCGCGCTTCGGCAGGGTGGCTCCGGTTCACCGCATGTCGACACCACCCGTACTCCCCATTTCTCGCACGACCACGAGACGGTTCGCGCACACGGGTTTGAGTTATTGCGTGCGAGCCTGCGTGTAGCCACCGAGTCCGGTGTCGCTCCCGATAGCATCGACTGGTGGTTAGCGCATCCTGCCAATGGTCGAATGGCGGAGCACGTCGCGAAGCGGCTCAAGCTGTCGGCGGAAAAAGTGATCTGCGAGGCTTCCATACTCGGTAATCTGGGTAGCGCGGCGATTTGGGTTGCTCTCGACCGCTTGCGCCGCTCCGGACGGCTGGTGGGGGGCGATCGAGTGATGGTACTTGGCGCCGAAGCCAGCAAGTACATGTTTGGCGGCCTTCTCTACATTCACGGTAGTTCTGGACGCCTCGACACATGAGCGCCTGCGCCGCGTCACCGACGTTTGAACTGTACAACGTCTGCAAACGCTATGGCGCAGTCACAGTACTCGATGACGTATCGCTGGAATTCGGCGCCGGGCGCCGCCATGCCTTGCTGGGACCGAACGGAAGCGGCAAGACGACCCTTCTGCGTGTGTTGGCCGGCAGAATAGCCGTGGATTTCGGGGAAGCCCGGTGCTGCGGCATGAATCTGCGCACCTTGGCGACCGGGTCACGGCCCGGCGTACGCTATCTGACACAGCATTTTTCGCATTACGGAGAGTTGACCGTGCGTGAAAATATGGAATTCGCCGCGTCCATGCATGGCATATCCGATGGCGCGAAGGCCGTAGAACTTGCGCTGAATGATTTCGATCTGCTCGCGAACCAGGCGCAGCGTGCGCAGACTCTGTCCGGCGGGGTACGACAGCGGTTGATGCTTGCCGCCGTGCTGCTTGGCGAGCCCGAGATACTGTTGCTCGATGAGCCGACGGCGGCCCTGGATGGCAATGCCAGGCTGTCCTTTTGGCGGGTGATGGACAGGAGGCGCAAATCCGCAACCACGCTGATCTTGACGACGCACCTGAACGAGGATGTCGAGCGCTGCAACACGGTAACGCGTCTTTGCGCCGGACGAGTTCAGAGCCATCTCGAATTTGGCGCCCGCGCCGTCTCTCCGGACATCACTGGGGTGACTCCGTGACGTTCGCCGATCCGGGGTTGGCCCGAATTGCGGCTCTCATGCTCAAAGAGTCGAGGCAGTTGCTGCGCGATCGGGCCACCTTCGGCATGCTCCTTGGGATCCCGATCTTACAGATCGCTCTGTTCGGTTGCGCAATCGAGCTAGCGCCGCACTCCCTCCCAATCCGCGTCGTTGCAACCGATCAGGAGCGCTTCGTTCGTGTGCGGCGGCTGCTGGCACCCTATGAAGAATCGGTGCGCATCAGCCGCACTACGTCGCAGTCGGAGGCGATTGCGGCCTTGAAACGCGGATCGACACTGATGGTCATCGATGCAGATTCTCGGCCTCCCGTCGTGTATCTCGACGCCACGGATCCGGTGCTCGAAACGCAGGCGGAATCGATGATTGGCGGCGTCGTTCGCTCGGTATCGGGCCCGGTGGAGGACGACGCGGCGGAACCTTTGTTCTATGTCAAGCGCCTATATAATCCGGGATTACGCACGCAACCCTTCATGGTATCCGGACTCATCGGGGTGATCCTGACAATGAGCCTGGTCATGATGAGCGCGCTGACGGTCGCCCGCGAGCGGGAACGGGGCACCCTCGATGGCTTGCTGTCGACGCCCGTACGCCCGCTCGAGCTCTGGGTCGGCAAGTTGGCGCCTTACGTGCTATTGGGCATCATCCAGGCCTCGTTGGTCTTGGTTGTGGCGCGCTTCGCCTTCTACATCTATCCGGTTGGGTCGATCCTGCTGCTAGGCATCGGCACACTGGTGTTTGCAGGCGCGAATCTTGCGTTGGGATTCCTGTTCTCGTGCGTCGCGCGACAACAAATGCAAGCCATGCAAATGACGTTTTTCTTTTTCCTGCCGTCGTCGCTTCTGTCGGGCTTTATGTTTCCGTTCAGCGCAATGCCGCGTTGGGCGCAGCGGCTGGCGGAGATGTTGCCTCTCACTCACTACTTGCGCGTCGTGCGCGGGATTCTGTTGCGCGGTGTCGATACAACGTTCGTGCTCCAGGAACTGATTCCCATCGGTATTTTTGCTGCTTGCGCTACCGGAGCTTCGCTTCTCGTTTGGCGGCGCGCGATCGCGTAGGCTCAGTCCTCGTCGTGCCAACTGCTGTCGACACGCAGCACCCGCGCATTGCCTGTGCGCCGCGTATAGCCAACGCGGTCGAAGAACTCCAAAATCTGAATCGTGCGCTTGCGTCCGACCCCGATGGCATCGCGGAATTCGGCCGCTTCCACGGCTCCGTCTTCGTCCACGAGACCCTTCAATATCCGCGCCAGCTCGCGTACGCAGTCTCGGTGATAGAAGAGATCGCGTACGATTTGGTAGACCCCGCCCAGTACGACGCACTTGCGCAGCACCGCTCTCACCTCATCATCCGTCGCCGGGATGGTGTGGGCGAGATCACGAACCCAGGGCGGGTCGAAGCGGCCGGCGGCGATGGCAGAGCGCAGCTTCTGCGCGAGCTCGAGTTCTTGCTCACTCAAGGTGATGCGATGCTCCGGCAGATGCAGCCAGTG
>WNFI01007040.1_pt1 | contig 13064 bp, 9 predicted proteins | sample 5400471 | NCBI WGS metagenome assembly WNFI01 (sample SAMN13153348, study PRJNA577476) | soil metagenome | isolation source: 100 cm saprolite on Douglas fir-dominated hillslope | place: USA:California | collected 2013-09-17
CCCACCGCGAACGGCAACGAAGATGTGGTCATGCGTATCCTGGCGGCCTCGAAGCCACTTCCACTCGACAAGATGGGCTTCAGCGAATACAACCTCACGAAGTTCAAGGAGATCGTGCAGAGGCCGTACGGGATCTGTCTCGTCGTCGGTCCCACGGGCTCCGGCAAAACGACCACGCTCCACTCCGCCCTCGGCTTCATCAACACCGAGGATATGAAGATCTGGACCGCCGAGGACCCGGTCGAGATCACGCAGAAGGGGCTTCGCCAGGTACAGGTGCAGCCGAAGATCGACTTCACCTTCGCGGCGGCCATGCGATCGTTCCTCCGCGCCGACCCCGACGTGATCATGGTCGGTGAAATGCGCGATCACGAAACGGCGGCCATCGGCATCGAAGCCTCGCTCACCGGCCATCTGGTGTTCTCCACCCTGCACACCAACTCCGCGCCGGAGACGATCTCCCGCTTGCTCGACATGAACATCGATCCCTTCAACTTCGCCGACGCACTCCTCGGCATCATGGCGCAGCGGCTCGTCCGCGTGCTCTGCGCCAAGTGCAAGGAGGCCTACAACCCCTCCGAGGAGGAGTTTGACGAGATCATGGAGGTCTATGGCCGCGACTACTTCAGCCGCACGGGCGTGAAGTACTCGCCCGACCTCAAGCTGTACACGCCCAAGGGATGCTCAGCCTGCAACAACACCGGGTTCAAGGGGCGCATGGGCGTGCACGAGCTGCTTGTCGGCACCGACGAGGTGAAGCGGGCCGTGCAACGTCGCGCCCCGATCGACGAGCTCCGCCGGATCGCTCAAGACCAGGGGATGCGCACGCTGCTGCAGGACGCGTTGGAGAAGATGTTCAAGGGCATCGTCGACTACAAACAGGCCAGAGCGGTCGCGGTCAAGTAGTCGGTCCCGGGAATCGCTTCACGCGAAGAACGCGGAGAACGCGGAGCTGCCTTTCACCGCGTCCTCCACGCCTCTGCGTGATTACTCTGCGACAAAGACCATCACGGTTTCGCCAGCGAAACACTCGCCTCGGTGTTATCCCACGTCAACATCAGGGACGCTCCATCGCCCGCCGGTTTGATGGCGATGACGAATGTCTCCACCGCGTCCTTGACCGGCGCGACCTTCATCGTCACCCGGCCGAGGTCCTGTTTCTGGTCGTACTCGGTGCCCCATTGGCCCGTCTCTTTGTTGACGATGAGCGTCCACTCTTTCTCGCCCGGGACGGTATAGAGGGTGTAGTCACCCGCGGGCACGACCAGATTGCCGATCCGGACGTCGCCTCCGGCGTGCAGAGCGGTGGCCGCGTTGGCGCCCGTCCGCCAGACGCTCCCGTATGGAACGAGGCCGCCCATGATCACCCGGCCGCGCTTGGAAGGCGCGCTGTAATCAATGGCGATCTTCTTGCCAGCCACCATCCCCTCGGCGTGGGCCGGAGGGCTGAGCGGTTTCGGTTTGTCGGCGGCCTTCTTTTCATCCGCGGTCAGCGAGCCCGCGGCGACCAGGACGAGAATCGCTGCTGCGGAGATCAGGACTTTTCGCATGGACAACCTCCAGTTGGTGGATCATCGCACGACCGCGGTCAGTTCTCAGCTCCCAGTTCTCGGTTCTTGGTCTCTTCGTCAATTCTCAGCCTTTGGTCCAAAAGAGAGTTTATTGAAGACGTCCAACACCAACCGAGAACCGAGAACTGCGAGCTGAGATCCGAGAACGTACTCTCCTGCACCAAGGTGATAGCTGTCATCCCAGTAACCTTGCTGTTACGCGGACGCAAACAACGCTTCCGGAGCCAACCTTTTTGCGGAAAACGCGTCATATTCGTCGACATGACGAAGACGACGATGCGAATCGCGCTGCTGCTCTCGCTGACGATCCCTGCCGGATGCCGGATGTTCGACGGAATGGAGGACAGCGCGTTCAATCTGGTCGCCACAACCGTCGTCGGGCAAATCTTCTCTCTGCAGATTGCCAACCCGTTGCCGCAACGCTCGGTCAAACCCTCGATCGAGGCCCCTTCGACGCCGGGCAACATCCAAAGTAGAATGGCGACCCTCCCCTCCAACCAGCAGGTACGTAGAGCTCAGGCGATCGCGGCCTGCATCCGGACACGCCGCGCCCTGATTGAGCGCGCAACGCCGAGCGCACTGGCCGCACAGGCCATCCAGTCGCGCATCGCCCGCTGCAAGCTTGCAGCCGCCAAGGTGCACGAGGAGATCATCGTCATCGACAGCCTCTGAAGAAGGATGAGGGATGAAGGATGAATCAAGGCAGTCCCTTCGTCCAGGTCGTTGCTCCATTCATCCCTCATCCTTCATGCTCAAGTACACTTCGCCGATGCTGAACAGACTGACGACGATCCTTTTGTCCGCGCTACTCCTGATTGCCACGACCGCGTCCGCGGCGGGTCTCCGCTACAACGACAAATCGTCCGACAGCTCCATCGCCGCGATCAAGGATGAGGCGAGTTACAGCACGCACCTCCTGGCCCGCCTCAAGGCGATCGACACCGCCGGCTTTTCCGATCAGGAGAAGCTCAACAAAGAGCTGCTGGCGCAGGATCTCGAGAACGGCCTCGAAGACGTCAAGCTCAAAGAGTACGAGATGCCGGTGACGCAGATGAGCGGCATCCATCTCTTCGCCGCGCAGTTCCCATCCTTCCTGACATTCACCAATGTGAAGGATTACGACGACTACGTCACACGGATGCACAACTTCCCGAAGCAGATGGACGCGACCATCGACCGCATGCGCCACGGGATGGCCGATCACCTCATGCCCCCGCGATTCCTTCTCGTGAAAGTGGCCGATCAGGCCCAGGGCATCGCCGATCAGGCGCCGGACAAGACGCCCTTCGCCCAACCGCTGGAAAAGTTCCCGGCCGGGATCTCCGAGACAGAACAGAGCCGCATCCGGACGGCGTTTGTCGACGCCATCGGCAAGGACATGCTGCCCGCGTATGCGAAATTCGCCAAATTCGTTCGCGACGAATACGCACCTGCCGGTCGCACGGAAGTCGGGATGTGGTCGCTGCCGAACGGCGTGGAGCGTTACAACAAACGCGTCCGCCGATCCACGACGACGAATCTGACCGCCGAGGAGATTCACCAGATCGGACTCCGCGAAGTGGCGCGTATCGAAGGGGAGATGCTCGAGATCGCCAGGAAGCTCGGCTTCAACGACCTCAAATCGTTCAACAAGGCCGTTGACGGGAACCCTGACCTGAAAGCCAAGTCACGCGACCAGATTCTCGACATCTATCGCGGTTACGAGGCTCAGATGTACGCTCAGCTCCCGAAGCTCTTCGGCCGTCTGCCGAAGGCCAAGCTCAACGTCGTGCAGATGGAAGCGTTCCGCGAGAAGACCAGCGCCGGCGCCGACTACAACACCGGCGCTGCCGATGGCTCCCGCCCCGGCCGGATCAACGTCAATACCAGCGAGCCGACGTCGCGGAAGACCATCACCACGGAGTCGACCGCATACCACGAAGGTGTTCCCGGCCACCACATGCAGCTCTCGATTGCGCAGGAGATGACCGACCTTCCCCAGTTCCGCCGCAACGGCGGCTACACGGCCTACGTCGAGGGCTGGGCTCTCTATTCCGAGCGCCTCGGCAAGGAAGTTGGCTTCTACCAGAACCCCTACAACGACTACGGGCGCCTCAACGACGAGATGCTGCGGGCCATCCGCCTCGTGGTCGACACGGGCCTGCACGCCAAGAAATGGACCCGCGATCAGGTCGTGCAGTTCTTCCACGATCACAGCGCCACGGACGAAGTGGAGGTGCAGAGCGAGACAGATCGCTACATCGTCTGGCCCGGACAGGCTCTTGGCTACAAGATCGGCCAACTCGAGATTACGGAGCTGCGCGAGAAGGCCCGCAAGGAGCTCGGAGACCGGTTCGACATCCGCGAGTTCCATGATGAGGTCCTGAGCGCCGGCGCGCTTCCGATGAACGTTCTTCGCGAGCGCATCGACTCATGGATCGCCGGGAAGAAATGAGCACTCCGCCTCTGAGTGCTTGAGTGCAAAGCGGGCAGGGCGTCATCCTGCGCTTTCGTAAACGGGCACGGTTTCACGCGGAGGGCGCGGAGACGCGGAGTAGAGAAAGGCATATTCTTTCGCTTTCACTCGGCTGTTCCGAACCGTTGAAGAACCTGCCTTTCTCCCCTCCGTGTCTCCGCGTCCTCCGCGTGAAACGGGGTTCTTCGCAGCCAAAGCGAATGGCCCGGAGCTCGCCATCCTTCAGACCTCATTCATCCTTCCGCCTTCACCGATCGCCCCGAAGATCGATCGCCACTTCCGCGGTTCCAGTAGCGACGATCCGCACCACCATCGCATCCGAGAGAGCAGTCACCGAGACGGGCTGGATTGACGTGACTGTACCGTGAAGCACCACGCCGCCGGCGAGTTTGCGGTTCATCCCGTGCTCGATCTCACCGCGCATCGACGCCACCTCCGGCGCGACGGTCCAGTGCGCGTTCTCGCGCAGGCTCAGACGCAGGGCGTCATGCAGGAGATGGTTCGCCGTCCGAACGAATAGGCTCCTCCGATGGGGGTCCAGTGAGTACTCGAGACCGGTGACGCCGATCGTGTTCGTGGCCGCGTCGAACAGCGGGATTCCATCGAAGTTGACCAGCCCGCTGTAACGCTTCAGGCCTCCTCCGTGGTAGTCGATCTTCGCTTCGATCGTCAGCTTGCCGTCCTTGCCCGGCGCCAGCCGGATGGCATCCACCGCGAGCTTGCCGCCGCCGACGTCGTACGACCGCCTGGCAAATTGTTCGGTCAACAGACGACTCGCTTCTTCATACGTCACTTCGATGTTGACCGGCACGCGCAACCCGGCCGCGGCTTCGCTCGCCACGCGCAACGCGGGAAGCGGTTTCGGCGCCGTGGACGGCTTCGCGCCGAAGACCACGCGCGTCATGGCCCGCATCGCGATGGCGCTCGATACCGACGTTCCGGAGCCGCGGATGGGCCCCACGGCGACGTCAGTGGGCTCGAGCACGAGCCAGGTTCTCGGCGCAATTTCGATCGGTGTCTGCAGCGACGTCCACACCTGCTGCGCGCTCGGACGGAGATTCGTCAGCTTCGGCGTGTTGTGATCGATCGTGGCGGCCAGTTCCCGGAGCTGGTCATCGACGAGCGGACCGATCTTCCAGTTGCTGACGTCGATGTCGAAGAAAGTGACGCCGCACGGATGAGGAAACTCGACCGGACGCGGCTTCGTCTTCGAGCGCAGCCGCCAGTTCTCGTCCCAATCCAGGCGAGCATCGATGGCGATGAGCGCATCGCGCATCGGCTCGCCGAAGCCGCACGAAACGCACGGCCACATCGCCGAGCCGCCGGTGATGAGGTTCTGGGTCTTGCGGCAACCTTCAAGTGCGTAATGCACCGTGGTCGTGGCGTGAATCCCGCTCCCCAACATGGTCAGCGCGATCGGGTCACGAGTCACCTTGTACTTCAGGCCGAAGCGCTTCTGCGCGTCCATCTCATACCCGTCGACTTTTGCCATGCCCTTCGGCACCTGTGCCTCGACGAGCGGAACCAGCGGAGCCAGCGACGTGTGAATCGGCACGACGATCGTCGACAGCTCCGGGGGCGGCGGAGGAACGGAGGGAACAGGAGTGGGTGTGGCGGTTGGCGACGGCGCCGGGCCGGCACAGGCCGCCACCAGCACAAGCACCAGGAATCGCGGTTTCATCACCGAAGGGTATCGTGATGAAGGATGAATCATGAAGAGTGAAGGGTGAAGAGTGAAATGTGAAAGAACATCAAGAGCCGGGCTCTGGCTCGGTCTTTGACTTGTTTCACCCTTCACCCTTCACCATTCATCCTTCATCTTTCATCCTTCCCATTCCTCCCTCATCATTTCGTAGAATCCACCCATGAACTATGTGAACCTCGGCTCGACCGGTCTCAAAGTCTCGCGCATCTGTCTCGGCACCATGACCTACGGCTCGAAACAATGGAGACCGTGGGTGCTCGATGAGGACGAAAGCCGGCCCTTCTTCCGGCGAGCCATCGAAGCCGGAATCAACTTCTTCGATACCGCCGACATGTACTCGATGGGCGCGAGCGAAGAGGTTGTTGGCCGCGCGTTGCGCGACCTGGCCAAGCGCGACGAAGTCGTCATCGCCACGAAGGTGTTCTTCCCGCTGACGAAAACGCCGAACGGCGGCGGGCTCTCGCGCAAGCACATTCTTTCCGCCATCGACGCCTCGCTCCGCCGCCTCGGGGTCGACCACGTCGACCTCTATCAGATTCACCGCTTCGACCGGGAGACTCCAATCGAAGAAACGCTCGAGGCCATGCATGACGTCGTCAAGGCAGGCAAGGCGCTCTACATCGGCGCCTCCAGCATGTACTCATGGCAGTTTGCGTCGATGCTGCAAACCAGCGACCGCCACGGCTGGACCCGCTTTGCCACGATGCAGAACCACTACAACCTCATCTATCGCGAGGAGGAGCGCGAGATGATCCCGCTTTGCATCGACCGCGGAGTTGGCGTGATTCCGTGGAGCCCGCTGGCCCGCGGCTTCCTGGCCGGCAATCGGACGCGTGAGAAAAGCGGCACGACCTCACGCTCGCAGACCGACGACTACGCCCAGCAGATGTACTTCAGCCAATCCGATTTCGACGTCGTCGACCGCGTGGTCGAGGTGGCCAGACGCCGCGGCGTCGCCCCGGCGCAGATTGCCCTGGCCTGGATCCTCCATCGGCCAGGCGTGACCTCGCCAATCGTTGGCGCCTCCAAGATGGAGCAGCTCGATCAAGCGATTGACGCACTCAGCCTTGCCCTCGACGCCGACGAGATGCGCTTTCTGGAAGAGCCATACCAGCCGCATGTCGTGTTGGGGCATGGTTGAATCCAAACCAGAAACCAGAAACCAGAGCGACGAGTTCAGGTTTGACGTTTCTTGTAGTTCTGGTTTCCGGTTTCAGGTTTCTGGTTTCTGGTTTCTGGTTTGCCGGACCGAGATAGACTTGCGTCAGAATGTCCGACACCACCACCCGCGGAATCCGCATTGAAGTCATGAGCAAGTACATCGAGGAGCGGAGCGAGCCTCAGGAGAGCTACTTCTTCTTCGCGTATCGCGTCCGCGTGTCCAACGTGGGGAACGAGACCGCCCAGCTCCTCAGCCGGGAATGGATCATCACCGACTCGGATGCGAACGAGGAGCGTGTTCAGGGACCTGGTGTCGTCGGCGAACAGCCGGTCCTGCCGCCGGGAGGAGCCTTCGAATACACCAGTTTCTGTCCTCTTCGCACCTCCGTGGGATCGATGCATGGGAGCTACGCCATGGTGACGAGCGCGGGTGAGAAATTCGACGCGCTGATTGCGCCGTTTACCCTTGCGGTTCCAGGGGTTGTCAACTAACCACCATCGTGAAAAAACCGATCTCATTCCTCACTGTCTTCTTTCTGGCCCTATCCGTCGCCTTCGCGGCCTCGGTGTACCTCCGCATTCGCACGTACGCGTCAGCGGCTGACTCCGCCAAGGGCGTGGTCGCGCCCACGGGGACGGCGGCTTCGTCGCCGGCTCCATTGACCGATCCTCAGAATTCCGCGTCGATCCAACCGGCGTTGGATGCATCCGCGGCACCGCGCACCAGCAACGTCAGCTCGTCGTCGACGTTCTCGCAGTCGAAGGGTAACAACAGCCCAAGCCTGGGCATGAGCACCCGCGAACGGCGTTTCAATGAATTGCTGCGTGCCCCATACCCCGGTGGCGCGACGGCCGGCCCGATCCAGAAGGCTGCCAACCCGCCTGCACCGCAACCGCGCCCGACACCGCCGTCTCCGAAGCCACAATCAACGCTCTCCCGTCTTCTGGCCCCCGTCGTCAATGCACTGACTGGCGGGAATTCGATGGCCTCGAATTCACAGGGCCCCACACCGAGCCATCGCGACAGTGGAAGTGGCAGTGGCAACAACACCAACCCGACGCCGCGCGCCGACAAGGACCCGACGTCGGACACCACGCCGCCGCAGCTTGTGGGCGTTCAGTTTGACCCACCAGCCATTCATGACGGCGAAGATACGACGCTGACCGTCACCGCCACTGACGACCTCTCGGGCATTCGCAATATCTCCGGCAGCATCACCAGCCCAACCGGGAAGGCGCTGCAGGGCTTTGCCCTTCAGCCGGCGGGCGATGGGAGCCGCTACGTCGGCAGGATCACCGTACCACGGGACGCCGAAGAGGGAATGTGGCACATCAACTTCCTTAGCCTCACCGATAACGCCAGCAACACGCAGAACATCAACTTCGCCCAGGGGACGCTGCCGCCCACGGCGCAGTTCCGCGTCACCTCGAGCCGTCCGGACTCGACCCCGCCGACGCTGGCGGCGGTGTGGCTCAACAAGCCTTCCATCAGCAACGGCGAGCCGGTGACTGTCTTCGTGCGCGCCCAGGACGACAAATCCGGCGTGAACCTCGTCAGCGGGGTCTTTCAGAGCCCCTCCAAGTTCGCGCGCATCGGCTTCGGTTGCCGCCCCGGCGACGGCGACACCTGGCCCTGCGACATGACCCCGCCGAAGTGCAGCGACTGCGGCAACTGGCAGCTCGAACAGATCCAGCTTCAGGACAAGGCCAACAACATGGCCACGATCCGCGTCGACAACCCCATCGTGGCGGGCGTGAAGCTGAACGTGAACGGCCAGTCCTGCGACTCGACGCCTCCGCAGATGTCCTTGCTCACCATCGACCCGGGCGTCGTCAGCAACTTCGAACCGAGCACCGTCAACCTCACAGCCAGCGTCAGCGACGACATCTGTGGCGTAGCCAGCGTCAGCGGGCAAGCAGCCGGACCGGCCGTGGCCGGCGCCCAACCGCCGCGAATCTACTTCTCGTTCTCGCCGAGCAGCGAGGGGCAATGGATCGGACATCTGCTCGTGCCGAAGCTCGCCGCGAAGGGCACCTGGAGCATCGTCTGGGTCCAGGTACTGGACAAGGGAAACAACCTCAAAACCTACTCGCAGTCGGATCCCGTGCTCACGAACGCGAAGTTCACGGTTCGTTGAGGCTCTGCTGGTGATCCGTGATCGGTGGTCCGTGATCGACCCTTAGCCAGTATCTGCGGTGCGGTCCCTCTGATCACCGATCACGAATCACCGATCACCAAGTTGGTCCCCTGATCACGAATCACTGATCACCGATCACCAACACGTAACCTTCCACCACGCGACACGTCCGATTGACAAAGCGCGTTGCCGTGAGAAGACGTTCGTTCCTGACCCCTTTTTTCGTGGCACTGACGGTCATTTTCGCCGTCGCGATCTACCTGCGCGTTCGTATCGATGAAGCGTACGGCACCGGGCGAACGGCCGCGTCGGTGGGAGCGACGACGAAAAGCGACGATCCCACCAGCTCCGCTTCGGCACGACCAACGATGGATGAAACCGCGGCGAGCACGGGCAACAGCGCCGCACCGACCATCGGGGGCTCACGCGAGCGCCGATTCAATGAACTACTACACGCTCCCGCCCCGCCGGGCCCGATCCAGGCTCCTGCCTCCTCGGCACGGCTTCAGACGACCACGCCTCCTGCTCCGATTTCTCAGCCTTCGACCCTCTCCCGTCTTCTCGCGCCGGTCGTCAACGCGCTGACCGGCGGCAAATCGCAGCCTTTGTCTTCATCGCCACCGACAAACCGGTCGCCGCAGCATCTCCGGAAGCGTCACCAGTCCCAGCGGCAAGGCCTTGCAGGGATTCGCGCTTCAGTCAGCGGGCGACGGCCGCTATGCAGGTACCATCGCCGTGCCGAAGGACGCGGAGGAAGGGATGTGGCACATCAACTTCCTCAGCCTCAGCGACAACGCCAGCAATACGCAGAACATCAACTTCGCCCAGGGGACGCTGCCGCCGACGGCACAATTCCGCGTCACCTCCAGCCACTCCGACTCCACGCCGCCGACACTGACCGCAATATGGCTCGACAAGCCGTCGGTCAGCAGCGGCGAGCCGCTGACCGTCTTCGTTCGCGCCGAGGACGACAAGTCCGGCGTAGGGCAGATCAATGGTGCCTTTGTGAGCCCGGCGAAATTCGCGCGCATGGGTTTCGGGTGTCAACCCGGCGACGGCGACACGTGGACCTGTGCCCTGACGCCGCCGAAATGCGGAGACTGCGGCAACTGGCAACTCGAACAGGTCCAGCTACAGGACAAGGCCGGCAACACGGTCACGCTCCGCGACGACAACGCCATCGTGGCTGCCGTGAGGTTGAACGTGAACGGGCAGACATGCGACTCGACGCCTCCCCAGATGTCGAATCTAGTCCTCGACAAGACCGTCGTGACCAACAGGGAACCGAACACCATCAACGTGACCGCAAGCGTCAGCGACGACCTTTGTGGCGTGGGCAGCCTCAGCGGGCAGGCGGCTGGGCCAATGACCGACGGGAAACAGCCGCGCATTTACTTCCCGTTCTCACCGGGCGCCGAGGGGCAGGGGATCGCTCATCTGGTCGTGCCGCCCAGTGCCGCAAAGGGGACCTGGACCATCTCATGGGTGCAGGTGCTCGACAAAGGGAACAATCTCAAGACCTACTCCCAGTCGGACCCTGTGCTCGCGAACGCCCGATTTGTCGTTCACTGAGTGAGTAACACGGAGCGACTCGTACTCTGGGCGCAGAGGGTCGAAGATTGGACCACAAACTTAACTTGACGTCGTGCAACCTCATGGGTGAGGTCGTCCAACCTCGACTAAAGGTTGTCCAACATCAACTTGATATCGCACGACCTCAACCCGATAGAGAGGCTCAGTGTCGTGTCTGGCTTGACACGACACTGGCTCCCTCTCAAGTCCCTACTTCGCCACCGGGTGCGCCGCGAGCGGGAACGAGATCACTTTGTCGTTGAGCTCGTAGACTTTGTGCACCCAGCTCTCCGGTGAGCAGTTGCAGTTGAAGACATTGCAGTAGGCCGCCGTCCAGTTCTGCAGGCGGCTGGAGCTCTCCTGAAGCAAGAGGCTCACGGCGACGTTGATTCCTTCCAGACTCCCCCGCTGGCCGGCTGGCATCCGATAGATCGCATACTGCTTGCTTTCCATCGAGCCTTGCTGGACGGGATAGGGCATCTGCAGCAGGTTGTCGCAGCTCATCGACGGTCCGCCGAAAGCGGTGAGGTCGTTGACGGCACGCATCTCCGGCATGTCGAAGCGCCAACCGGCGAGCTCGATGGCGGGATTGCTGATGCCGACGAGCGTCGCGTCCTTGATCGTGACCTTGGTGCTGCGCGTGAACTCCGCGCCGCCGGAGAGCTCGACGCCGCCTTTGGCGCCCTTGTCGTCGTAGCCCGCGGTGACCTTGCCGCCGAGGGAGAACTTGCTGCTGTAGGAGTACTCGTCCTGGGCACGATCGGAGTCGGGGCCGTGATAGACGAGCTCGAGGCCCGGCGTCTTCGGCACCAGTTTCACCTGGACCTTCGTCGCATAGCGCTCCCGCTTGCAACCGGTCTTGGCGATTCCTCGGCAGTACGTATCGTTCTTCTCCCACTCTCCGAACATCCCGTTCAAGCTGGACGTGTGGAAGTTCAACGGCTGAGAAGTCGTCGTCAGCTCGAAGATGTACCAATCCTCATTCTGGCTTGGAGAATAGGCGGCCCATGACCTGACCACCGTGGCCATGCTTCCCTGGTCGAATGCGAAGCTCACCTTTCTCACGACCGCGCTGGTGAGATCGTCGATGGCGGGCCGAGCCTTGGGTCCCTCACTCGCTTTAAGAGCCATCCTCTCCTCCCCGGCCGGCCCACTGTCGCCGTCGAAGGCGACCCAGAACTCGGAGATGTCGGGAGTCGTGCTGCCAGCCTGCCGGCGCAACGCAAACGCCTCCAGCCTTGGCTCCCCAACCGCAGCAGGCCCTGACGTGACCCCAGCCGGCAAATCCACTCCGCCACCGGTGATGTCGTCGAGGAAGCTCTGCGCCTCCTGCGTCGGAGCGACGATCACGACGGGGAGTCCGGCCTCATAACCGCTCCTGATCGTGGCGACCGCGTCGCCGAGGGCCGCGAAGTCATATCCGTCGACGAGGAAGGGATGTTGCAGCGGGCCCTGCGTCGGCAACGGCAGCATCTCGAAGGATGAGGGAAGGCTGCCCGCGGCACTCCAGAGGAGCTCCTTCTCGGCATACAGCGGCATCTTTCCGTTGTCAGCCGCCTTCGCGGGCGTGATCACCAGAACGAAGCCGACCAACAACCATGAAGTCATTCTCACGATAGGCGCACACAGTCCATGAATAGACATTCTCCAGCTCCTTTCCATCATTCCGTGCGGGGACATGAATAGATTAGCACTGCTTTGTGTAAGCGACCTGTCAGGATCACGCCGCCTGCCTTGCGCGCGAGCCGCTCTGTGCGCGATTGTGTCGGACGTGCATTCCCAGGAACGCTACGTCGAAGGCGGAAGCCGGACCACGCTGGTTCTGCTCTCGCTCATCCTCGTCGTGGCCGGCGTTCTGGCCCGGCAGGCGTACAAGGCTGACCGGAGCTACCGCGACGCCGCGTCGCGCGTGGTCCGCGATTATGCCCATGTCGGGGCGGGCGAGCTGCTCTCGCGGGTGCAGCAGAGCGTCGAGTTCTATGGCGCACTTCCCGCCCTCGCTGCGCTTGGCCAGTACACCAATCGCTATGGAATCGAGCGTCTCCCGACAGCCGGCGAGCTCTGGCCGACAGCCAACCAGCGTCAGCGCCAGGGGCTGCCGCTCGTCCGATCCTTCTTCCGCTTTCGGCGAGCCACCGGCCAATGTCTGCCGGAAGGCGCCGTTGCGGCGTGCCGAGCCATCGCTGTGGCCGGTCCAGGCGCTATGAACGACCGCGACATCTACTATCGCGAGCTCGCGTCGGGCGACATCATCGTCTACACGCAGACAGCTCATCCCACCGATCCACACCTGATCTCGGGCTTCGTTCTGGACCGTTCCGGCCTCAAGGCGTTCATCGCAGACTCGTTCCAGCGTGGATCCCTTCTCCCGCGAACTCTCGGCGTGGGCAATGACGCCCTATCCATCGACCTCGCCGACCGGCATGGAGTGAGTCTGCTTCGGAGCGGGCCTCCGTTCGATT
>WNFI01259014.1_pt1 | contig 13063 bp, 14 predicted proteins | sample 5400471 | NCBI WGS metagenome assembly WNFI01 (sample SAMN13153348, study PRJNA577476) | soil metagenome | isolation source: 100 cm saprolite on Douglas fir-dominated hillslope | place: USA:California | collected 2013-09-17
AAATAATCTCACGAAAGTTTGGCTCAGAACTTATGAGCATATACACGACATTGATGAGTTTTATAACGAAAACTCTATATTGCGGAGGGTATAAGACAGTTAGCGGGCGTACACTTGCTCCTCCCTAAATGTTTGTCAGGGGTTTTACCGAGTACCCGCGACGAGTGTTTAGTCTTTTAATGAAAGACAATGATCAAGTTAATGCTATCTAGCGAGCGTGAGCTCGCTCCTGCCTAGACATTTGTCGGGGGGGTTCATTCATGTTCCCACACGAGTGTACATGTCGTCGTCTATGAGAGACGACTTCAGAAGGAACACTCCAATTTGTCCTCGGCGAGGAGAGGACCTAATTTTTAATTTAAAAATATCTAGGTAATTTTATTGGTGACTGGTATGGTCACCGAACTTTTACGCATTCCTACGCGTTCGTGTTGCGCGATTTAACGTGTGTGCGTTCCGCGTTTCCGCCATGTATTCCCACAGCCCCCTCCCCCTTTGAATGATGTCAGGGAGAACAAGAAGTGTTCTCCGGACTCATTCATGGTGTCAGGGTCTTGTGTGACACATAGCGGGCAAATGACGAAGTTATGCCCCAGAGGGGCGACTAATTTGAGCGAGCATAGGCTCCTCCCTATACTCTTGATAGGGTTGAAGCACGGAAAGATAATAAACTAATTCTTGTTCAGACGCATGAGTCTGAACCGTAGCCACGGTTTGCGAATGAAACCGGATAGAGGCAGTCATGGGGCCTCCCCCGTGGCGAACATAAGGGAATAAATTCAGCGACGGGCCGAGCGTCGCCAGCTGGGGTGGATGCCCCAGTCAGTTTCATTGATATGAAACCATGTGAACACGGAGAACAGACCAGTTTATTATGGTCTACTGTAGCGTTGAGCGCGTCACAACACGCGATTCGGTGTTTTGGCAGCACCCCGGATGACGCAGAGGTGTCATTCACTCGCAGAACGAGTGGGGCGCATTTCGCACCAACAGACGATGGCGGCCCATGTGCCGCATCCATAATTGCATCAGAACCGCAGTTCTGATGCCCAGATTCCTTTCTATGACGCGTAGACGCGTCGATGAACAAGGTAGTGAGAAATTCACTACTCTGTCGACTCAGGCATTGGAGGTCCGTATCTGAAGTAGCGAGGTGGTCGCTACGAGTCTGAGTCGTACTCTGCGTCGGCTCGGACATTCTACTCCCTCTCGAGCGCGTGGGAGGGGGCTATGGAGGGACATTTCCCACCTCCAGAGGTGCGGGGTCGGCGTTATTGGCAACCGATTTATCGCATGCATCAGCAGCAGAGAAAAACGCGAGTTTTTGGTTCGATCGGGTTGAAACTGGTGTACGCGATGTAGGCATAGGAATGAACCACAACCACCATCGAAACCACGGCGCATGGGACTGTAAGAGGAACTGCTCTTGATGAGGGCACGATGGGCTTGATGTCTTTGGGTCGGCCGATTGGTTCTGTCTCGACCCGTTGGGGTCGAGTGTAGTGGTTGGACTCAACCTGATCAGACTCAGTATCAGGCGACATCGCAATGTGACGTAGAGTCTAGACGGTCCATGGATGCGCGCACGCAAGAGCGTCGGACCACTTCGACATGGCGCTTGGTCGCCTCGTAGGTCGAGCCGTTTTTCAAGCAGCTAACCCTTGCCATTGCGGGGGGCCTGCAGTAACTTATTTTCATACCAAGGAGAGATGGCTGGGTCCAGCAGAATCAGTTGCCAAATATCTGCCTTATCGGTAGATGTGTCTTGATTCGGATTGAGACGTAGTAACTCGAAGGACAGAGGGTACCCGGGTCCCTTGCCCAAGCTTGTAGAGTTAACGCGGGTAGGCAGGCCAGTGGGGTGCCGACCAGGCCTAGATGCGTTTACATTTGCGGCCTCGTTCAAGGAGCCGCGAGTGGCCTCTGCCACTGAACAGTCACGCACCTTCGCGACATGAGTGAGTTTGGACTTTATAGAGTCCCTATAAGTTGTCTGGGGAGTTCCCAGATCATGACGAGTATGGTTGTCAACACGTTTGGTGATACCATTACATCAGGGAATGCATTGCTGACGGATCGGTCATGCTCAAATTCATCGGGATGAACGACATGACGGCCGACGTTCTTACCAAGTCGGTCGTCAACACAAAACATGAACATTTTTGTCTCATGCTTGGGATTGAGACGTTGGAGTAGAGCAATGTGCGGTTCTCGGACTGTGGGGGAGTGTTGAAGATATACCCCGGTCAGTCCGGAACAGCAGGCGCGAATGCCACCGGCAGGACGTGCCGCCGTGGTAGTTAGGTGGCGCGCATACAACCTTTTAAAGTCATTTACCGTATTCAATGCATGTAGTATCGCCGTATGGCAAAGACACCCAGGTTTCAGCTTGTTTTCATTTCGCTATATAAGACGCCATGTCGAAGCCTGGGGACAGTGTCTGAACACGTCGATATCGTCCACAGACGCACCGATTGATACCTCGCGCGATTTATTACACGAGGCTGATTGCTTAATTAGTTGTAAACTACAGCGGAGTTGGCCGAATTTATTGTATCCATTGTACTCATATTACAAATGTTACAGGTGATTCATCCTACATCGTGTTAAACCATTGTCTGGCATGGAAATGAGTAATTTATCAGTTGTGATTTGGAGGAAAATGGTGCCCAAATTTAACCTCCCAAACTGGTCTAGGAGGTTTCGGACCACGCAGGGCCGGTCGGCATTCCTATGGGGGTTATGCTGGCACTATCTCCTGTTCTTCATCGCCCCCCAGTGACGCACCCGATGCGTTTTCCTTTTTCCGGAATATTGCGGCCCCCTTGTCGCAAGTCATACCCGTTGCTTGATGGCCCACCTATAGGTTTCGGAATAAACGCCAATTCGGGCAACTCTCCTGGACCCAGAGCATTGCACAGACCCCCGTATTTCAGGTACTTGACTTAACATGCGACGTGTCGTCAACCTCCTATGTGCGCTTTCGCTCTCCTTGGGAGTCACGGCTTGGAGCACGCCAAAGGACCAAGTTTGCGGAGCTATCCAGCAAGCTATCTCAGATTCATCTGCCGTCTACCACCCTTCGGATGCTGCGTATGCGCAGGATATCTGGCACTACATGAATTCGAGCACTCAGAACTCGATGTGTACAGTTGAACCAGGAACTGTGGGCGACGTGTCAAAGATCGTGTGTTACACCGCCAAATTCTATTCCCTTCGGTTCAAGAACTTTTCACATTTAGATGAAAATCCTCGCGAACTCCGACGCTCCTTTTGGGGTGAGTGCAGAGATTCAAACCTGTTGAAAGGGCGCTCCTCCTCGCATCAACATAGGTGAAATGTGGGGGCCATGCGACGAACCAGGGTTTTAGTTCTACACCTGGCGTCCTCATCGCCATGACACGCTTCAATCAAGTTGTTTACCACCCTGAGACAAACACAGCGGACATCCCGGCAGGCATTATTTGGGACGATGTATACAGGGCTCTTGAACCACACAAGGTCAACGTGGTGGGAGGACGCGTTCCTGGACTTGGTGTAGTTGGGTTCACGCTTGGTGGAGGTAAGTAACCGTGCTGAACTAAGGACATATATACACTCGGAGGAACTTTGATTCAAGGGTATTCTTGGTTGACGAACCTTCATGGGCTCACGGTCGATATTCTTGTTGCCCTTGAGCTCGTTTTACCCGATGGAACTGTCATTGAAGTCACGGAGCACACATACCCTGATCTCTTCTTTGGGCTAAAGGTGTGCTGTCCTTGAGTAATTTCCCTCGAGCACATGGAATTGATAACACGTTTTAGGGCGGTTTGAATAACTTTGTAAGCATCTTTCGGATTGTTAATCAGGCAAACCCCGTTACACTTGCCTTTGATAGGGCATCGTGACAAGATTCACCTTGCAGACATTCCCTCAGACCGAAGTATGGGTACGTGTTTCTCCCTAGTCCAAAGATGTTTCGAGAGATACAATCATGTTAAAACGAACCCATTATTGCAGGCCGGTGCGATCATTTATGATGGGCAAGGATGGGATGCACTTGCCGACGCAATTGCCAACTTCCAGGAAACGAACACTGACCCTAACGCCAACGTGCTTCCTACATTCAATGTCCAGGCCGGCGGTACGCAGGTTGCGTTATTAATGGTTTTCTACAACAAGCCAACTCCACCACCTGGACTCTTCGATCGCTTCTTGCACATTCCGTCCGTTCAGAACACTGTGACCACCAGGAGCTTCTTAGACTTTGTTCTAAGTAATCCAAGTAATCCAGAGGCCAATCTCCGGTGAGTCCCTTCCCCCTCATTCCCCGAGCGAGATTTTCCTCATAATTTCTGCAGCGGAGCGTTTATGACGGTATCCTTAGCAAAGATATCTTCCAATATTGTGCAGACAGTTATTTCGGAAGCTAAGGCGAGTTTTCACACAAGTCGGACGCTCAAGCTTCTTTTTTGTTTCCCTCTGACACTGTTCCTCTGCTTAGAAATGGATTGCCTATAACCAACAGCAATCCGGAGTATTTGTTTCCTATGACATTTCGCCTTTCCTCACTAGCATCCCCCAACACGCCACGTGGAGCGCGTACCCGCACGATAAATATGCATCTCCGCTCGATATCTACTTCGCTTGGACGCTTGCTACCGCTGACAGCTATCAACTAGCGGGAATGAAGCAGAGTGCAGCAAGTATCGCCGCAGCGGCCAAAGCAGAAGGCCAGGACATTGACTGCTTGTCGTTGTACCCGAACTATTGTCTCGCTGATACGCCGCTGGAAAAGATGTATGGACAAAACGTGGCATCGTTGAAGACGATTAAGCGCAAGTATGACCCCTCGAATGTTATGGGACACGCAGGAGGGTAAGTAATCTTGCATTTTGATTGCTTCCCTCGCGATTTATTATTTCACTTAGATTCAAGTTCTGAAAGTACAATATGCTGCAATGATTGATCCTCGCGGTTTACTAGTGGCATGATTTGTTGGCTTCTCTCTGGGGTTTGATACAAAGCCCAGATTTGATTACATAAGCAGGACTCTGGATCGATAGATCATTCAGTAGTTACAATACATTGGACAAAGATTCAAATTCAGTTCTGTACACATTACATGGGTGGCGTAACTCGGGACTGGCGCTCACCGCCACCGAACATCATTTGCGGAACTGGGGCGTTTAGGTCCGATGGCTAGTCGTATCCTGACACAATGACACAACAGACACTCGCGACGCTGTCCCCACATTTGAGAATCCTCATTATAGACAAAGAGGAAAAGGCCCTTTTTCGAATCAGGCGTCCTTCGGTGCATGCCAAAATCCTGCTGGTACCCATTCTGCTTCCCGAGTCAAAATAGTCCTCCGAGTCCTCATTTCGTACAGGTACCCAACAGACACAAGAATGCAGAATGTCACAGTCAAGTAATAAAAAATAATAGGGGTCCATTCATGCGCGGCAGGAAGTGGTTCCGCTCAGCTACGCAACCAACTCTAAACCTGATCCTGTACGGCTGCGTACTCACTCTCGACCCCTGGCTCGATGAGGCATGCGTGGAATAGAATTAGAACGACGGAAGCCCCCACGATCCAGAAGAAAGTCCAAATAGGCCTGCGTAGTACATTTCAGTATTCAAGCGCCAGTGTGATATATAGAGTGCACACGTACGCAGAGATCCATAGGAGAGGAATCCCAATGACAAGAAGACCTATATAGAGGCCTTTCTGAGTGATGATGTAGTCTCCAACCTGTCGCGGTTCGGGTGCTGAAGGCGAGTAGAGTGGTAAATTGCCAAACAAGCGGAGGCAAGAGAGCACGAACCGAGCCTATTGATGGCTGCGAAGCCACCAAAAAGGAAGGCAATGGCGATTAGTAACCAGTAGTTTGTTAGGCTAACCCAAAATATGTGCTCAGCATCTGTCAGCGCAGTGGTACAGTATCACATACATTGCATATAATGCGAGGATTCCGACGACAATGATGTAATTGCCTAGTAAAAGAGAGCGTAAATGCTGGAGATATGCTGAAGAAAACCTGGCAAGTAGGGCATACCAGCAAAATAGCGGGTATTGTCCGTTATACGTTCAATGACTTGATTGGAGTCCTACATTTCTGGCATGGGCATTGCGATGGAGAGAAGACTGAAAAAACCAAACCCACCGTGGGTCTCGACAGCTGGCGGGGGTTGAAGAATTCAGAGGCAGGCCGCAGAGTGTTTAAACGGGTCTCCTGTATAAAACCGTCAGAAAAAAGACATCCATACCCCCTGTGGGGTCACCCACGCGGAAGTTCTTGACAATCTCATTAGCCCTCGAAACGTATTCCATCGTGTTAGAGTGCTGGGAAGGGAGGAGGAGGCGAAAAGTAGTTCAGGGCTGCGCTTTGCGTCCTTCTTTCCAAGAGAGAGGAATTTGCTTCCTTCAACCACGTGCTCTCCTTTTTTTTTGGGTGGACCTGCTTTCACTACCCAGATTTACGTGATAAGCATAAGTTGTATTTAGAGGCATACGGGGTGTGGATATTCGAGAATGAACTAGCGCTCTGGAATATTGACCTTGAACTTCACCACGGGAGAGATGCTTTATGCATGGCTCGTCAATGCGCTGGTACCTAGCCAGTGTGGACGTTATGAACCACGCGGGCATCAGTATGCTCTGTGAGCTCATGCCGGGCCTGAGCTCCTACTCATTGGTGCCCCCTTTTAGGGGCCCGACACTCCTTCCTTGTATGGAAGGTTGTGGAATTTGTGGCGCTTCGTGTCTCTTTCATCCTTATTCATCTAAAGCAGTATGTTGAGGCGTTCTCCGAGTATTATCATGCTCTCCGATATGGACAGTGCAGAAATAAGGGAGGCGATGGAGAGGCGGATCGCAGAGACTAGGAAGAATCCAGACGAGTCACAGAAGGCTGCCTTTATGGAGAAGATGACGAACGACGTTCAGACGATGGTGGCTGAGGCTGAAAGACAGAGAACTTCTGCCGTCGCGGCTGCACCGAATGCGGAAGAGACCTAACGCAGCTCTCTTTGTCGTCAGTCCATGCTTCTTATATTTGCGTATCATTGCGCTCAGTCGCTCCTAGTCATCCGTTCAACCTAACTAACTTGACTAGCCAACTATTTTTACCCGCGATGGAAGGGCGGGCGCACCTCCGCCTGCTGATCCCCACTGGTAAGTGAGAACAAGTGTGGCCTATGCCTGCCGCTCATGTACTTTCCCAGAACCCTACATAAGCATGTTGTCGCCCCCGCCGTTGCAATAAAAATATTACCCGTGCGCCCTGCCTACGTACTCGCAGCCCAAATGCCTAGTCGCCGATCTTCCACTCATCTTAACCTTCAAAATTTCTTGGCTCAAAATTTCTGCGCTCTGTCCATTTTCCTCTCTTTTACACCAAGCATCCCCCATTGTTTGTTCTTCTCTATGCCTCTACTTTCTCAATTTTTTTTCGTTTTGCGCGTTCTACAAGTAGCAAATGTTTCAGGCCACTCAAGCTCTATTTCATACAACGCTGGATAAATCAAAAGAGGAAGATCCCTCTGCCTTGGTTGCCACTCCTTTCTCAGTAACGATGGCTGTGATAAGCTCTGATGGCGTAACATCAAAGCTGGGGTTGTAAACACCTTTCTCTAAATCAATATTTGCGGGAGGCAACATAATGACGACTTGACGGTCAGTCCCTGTAACCGGTGAGTGAATGGCGCCCCGAACAAGACAGGCCTCCAGAGGCGGCCGATGTTCGATAGGGATTCTGTGCATGGTTGGTTCATCATCATCATCGCTTGGTATGGATATAGGGAACCATACCTTGAACCATCCTCGATGTCCAGGTCGACGGTACTAACTGGTGCTACGACTACAAATGGGATCTTGTGCCTTGCCGCCAGGACAGCTGCGTTGTATGTGCCAATCTTTCTGAATGCGTAAGTCATGTTTTGGTGGTGCATGGAGAGAAATGTCCCACTTTGTTTGCAGTGTCGCCATTCCTGGCTATCCGATCAGCTCCTACCACAACAGCATGAATGGGGATATGCTGGAACAGAGAGCCGACCATTGTGTCGCAGATCATGACACAAGGAGCACCCATCGTAATGAGTTCATGTGAGGTGAGACGAGACCCTTGGTGATACGGGGCTGTTTGTGTGTAGTAGGCATTGTTTAATTGGTCCGTCTCGAAGAGGTGTGTAATAAGACCCAGAGCCGTTCCATATCCCTGAAAATCATAGTGAGATTCTCGATCGAGCCCTTAAGGAAAATCATTGATACCGAGGTGGCTGACAAGGGGATTAGTAGAGCTGTCGATGCATCCACAAGCGAACCTCAGACAAACCTAGTGAGCCAGTATTACATACGGTGAGGCTGAATAAGGTTATGTTGATTCCTAGAAAGCACGGGAAAGACGAATAGATGCGCACACATTGACCTTGCCGTTATCCAACAAGTTAGTGCTTTGTGTACGAATTAACCACTCCGCGCCATGTTTGCTCATTTCCTTATTCCTTCCGATGTCTTCATCTGCTACTAGTCGGGCTTCCTTAATCAGTTCTTGGACCATCGCCCGGACATCGTCACTGCCACTCCCGATCGAGGCCCCAAGACGCGCGCGAAGACGCCGTATAGCTGTCCCCAAATTGACTGCAGTCGGCCGAGACTTGAACAAGTAGTCAAGAAGTGGATTAAGATAGGCCTGAAGCGTATTGGGGCTAGTGAGAGAATGAGGTGGCGGATTCTCCTTCAGGATGCGACCTAAATTCTGTGCAATTGATAAGGACGCAAGGGATGCAATCGCGGGTGCCCCACGTATCTGAAAGATTTTATATGAGCTCATTCCATCCGATTGTCTCGCTTGCTCACCTTCATGGATTTAATCGCTTCATAAGCATCACTGACAGAGTCAATAGGTATCCATTTGGTCGTATGGGGCAGCAGCAATTGGTTTATTATTTCAATTTTTTCTCCATCCGTCCTCAGTGATGATAGAGAGCTCATTGATGATGTGTGAGTAGATGAGGCAAACGAAAGGGATCTATAGAATGAGCCAATTACTTCGGCTAACTCCGCCGCATATATATGCTGGGCCCTCATTAGTCCGCAAGATAAAATAGGCAGGCAAACTGAGGACATAATTGGATGGAAACAACTGAGTCTCAAGACTTCAAACTCGAGGCCGGATAGACGGATAAATGATACTACACGTCCATCGCCAACACCATGAGTGTTTTGGTGGCGTCACCCGAACCATCACGTGTTATGTCATTGCTGTATATTCCTTGGCTGCTAGTGTCCACAACCGGTATGGCACCGCCATATCCTGAATCCACTCCCTGGGGGAGCAATGTTATACCAGAATATACCCCTGACATGCCAAGGGTGAACCGCGAAGAATCAGACGTTGCAGCCATAGCGCCGTGGTTGGAGATATCGGCGGAGCCACAACCAACGGTAAAGCATATGTGTGGCTGAGTGTGGGTTATAACTTATTTCTCAATGATTCCAATCAAGGCATCGCAGCAGCCTACGAAGAGGTCTTTCCCATTCTCCTCAAAATCCTCGCATGTAAGGCTTCGCCAGCCTAGCTCGTCTAATCTACGCGCCAGAGGTCATAGTGATTCCAGTCAGAATGAGTCGCCTATTTCACTTGACAGCAGCCCTCAAAAGGACGCGAAAAATTCATTTCTCAAGTTTATGAAGAAGAAGGCGAGCCGGTCAAATTTCCACCGTGATAATAGTGAGTACTTTCCAATTGATGCACCCCCCTGTTTCTTGACTATAAAGCGAGAAGGTGTGGATCACTATGGAATGATGAGCTCTCCCTCTGTTTCTGGTCTGAGTGGGTCATCTGGATTTTTCACGAGCCCCTCACACTATCCTTCGACTACCTCACTCGGCTCTATGACCATCACCTCCAATCGAACTCTGGACGGATCCTCTGGTTTTTTTACGAGCATTTCACACTACCCTTCGACTACTTCTCTCAGCACTATGACAATTAACACCAATCGGACTCTGGGGGGATCGTCTAGTTTAATACCGAGCGCGTCTTGGGATCCTTCGGCTTCTCCCATTGACTCTGCCTCTGCCGCATCCAAACGATTCCGAAAAGCGTCGCGTAATAAGACAATTCCCGCACAGGACTCTCCGTTACGTCTGGACACCAACCTTAGCGACATGTCTGGAATTGTGGACTCATCTCGCATGGGATTGTCACCTGCAGACATTAACCTGTCATCTTCATGGGATCATCCCGGTCCCTCAGCCCTATCGAACTTCCCGGTATCATCTTCCCTATCCAGTGCTGGGAGTCCCTCCAGAGTAGGACAAGCCACCTTTGCGACCACCAATCCTTTTCGGTCAAAGTCGCCTCAACGGGATGATGATGGCCGTTTTCCACCGCCTCCTGCCTTAGCTCTGTCCCCTATCAGTCTTCCAAATGCTACTCACGATTCTCACGCACACCCACAAGCTCAGAATAACCCCGCGGCGTCTCCGGGCCAAAGTTGGACCGCTCCGGAAAGCTGGGCGACTATTCCGCGAGACGGATTTGTCGAGAGGGACGGGAGCTCCGACGGGGAGGATTATGGACGGGAAATTGAAGAGCCCACTCGTCCGCCATCTCCGACCGCTGCATCCTTGCGAGCCGCTCGCGCGGAGGCTTTGCATCGCCCTCCGAGTCTGAGGAAGACGCGAGAAAAATCGCTCCCTGAACCGCCTCCCCTCTCACCTGGGACTATTGACCCTCGTAGGTCGCATAATACCAGTATCCGTGTGTACCGTGTAGATGGAAAGTATCACGTTGTGAACTGCCCTGCGAAGACTTCTGTGGCCGACATGCGCAATGCTCTGACCAAGCGACTGGGCGTCCGTGGGGAGACTCATCGTCTGTATCTAAGAGAGAAAGGAAGGGGTAAGATGGGATGTCTCATTGAGGATGGCACAGTATGCTTATATGTATCCCTAGAGTGTGCGCTGGGCAGCCGGGAGGAGCCAGCGTTGATTTTAAGACGACGCATGGAGCAAGCTGGCTACAGTCCGTCTGACGACATTGACGCTTTGGGTGGCGAGGATCTTGGTTTCCTGCTCCGTTTCATATTCCGGAGCGCGAGCCTGGGCGGCGGAAGTGAAGTAAGTGAAATGTTGTAGTAATAGAAATAACGCCGATTTGGCTCACTTCTGTAACGTAGGCAGATAATGAATCTTTCCCAGCTTCATTTGAGCATATAGATTTAGCCGAAAAGGGTCTCGAAACGGTGCCTGTCAAGCTTCACCAACATGCGTCATCTATCATCACTCTCAACCTCTCCAAAAATGCGTTAATAGACATCCCGCTTGACTTCGCACAAGTTTGTTCGTCGCTTCGCGAACTACGGCTTTCTCACGCCGCGATGAAGAAGACCCCGAGGGCCATACGGCACATCAAATCTCTTGAATGGTTAGACATCTCTTGTAACCGGATTCTCGAGCTCGAGCAAGCTGGTCTTGAAGACATACCGGGTCTCCGCCAGATCCATGTGCAAAACAACCGCCTGGCCTCCCTTCCTCTCACATTTGCTCTTATGCGTAGTCTCAAGTTCTTAAATATATCGAATAACAAGTTCGAACAAATCCCACCTGTTGTGTGTGGCATCTCCACCCTCGTTGACCTGGACGTCTCCTTTAACTCCATCACAATCCTCCCACCCGAAATCGGAAACCTCGCCCAACTTGAACGCCTCATCATTGTGGGGAATCGACTAACATCGTTTCCACCAGAGTGCCGTAATCTCTCGAACCTGCGAGAGTTAGATTGCAGACGAAACCTCATTACTGATCTGGCTATCCTTTCTCACCTTCCCCTCCTGGGATCCCTTCTTGCTGAACATAATACCGTCCTGGTCCTTGATTTCACCGTTGGCCCAATGATGCAGAATCTAGTAGCCTCTCACAACCCTGCTACCAAGTTCACATTGCGCGCACCGTTGCCAGGTGTGCACTATAAGTTGACCTCCTTGGACCTATCGTATCTCAAGTTATCCACATGGGATGATGACGGAGCAATTCTGGCATCCTTTGGATCATTGGTGTCACTCTCCCTAAATTATAACAAGTTTCACATCATACCCGACTCTGTCTGTTCCCTCAGTAACCTTGAATGCCTCTCCTGCACGAACAACGACCTCCATACTCTCCCCCGTGATATTGGTAAACTCTCGAGGCTTCGCGTCCTTACTGTCCATAATAATAGCATCAAGATACTTCCGGAGAGCATTTGGGAGTGCAGTCAGTTGACAGACCTAAACGCTAGCTCAAACATGTTGGATATGTGGGAAGACCCAGCAGTGTTGATGTCTAGCCCGGATGTCGTGAGCAGTCTGCCGTCGGATGGCATCCCTCTTGATGTGTTAGAGCGGAAAAGCTCGGCAGCAGGACTCTCCGCAACATCCCGAACCATACCGCCTCTAGCCAATTCGCTAGAACGTCTTCTATTGGCCGACAACCATCTCGGAACGGGTGCACATGGGTTTGACATCTTCCATGTTCTGGCATTGATGCGGGAGTTGCGTATCCTCAATCTCTCATTCAACCAAATAGCCGAGCTTCCGTCATTGCCTCCCCACATCTTCGCACATATGCAAGAGCTATATCTTAGTGGCAATAACCTGACAGCCCTGCCAGGTGAAGAGATGGTGAAACTGAGCAAGCTGAAGGTTCTTCATATCAATGGGAATAAACTGCAAACCCTTCCGGCCGAATTGCGGCGCGTCTCCGGACTTGAGACGCTGGACGTCGGAAATAACTTGTTGAAGTACAACATAGCAAATTGGCAATACGACTGGAATTGGTAAGTTGTCGAGGAACACTAATGTTGCCTAGACTGAACGACTTGTGGTAGGAACTTCAACACTGAGTTGAAATACCTAAATCTATCCGGAAATAAACGTCTAGAGATCAAAGCCCCTCAGATACAGCCTATCACTACCGCCAGCGGCATCTCTGCGGGAGTGGCGCCTCCACTATTCGATTTCGCGAACTTATCGAAGCTGCGCGTGCTCGGATTGATGGACGTAACGTTGGTTGCGCCCTCCGTCCCTGATGAC
>WNFI01671996.1_pt1 | contig 13063 bp, 12 predicted proteins | sample 5400471 | NCBI WGS metagenome assembly WNFI01 (sample SAMN13153348, study PRJNA577476) | soil metagenome | isolation source: 100 cm saprolite on Douglas fir-dominated hillslope | place: USA:California | collected 2013-09-17
TACTAATGGTTCATATTCGTCATGTTTTTTCCACGCAATACCTTGAGTTATCGTATCTGGTGACATTTGCTGGAGTGTTTTTGTAATGTCGTTAACAGGTTTACGTATAAACTGTAAAAGAAGAAAAGTGTTCAGACTAAAGAGAGCTATATTGAAAGGAATGAGAAAATAAACAAGACTACTTCTTGATAGAAATCCTATAACTGCTATTGTTAAGAAACAAATAGCGAAAGAAAGACTGTTTGTAATAATGAGTTTTTTTTGTATATTCACAAGGGCAGATTCTCCGTCTCTATATGATTACTGTTAGTATTACAAGAATAGACGTAATTTGCAACAAAAGTTATTGCGAAGTCAATAAACTTCTGATATAGTCTTTTACTTACACTATATATGCTGCCTAATAAAATTGCATTTATTGATATTGAAACAAGCGGGACGAGTTTAAGAAATGATCATATTATAGAAGTTGGAATTCTGCGGGTAGAAGATCAAAGAATTACGGAAACATTTGAGTCATTAATAAATCCATGTGCCTATATACCTGATTTTATAGAACAGCTGACAGGAATCAACCAGAATCAACTCGAATCTGCGCCTTCGTTTTCTTCAGTACAAGACCATATTTTTGAACTATTAAAAGGTTGTATTATCGTTGCTCATAACGTTCGATTCGATTATGGTTTTTTGCGTTATGAGTTCAAACGCCATGATAGATCGTTTATTGAAAAACATCTTTGCACAGTGAAACTGTCGCAACATTTATTCCCGCAATATCAGCGACATAATTTAGATAGTATTATCGATAGATTTGGAATTTCCTGCTTGCGCAGACACCGCGCATTTGATGATGCAAAAGTTCTTTTCGATTTTTATTCTTTATTAAAAGACAAAATAGGCGAGGAGAAGCTAGCAGCTGCTATTGCCACTGTTTTACGCCAACCATCCCGCCCTTTACATATCACGACAGCAATGGTGGAGGCTTTACCGGAAAGCCCGGGTGTATATATATTTTACGGCGAAGATAATACGCCATTATATGTGGGGAAAAGTATTAATATAAAAGAAAGAATCCTTTCGCATTTTGCCAACGATCATACATCTGCAACAGAAATGAAAATCTCTCAACAGATACATCACATTGAAACAAAAATAACCGCTGGTGAATTAAGTGCCTTAATCCTTGAGTCAAAACTCGTTAAACAATTACAGCCTCTTTATAACAGAAAACTGCGGCAGAGTAGGCGTATGATAATTGCAAAAATCGTTGAAGATAAACAGAAATATAACACGATTGCTCTACAAGAAACAGAAAAAATTCATCCTCAAGAACTCGATACATTAGTCGGCGTTTTTCCTTCAAAAAAAAGAGCTCAAACATTTTTACGAACTATCTCAAATGAATATAAGCTTTGTCAAAAACTTCTCGGTATTGATCATAGTCTCCTTGCATGTTTTCCTTATCGATTAGACTGGTGTAACGGCGGGTGTATCGGAAAAGAAGATCCGTTACGGTATAACATACGGTTTCAAACGGCAATTAGCAGTCATAAAATAAAATCATGGCCATTTTCTTCTCCTGTTGTTATTACAGAAGTAAATGAATTGGATCAGATGCGGGAGTCATTTTTCATTGATAAATGGTGTATCATCGGATACGGACATGCAAAAGAAGAAGACGAACCCCACATAGAAGAGTTTGATCAAGCATTTGATGTTGATACCTATCGTATTCTGCTTCGCTATATGCTTTCAACAAAACATCAGCAGACAATACGTCAGATTCCATATTTTAATCTGGAAATATTTCGATAGCGATATGATAAGATATAATAGTATTAAAAAGTATGAGAATAAGAAATAAATATTCGCAAGATTTTTATCAACATGTTTATTACTCCGTAGAGAGATAGGTATATATCTGTAGCACCACAAGAAGCCTTGGGACGATATATTCCATGTCATACCATATAATCCCTTGTGAATATCTCTTGACATGTAAAACAAGATGCTATATCCTTAAGGACAAAATTAACAAAGACGATAACATTACAAATTCCCTTTGTTTCAGCACCAATGGATACTGTTACTGAAAGCAGACTGGCAATTGCATTAGCTGCAATTGGGGGAATAGGAATAATTCATCGAAATTTATCAATAGATGATCAAGCAAATGAGGTAAAAAAAGTGAAAGAACAAAATCTGTTAGTTGGGGCAGCAATTGGGGCAAACGATGGATTTAATGATCGTGTTCATGCACTAGTGAAAGAAAATGTAGATGTTGTCGTTATTGATTCAGCTCACGGTTATAGTAAAAAAGTAATAGACACAATTCATAGCATCAAACAAACATATACTAATGTGCAGCTTATTGCAGGGAACGTGGCAACAAAAGAAGGAGCTGAGGCATTAATTACAGCAGGTGCAGATGCAATACGAGTTGGAATGGGACCCGGGGCAATTTGTTCAACTCGTATTATATCGGGTATGGGTGTTCCTCAGCTGACAGCCATTATAGAAACAGTAAAAGCAGGCAAGCAAAGAGGTATTCCTATTATCGCAGATGGAGGAATTAAATATTCAGGAGATATCGTAAAGGCACTTGCTGCTGGTGCATCAAGTGTGATGATGGGAAGTTTTTTTGCTTCAACGATTGAATCTCCGGGAAATATAGTTGAGCTGAAACGTGATGCTGTTCCACGTCGATTTCAAAGTATCTTTAAAAAAGATAGACAAACGTATACGTTTAAAGAATATCGGGGTATGGGATCAATAGGCGCGATGGAAAAAGGAGCAAAAATCAAATCAGAAGGTGAATTTCACGGGAAAGATTATAAAGAGAGAATACTTGTCGCTGAGGGAGTCGAAGGATTAGTTCCTGTTAAAGGAACGGTAGAGGACGTTATTGAACAATCGATAGGTGGTATAAAGTCAGGAATGTATTATATTGGTGCTCGATCTATTAAAGATCTTTGGGAAAAAGCACGATTTCTGCAGATAACACAAGCTTCATTAACAGAAAGTCATCCATTATCACTCCTGAAAAAGCGTATCCTTGGATAAAAAAAAATAAACCAAAAGGCATTATCCTTTCAGGAGGTCCCGCGTCTGTATACGAAAGAAATGCTCCAAGCCTTGATATAAAGATTTTTTCAACAGAGATTCCTCTTTTAGGTATTTGCTACGGATTACAGTTATTGTCAAAACTGTTAGGTGGACAGGTTGTCTCAGGGAAAAAAGAATATGGACCAGCCCAGCTTTATATAACAGAACAGCAGGAAAAATATGCGATACGGGAGGGTTTAAAAAAAACTTCAACTATTTGGATGAGTCATGGAGACGAGGTAGTGAGTCTCCCGAATGGTTTTATAATACTTGGCTCTACTGATCATGTCCCGTTCGCATTTGTCCAAAATACACAAAAAAAGATCTATGGAGTTCAGTTCCACCCAGAAGCAGAGCATACAGAAGAGGGAATAAAACTTCTAAAAAACTTTCTCTCAATCTGTCATATAGAGATAAAGACCTACGATTATGATATTAATGCAATGATTGCAAAAATAAAAAAAACAGTGGGAAACAGTTTTGTTTTAGGAGCAGTATCAGGAGGAGTTGATTCAACAGTAGCGTCTGTTTTAACTGCAAAAGCGATAGGCATGCAGTTTATCCCCGTATATGTTAATAACGGATTGATGCGGTTTGGAACTACTGAGCATGTGCGCAAAATTTTTAAAAATCTAAACATAGAACCAATTATTCTGAATAGAGAGAGTGAAATGTTACAGAAACTTCAAGGTATTACGGATCCGGAACGCAAAAGGAAAATAATTGGTTCTTATTATATTGAACTTTTTGAGCAGGAAATGGAAAGATTGCGTTCAGCTCATATACCCGTCAAATTCTTACTGCAGGGGACGATCTATTCGGATGTTATTGAAAGTAAAGGATCAAAACACGCGGCAAAAATAAAAAGCCATCATAATGTTGGAGGATTACCCAAAAATATGAAGCTGACACTTCTTTTCGAGGAGAAGTTACAAAAGAACGATTAGAAAAAGAAAAACAAGCCGATTCTATTATTCTTGAAGAAATGATAGAGGCTCAGATTCTTGATAAAGTATATATGAGTTTTCCTATAATGACTGGTGCGCTTTCTACTGCGGTCAAAGGCGATGGTAGATTTTTCGGAGAGGTAATAGCACTGCGAATCATCGAATCAAAAGATATTATGACAACGACCTGGGCCAGAATTCCTTACGAAGTATTACAAAAAGTTTCATCAAGAATTGTCAATGAAGTTCCTGGAATATCACGGGTAGTATATGATATTACGACGAAACCTCCTGCAACTATGGAGTGGGAGTAGGAAGAGCAGTGGGTGGTATCTGTGTGCTTGTGGATGTGTTAACTGCCTTTATATGATGAGCTGGTAACGAAAATATAAATGTTGCACCTTTTCCAACTTCTGATATTGCCCAGATTTTACCACCCGATAATTCAATAAATTGTTTACATATATAAAGTCCTAGTCCAGTTCCTTCAGTTTCCGCAACTGATGTTAACGTATTTTCAAGTCTGCCAAATTTTGTAAATAGTCGTGATATATCCTCTTTGCTAATACCTTTTCCCGTATCGTTTACAGTTGTTTCAATCATGCCGCCGTGCTCGTTAAACGAAATGGTTATTGTCCCGTTTTCGGGTGTAAATTTCAGTGCGTTTCCAATAAGATTAAAAAGTACTTCTCGAATTTTATCCTTATCAGCGTATACGACAGCGTTGATTGTTTTTTCAACGAGCAAAGTAATCTTTTTCTCAGAAGCTTTGACTGCTAATTCTTCAACAACTTCGTTTGCAAGTTCAACTAAGAGAAGGTCTACTGGGTTTAATGTTATTCTTCCGCGTCTAGCAAGTGTCCTTTATTTATAACCATCCATAAATAACTTTTTATCGCAGTCATTGGAGTTCGTAATTCATGGCTTGCGACAGAAATAAATTCATCTTTCAGTTTGTCAAGAGCCTTCAGCCTTTCATTTGCTGATTGAAGATCTCTTGTGGCGAGGTTAACCTTTTCTTGCAGCGTCAAGTTAAATCGCCTGATTTCCTCATATGCTATTGCATTTTGAATAGCAACGGCAGCTTCTGGAGTAAATATCTCAAGAACACGAATATCATCATCTACATATATGTCTCCTGATAACTTTTCTCCAAGTGCGAAAAGACCAAGATTAATGCCTTCAGTTTTGAGTGGAATTGTAACACTGAAGTTATATGTGCGCATAATATCTTTTACACTGTCTTCAGGTAGTTCATCAAAAACGAGTATATGCGCCTGATCGATAAGTGTCGTTATCTTCTGTTCATCATATTCAGGGGTTGATTCATATCCTTGGTGTGCTACCTGGTAAATATGCCCTTTTTCTATAAGAATAAATGCGCCTGTGTTAATTTTCATCTGGGGAACGACTATTCTTAAAAGATGGTGAAGCAGATGTTCAATACGGACAGTAGATGCCATTTCCAAAGCAAGATCGTAAAGAAGTTTACTGGAGTCATATTTATCTTTATAGAAGACTGCATTGGTAACTTTTTCAATAGATCTTCGTAATGGAGGAAATGTAAAAGCAGTGATAAGCGATACAACACCAAAAAACACGATTTGTTTTATAGAAAATGAGAGAGTCAAGATAGAGGAGCCAAGAATAAATATTACTAAAGAATAAATTCCTCCAAATGCAAGGATAAAGATTGTATACGCAACAGTTCTTGCTACCAAGCGTCGAATATCAAGGAGTCGATGTTTTACAATTGCATACGTAGTCATGCCGAGAAAAGATAACGTATAAAGAGGGGCTAAGGATATAAAAGAAGCATTTTTAAAAAGAATAACAGGAATGAGTACCGTAGTCGTTAGTAGTCCTAGCATAAGTAAAATACCAAACATCACAAACCGAAGTTGTTGTTTTTCAATACTAATTGATTTGTTCAGCCTTCTTATAAGAGTAACAATTGCACTGATACTAAAGACTATCGCAAAAAGAGCAAAGGGCATCATTCCCCAGCCAGGGGTTGGTTGAGGCGCGTTATTTTTAATTTCTATATGAGTAAAAGCATAGGGAGAAATCGTAATAGACATTACTACAATAGATAATATTACGAGAGCAAAAAGATGATTTCTCTTCATTCGCAGTTTCTCGTGCGGTAGAGTATGAGATAAAATAAAAAAGAGGGCAATTTGCGGTACGGCAAAAAAAATACTCAATCTGCTTAACAGTAGACTAATTGAGAGAGATGCAGGATGGACAGCTATATAATTTACAAACAGCCAGATTGATGTTACCAGAGATAATAAACCGAATATTATGCTTGTAGCACTTTTTGGGCTATTCTTATATACAATAAATGCAAATAAAGAATTAATTATAATTGTAATGACCAGAATCACTACATTTAACGTTTCAATAGGCATAGGGCAGTATTTAAGCTCGTAAAAACTGTAATGTTAGTTTGTTAAATTCTTTACTTTTTTCAATTGATGGGATGTGCCCAGCATTTCTAATAATTTGTACTTGTCCATGAGTCAGTAAATTAAAATACTGTTGATTTTTTCTGAGCGGCATTAATTTATCTTGCTCGCCCCAAATGATAAGTGTTTTATTTTTTATCTTTGGCAGTTCATTTTTCAATACAAGTTCTTTTCTCATGCCGGTAATTGTTGACATACGACTAATAAATAATAGATTATGAGATGTTTCCATAGTTTCGTAAAAATAATCAATAAACTCAGGTTTTAACGGTAGATTTTGATCATAAAACACACTACGAATGAATTTTTCAACATTTTTATTTGATCGAATAGGTTTTAACATTGTCCTAGACATAAATTTTGCGATCGGATACAAACTTATAATTCTCTGAGGAAAGGGTAAATAACTGCTGAATCCTAAAGCATCTGCTAAGATAAGTTTATTAACGCGCTCTTTATATTTAAGCGCTAGTTTCAATGCAATCCATCCTCCTGCAGATGAACCAATAACATGAAAATTTTTCAGCTGCAATTTTTTTATAAATTCATCGACAGTATCAAATAAATCTTCTTGAAAATTAAGTGCTGCAAAATCAAGTTTTGTTGATCTGCCTGATCCCGGAAGATCGATTGCATAAACGGTAAAATATTTTGCTAACTCGGCAATATTCGGATACCATTGTCCCCATCCAATATTTCCTCCGTGAATGAGTAAGAGAGAAGGTCCCTGTCCAGCCTGTATGTAATTAATAAGGTATTTTTGTATATTGAGTTGATGTACGTCTACCTTAGTTGGAATTGTTTGTATGAGCTTTTTTTCAGTATCCATAGAATCTAAGAAAGTCTCAATAGACCTCCTTGGTGTATGATATGGTTTACTTTTATTATATCCTAAACGGAAGAAAAATTTTGGAGAGCCATTTTTTATATGAAATAGTTCTGCTAATTTTACTGCTTGTTTTTTATCTTCAATAATAGAATGCATAGGAGTACAGTGAATTCCGAGAGATCTCGCAGTAAGCGCTACTCTTTCATATACTTGTCCCACAGCTATCGCAGAATTGTTAGTATGTTGATTATTTATAACAATACCCATCGCAGGACTATGTCCCAAGAGATTTTTATCGTTTTTAGCAAGTAAGTTCATAAATGCAGGAGTTCTACTCAGGAATGCTTTTCCTATTGCTGTTTGTATCGGTTTAAGTCCTGATACAAAACCCGGCATACCATCATATTCTCTTGTGTTATTGTTACGCAGCCATGAGGAAAGTTCTTTTGCAAAGTATTTATTTTTTGATAAGGCAATAACTGCTTTTCCTTGTAAGTCAGCAGCAGTTTTTATTTTTGACACGTCATCTGTTACTAAGACTTTTGTCCCAGTTACTTGTATATTCTGAAGTTTTTGAATATCTCTTCTTAAGAGAGGTATCGGATCGTAGAGTAACTTATTAGAATAGCGTTTTAGTATTGACGAACACAGGTTTTTAAGGTCTTTGTTTGGTTGAGAAGTCTTATTAAAAACAATGCGAACAGAGAATGTATTGCCTGTCTCCTTTTGAATAGTAATGTGTGGTATAAGTCCATAATATGAAGCTGCGCATTCAATATTGGTAAGACAGCACCCAAGGCTTATATATAAATTATTTCCCGTAGTGTCTGCAGCAGGCAATCTTCGACTCCAGTCGGGATATACGATCAGTTTATTTTTATAAATGTTAAATTTCCATGGTTGAGTATTATGAATAGATGGCGCAAGTATGCCAAGTCGTATAAAAAACTTTATTTGTTCTTCAATCGAACCCTTCTTGGGAAAATCTTTGAGTGAAATGTTCCATGCTTTGTAATTATCTTGTTTCTGAGGTTGTGTGCTCATAAAAAAATGCATTACGTAAATAGTTTATCAATTGCAACTATATATCTTTTGCTCGGGAGTGGTTTGTCTAATAGTAAATGACGAACAAGATAGCTCGCTAAGCCAGAACCAATTGTAATAGTACTTGCAAGTTGCGGTCTCCCGACAAGTGTTTTTCCAATTTCCCGTACCGATTCAAGTGCACGCTTCGGTACATTTTCTTTTCCAACAATTGCGACAGCATATTTATTTTTATCTTCATTCGGATTATCTAAAATTTCTTCAGGCAGTTTGCCCAAAACTCCGTGGAAAAGAGGCAGCGTTTTATCAAGATCATATCGTTCTATATCAATAAGGACTGAATCCCCTAAGTTAGCAAGCATAACAACAGGTATTCTAAGAGATCTTGCCATAAAACGGAGGTGAATTTTTATTTCAAAATCATCAATGATTTCAAAAATAATTCGAGGTTTTGGATTTTTCGTTAAGAACTGCTTTAACACATTTTTTGTTAATCCTTCTGAAAAAAGATGTAATTTGCTATATGGATTAATCTCATATATTTGTTGCGCCGCAATATGTATCTTGGGGGTTCCAATATGAGAAATCGTTGCTCTTACTCTGTTAAGGTTTGTTGTCTCAAGTGTATCAAATTCAGCAAGTTTCATTGTTTGGGCAATTCCTTGGTAGGCTAGTCCAATTGCAATACTGCTGCCAACTGACAATCCAACAATACCAACACATGCGTCGTTAAGCATTTTTTGTTCGTCTGCTGTGATTAGGTTTTTATTACGGTTTGTTCGAAGCGTATAATATTCTTTTTCATTAACAGTATGGATAAGGTTTCCGTTCCAGGGAAAATAAATCCAGTTTCCCTGCAGTACATTACTTCTCTTTTTTCTTTTGGTTTTGAATTTTATAAATGCAGATTTAGAGGTGGGAGATGTTGTTATCGATGGAAAAAGAATTTCAAAAAGTTCTTTTTCTTGGCGATCGTATATGTCATATGTTTTCCAAATTTTATAGTTTTTTTTCAGTTTTTCAAGATCGTTTACTGAATTTTTATTTTCATAGAGAATAAGAGGATTATACTGTTGTGTCATATAAGAAAACGGATATTGGGTGATTAAGATACTGCAGTCGTGTCAGTTCTGATTGATATATGAGATAACTCTGGTAAATATTCTTTTCACCTCTGTTCATGAGGCTATTATACCATGCTATGCTTTTTTAACCCATTTTTGTTTTCCTCCAGGCATAAAAAATGTTGGGTGCTCATAATCCCAAAACACAAGCCTTGGGGTAATTCTTTGACGTGGTAAGTGCTTATACAAATATGCATATTCTGAGTTACTGATAAGAAGTTGGTGAATGATAGAATTTAAGAACTTTTTTTTTGTATAAGAAGATATCACACTATTTGGTTTCTTTTCGATATTAATTTCTAAATATTGATCTTGATTTTTATCATGTTTTGTTACCATTGTAAATTTTCCTGTAACGTAGGTTTGCAGAAATGTATGCTGGAGTGCTTTTTTAATTTCTTCTGGATAGATATTTGCACCGCTTAGTTTTACGGTAAAATCACGTCGTTCGAAAATATAGACAAATGGAAGATTCCATAGTGTGTTTTCTATGTTTGCTTGTATAATTTCTTTTTGTAAATCAATATCTTTTTCTTGGAGTATTTTTTTTACTTGCTGCAAAGAAATAATGCCGCCGTTGTCTTTCAAGTCATATCGAACAAGTGGCAAGCCGCTAAAGCAAGAACAGATAATTCCTCTGTTTACTTCTTCAAAAAAGAATAATTCAGGTAGAAATTGCGTACATGTCGGAAGTTTATTTTTGATTGAAAACAGCTTGGTATGGAGAGATTCATCACGAAGAGCAATGCGTCGCAGAAGAATAGAAAAAGGCGTTTCATGCGCTGCAGTCCCGATGTCGACAATGCCATAGTGATTTAATGTGTCTTTATATGGATTTTTTAGCCCTGTTTTTTCAATAATATAATCGCGAAACGTTTCGCTAAATCCTTCTGCTGAAAAGATGAATTTAAGATCATACTGCTTCCAGTTAATTCCCTGCCTAATCCCATCGTCGATTGTATCTTTGACAAGAGGAGGATAGCCGCCAATAATAATTTGATCAAATTTAGAACCGAGGTACTTAATAGCTTTAATAATTTCTTCTTTAGAGCTTCCTGGAGTAATAATACTGAGATTATAGTTTCCGCGCTGGGCAGCTAGTTTAATTGCTTGATATGTAAAAACACCGCCAATCCAAATACCCATTCCAAACCCATTAATATATAACGTTGATTTTTTATGAATATCAAAATTATTTCTTAAATAAAGTTCAGCAGTTACTGCATACTGATAATCTTGGTCAATTTCTCGAGGAAAATAATAGGGTTCACCCGTTGATCCGGATGTAGCAGAAATTGTCCATCTTTTTTGCTTAAATTTTCCATCCCAACACAATGCTTCATGCGGATACTGTCGTAAATAGTTGTCTTTATCAATTGTTGGTATTTGCTTAAAGTCTTGTATAGTTTTTATCGTCTGTGGATGAATATTGTTTTTTTTTAGAAAGTCTTTATACGCAGGAACTCGTTTGGCCATTTGGTGAAATAATAACAACGCTCGTTTTTCACCTCTTCGTATCCAATATCGTTCAGGTTTTATTTGAAGATCTTTGAGAAGCTGAACAGGATCTTTTAGTGCTGTTGACAATGCCGATGAGTGCATAAAATTTACCTACACAATTTTGCTAATAATTTTTTCCGCCATCGCATCGGCTATAATGTTGGTAGGTTTATGAAGTTTTTTGCTTTCTTGAATTACCTTTCGAACAGTTAGCGGAATTTTTTTTACACGATTAAGAATTCGATCTTCATTGTGTTTCGTATATTCATACTCATCAACAACACTAATAAGTCCACCTGCGTTAACAATATAATCAGGAGCATAGAGAATTCCTCGTGAGGAGAGTTTCTCTCCAATTGTACTATTTTCTAATTGACTATTTGCTCCGCCAACAACCATTTTGCACCGAAGTTTGACAAAAGTTTTGCTGTTTAGACAATTACTCAATGCGCAAGGGGAAAATACATCAATATGCTGGGTATAGATTTCATCTGGCTTCACTAGGTGAACATGAGGAAATGATTTTGCAACAGCATGCATTCTCGTTTCATTGATATCTGTTGCATAAATTGCCGCGTTGTTTTTATAGAGGAGTTCTAGTAATCCTATTCCAATTTTTCCAAGGCCTTGAATAGCAAAGCTGCGGTTACTCAGTTGGTCGTTTCCATATACCTCTTTGAGACATTCCTTAATTGAGTTAAATATCCCAATAACCGTAAATTTCACCGGGTCCACATTGACGCCAACAATAAAAGAGCTTTCTTTTCGCATTGCCTTAACATCGTTTTCATCAATACCGACATCAGCGCCTGTTATAAATGTCCCATGCAAATAATTTATATAGTGTGCATATGTTTTAAGAAGTGTTCTTTTTTTTTCTTTTTCTAACGTACCGTTTGGCTGTATAAGCACGCCTTTTGCCCCACCGTAGGGTAAGCCGGCGAGTGCTGCTTTATATGACATCGTTTTGGATAATGTCAAGGCATCTTTTAACCCATCAATCTCAGATTTGTATTGCCATAATCGAGTTGCCCCAAATGCACGGTGAGTCAGATTTCCTTTGTGAATTGCGATAAATCCTCTCAGTCCTGTCTTTTTATCAAAGATAAAAGAGACCATCTTGTGATTATTGAATTCAGGAAGCGTTTCTACGCTTAGATTGGAGTTACTCATATCAATTTGGAGGAGATGCAGATAGGTAGTTTTTTACTTCTCTGAGGACCTCATCAGGAGTAAGCGCTGATTTAATAAGAAATCCTGTTGCCCCCAGTTCCATGCAGGTTTTAATAATTGCGTCTTCTCCGACATTCGTTAACATAATAATCTGTCCGTTTGGTTTCTGCGTTTCTGATGTCTGATATTCTTTTAAAAATGTTATACCATCTTTTTTGGGCATCATAATATCAAGAAGTATTAAATCATAGCCTCCCTTAATTGCTTCACCAAGACCAATCTCTCCGTTCACAGCTGGTGTTACTAAAAATCCTTCATTTTGCAGAAGATCCAGATAAAGTTCTCTCGTATATAAATCATCTTCAACTAATAGGATTTTTTTATTGTTCACAGATACACTTACAGTATCATGTTTTTTATTATAAAGTCAAAGAATAATTATGATAAATATGTCTTTACTTCTCGAATTATATCTTCAGGGGTTAATGCTGACTTAATAAGATAGCCTGCTGCTCCTAATGCTAAACATCCCTTAATAATCGATTCATCTTCTAATACGGTTAGCATAATAAGTGGTCCATTTTGCAGGTTTGGTTGCAGCACTGTATATTCTCTCATAAAAGAAAGACCGTCCATTTTAGGCATAATGACATCTAATAAGATAAGATTAAATCCGCCGTTTACTGCTTCAACAAGCCCTTGTTCGCCATTTGAAACAGCAATAACGTCATAGCCTTCATTGACTAATAGGTCATGATATAACTCTCTTGTATAGGTGTCGTCATCAATAAGCAATATTTTCTTCTTCATAGAAAACAATATATTATTATAATATATTGACTCCAAACTTTTTTAATGCTTTTGTAAGGG
>WNFI01029065.1_pt1 | contig 13061 bp, 10 predicted proteins | sample 5400471 | NCBI WGS metagenome assembly WNFI01 (sample SAMN13153348, study PRJNA577476) | soil metagenome | isolation source: 100 cm saprolite on Douglas fir-dominated hillslope | place: USA:California | collected 2013-09-17
CAGAGTAAACGTTGTAGAACCCGACTGGGTCGCAAACACACCAAGTGCCCCTCCCTGGGTGATTACGGCAAGAAAAGTTCCAGCCGCGTCCCGGGCCATCGCCACACCACCTGGAACAGGTATTGGGTTTGCGGCACCGAGACTGCCGTCGGGGTTGACGGCATAACTTGACAGAAAGCCGGGCGTAAGCACGTACGCAACTTTGCCACTCGGATCGAGAAGAATGGACGATGGGCTTGAATCGGTCGGAGCTGTCTTATTGATTAACGACAACGCTCCGCTGTCCAAATTGATGGCGTACGACCCCACCTTCTGTTCACCCTGGCTGAGGTAAAACAGGACGCCCGCCGGACGCGACGACGAACTACCGCAATTGATGAGCAATAGCGTCAGGCTTAGGAAGGCCAACAGCGTGACACAATCCGAAATTTTCTTCGACATCTGTTCTCCCAGCCGCTTCCCGTCCGCAGGCGTTCGTCCGCCTGCCATTACGTAGATGGAAGCGTTTGGCTGAAACATATTTGTGTATCAGGAATGGGCGGGAAGAGCAAACGCCGGGGCTGCTGGAATCCGGATTTCGACCTCTAAGCCACCCTCAGCACGGTTGGATGCGCGCACCCGGCCGCCGTGCACACGGACGGCCCGGTCGGCGATCGATAATCCCAGGCCCGCACCCCCGGTTTGACGGTTCCGGGCGTCGTCAATGCGGTAAAAAGGCTGAAAAATGCGCTCTAGCGCCTCTTCGGGAACCCCGGGGCCGGAATCGAGCACTCGGATCGCAATCTCTTCGCCCCGATCGCCAATCCGCCGCTCCAACCGGATTTCCACAGCTGTCCCGGCTGCGGTATAGCGAATGGCATTGCGCACCACATTTTCCACCGCACTGCGTAGCAAAGCCGGGTCGGCGTCAACCGGATAATCGTCCGTGGGCTCTGCGGAAACCCGGCAGCTGCTCCCCTGCGCTTCGTATTCCGCGTCGTGGGCAACGTGCTCGACCAGTTCCCGCAACGAAACACGGGTCTTTCGGATGCCGTCAGTCCCCGTTTCCAGGCGGGAAATAGTCAGTAGGCGTTGGATTAACTGGTTCAGGCGGTCGGCCTCCAGTTCGATACGATTCAGGGCGCCTTCGGCTTCCGGGGCCGCCCTTTGGCGGGCCAGTCCGAGAGCGACGCTGAGTCTGGCGAGTGGAGACCGCAATTCGTGCGACACGTCCTTCAGCAGGCGCGATTGCGCTTCCAGGAGCGCCTCGATGCGTTCCGCCATGCGGTCGAAGTCGCGCATGAGTTGCGCGAGTTCGTCCCTGCGTCCGTTGGTGGGCGCGCCCGTCCGGGCCGTCAGATCCCCTGCCGCCAGCCGTTGCGCCGCACCCCGCAAACGCGTCACCGGGTTGGTCAGCGACCGGGCTAACAGGTAGCAGACCAGTCCCGAAGAGATCACCAGGATCGTCAGACCCAATCCCGGGATTTCGTGCGGGCCAAAGAAAACGGTCGAGGAAGGGAAAGTTTCGACCACGATCATGTAGGACTGGCCGTCGATGGTGAGAGATTGCCGCGACAGGCGTGGCGCCATCAGGTCGCCTATCCAGGAATGGTGGCGGTGCTGTCCCGTGCGACGCATGTCCTCGATCCAGGGGGGAGCCAGGCGGCCCGAAATTTCGCGGCCGGGTTGATCGAAAGCGTAGGCTCTCACATGCTGCGCGTGTTGCAGATCTTCCAGATATTGGCCGACCCCATGTTCTCCCCCGCTCTGGTAAGCGTTCACCGCTTCCGTTAGGGCCTTGGCCAACTCAATGCTCGGTTCGCGCGCCGGGCTGGTGGCCCGGATCACAATCATCGCCAGTACCAGGAACAGCACCACCGCCGCCCAGAACGACAGGAATATCTTGAGGAAAAGGCTTCTCATTTGCCCGCCTTTGCCGCCGGACGGGCAAACATGTATCCCACGCCGCGGATAGTCTTGATGTGATCACCGCTCTCCTCGGAGTCACCAAGTTTCCGCCGTACTTTGCTGACGTGCATGTCGATGCTGCGGTCAAAGGGCATGAATTTGCGGCTCAGGACGGCGTTGACCAGCCGCTCGCGCGTTACGACCCGTCCCGCCTCGCGCAACAACACTTCCAGCAGGTTGAACTCGACGGAGGTCAACTCCACCGGTGCGCCGGCGCGGAATACGTTGCGGGTCGCGGGATCCAGTTCCACGTCGCCCACGCTTAGAACTTCGGGTGGGGCATCGGCAGCCTTGCTGGGCTTGGCGCGCCGCAAGATTGCCCGAATGCGCGCCACTAGTTCCCGCGGATTAAACGGCTTGGGCAGATAGTCGTCGGCGCCAATTTCCAGGCCGACGATGCGGTCCACATCTTCTCCGCGTGCCGTCAAAAGCAATACCGGAATCTTGGACACGCTGCGCAGGCGACGCAACACTTCGAAACCGTTGATCCCAGGCAGCATGACGTCCAGCACCACGAGCGCATACCCGCCCGAAAGCCCACGCTGCAATCCCTGTTCCCCGTCGTGCACGTACTGCGACGTAAATCCTTCCGAGGTCAGGTACTCCTGCACCAGCCCGCACAACTCGATATCGTCATCCACCACCAGAATGCAATCCATCTTCCTATTCATTAAACACCGTGCTTTCCCTGCGTTCGGTAAAGATTTGTGATTAGCAACAGCAGCTTCTAGCTACTAGGTCGGCAAACCTGAGCCCGCTGGAAGCTAGGAGCTAATAGCTGGAACGGTAGCCGCCTTTACAAAACTTTACCGCGCTTGACCGACTCTTTACCGCATCTTTCCAGCAGGCGTGTTCCTATAGACGTGAATCATCCGGGTCTGCCCCCGGACTCAGGAGGAAACATGAAAGCAAATCGTATCCGGTTTTTCGCAGCCGGTTCTGCCCTGCTGGTCGTTCTGGCAGTGGCTGCCGCGCTGGCGCAAGGCATGCATCACCACGGCGGTCCCATGGGTGAGTTTGGATTCGGCGACGGCATGCTCGGCTACTTCTCCGACGTCCTCGACCTGACCCAGGCCCAGCAGGACCAGGCCAAGGCCATCATGGATAAAGAAAAGCCGGTCATGCAGCCGCTCATGAAGCAACTGAAAACCAAGCTGGCGCAACTGAAGGCGAAGCATGAGGCGCACATGCAAGAGCACATGCAGAATCACGATTCCGATTCGGACTAAGCGAACGACGTCTCTCTCCTTACCGGGTCGAGCCGGAACTCAAAGTCCGCTCGCCCGGCTTTTTCCTGTAGCTCGTTGCACCACGAGCTGCGGCTTCAATTCGTTGGTGCAAGAGGGGTCTGGAAGCTCGCAGCCCGTAACTCAAAGCGGACGCTATGAATCAAGCCGAACTCATCTCCTCTGGCATGACGCTCTTCGCGGAATCGATGCTCTGGCTCTGGACGGCCCTCTTACTCGCGACGGCCTACTTCGTGCTGCGTCCGTCGCTCGCAAAAAGCGCACCCCGCGCTGCTACAATCTCATCTACAAGACTTCATGGTTCCGAAGAGCTTACGCCCACTCGTCCCCTATCTGAAGCGCTACCGCCGCGGACTTCTGCTGGGCGGGTTGTGCGTTCTATTTAATAACGGCATCTGGGTTCTGCTCCCGCAGGTCATCCGGCGGGCTGTGAACGGACTCCACGAGGGCGTTACCCCCAAGAAGCTATTCACGTACGCGATGATGGTGATTGGGGTCGCGCTGGCTAAGGGCATTTTCCAGTTTTTGACTCGCTGGGTGGTTATCGGAATCTCGCGTGACATTGAATTTGATCTGCGGAACGACCTGTTCGCGCACCTGGAGCGGCTCTCCTACTCGTACTATCAGCGAAACCGCACTGGCGACATCATGGCGAAGGCGACCAACGACCTGAACGCGGTGCGCAACCTGCTCGGTCCGGCGATCATGTAATCCGCCAACACGATCGTGTTTACGGCCGGAGCGCTGGCGTTCATGCTCGCGATCAGCCCCAAGCTGACGCTTTACGCCTTTCTGCCTTTGCCGGTGGCGAGCGTCGTCATTCAATACTTTGGTCGGAGGATTCACGAACGCTTCGAGCGCATCCAGGCGATGTTTTCGGAAATTTCCGCCCGCGCCCAGGAGAATTTCTCAGGCGCCCGCGTGATCCGCGCCTACGTTCAGGAAGAAGCGGAGATCGTCGCGTTTGAGTCGGCTAACCAGGAATACATCCGCCGCAGCCTGGGATTGGTGCGGCTCATGGGCATGTTGTGGCCGACCCTGGAACTCATGCTCGGTATCGCCGCCGTCATCGTACTCTGGCTCGGCGGTCGCCAGGTGATTCAGGGACGAATGAACGTCGGCGATTTTGTCGCCTTCAACACTTACATGGCACAACTTACCTGGCCCGTAATTGCCCTGGGATGGGTGATTAACATCTTCCAGCGCGGCACGGCGTCACTCGTACGGATCAACGAGATTTTTCTTCAGAAGCCTGAGATTGCCGATGACCCCGACTTATCGCCCGTCGCCCCGCAATCGCAATTGACCATGGCGCCCGACGTTCCCGCAAATGGGAAGCCGCGACAGGAGCTACGCGGGGAAATCGAATTCTGCAATCTGAATTTCGGCTATAACGGCGTTCCCGTGCTGAAGGATGTCAATCTCAGAATCCCTGCCGGTTCGAGCCTGGCGATTGTCGGCCCGACCGGCAGCGGCAAGACCACGTTGGTGAGCCTGATCGCCCGCATCTACGATGCCGAACCCGGCGCAGTGCTGATCGATGGTCACCCGATACGCGAGATCCCTCTTGAAACACTGCGCCGCAACATCGGGTTTGTACCGCAGGAGACCTTTCTGTTCAGCCTGACTATCCGCGACAACATTGCTCTCGGCCAGGACGAAGCCAGCATCCAACAAATCAAAGCCGCCGCCGAAGCTGCCAACATTGCCCACGACATCGAAAGCTTCCCGGAAAGTTACAACACCACGGTTGGTGAGCGCGGAATTACGCTCTCCGGCGGCCAAAAGCAGCGCGCCGCCATCGCCCGCGCCTTGCTGCGAAGCCCGCGCATCCTTGTGCTCGACGATGCCCTCTCCAGCGTCGACACCCACACCGAAGATAAGATCCTCAACCACCTGCGCGAAATCATGCGCGGACGCACGACGATCTTCATCTCTCACCGCGTCTCTACCGTACGCAACGCCGATCGGATCGCCGTGCTGCACCAGGGTTCGATCGTCGAACTTGGCACCCACGACGAACTGATCGCGCTCAACGGCTACTATACCGACCTGTATAACAAGCAGCTGCTCGAAGAAGAGTTGGCGGAAGTGTAGAAGAACTATTGAGCTGGGGCTTACTGCTGCTGCTGTTCCTGATCGAGCCGCGAAAAGCTAGGTACGAAGGTTGGGCGGGATCGAACTATGACGGCGGGGGCCATCTCCTCGGGCAGGGGCAGGTCGGCGGGGCTGACGGTCACGGCCACGCTGAGTTCACTCTGCGCTTCGCCCTTGTAGACGCCACGTGTGGGCGGTACGTCCGCGTAGTCGCGTCCGACGGCAACGCGAATGTGGCGGTCGCCGGCGATCAGGTCGTTGGTGGGATCAAATGCCGTCCAGCCCAACCTCGGCAACAAAACTTCCACCCAGGCGTGCGATGCGCCTTCGAGCGAACGATCGCGGTTGTGATCTCCGTGAAAAAGATATCCGCTGACGTAACGAGTAGGAATCTTTAGCGGACGCAGCAAGGCGATCATGATGTGGGCGAAGTCCTGGCAAACTCCCTGGCGCGTCCGCAGCGCTTCGTCGATGGGAGAATCCACGCGTGTGCTGTTCGGTACGTAGGCAAACGATTGGTAGATCGCCTGGTTCAATTCCGTCACTAGTTCCAGCGGATTTCCGCGCCGCCGGCAATTGAATTCTTGTACGAGCGCCTCCAGGTCATCACTAGAGTGCGCGAAATAGCTCGGAAGTAGCATCTCCCAATAGTCGTCGGCAGCCAGTAGCGCATCGAGGTCCGCCCAGTCGCCCGCGGCCGCCGAGGCCGGAGGAGTGACGGGCTGCACTTCCACAAGAGAAGTCGCTTTGACGTCCAACTGCGTATGGCCCTGGGCAATGTCGAAGTGATGAACCGCGTTTCCCATGAAGTCGCGGTACTGCATGATGTTGGCAGACGGATCCACTTCCAACTGAAACTTCAGGCAGCGTTGCTCCGCTTCGTTGCGCGGCTGCATGCGCACTTCCATCACGCTCTCGCGGACGGCGGGTTCGTAGCGAAACGTGGTCGTGTGCCGGACTGAATAGATCACGCGTTGCCTTTCATGCCACCATCGCCGATTCAATGGAATAATCGAAGTACACTGAAGCTCAGGGTGGCCCCCAATCTTCCCGCGAGCCGGACCGGCTGTTCGGCCTTTCGTTCGGTAAGTTCCGCGATAACTCCCAATGCGGCATGCACCATGTCTGCGGAGAATCGTACCGAATGTGGAAAGCCTGCGTTCAACAAGAGATACTCCGCCACTCGCAGAGGGCGTAACTCAGCCGTATAGTTCTTACAGTAGGCTTCGAAGGCGGCGCACGACTTAAGTAAACCGACCCATTCCAGATACTCTTCGCTCTCCACCGCCAGGTCACTTGGATTCGGGAGGTTGGCGAAGTGTGCGCCGATCAGACCGGCCAGCGCGTCCGTACGTTCGACATAGCGTCCCAGCTGGATGTAGTGCCAGCCTTCGCCGTGACTCATTGTCGAATCGGTGATGCCCTGGAACAGATGCGCTCCTTCCTGCACAGCGCGGAAAAATACATGCGAGTGCAGCAGCCAGGCTTCGCCGGGGGCGGTACTGTTGATCTGAAGATACAGACGGTTGAGCTGTTCCCACATTTCGGAACTGCATTGCTCGCGCACCTGCCGCAGGTTTTCCCGCGCTGCGGCCACGCAGGAAACGATAGACGAGCCGTTGGAGCGGTCGAGCGTTAGAACGTGAGTTAGAGTCGCGGCGTCAATCGTCCCATCGGCCGGCACCGGAACCTGGGTGGCCTGCAGAAGCCGCACCCAGCGGCTCGATCCGGCTTCCGGGGACTGGTCCAGCCGGAGTTGCAGATCGACATCGATCAGGCGGGCAGTGTGCTCCGCCCGCTCCAGGTAACGGCTCATCCAGTACAGACTGTCCGCAACTCTCGACAGCATGGCAGTTTCCCGCAGTCCCCTCATGCGCGCAGCACCCAGGTATCTTTGCTGCCGCCGCCTTGCGACGAATTCACCACCAGCGAGCCGCGGCGCAACGCGACCCGCGTCAGGCCGCCGGCGACCAGGGTGACGTTCTCACCATAGAGAATGTAGGGCCGCAGATCGATGTGCCGCGCTTGAACTTCGCCCTCCAGAAAGCACGGGCCGCGCGACAGACTCAATGTCGGCTGGGCAATGTAGTTACGCGGCTCCGCCAGGATGCGCTGCCGGAATTCTTCCCTCTCGTCTCTTGTGCTGTGCGGACCAATCAACATCCCATAACCACCGGACTCGCCGACCGCTTTCACTACTAACTTGTCGAGGTTGTCCAAGACATAACTGCGATGTGAGTCATTACTCAACAAGTAAGTCTGCACGTTGGCGAGGATCGGGTCTTCCCCCAAGTAGTAACGGATGATCGCAGGTACGTATGCATACATCGCCTTGTCATCGGCTACTCCGGTTCCAATCGCGTTGGCCAGAGTTACATTGCCGGCGCGATACGCATTAAATAGTCCGGGCACTCCGAGACTGGAGTCGCGGCGGAAGCAGAGTGGGTCAAGAAAGTCGTCGTCAACACGCCGGTAGATCACGTCCACGCGGCGCAATCCGGCGGTGGTTCGCATGTATACCACGTTGTCGTGGACCAGCAAATCGCGCCCTTCCACAAATTCAATGCCCATCTGCTGCGCCAGAAAAGTATGTTCGAAATAGGCGGAGTTGAAGACGCCCGGCGTGAGCAGCACAACCGTGGGCCCGCTGCGCCCTGAGCCGTTGATCGGCGTCAGGCCACGCAGGGTGGCGAGCAACGCCTGCGGATAGTGGTCCACCGGCCAAACGCCGTAATCACGAAACAGAGTCGGGAACACACGCTTCAGAACCTTGCGGTTCGCCAGCATGTAGGAAACGCCACTGGGCACGCGGAGATTGTCTTCGAGCACCGCGAAGCTCCCGTCCGGCAAACGCACCAGATCCGTGCCGCAGACGCTGACGTAAACTCCGCGCGGCACATTCAAGCCGCGCATCTCGCGCCGGTAGTGCTTGCAGCTATAGACCAGAGCGCGGGGTACGACTCCATCCGTCAAAATCCGCCCGGAATGATAGATATCTTCCAGGAACATGTTCAGCGCGGTAATGCGTTGCGTCAGTCCCTTCTCAATCTTGCGCCACTCATGGGCGGGGATGATGCGTGGCAGCAAGTCGTTGGGAAACACGCGTTCCGTTCCCTCTTCATTGCCGTATACCGTGAAGGTAATGCCTTGATGCAGGAACGATAAGTCGGCGGCCTGCTGGCTTTTGCGCAACTGCTCGGGAGGAAGCTCCAGAAGCGTCTGAAAAAGATTCTGATAGTGTTCGCGTGGAACGCCCGGGGTCTGAAACATCTCGTCGTAAGCGGTATCGAACTGGTAGTTGCGGAAAGGGGGACGAAGCAGGGTCTCAGGGGGCGCGCTCACAGCCACCCTTCTGAGCACACCGCGGCCTCTGGCATGACTATGCTGCACCCGGAAAACTCTAGGCCAGGCATCGGGTCAAGTCCAATCGAATTTGTTTATGGCGCCGATTCGTTTTTTCCGGCGCGGACAGCGCTGATTCGCCGCGCGTTCGCCGCCCTATTGTACCGTCAGTGTGGTCGAACCGGCTGCGCCTCCGAAGCTCGCGGTGACGGTAACGGTGCCGGCGGCGCTGGGATAGGCCCCCCCGCCGGGATAGACTAGCGCGATACCGGGATTGGAAGTTGTCCAGCGCACGTAGGGCGTCACATCTTCCGTGGTGTTGTCCGTGAAAGTCGCCACCACTGTGAGCGGCTGCGTTAGGCCCAGTTGGACCGCACCATTCATGGGAGTCACGGTCAGAAGGCTGGGCGTTGCGTCCGTCACGATGACGTCTGACGTACCGCTGACGCCGCCGGCGCTCGCCGTAAGCGTGACGTGGCCGCTGGCCAATCCGGTTACATTGCCTTGCGTGGGCACACCCGTGGCGAAGCCCGGAATTCCGGGATCATCACTGATAGCCGCGACTGCAGAATCGGACGACGACCATCGAACGGAACCGGTCAGGTTCTCTCGGCTTCCATCGGTAAACGTGCCGATCGCAACCAGGCCAAAGGGGACGAGTTTGGCGAAGCTAACAGGCGGAGGGGGAGGGATTGGATCGAGCGGCGGACAGTTGTTCAGAGGATCGGCAACCGACGCGGCGCAAATGTCAATCTTGAACAAGGATCGACCATTCACCACGAAGGAGCCCGATCCGGTCTGGCCTGCTAGAGAGGCGACTACGCTGGTTTGGCCTGGGCCGGCGGCGGCGGCGAAGCCCATCGGACTGACGCTGGCGACCGCTTCGTCTGTCGCGCTCCAGGCCGCGGTCAGCGACAGATCCTGCTGTGAGCCGTCGCTAAAGCTTCCGGTGGCGACGAACTGTTGCCCTCCACCCAGCGTCACGCCTGCGGTTCCCGGCGCTACGCTGATTCCGCTGAGCGTGGCCGCGCTCGCATTCAAAACAGCGGACGCGTTCCCTACATTCCCATGAGCGTCGGCAAAACTGGCAGAGATGTTCGCTGCGCCCGTGGCCGCGCCCGTTGCTAGCTCCTGCAATCCGTCGGAAAACGAAACAGTCACCACGCCGGTGTTGTCGCTCGTCCATTGAGCGGCGCCGCTAATATCTTGCTGGAAGTGACCGGCACTATCAGCAAAAGTCGCCAGGGCAATCATCTTCTGCGCGGTGCCCGGTGCGATCGTCGCCTGGTTCGGAGCGACGGCCAGCGATTGGATTGTCGCGTCGGAAACAGTAAGCGTCGTCTTCCCGCTGGCGCTGCCCAACTTGGCGGAAATGCTGGCCGAACCGGGGCCGGTCGCGCTGACCAGTCCCGAATTGGCTGTCACGGTCGCAACGGCAGCATTCGACGAACTCCAAGCAATCCCGGGAGTGCTCGTCACCTCCAGCGAGCTGCCATCCGTAAAGGTCGCGACAGCACGTATCTGAGTACTCGTGTTGTTGGCGATCTTGGCGACGGGAACGATCGACACGTTCGACACGGAACTGGCGTCGACGGTGGCGGCGGTGGTGTCGCTGACTGCTCCTACGCCGGCGGTAATGTCGGCGTTGCCCAATCCGAGTCCGGTGACCAAGCCAACGGAGGTTACGCGCGCAATGGCCGGACTCGCGGAAATCCAGGTTGCCGTGGCGGAAACATTCTGCGTTGTGCCATCGTCGAAACTTCCGGTCGCCACAAACTGGTGGGAACTGGCCAGTGGCACGGTGGAGTTCGCCGGTGTCACTGCCAGTGAAACAAGGTTCGCATTCGTGACCGTCAACGTGGCCGGTGAACTTGCGGCAGATCCGATGGCGGCTGTGATGCTGGTCGTGCCAGCTGAAATCCCGAAAGCCCGGCCCTGCGTACCCGGCGAGTTGCTGATGGTTGCGGCAGACTGCGAGGAGTTCCACGCAACAAGCGCGGTGATGTCCACCTGCGTGCCATCGTTATAGCTGCCGCTGGCGATAAATTGTTGCGAAGTGACTTTTGCGATCTGAGTGCCGGTGGGGCTGATAGTAATCCCGGTCAACTGCGGAACAACGCTAAGAATGGTCGTCGCCTGGAGCGTTTTCTGTGTAGCGGGCTCGAAAATCTGCGTCGTGATGATGACCCGTCCGGAGCCGGTCGCGGTGGCCACTCCGTTCGCATCGACCGTCGCAACCTTCGTGTCGGCGCTCAGCCAGGTCATCTTCTTGGTAATGTCCTGCGGATTGCCCACGTTGTAGTGGCCGATCACGGAGAACTGGACGGCAGCCGCGGCCTGTGGAGCTACCGTTAGAGTCAGAGCGGGATTGAGGGGCGAGAGTCTGATGGAGGTCAGGAATACGGAATTACCTTGGCCGCCACCCACCAGACCGTTCTTTCCGCCGCAGCCGCAAAGAGCCGTCAAAGCACACAGCACGGTGAACAGAATCGAATTTCTTGTCATCAGAGACCTGGGAGCGATCACAAAGTTTCTCCGTACCTTAGTTGTTCCGAAGGCCAGGATGACGGCTCTCGGTGGACGTCTTGCTCATCTTCCTCGTGCCTGTTTCTTTCGAGTGGGCAACCTTCAGTTGCTGCTTGATCCAATCGAACCCGCTTCCACCCTGCGCGGCCATTTGATCGAACTGTGCGCTGTTGGCGAAGAAATGGTGTTCGGCCCCGGCCGGCAATGCCGCCGCAATCTTCTGGCTGGCTCTCTGGGGAGTTCCTGAACCTGCCGCAGATTGATTGAGCCTGACGCGCGGAATCGTGATTCCGGGTAGCAAGGCGACTGGATCGAAGGCGGCAATTCGTTGCAGGAAATCAGGCTTGAGGTAATTCGACCGCTCTTCTTCCGGAACTACATTTGACTTGGCCATCCACACCGGCCAGTCGCCCCAGGGATCGACCAGGTCTAGCGCTTTGATTCTGGAATCGGCCGACGCAGCAGCGGTCGCGATGGTGGCGCCCGCTCCAACTCCGAACATGCCAACGTTATTCATATCCACGTCGCCGCGCTCGGCGAGGTAATTCAGCACCATCTGAACGTCATGCGCCGATTTGCCGAGCGCTTCCTGCAACTCGCTCACGAACCACTCTTTCATAGGGCGGTTGTGATAGCGGTGGCCGGAGAGCGCCGGAACGAAACCGACCGCAGCGTAACCGCCAGCCGTGGTGCGCGCACACCAATCGTCGTCGCGGAAGACATCAGTCTCCGCAGGGTAGTCGTAGAGGTAAACCACAACAGGCGGTTTCTTCACACCTGTAGGGCGGACCACATAGAGGTAGATGGGGTCGTCGGCCCGCCAGCTCACCGTGATCCACTCACTGACGTACCCCGGTTCTTCGGAGTGTTCCACGAGTTCGGGCGGGGCGGGATGCAACCGGTTGGTGGCCAGAGAAGGAGTGGAGAAATCCTCACCTGCAGCCGGCGGAGCAGACTGTGCCGACGCGAGCGCCGCAGTCACAAACAGAAACAAGACCACGCGAGACAGACAATTCATCAAAAATCGTTCTCCAGCTCTTACTGCGCATCCAGCGAAAAGCCATTAGAAAGTAAGGCAGGTTGGCCGGATGGTCAACCTGCCCTGAACATCTACAAATACAGCAACCGCAAGTTAGTCATGGCCGGGCGTCAAGTCGCACGAACCACCAGGCCAGGGCACGTTGGTCGTAAGCGCTTTCGCACCGTTGAGACGTACGTTGATCTGCGTCGTGTGCGATCCGCCGATCTTGAACGGGCAGCCGCCCACGTCACCACCATTTTCCGGGCCGCTGTTGCTGATCGTCCCGGAAGTAATGCCGGCCAGTTTGAAGTGCGAACGCAGATACGGCAATCCAGGATCGCCATCGGTGGTTGCCACGGCGGGGACAAAGTCGGGAACCGTCGCGTTGACTTCGTTCTGGGTTGCGGTGATGACAGCCTGTGCGTTGGTGAGGTTCGAACCGCTCGCATCGGTGACGACACGGAGGACGGACCACGCGCGATAGCTTCCGTCCCGGATATGGGGGTAGGTCGTACCGGCCGGCGCCGCGCAGGGAACCGGACACGCTGGCAATACTCCGGTGGTGTAGGCAGCGGCGATCGGATCGACGCCGTCAAGTTGTACGTAGCGTCCGACGGCAAGGATCGGTTTGACGTTGCCGAAGGAGAAGAATGCATAGCCAACGCTATCGGGGAGATTCAAGATTCCGCCGACGCCGGAAACGCCGCTGATCTCAGCGCCGGTTCCAATCGCGCGGAAGCGTGTACCACCGCCACCCGGAAGTTGCAGAGGATTGGTGCAGCCCAGTCCGGGGCAAACTCCGGTAGAAAGGTCAACACCCTTCTCCTGTGAGTTCTTGGGAGCCACAAAAGTGGGGGCCAGGTAAAGCCGGAAGGTGGTGA
>WNFI01182647.1_pt1 | contig 13060 bp, 14 predicted proteins | sample 5400471 | NCBI WGS metagenome assembly WNFI01 (sample SAMN13153348, study PRJNA577476) | soil metagenome | isolation source: 100 cm saprolite on Douglas fir-dominated hillslope | place: USA:California | collected 2013-09-17
CTCTGCCCCGATCGCCGCCAGTGCCTCGCGCAGTCCGGTTCTGCGGGGCCGGTAGTAGGCGTCGACCTCGGGGTGGGAGCCCATGCCAGTGTCGAACAAGAACATTCCCCGAGGGTGGTCGACGACGTAACCGAGGCACGGTTCTACCCTGGGACGGCCCGTCCCAGTCTCGTCCGCAGGCCGCACGAAGTAGCCGAAGTCAACGCGCCGCACCGCAACATCAGCCATTCCGCCATACTCGCAGATCACCCCGCAAGCCCACCACTAACGTGACGGCACGTAGCACCGCCCCTCCGCGGGTGACAGCTTGGCCGTGAAGGCACCCGGCGGGATGCTCGTCACACCGCGCGGGGCCCGCCCGGTGGTGAGCGTGCGCGGCACGGCTGCCTCGCCGCAACCGGCCTGACCATCAAAGCCTGGTGATCACATGAACACTCCTGGCTGCCCGGGCACGGGTTGCACCGTACTGTGTTGGCTACCATGTGATTCGGCCAGCCCGCCAGCCTGAAGCGATGAGTTCCCGCCATCTGAATCGTCTAATCCACTCAGACCGGCAGGACCGACAAGGAGCTCAGATGGCAACCATCACCGCCAGCATGTTCATGGCGCTCGACGGCGTCGTCGACCCAGGCGTCGGCAACTGGCACTTCCCCTATTTCAACGACGAGATGGGCCGTGCCGTCGACCGCACGCACGATGCCGATGTGATGCTCTTCGGTCGTGTCACCTACGACAGCTTCGCCGGAGGATTGCCCTCAGCGGGTCCGTCTCCGTTGTCCGGCAGCTCCTGGCCGCCGGCTTGCTCGACGAGCTGCACCTCTTCGTCCACCCGGCCCTGGCAGGCTCAGGGCTGCGGCTTTTCCAGGACGGTGCCCCCGAGCAGCCGCTTCGCCTGCTCTCGTCGCAGCCATTCGCAACCGGAGTGATTTATCTCGTCTACGCGCCGGACCCGAACCCGCCGACCGGCAACTACGAGCAAGCCAGGGAGAACCTTCCGCAGGAGTGACCACCAGCACGCGGCACCAAAGCCACCGACGCCAGCTAAACCACATTCGGGTACGATCAAGGCCGCTTCGGGTGGCTTGACCTGATGAGGGCGGAAGATTCCGCTGGCGTGGGTACGAGTTCGGCGGGATGGGGGTGTCATGGCGCGGCAGCAGGTAAAGCTGCCGCCGCGCGTGCGGGCGCTGCTCGGGTTCGTGTGCGTCCTGGTCCTCGTCGACACCATGTTCTTCACAGCGCTGACCCCGCTGCTCCCTCACTACGTGCAGTCGGCCGGGCTGTCGAAGGCGGGCGCGGGCATCCTGGTCGCCGCGTACCCGCTCGGAACCCTGGTCGGGGCGCTGCCGGGCGGGCTGCTGACCTCCCGCCTGGGAGTCAGGCGGGTGGTGCTGCTCGGGCTGGTGCTGATGAGCGTGTCGACGTTGCTGTTCGGCTGGTCGTCGGCGGCGGCCGCCCTGGACGCCGCGCGCTTCGTGCAGGGCCTGGGCGGGGCCTGCACCTGGGCCGCGGGCCTGGCCTGGCTGACGGCGGTGGCCCCGGACGAGCGGCGCGGGGAGCTGATCGGCATCGCGATGGGCGCCGCGGTCGGCGGGGCGCTGTTCGGCCCGGTGATCGGGGCGGTCGCGAACCAGGTGGGCACCGGCCCCGCGTTCTCCGCCGCTGCGGTGGCCGGCGCCGCGCTCATCGTGACGGCCTTCATGGTGCCGACCCCGGCCAGCACGGCGCCGCAAAGGCTGCGGGCCGCCTGGCCGGTACTGCGCGACCCCCCGGTCCGGGCTGGCATGTGGCTGACCATGCTGGCGGGCATAGCGTTCGGGGGACTGGACGTGCTGGCGCCGCTGCGGCTGAGCCGGCTGGGCGCCAGCGCGCTGCTGATCGGGGCGACGTTCCTGACGTCCGCGGCGCTCGAGGCCGGGCTGTCGCCCCTGGCCGGCCGGCTGTCGGACCGCCGCGGCGAGCTGGTGCCCGTCCGCCTCTCGCTAGCCGCTGCCGTGGCTCTGAGCCTGCTCGCGCCGGTGGCAGAACCGGCGGGGCTGCTCATGGCCCTGCTGATCGTCGGCATGCCCGCGTTCGGAACGCTGTTCGCCCCGGCGATGGCGCTGCTGAGCTCGGGCGCGCAGCGGCTGGACCTGAACCAGGGCCTGGCGTTCGGCCTGGGCAACCTGGCCTGGGCCACCGGGCAAGCGGTGGCCGCCGCGGCGAGCGGCGCCATCGCCCAGGCCACCTCGGACATCGTCCCGTACGGCCTGCTCGGCGGCGCCTGCCTGGCGACGCTGATCGCGCTGCGGCCCAGGGTTAGGCAACCGGCGTGACGCTGGCCAGCCACGGCACGCCGGCGAGGTAGACGACCACGCGGCCGCGACGATTCGTCAAGCCTGCGGAGCTGAGCTGGCATCTCGTAGCTTTCGGTACACCACCTGCCGACGAAGCGGTGCCTCGTCGACGGCCGGGTCGTCGAAGTCCTCCCGGGGGTTGCTGGTCATTCCGATCCGCCGCATCACCCCCTGAGAACGCAGGTTCGTTGCCGCGGTCACCGCCACGATCTCCAGCAGGCCCATGGTGTCGAAGCCGTACCGCATCGCTGCCAGCGCCGCCTCGGTGGCGTAGCCGTGGCCCCACGCCGACTGCGCCAGCCGCCAGCCGAGTTCGACACCGGTGAACGGCATCTCCTCGTCCACGGTGTCCAGCCCAGTGAAGCCGATGAAGTCGCCGGACGCGCGGACTTCCACGGCCCAGAAACCAAAGCCGTAGCGGTCCAGGTCGTCCTGGAAGTTCAGAACCTGGGCCGAGGCCTGCCCGAAGGTCAGCGGTGGGCCGAGGTACTGCCTGACCCCGGGGTCGGCGTTCATTGCCGCCCACGGCGCAAGATCGGACTCCCGCCAGCCGCGCATGATCAGCCGCTCAGTGTCGATCTGCACCATCCAGCGAGCCTATCCAGCGCCGGCTATCCAGCCCCCTGTGGCAAGGCAGGAGTCCTGCTGTCAACTCAGGGGAGCGGCCAAGAAATGACGGCCGGTCGGGATTCGGCAGTGGGCACTTGCCAGCCGGCGATCGTGAACGGCTGCGCCAGCCGGGAATCATCGTGCTCAGCTTCGTATTCCAGCGGCAGGTCATCCGGGGCATCCTCTCCGGCTCACTCAAGGCGCAGAACATCCCGACCAGGCAGGTGGCCGGGGCCTGGGGCTGAGTGCCCCGCGGCTGCGGTACGCGGAGCGGTTACCGGCGGTGCGCGATTATTCGCTGGACGTCACAGGTTACCGAGCCTGATCCGGGTAGGAGTACGTCGTCGGGGGTTGCGTGTTCAGTTCGCCGGATTCAGGAGGGGGTGGCCCGTGCGAGCTATTGTCTACAAAGGTCCGTTCCAGGTTGCTGTCGAGAATGTAGAAGATCCCAAGATCGAGCACCCGGCCGACGTGATCGTCCGGCTCACCTCGACGGCCATCTGCGGATCGGATCTCCACATGTACGAGGGCCGCACCGCGGCCAAACCGGGCATCGTCTTCGGGCACGAAAACCTGGGCATCGTACAGGAGACGGGGCCCGGCGTGGTCAGCATTCACCAGGGCGACCGCGTCGTGATGCCGTTCAACGTGGCCTGCGGGTTCTGCAAGAACTGCGTCGCCGGGTATACCGGCTTCTGCCTGACGGTGAACCCGGGGTTCGCTGGCGGGGCATACGGCTACGTGGCGATGGGCCCGTACCGCGGCGGGCAGGCCGAGTACCTGCGCGTTCCGTTCGCGGACTTCAACTGCCTGAAACTGCCTCCCGGGCAGGAGCACGAAGACGATTTCGTCCTGCTCGCCGACATCTTCCCGACCGGCTACCACGGCTGCGAGCTCGCCGGGGTTACGGTCGGGGATAGCGTCGCGGTGTACGGTGCCGGGCCGATCGGGCTGATGGCCGCCTACTCCGCGCTGCTGCGCGGGGCGTCGAAGGTCTTCGTCGTCGACCGCGTGCCGGAGCGGCTGGCCAAGGCACGCGACATCGGCGCCATCCCGGTCAACTTCTCGGAGGGAGACCCGGTCGCGCAGATCAAGGAGCAGACCGGCGGAGAGGGCACGGACAAGGGCATCGACGCCGTCGGCTACCAGGCCCAGGCGCGGACCGGCAAGGGCGAGGCCCCGGCCACGGTGCTGAACTCCCTGGTGGAGACCGTCCGCGCGACGGGCATGATCGGCGTCCCCGGTCTGTACGTGCCCTCCGATCCTGGTGGCGTCGACGAGGCGGCCAAGCGGGGCATGCTGCTCGTCGAGGTCGGCAAGTTCTTCGAGAAGGGCCAGCGCATGGGCATGGGCCAGGCCAACGTCAAGCGGTACAACCGCCAGCTGCGCGACATGATCATTGACGGCCGGGCCACGCCGAGCTTCGTGGTGTCCCACGATGTCGGTCTCGATCAGGCGCCTGAGGCCTATGACAAGTTCGACAAGCGGATAGAGGGCTACACCAAGGTCGTCCTCAAGCCAGCCGCCTGACCAGCGCCGCGCGCGGCCGCCCCTCCTGGATACGGTCGCTGTAGCTCGCCGTTCTGGCGCCGGTGCCGAGCGCCAGTCTCATCCTGGCGCGGGCGCTGCCACGAGTTCGTACAAGTGCCCGTCGGGATCCCGGAGGTAGGCGCGGCCCGCGCCACCGAGCGGGTCATCGGTGCGTCCGTTCGCGGCGTCCTCGGGATCGTTGCCGAATGCGATGCCGCGCTCGTTCAGGCGCTCGATCGCCGCGGTGAACGTCCCGGGCGCGACCCGGATGGCGAGGTGGAGCGGGACGGGCGCCGGCACCCGGACGAACGCGAGCGACCAGCCGTCGAGCACGAGCGAGAACATGTCCCCTGAGTCGTCGTCGGGCGGGCCGTCCGGGATCACGTTCCCTTCACCGAGCACCCAGCCGAGGAAGGCGCCGGCGGCCTCGGGATCCGCGGCAGGGATGCCCACGTGGTCGATGGCGGCGCCCATGTCGCAGATCCTATGACGGCGCGACTCGGCTTCGGTGCGCGGCGGCCGACGGCCTCATACCTCAGTATCACCGGCGGACGCGACCGGCGGACGACGACCCGGGATGCCTGTGCGGCGCAGGCTTTCCGCATGGAAGCCATCCACCGCTCACGCAGGGAGACCGCAATGACTAACAGCACCGCAGTGTTCGCCACCGCGTCGGCGCCCCAGACATCAGGCGCCGCAGTCACTGGCTCGCTCAGCACCCGGCGGGTTGCCGCCGCGTTCCTCATGGTGGCCGGGATCGGCTGGAATGCCGGGCTGGAGGCACGGCCGTTTCAGCCCGTGACGACCGGTGTCACCGCGCTCGTCATCCACGTCCTCCCGCTGGCCGCGCTGATGTTCGTCGCGCTGCGAGCCCAGCGCCCGGGTCATGGGCGTGCAGGCCAGGGCCGCGGTGTCTCCATCGCGGCGATCGTCGCGCTGGCCTTCGGGGCCTTCTCGGCGCTGTTCAGCATCACTCACCCGCACGCGGTGATGGGCATCCACGACATCAACGACGTGCTGCCGATCGCGATCCTCGAGGCGGGCGCGCTGCTCTGGCTGGTGCCAGGACGCCGGACGGCCACCCGCAATCGCATCGCCGGCTGACGGCCAGCCGTGCGCGAGACCCTCGACCGCCTGCGGGACACATGCCAGGCTGTCAGGGTGCGCCACTTCGGGACAGGCAGGTCAGGCGCCGTTAATTCGGCCGGTCGATCGCCTCGTGGCGTTCTGGCTATCGCTCGTGAACACCCGGTTGGTACTGACCGGGTGCTCACGGCCGTGCTCCTGGCCGTATCCCTCGCGGGGCTGTGGCTGGTCAGCTGGTCCACGACAATGCCTTACCGGTCCGCTGACGCCGGCGGCGTCTTGCTGACCATCGTCATCGTCGCCCCCCTGGCGTGGCGCCGTCAGCGCCCGGACCTGGTGCTGGTGATCAGCGGGACCGCGCTGCTCGCCTACGATGCTGTCGGCTACCGTTCGGGCCTAGCCTGGCTCGCCACGTTCTGGGCCGTATATTCCTACGCCTGTCATCGTCGCGGTGATTACGCTTACTGGCCGCTGGTCGTGTGGGTGGCCGAGATACTGGCGCACCTGGGCTTGTCCGCCGAGGGCAACACCGCGCAGACGGTGCTGATATGGCTGGGTGTCACCGCATTCGTCTGGATCCGCGGCGACGCTGTGCGATCGGGCTTGATCGAGGCGCAGCGGCAGCGGGAGGAACGCGCCCGCCAGGCGGTTGCCGACGAGCGCACCCGCATCGCACGTGAGCTGCACGACGTTGTCTCCCAGGCGCTGGGCGTGATCGTCATGCAGGCCGGCGGCGCGGGCAGCGTGCCCAGCCTGCGCGAGGCAGACGCCAAAGCCGTGCTGGGCACGATTGAGCAGACCGGACGCCAGGCGTTCGCCGAGATGCGCCGCCTGGTCGGCGTGCTTCGCGACGACGATGAGGGCGCGGCCCTCGCGCCGCAGCCGACGGTTCGCGAGATCCCCGCCCTGATCGAGCGGCTGGCCGACGCTGGGCTCGCAGTCGAGCTGCAGGTAGAAGGAAAGCATCGGCAGGTCCCGGCCGGGGCGGGAGTCGCGCTCAGGACCTGGGCGATCCTGACGCTCGGCCGCTTGTTCAAGTTCGTCGTCGTCATCCAGGCCGGCCACACCGTCGTCGCATCCGGCCCGTACCGGCTGCTCCGTCATCCCAGCTACACCGGCGGGCTGGTGGCGTTCCTCGGCGCCGGCATCGTCCTGGACAGCTGGCTGAGCATCATCGCCCTTGTGCTCACCCCGCTCCTGGCGATCCTCATCCGCATCCACGTCGAGGAAGGCAAGCTCGCCAGTACCCTCGGGCCGGATTACACCTCGTACGCGAGTCGCACCCGGCGCCTCGTTCCCGGCCTCTGGTGAGAAAGCGGCATCAGCCCCCCACCGCAAGCCGCCCGCCCTTTGCCCAGGAACGGCCGGCAGGCCCCGGCAACGCCGGGGCCTGCCTTCGGGCTACGTGGCCGACGTTGTGGGCGGCCCTCTCTAGTATGAGCATTATGTCGGAGACTTCCCGGATCCCTCCCGGAGTGGATCCCACCAAGGCGAGCCCGGCCCGGATCTATGACTACGTCCTCGGCGGCACGCACAATTTCCCGGTCGACCGGGCAGCAGCGGAGCGGATCCGCGCCCAGTCACCCGACCTCAAGGACGCGGCGTGGGTCAACCGCGGATTTCATCAGCGAGCGGCCCGCTGGATGGCTGGCGACCGCGGAATCCGCCAGTTCATCGACATCGGCTCGGGGCTGCCCACCCACAGCAACACGCACGGGGTCGTGCAGAGGGCCATCCCGCAAGCCCACGTGGTCTACGTCGATAACGACCCCATGGTGCGCGCCTACGCCGCGGAGTTGCTGTCTGCTGACGAGACCACCGCTGTCGTCACGGCGGACCTGCGGGAACCAGACGCGCTCCTGAACGACCCCGCGCTGCGGGCGCTGATCGACTTCGGGCAGCCCGCAGGGCTCCTGATGACGGCGGTGCTGCATTTCGTGGCCGACGGCCCGGACCCGTGGGGCCTGGTCGCCCGGTATGTCGGCGCCCTGGCTCCGGGCAGCTACCTGGCCTTGTCGCACATCACGTACGAAGGGCTGCCTCCTCGCCTGGTCCAGGAGGGCGTGGAGGTGTACGAGCAGGCCCAGGGCGTCTATCCGCGCTCGCGCGAGCAGATTGACCGGTTCTTTGCCGGGCTGGAGCTCGTGCCGCCGTATCCGGGAGCGGAGCCTGCCGTCACGCACATTGGCCTGTGGGGGGCCGAGGCCCCCGAGCTGGCCGACAGTGACGGCTCGCACTGGTGGTACGGCGGGGTCGCCCGCCGCCCGTGATCGCGAGGCCACGCGGGCTTCCGGTGTTCATGAACCGGGTGACGCACGGAAGCGGGAGAGTAGGACAAGGATGTCCTCGAGCTTCTCCTCGATTCCCGACCGGACGGGCTCCTCCGTGACCGTGCCCTCGAGAATTTCCTGCTTCAGTGCCTGGGTTCCCTGATACACGGCCTCGACCAGACGGGCCCGCTGGTCGCTGGGCATGCGGTCGAACGAGATGGCTCCCATGGCCTCAGCGGTGTCAAGCCGATCAAGGTCGGCAGGATCGGTCAGGTGCGCCTTTGCGCGCGACACAATCATCCGGAGGATTGCGTTCCGGAGAAAGATGGTGTCCGCATCAGTCTTGGCGAAACTCAGAACTGCCACTAAAACCCAATCCTTATGATTTTCGCTTGCTCCGCCTCGGGCAGCGAGTCAACGTAGTTCGTGATGTCTCCTATAGCCTGGTCACTGAAACCCGTAAGATCAATCACAGTGGTGTCTACCGACTTTAGCAAGTGACGGTCGATGGCGTCATAGAAGTCCTGCGCCTTTTGCGCATTCCAGCCCTGCGAGGCCCTAGGATTGCCCATCTGGTCATAGGTGCGTCCCTGGTTGTCGTAGTACTCGCCGTCGCGCTCCTCGGGCGAAACCTTGAAGTCGCGGTCGGGGAACTGTTCTTGCAGGCGTGTCAGCGTGGCCGCTTCGGAGTCACTCAGGCGACCCAGGTTCGGGTCACCTTCGGCGTCGGCCATGGCCTTGTCGAGCGAGCCCTCCAGGTCTCCTTGAACCTGCGTGGTCTCGGCCTCGGCGGTCTCGACGGCGGGGGCGTCGTCCGCGGCGGCCTCCACGGTGGCGACGAGGTCGCTGCCTATCGTCGCGCCTACGTCTGCCTCGACCGCGGCGGAGGTCTCCGCGGCGACATCGCCGACGATGGCGGCCACCTCCGCCTCATCCGCGGCGCCAGCGGCGGCGTCGGAGCCGCCACCGGTGAAGACCGTGCCCAGAATCCCGAGGATGGTGGTAACACCAACGGCAATGCCCGCGCCGATCAGCTTGTCCTGGACGTCGCTGCGCTTGCTGTCGACTGCGTCCGCGTACCTGGCGCACGCATCGCCCAGCGACTGGCAGATCTGCTGCGTGCCAGCCAGCACCGTCCTGGGGTCGCCGGGCGAGTACACCTGCGTCCAGAAGGCGTTGATGGCCCGCGTTGTGTCGTCGTTGGAATAGAGCGACGCGAGCGCGGACTGCGAGTTCCCGGCAATGCCGCCGATCGACCCGGCAGCTTGCCGCCATGCCGCGGCCGCAGCCCGCACCTTGTCGGTGTGCGCATTGGGCCAGAACCGCGCGAGCGGGCCGGGCAGGAACCATACCGTCTCACCAGGCCCGATGGCTGACGGAGGGCCGGCCATCTCCATGTCGTCGATGACCGGCTCCGGGGTGAAAGTGGCCCGGGGCCCGTCTCTCCTGGCGGACGAGTTATGGTCGGCAATGACGAAGTTGTTGGCCGTCTGGGTGAGCCCTGTCGAGATGCCGCCCAAGGTCAGCGCGGACGAGCGCAGCGCCTTCCAGGCTGCCGCCACCGCGGGAGCGTACCGGGCGTTGAAGCTGTTCGCGGGGGCATCGTCTCCCGCCATTCCGGCCGCATTGTCCAGCGCCGTCTGCAGCGTGGTCCACGTGTCCAACAAGTCGTTCTGGGCGGTGGCGAACGCCGTCGCCACCGAGGCGATGTCCTGAGGCGTCACATCGATGGTCCCGGTGTCCCCGCCCGGAGCCGGTATCCGTGTCATCGGTGTCCCCGCCACATGCCGATGTTGGTCGTACGCGCGCTGTGGTAGTTCTGGTGCGCGGCCCGGAGGACGCTGTGCAGCCAGGCCAACTTGCCGGCCATGTCGTCGGCGGCTGCACGCCACTGCGCGTGAGCCACCTGGTACGCGGCCTGCGCATCGCCGGTCCACTCGCCGAGGCTCGTTCGCAGCTCTCCGTCCAGCTGCTCAAGCCGGGCCCGTAAGGCGTCAAGAACCTGCTGGAACTCGTCTTCCGCCGACGTCACGGTTGACAGGTCGACATAGATGGGGCCGTTGATTCGCTACCCTCCGTCGGTGCCAGTCATGTCTAGGGGTCCGGCGGCCAAGGCGCGCCCACCGGCGGCATGGGTGACAAACGTATCGCGACAAGGGTCCGGGTTGTAGGGCTGGTCAGGTGGTTCGCGCCGCCGGGCGCTACCGGGCAGCGGGGCGAGTCGACTTCTTCAGCGCCTCGGCCAGCGCCTCCAGGGCGGGCAGTGCGGCGCTCAGCGCCTGTTCCTGCTGGTCGGAGAGCTGGTCGACGCACTGGGAGACGACGGCCGCCCGCTGCGCCTTGACTCGCCTGTCGACCTCCTGGCCGGTCGGCGTGGACATGACCGAGGCGCTGCGCAGGTCCGCGGGGTCCGGGATCCGCCGGATCAGATCCAGCTCCTGCAGCCTCCCGACGACACGCGACAGCATCGTCGGGTTCAGCCCTTCAAGATCGGCGAGCTCGGCCAGGCTCAGCGGCCCGCGGAACACCACGAGCCCGAGCACCGAGGCCTGCGACGGCGTCAGGCCCTCGCTCGTTGACGAGGCGTTGAGCTGCCGGGCGAGCCGGGCGATGACCCCGCGCAGCCGGGTCACCCCATCAGCGTCCATTCTGGGTACTCCTCCACCGGTCACTCGGCGCATAGAATCCCGGCGGCAAAATACTAGTTGCTTGCCGGCAAGCAGTGTAGTGTTCGGACCATATGGCGACGAACCAGCAGGTTGCCGGGACAACCCGAGAGAGGGAGCTCGCCGGGGGCGAGGCACTCGCGGGCCGGTATGTCGTCTTCACGATCGTGTCCCTGGCACTGCTGATGGCGTCGGTCGATCAGACCATTGTCGCGACGGCGCTGCCATCCCTCCAGCACGACCTGCATGCTCAGGTCAACTGGAGCAGCTGGACCATCACCATCTACGCGCTTGGCCAGATCGTGGTCATGCCGCTGGCCGGGAAGCTCGGCGACCAGTACGGGCGCAAGAAGGTCTTCCTGGGCGCCGCTGTCCTGTTCACCACTGCGTCACTGTGCTGCGGCTTCGCCGGCAACATCTACCTGCTGATCGTCCTGCGCGGTGTCCAGGCCATCGGCGGCGGCGCGTTCATGCCCACGGCCACCGGGATCGTCTCGCAACAGTTCGGCCAGGAACGGGACCGGGCGGTCGGGCTGTTCTCCAGCGTGTTCCCGCTGGGCGGGATCATCGGCCCGGTGCTGGGCGGGGTGTTCGTGACGTACTGGTCATGGCGGGGCATCTTCCTGGTCAACGTCCCGCTCGGGGTCATCCTGATCACCTCAGGGGCACTGTTCATCCCGGCGAGCACCTGGCGCCGGGACCAGCGCCTCGACGTCCGCGGCGTCGCGTTGCTGGGCACCACGCTGCTGGCCGCCATGTTCGGGATGGCCATCCTCGGCGACGGCCGTTCTGCGGCGGATCCCGTTTTCCTGACCCTGGAGTCTGCCGCCGCCGTCACCGCGATCTTGTTCGCCCGGCACACCGCGCGGTCGCAGTCGCCGTTCATCTCCGCCGAGTACCTGGTCGGCCGCGGGTTCGGCGTCATGAACGTCATCAACTTCCTGTTCGGCAGCGCCGTGCTCGGCTTCGCGGCCCTGGTCCCGCTCTACGCCCAGGAGCGTTACGGCCTGCCGGCGCTCGCCGCGGGAACGCTGCTGAGCTTTCGCGGGGCTGGCGCGATCGCCGCCGCCGTGCTGGCCGTCGCGCTGCTGCGCCGGACCGGCTACCGGTGGCCGATGCTGGCCGGGTTCTCGCTGACCGCCGCGGGCCTGATCGGCATGGCCGTCACCCCGCACGGCCTGTCCGCCTACGCGTGGCTGACGGTGGCCGCGGGGCTCACCGGCGTCGGGATGGGCGCCTCGACGCCGGCCTCTAACAACGCGACGCTCCAGCTCGCGCCCCATCAGGCTGCGGCAGTCGCCGGCCTGCGTGGCATGTTCCGCCAGTCTGGCGCGATCACTGCCGTGTCCGTGACCGCCGCCGTCCTGGCCCGCAGCGCCCATCCGGGCATCGCGCAGGCACACATATTCGTCGTCTTCGCGATGACCATGCTGGGCGTGCTCCCGCTGATCCTGCTGGTCCCCGACCACCGCGGCCGGTGGTAGCTCGCTCACGGGTCAGTGAGTGGGGCGGCCTCTGGCCAGGCGGCTGCGCCAGATCGCCGCGCCGTTCGTCGTCGCCGGCCCAGCGGGCGCCCGGGTGCGGACCCGACGGCCAACCGGGCACCCCCGGGCCACCAGGTGACGGAAGACCGCTCGCCGCCACCCGCCGAGCAGGACTCACTCGCGCTCGGTGTCTAGGAACGGTTCAGGCCGTCGCGTAGACCTTCTCGACGAACTCGGCGAGCCGGTGCTCGTCGAGGTTGCGGGCCAGGTCGGCCTCGGTGATGATGCCGACCAGGCGGTGGTCTTCGATCACCGGCAGGCGCTTGACCTGGTGGTCTTCCATCTGGTCCAGCACCTCGCCCACGCCGGCGCCGGCCTCGACCCAGAACAATGTTTCCTGGGCGAGGTCACCGGCCCGGACCTGGGCGGGGTCGCGGCCTTCGGCGATGCACCGGATCACGATGTCGCGGTCGGTGAGGATGCCCTTCGGTGCGTCGTCGGCGCCGCAGATCGGCAGCGAGCCGACACCGAGATCGCGCATCTTCTGCGCGGCGGCCGCGACGCTGTCGCCTTCGCCGACGCATTCCGCCCCCCGGTGCATGATGTCTCGCGCCTGCCGGACCGCCCGCGGGCGACCCGGTCCCAGCGTCTTGGGATTCGCCTGCATGAGAGCGTCCAGGGCAGCGAACGCGCGGGCCACTTCCTGGTGTGTTCCCTCACCGGAGTGCTCGGCGAAGCACGCCTCGCCCAGTTGCCGCACCAGCATGGCGTGCTGCTGCCGCGCCTGCATTTCCATCAGCCGTGCCCGGCCCTGCGCCGCGCCCTGCCTGGCCTGGCTCAGGGCACCCTCGGCGGCCGCCTTGGCCTTGTCGACGATCGACATGACTCCTCCTGTTCTCCTTGAGCGCCTGCTGGGTTCTTTCGCTTGTGGACGTTATGCCCGGTGGGGTCCGGCAGGCACATGGCGGGACGCGGCTTCCGGCGAGGGGAACCGCGTTCTGTGGTATCCAGTGATCACTTACCTGGGCTGGCCCGTCACCTCGGTGTTCCTGCACGGCGCGCAGAACCGCAGCTATGCG
>WNFI01210945.1_pt2 | contig 13058 bp, 12 predicted proteins | sample 5400471 | NCBI WGS metagenome assembly WNFI01 (sample SAMN13153348, study PRJNA577476) | soil metagenome | isolation source: 100 cm saprolite on Douglas fir-dominated hillslope | place: USA:California | collected 2013-09-17
CTGCTGGGATACCTGTGGGTCGGGCCGTCTGTAGAAGATGACGAGACGGCCGTGATCGATCTGGTAATCGACCGGATGATTCCGATCGTGGCGCTCGAGCTCCTCACCAAGGGGGACTCCGAAAGGAGGCAGCGCGGCGACTTCATTTACGAGCTGCTCGCCGAACGGCCACCCGACTTCAGCGTCCTGGAAGCCCGCGCCGCGAATTTCTGGAGCCATTACGGTGAGCCGCACCGGCCATTGATTCTCAGTATCAGCGGGGACGATGAGCAGTGGGGTTCACGCCTGGAGGTTGCTCGCCGCTTGGTCGCGGCTGCTCGCCCGAACGACTTCGCAACGATCTATGGACGCCACCTCGTTCTGTTGGTCACGCCGATCTCGCGCCACCACATGGAGGCGGCTTTATCGGATATCACACAGCTCCTGGAGCGAAATCACCTCTCGGCCACGGCGGTTGTCGGTGGCGCTTGCCGCGACCTGAGGGAGTCGCGGGAAGGCACGCTCGCCGCTTTGAGGCTCCACGATTTGCTCGGGACCAACGGAGTTCTCTGGGCAGAGGGACTCGAAGCCTTGACACAACTTTTCGATCCCGCGCAGAGGGACAGGTTGCAAGCGCTTTGCCGCACCGCGCTGGCGCCGTTGGGCCGCCGGGACGGATTGATGGACGCCCTCCATGCGTACTACGAGGCAGGTGGAAACAAAGCCCACGCGGCCCGCCGCATGTCCCTGCACGTCAACACTCTGAGACAGCGTCTGGAGCGTGCGGAGCAGCTCCTCGGAGGCTCAGTCGACGACTCTATCCGGGCGGTCCCGCTCCGGCTGGCGCTGCTCGTTCGCCAGGTTGCACCAACGTCCTGAGAGGCGCGGTCTTGGCCAAACCCCACAGATCCTTTGCGTAAATCTGTGGTAATCGCACCGTGACACCCGCGTCCAACTCACTTAGATTGCGAGCGTCATGGCGACTCACGATGGCATCGTCCCTCTGTCTTCGGCGAGCAGGTCCGAGGTCCTCAGAGCTACCCGCCTTGCCAAGAGCTATGGCGGCCATATGGTTCTCAAACACGTCAGCTTCTCGATCCATCGAGGCGAGATCGTGGCGGTCATCGGGGAGAATGGGGCCGGCAAGTCGACCTTCGCCAAGATTGTTGCCGGAGTCGTTCACCCGGACTCAGGCGAGATGCACATCCAGGGTCAGCCGGTGGACTTTCAATCGCCCCGCGATGCCCTCCGCGTCGGCATCTCGTACATACCGCAGGAGCTCGCTTATCTGAGCAACCGCACTGTCGCCGACAACATCCTGATCGGTCGCTGGCCGCATCGGGCCGGGATGACGAGCGACGCCACCATCGCCTCAACCGCCGCGGCCGAGGCAAAGAAATTTGGCATCGACCTGCATGTGAGCTGGCGCATGGCCGACCTCACCCTCGCGGAACGGCAGCTGGTCGAAATCGTCAAAGCGCTCACGCGAAGCTCGCAGGTGCTGGTGCTCGACGAGCCCACAGCGTCGTTGACCAGTGGCGAGAGCAGGAAGCTCTTCAGCATTTTGCGCCAGCTGGTTGAGACGGGCTTGAGCGTCATCTTCATCTCGCATCGCATGGATGAGGTATTCGAGGTGAGTGACCGCGTCGTCGTCCTTCGCAATGGCGAAGTGGTTGGAGATGTACCTACCTCGGAAGCGACCCGCACGCAGCTGATCAGCTTCATGTTGGGAGCAGCTGCCGACGAGCTCGCTGAGCGGAGAAAGGATCGCGTCTTCACCGAGCCTGCACTTCAACTGCTTGACTGGAGCTGGACCGGGGAACCGCGTATCCATGACCTGAACCTGACAGTTCACCGGGGCGAGATCGTGACTCTGTTCGGGCTGAGGGGATCGGGCGGTGAGGCGATCGCTGAAGGACTTGCCGGCCGGAACTCCAAATTCCATGGCAAGGTGGTGGTCGAGGGTCGGGAGTTCCCCGTGTTCCGCACGACCACCGCTTCGACTCGAGCCGGGATCGGTTACCTGCCCGCCGAGCGCAAACGCGATGGACTCGTGATGCCGCTGTCAGTCCAGGCCAATCTGAGCCTGGTCGTGCTGCAATCGCTCTCCCGGCTCGGTTTGCTTCAGCCCGCGGCAGAGCGCGAGATGGCTGAACGCATGCGCGACACACTCCACATCCGGCTGCGCTCCCTGTCGCAGCCGGCTGCCACTTTGAGCGGCGGCAACCAACAGAAGGTCGTGCTGGGCAGCCGCTTGCTGGCCCGGCCGCGGGTCCTTGTGCTGCAGGAGCCGACCAGAGGGGTCGACGTGGGGGCCCGGTTCGAGATCCACCACTACTTGCGCACCCTCGCCGAGCAGGGGACGGCGATTCTGTGGGTGACCACCGACGTCGAGGAGGCCGTGGTCGTGGCGGATCGCCTCGTGGTTCTGAGGGAGGGCAAGATCGTGGCCGAGCTGACCGGAAACGCGAAAACGCAGGGTCAGGCGGTTGCAATGGCAGCCAAGGACGCCGCCTGAGGCATGGCTCGAAACACTCCCGACACGACAGGCGAAGCCGTCGAACCAGACGCGACAGCCAAAAAAGCCGATGCCGCTCTGTCAGGTCGGACCCGGCTCGCTCTCGGCGCCATGCAGGGGCTTGGATTGGGCGGGTTCTACGTGATCGTCCTCATCTACTTCTCGATATACGCCGCGCCTTACTTTTTCTCGACCAGCAACGCGGTCAACATCCTGTCGAATATCTCGGTGATCGGGATCGTCACCCTCGGCCAGGCACTTGTGTTGATCGCGGGGGGATTCGATCTATCTGTCGCGGGAACAGTGCCGCTCGGGGGGGTGATCTTCACGATGCTCCTCAACCGCGGCGTGAACATTCCTGAGGCGTGGATCATCTCGGTGCTGGCCGGCTGCGGAGTGGGCGTGGCCAACGGATTGATCATCACGCGGATCGGCATCAACGCCCTGGTCACAACACTGGGCACGCTGTCGATCACCAGCGGCCTGGCGTATGTCGTTACCGCAGGCGAAACGGTCCAGTTCAAAGATCTGAATCAAGGACCAATCGACAACGTGGTGGCTGGAATGCCGCTCTACGTGTGGACGATGATCCTCATCAGCATCATCGCGTTCTTCGTCCTGCGATTCACGGTCTATGGACGGATGATTTACGCAATCGGCGGCAACCGTGAGGCCAGCCGGCTCGCGGGCATCCGGGTCGATCTCATCACCACCTCGGTCTACGCCATCAGTGGTGGCCTGGGCTGTTTCTCGGGCGTGATGCTCGCGCAGCAGCTGCTCGCCGGCGCGCCGACGGTCGGCGCCACCGCCGCGCTGACGTCGATTGCGGCGGTGATTCTCGGTGGGGCATCGCTCAGCGGGGGAGTGGGGGGTATTCCCGGAACGCTGGTGGGCGTTCTCGTCCTCGGAACAATCGCAAACGGCATGGCGCTGATGCAGGTGCCTTCGTTCTACCAGCAGATCGCGACCGGCGCGATCCTGCTCCTGGCGGTCGGATTTGGCCGGCTGCGGGTCGCGTTCGGACAGCTTGCGAGCTAGTCAGGTGTCGGCAATGGATTTGGAGGAGTAGACATGGGAAAGAGATTGGTCGGGTTGTTGGGGGTGGCTGCGATGCTGCTCGCCGCGTGTGGCGGCTCTCCCACCAATACCGGCACCAGTGCGCCGATAAAGATCGACTTCGCCAGCGCGGACGATGCAATCGGCGTCTTCAAAACAGTGAGCGACGGAATGGTCGCAGGTGCTCCGATTGCAGGCGTCACAGTGCGCCGTTACGACAACAAGCTCGATGGCGCCACCGCAATCGCCAACGCCGACCTGATGATTCAAGATCACCCGGACGTCATCGTGGACTGGAACGCGGTCGCGAACGTGGGCGCCGCGCTGGGAAAGAAGTTCGCCGACGCCAAGATTCCGTGCCTGGCAGCGAACCAACCGATCCCGGGTTGCGTGCAGTTCAACCTGTCGAACATGAAGATGGGGGTCGACGCGGCGAACATCGTGGCTCCGGCTGCGAAGGCGAAAGGCTGGACCTCGGCAGACACGACAATCATGATGGTCGTCGCCTCCCCGAACGGCGTTGAGGTGAACGACGGCCCGCGCTACTTCTACATCACTTCAGCGTCACTGATCCCCGGGTACCCAACCCTGGCTCCGGCCGACCTGAATCCGCAGACGACCGTGATCGGAAACAAGCAAGGCCTTCAGTTCGAGTGCGTGAGCACCATCGAGGGCGCGTACAACAACGCGAAGAACAAGCTCCCGACCATTCCCGCATCGAACCACGTGATGCTCTACGGGTCGGACAGCGACTGCGCCGAGGGTGCGCTGCGGGCGCTCACCGAGGCCGGTCGCCAGAGCAACACCCTGACGTGCGGCCTCGGGCCCACGCCTGACGGGCTCACCAACACCAGGACGAACCCTTCGTGGCTCTGCGAAGGCTCGGCGTTCCTCGACGACTGGGCGGAGTTCCTGATCGCCGAGGCGGTCGCCATCCACCAGGGCATCAAGGTCCCTGCGTACACGCCCTGTCCTCAACTCATGCTGACCAAGGCGAACGTAGACACCTACTACACCGCCGACAACAAGGTCAAGCTCCTGCCGTTTCCCGCCGAAGACCAGTACCTGGTGCAGACCGGCGTCCTTCAGAAGTTCAAGAACGTTCAGGGCGTGGGCGCCTAGGCCCAATCCTGTCCACCCGGTGACATCCATTGCCTGGGGGCCGGCTGCAACGGCGCCGGCCCCCGGTAGCGCGGCTGGCTTCGTCAGAGGTCACATCACGAGGAGTAGTCGAGATTGAGCACAACGACCAATCGCGTAAAGACGGCGCCACGACTGGCCCGGCTCCAGGAGATCATGGAGCGCAGGAACCTGGACGGGATCGTCGTGTCCTCGTACCAGAACGTTTCCTATTTCGCTGGGACGCACATCATGACGCAGGTGTCGCTTCCCGACCGGCTCGCTTTTGTGGTGGTGCCGCGCGGCGCCGCTCCCACCGTGATCGTTTGCGGAATCGAAACGCGCCAGGTGGTGACCCAGACGGACATCGCAGACGTCAGGGACTATGTCGAGTTCGCGGAAAATCCCACGGACATCCTGGCCAAGGTGCTTAAAGATCGCAAGCTGGCCGGTGGGTCCATCGGAATTGATGCGCGCCGCTTGCCGGTGGCGTCGGGGAAGCTGCTCGAGGAGAGTCTGTCGGGAGTCGAGCTCGTGTCGGTCGACGACGATATCGAGCTCGCTCAGTCTGTCAAGGATGCAGGCGAGATCGCCATCCTCGAAGCTGCAGCCAAAGCGACGCTCGCCGCGGCCGAGGAGACTGCAGCCGAGCTCAGCCCTGGCGCGAGTGAAACCGACTTCTCAACCAGCGCGTTCCTCAAACTCATGCAGCGTGGCGGAGTACCTCTTTTCCTCGTTTTTGCCTCGGGCGCTCGCACGATGCAGGCGCATCCGGAATCGATCGACAAACCGATGGCGGCAGGTGTGCTCTGGCGGATTGACTTCGGTGCCAGGTTCGGAGAAGTGATCAACTCGGACCTGGCACGGACGGGCGTGGTCGGCGAGCCGAGCGCCGAGCAGGAGGCAACCCTCAAAGCCCTGCGCGCAACGCAGGACGCGGGCTTCGAGGCGATCGAACCCGGGCGTCCGGCCATGGATGTCTTCAACGCCGTCAAAGACGAGTTCAAGCGCCAGGGCCTCCCCTTCTCGATGCCCCACATCGGCCACGGCATGGGGATCGGCCTACACGAGTTTCCGATGCTCGAGCCTGGGAATCGCACCAAGCTGGAGACTGGCATGGTCCTCAACATTGAGCCCATGGCGGTGGTGGAAGCGCGCCAGGAGGCGTACCACACCGAGGACCTGGCGGAGGTGACCCCCAACGGAGCGAGGTTGCTCACTCCCCCCCAACAGCGCCTGTTGAGGACCAGGGCATGAAGTCCGAGGAGGTCGATGCCGATGTCATCCGGACGCTCGCCGCAGTGGCCGGCATCACCATCCCCGACGAGGACATCCAACCGCTCATCGGTGCGCTTAGAAACCACCTTGCCGGCATGAAGGCGTTGGAGGACCTGGATATCGACGAGGCCGATCCGATCGTCACTTTCGATCCGAGATGGGCGTGACCGAGTTGTGGCGGCTGACCCTCCGCGCGGCGGCTGACGGGCTGGCCAGGAGAGACTTTTCGGCGAAAGACTTGCTCGAGTCAACGCTGCACAGGTTGCGCGAGACCGAGCCCTCGGTCCACGCCTACGTGACGCTGATGGAGGATTCGGCCCGCCGGCAGGCAGCGGCGGCCGACGATGAGTTGAAGAGAGGGCGTTGGCGCGGCCCTTTGCACGGGATCCCGGTTGGGGTCAAGGATCTCTGCTACACCGAAGGCGTTCCCACCCAGGCCGGCTCCCGAGTGCTCGAGGGTTTCGTGCCTGGTTACGACGCGACCGTGGTACGACGCCTCAAGGAAGGTGGCGCTGTCATCGTGGGCAAGACCGTCACACACGAGTTCGCATACGGGCAGGACGTGCCGCCCACCCGGAATCCATGGAACACCGACGACTACCCCGGCGGTTCCAGCGCGGGCTCTGGAGTCTCGGTCGCGGTGGGCTCTGCGTTTGCCGCGATTGGCACCGACACTGGAGGTTCAATCAGGGTCCCGGCGTCGGTTGACGGGGTGGTCGGGCTCAAACCGACATACGGACGTGTCAGTCGGTACGGGGTCATTCCGATGAGTCCCACGCTGGATACCGTCGGGCCTCTCACGCGCACGGCGGAAGACTGCGCATTGATGTTGGGTGTGATTGCCGGGTTCGACCACCACGACGCCGGCAGCCTCGAGGACGCGGTACCGGACTACGCAGGCGAGCTGGCCCTGGGGGTTGAGGGCTTACGCCTCGGCGTAGATCGCGAATTCTTCTTCTACAAGCACGTCGCTGCCGACGTTCGAGCCGCTGCCGAGGCTACCGTCGACCGGCTCGCGTCCCTGGGAGCCGAGATCGTCGATGTCCGGCTGCCCGAGCTGGAGCCGGCCGCGGCGGTCGGGATGGCGATACTCCTCGCTGACACGAGCGAGTGGCACCACAGGCTGCTGCGCAGCCACGCCGACAAGTACGTGCCTGCGACCCGCATCATGCTCGAGCTAGGCGAGATGGTCCTGGGGTCCCAGTACGTTCATGCCCAGCGAGCTCGAGCTGCATTGCGCGACCGAGTACGAAGCTCCTTTGCCAAGCATCGCCTCGACTGTCTCGTCGGTCCGACTCTTCCGAACACCACGATGCCGGTGGAGAAGCTGTCGGTCGACTTGACTGGCGAGGGCGAGACCGCTCTTTCGAGTTTTCTGCACCACTGTTTCATGGGCAATGTCTTCGGGATACCGGCGCTGAGCTTCCTCTGCGGGTTCAGCTCGGCTGGACTGCCGATTGGGTTCCAGGTTTATGGGCGACCCGTGGAGGAATCGACGCTGTTCAGGGTCGCGCACGCTTACCAACAGGTCACCGATTGGCACACCGTGCGTCCAGAGCCGAGCCTTCAAAAGGCCTCGGTTCAGTGAACGAGCTGGTCGGCCTTTCGATCCGAGAGGCGTCACAGCGGCTGTCGCACAAGGAGGTTTCGTCGGCGCAGCTGACCGAAGCCGTGCTCGACAGAATCGCCGAGACCGAGCCGCTGGTCCACGCGTATGCCCATGTGATGGAGAAGAGCGCTCGCGAGGAGGCCCGCCGCGCGGATGCCGACCTGGCTCGCGGCCTGTGGCACGGACCACTTCACGGCATTCCAATCGCTTTGAAGGACCTCGTCTACACCACCCAGGCTCCCACGGAAGCCGGATCCAGGGTGCTCGAGGGCTGGATACCCGACTACGACGCCACAGTCGTACGCAAGCTGCGCGATGGGGGTGCAGTTGTGATCGGGAAGACCCACACGCACGAGTTCGCTTACGGGGTCAACATCCCGCCCACGCGCAATGCCTGGCGACTTGACGGCTACCCGGGCGGGTCCAGCGCCGGCTCCGGGGTATCTGTGGCCGCGCGGTCTGCGTTTGGGGCGATCGGCACTGATGGCGGCGGGTCGATCCGATGCCCGGCGTCGCTGAACGGAGTTGTCGGGTTGAAGCCGACGACGGGAAGGGTCAGCCGGCACGGTGTCGTGCCGATGAGCTCGACGTTCGACAACGTTGGTCCGATGACCAGGACCGTCGAGGATTGCGCCCTCCTGCTCGGCGTCATGGCGGGCCACGATCCGCTCGACTCGATCAGCCTCGACGTGCCCGTTCCGGACTTCACTATGGGAATCGAGTCCGGAGTGAAGGGCATCCGGATCGGGGTCGAGCGGGAGTACTTCTTCAATTCGAAGGTCACAGACGATGTGCGCAATGCGGCCGAAAGCGCCCTCCAGCTGCTTGCCGGCGAAGGAGCCGAGGTGGTCGAGATCAGCATCCCGGAATTGCAGCTGGCGGTGCCGATTGCCATGCCGCCGATCCTCGCTGACACAACGGCCTACCACCGCACCTGGCTTCGCGAGAAGGCCGACCGGTACGAGCCACGCACGCGGGTCATGATCGAGCTGGGCGAGTTGATCCCGGCCACCCACTACGTCACCGCACAGCGAGCACGCCGGGTGCTTCGTGACAGGGTCCGATCCGCCTTCGACAGGTTCCGGTTGGACGCATTGCTGGCGCCGACACTGCCCATGCCGACTGTCCCGGTCGAGGACCTCAACCTGGTCCTTAACGACGCATCGGGTGAGTCGCCCGGCTCGGGCTACTTCCGCCAATGCGTACCCGCCAACGTCATCGGCGTCCCTGCCTTGAGCGTTCCGGCAGGCTTCTCCGCTGGCGGCCTGCCGATCGGGGTCGCCATATTCGGGCGTCCGCTTGACGAGGCGACTCTTTTCAGGATCGCGCGCGCGTATGAGGTCAAGCACGACTGGTATCGGCGTGTTCCAAACCTCGAACCGGCGGCGGAAATGCGCAGGTCGCGGACCTCCGCGTCCAGACGCTAATCGCGTGCTGACCACATCGATCGCCGGCATCGAGGTGGGGCGCATCGGCCTGGGATGCTTCGCCCTCTCAGGAGGTTACGGCCCCGCCGATGACAGCACGGCGGTCGAAACTATCCACGCAGCTCTCGAGCTAGGAGTCAACCTGCTCGACACGTCGGACGCTTACGCCGCCGGGGAAAACGAGCGACTGGTTGGACGTGCAGTGGAGGGAAAGCGAGATCGCGCGGTCATCACGACCAAGTTCGGTTGGGTGCTTGACTCCAGCGGCAAAGCTGTTGCCCGAGACAGCTCACCTGAGCACGTTCGAGAGGCGTGTGAGGCGAGCTTGCAGCGGCTCGCAACGGACTATATCGACCTCTACGTTCAACATCGCGTCGACCCGGCGGTTCCCATAGAAGCCACGATTGGCGAGCTGGCGCGTCTGCGGGACGAGGGAAAGATCCGCGCCTTCGGACTCTCTGAAGCGGGAGTCGACACGATCACGCGTGCGCATCAGGTTTCGCCCGTGGCGGCTCTACAGACCGAGTACTCATTGTGGTCTCGGGATCCTGAGCTTGAGCTTCTCCCACTTTGCAAGAGGCTGGGGATCACGTTCATCGCTTACAGCCCGCTTGGGCGCGGATTCCTTACAGGCCACGTTCGAACCACCGCCGACCTGCCTCAGTCGGACATGCGGCGCACGCACCCGCGATTTGCGGAAGAGAACCTGCAGTGGAATCTGGCTCTCGTCGAACGGCTCCAACGCCTGGCCGAGGAGCGCGGGTGCACGGCCGCCCAGCTAGCCCTGGCGTGGATTCTGGCGCAACCTGGGGGCGCGGTGCCAATCCCCGCGACCAGGCGCGTCGAGCACCTGAGGTCAAACGTCGCTTCGCTTGACATCCACCTTAGCGACGCTGACCTGGACACAATTGGGGCGGCGATACCGCAAAGCCTGATTCACGGGGCTCGGCATCCCGCGGATCACATGAAGACGATCGAAAGCTGATCGGCGGCGGCTAGCCCAGACCGACGGCGGCGCTCACCACCTCTGTTTTCGCGAGCTCCCCCCGCGAACGGGAGGTCTCGGTCACGTCAGTTGATGCGAAGCGCCTTGAACTGGTCGGTGTCGAGGTTTCCGCCGCTCAAAACACACACCACCTGGGATCCTGGCGGTGCAGCGACTAGTCCCTTTCGGAGGGCAGCGACGGTCGATGCGGCAGCCCCTTCGGTCAACACCTTCAAGCGGGCCAGGCACCACACGATCGAATCGCGAATCTCGTCCTCCGAGACCAGCACGACTTCGTCGACGAAATCTCGGACGATGCGGAAGGTGGTGTCGCCCACGCGGCGTACCCGAAGGCCGTCCGCCGCGGTGTTCGCGGCGTCGAGCGTGATCACGTGACCGGCGCGAAGGCTGTCGTGCATCGCCGGGGCCGCGCTCGATTCGACGCCGATGACGCGTGCGCCGGGGCATTTCAGCTTGATCGCCTGCGACGTGCCCGAGATGAGCCCGCCACCGCCGATCGGCACCACCACGACTGCCACGTCCGGCACGTCTTCGGCGACCTCGAGCCCGAGCGTACCCTGACCGGCGATCAGGTCGAGGTCGTCGAACGGGTGGACCAGCGTGTAGCCGTGCTCGGCGACAAGGCGTTTGGACTCTTCATTCGCCTCGTCCCAGATGTTGCCGTGCAGCACGACCTCGGCGCCATAGCCTTTCGTCGCAGCCACCTTGCTGGGCGTTGCGTTCTGTGCCATGACCACAATCGCCTTCACGCCCAGGATCGCCGCCGCCAGCGCGACGCCCTGCGCGTGGTTGCCCGCCGAGGAGCAGATCACCCCACGCGCCCGCTGCTCGTCAGTGAGCATGCGAATCTTGTTGAGGGCGCCCCGGATCTTGTACGCGCCGGTCCTCTGGAACATCTCGGCCTTCAGCTGAACATCGAAACCCGTCGACGAACTCAGCTGACCGGAGCTGATCATCGGCGTGTGGTGCGTGTGCCGGCTGATGAACGCGCGAGCATCAGCGAACTGCTCCGCCGAGACGTAGGTCGGCCTGCTCGCCGCGGATCGCGTCATGCCAGCTCGAGTGGAGGGGTTCTGGTTGTCCATCCTTTTGCCTGATCGTAAGGGTGCGCCACCTGGAGCACACCCATTAGAAATCCAAGCCGCGCACGCGTGTCTTCACTAGGCTAGTAAAGCAATGCGCTGGGGGGAGGCGGCATGTCGCCTCCCCCTCTTACCTCAGTCGCTTGGTGGCGAGGTGTTGATTTGGTTGAGCGTGTAGGCGAGGCCTTCGAGCTTGGTGAGAAGCTGACCGTGATCGGCGCTCGCCTGCAGCGCGGCGTTCCGGCACCCGAGTTCGAACTCGATCGCCTGGTGCCAGAGACGGCCGCCATGGAAACCGTCCGCTTGTCTGCCTCTAATGGCCGGGTTCGGATCCTCAACATCGTCAACTCCCTGGATACCCCTGTGTGCCAGGTGGAGACGCGTCGCTGGGACGCCGCGCTGCGAGATCTGCCCGATATCGTTCTGTTCACGGTGAGCATGGATCTTCCGTTCGCGCAGGCGCGCTGGTGCGGGGCGGAGCGCACCGGCCATGCGGCCCTATCGGCCCACCGCAGCGAAGCGTTCGGACGGGACTACGGCGTTCTGATCAAGGAGTGGCGGCTCCTGCAGCGGGCGGTCATCGTCATCGGACCGGATGGCCGGGTGGCCTATGCCGAATACGTCGCAGACCAGATGGCCGAGCCGGATTACGACGCCGCCCTGGACGTCGCGAGCCAATCCGCCTAAGGCCGTGTGCCGGCAAGAAAGAAGACCTCCACGGGTGCTTCCAGGAACGTCTGCTGGACCACCTGGAAACGGCGAAGGTGTTCGCTCGACATATGCCTGAGAAGAGCTTCCTGGTCGGGGAACCGCTCGAGGAGGTACCACGTGAGGGGATCATCCGCCGAGCGGTGAACTGTCGAAGTTGCGGTGCCCGACAGTCGATTGGTGAACTCCGCGAAGTCGACTATCGCCTCCTCAAATTGCGATTCGCGCTCCGGCCTTGCGCGCATGCACACGAGCAGCAGGAACTGCTCGTCCGGCGCGGCGATCCGGTCAGGTGTCGTCGCCTCGGTCCACGCCTCTTCGAGTGTGTGTGCCCGGACCGGCAGTCCGACGAGCTCGATGAGGCCGTCCAGCTCGGAAAGGCTCAGCGCGCGGCTGCTCATCGGCTGCTTCCTCCCAGGTCCGCCGGCTCGTCACCGACCAGAATGCCGGCCAGGCGGGTGCGGGCTCGATGAAGGCGCTGGTGGAACGCGGCCCGAGTGATCTGCAGGACGTCCATGCACTCCTCGGGACTCAGGGCCTGTCCGTAGTGAGTCTCGAGCAGCAATCGATCGCTGTTGGACAGCCGCTCCAAGGCGGCGCTTAGACGAGATCTAAGGCCCTCCGGTGACGCTTCGATCGACGGTTCTGCCAGAGGTCCGCTGACCCGGCCGTCAGCCGGCGCAGCAATCGACTCACCACGAGGTGGTTGTCCTTGCTCGGCTCGCTCGCGACGGATCCAGTCGATCGCCGCGTGATACACGCTCGTCACCGTGGCGCTGATACAGCAGTGCGATCGCGGCCGGCTCTCCGCGGCTAAGCGCCATCAGGAGCTCCTGGTCGTTGTCCGCTAATAAAGATGGCGAAGCCAATCCCCTCAAACAGTAAGACGCGCGATGGTGACACGGCACGGACCTGTCAGGACTTTGCGTCTCGGTCATAGAAGGAGATGCAGATGAAAGAACTCGAAGGAAAGGTGGCTATCGTCGTTGGTTCGAGCCGCGGCCTGGGGAGAGGCATCGCGGAAGCGTTTCTCGACGCCGGCGCCAACGTGGTGGCGGTCGCGCGCAACCCGGCTCCGCTCGAGGAGCTTGCGGACAAGCGCCCGGAGCTGCACCTTGTGGCGGCGGATGCGACCGATCCGATGGTGGCGGGAACCCTGCTGTCACAACACTTTCCCGATGTCGTCGCCCTGGTCGCCGGCGCAGTCCCTCTCCTGCGCCCGATCCATCACCACACGTGGGAGACCTTTTCCGCCAACTGGCAAACCGATACGCGG
>WNFI01657982.1_pt1 | contig 13057 bp, 17 predicted proteins | sample 5400471 | NCBI WGS metagenome assembly WNFI01 (sample SAMN13153348, study PRJNA577476) | soil metagenome | isolation source: 100 cm saprolite on Douglas fir-dominated hillslope | place: USA:California | collected 2013-09-17
CGGGCGAACAGCGGCGAGCTCAACGCCATCGTGACCGTTCGCGATCGCACAGTCGGCGCGGCCGGCGAGCTGAAGTACTCGAGCCGAACCAGTCTTACCTTCTCAGGCGGTTACCACACGGCAACCTATCCGACATCACAGGTGCAGCCGGACCCGACGGTCTTCTCGATCACGCGCCTCAACAACCATGATGTCAACATTCGAGGCTCGCTCATTCACAAGACGTTTCCGCTGACGTCGTTGCGCCTCGTCGCCGCGACCGACCGCTATCGTTTCGAGAACGACCGTGTCAAAGACAGCGTGAAGAGTTTTGGTGGCGCCGGTCTGAGCTTCGACAACGGCCGGACCGTGATCGTGGCGGAAGCCGGGGTGTCGACGCTGTCCTTCACGGATCGGACGCAGAAGGAGTTTCACGGCGCCACGGGCAGCATGGGCACCAGCCGCAGGCTGGGATCGCGCTGGAGCGTCGCCCTCGCGGCCTCACGCGACCTCGACTTCTCGATCTACGCGAACAACAACTACTACGTCCTCGACCGCTCTACCCTCAGCTTCAACTACGCGGCCACACGGCGATTGACCCTGCTGTTTCAGAGTCAGTTCGGACGGGACATCTACTACGTCCCGTTCGATGGGGCTCTCCGCCGCGATCTGATCTACTACAACGCCATCGGATGGTCGTACGCGTTGCGGCGGCTCCGAGGCGGTTTCGACGTGGGTTATTACGATCGTTCATCGAACGTCCCGGTCGAAACGCAGAATGGAATACGCGTGGTGCTCCACTTGTCATTTACCCCGTAGATTGCGCAAATAATTGTGCGGTCAGGCTCTCCGACACGGATTTTGCGCATTTTTCATGCCCGAGCGATGAGGCACTGACAGAGAGAGGGCAATCTTCACCTGGTGAAGAGAATGGTCGCTTCGCCGCTGATCGGCCAAAACACCGACTACGGTTTTCCTGTTTGGAGAGACGCTCGATGAAGCAACGGCTTTCTATCTTACTGATTCTGTTCGCGATCGCCACCGTGGCGGTTGCTCAGGACATGCCGCTGACCGCGGATGGCCCCATCGGACCACGCGACCGCATTGAAGTTCATGTGGCCCAGGATCCGACACTCAACACGAGCGCAACGGTCGCCGACGATGGTCGCGTTGCGCTGCCCCTGCTGGGCAAGATTGCGCTGGCCGGTCTCACGCCGGGTCAGGCCGAGGCGTTGATCAAGGGTGAGCTCGAGTCGAAGTACATGAACAAGGCCGACGTGACCGTGGAGGTCATCGAATATGGCAACCGGCCGATCTCGGTCATCGGGGCGGTTACTCATCCGGGCCGGATCAACGCCACCGCCAACATCACGCTCATCCAGGCGCTGACGCAAGCCGGAGGGCTCGGTGCTGGCTACGGCAAGGCGCTTTACGTGCTTCGCACGGGTCACAACGGGCTGACCGAGCAGATCGCGGTCGATATCGAAGATCTGATGGTCAACGGTAACCCTGACCTGAACCTCCCGCTGGCCCCGAATGACGTCGTCAACGTGCCGGTCGACACACCGATCGTGATCTACATTCTCGGCGAGGTCATGCACCCGGGACCGGTTCAATTCCGGCGGTCGCAGACCCCAACGTTGCTGCAAGCGCTGGCCAGCGCGGGGGGGCCGACTGACCGCGCCTCCAGGTACGCGATCATCAAACGCCGCACCGGCAGCCGGGAGACCAGTCTCAAAGTGAATTTCCGCGCCATTGCCGGCGGAGACAAGAACGACGAAGAGTTGCAGGACAACGACACCATCGTGGTGAAAGAGAGCGTATTCTAGCCGCTGAACCCGGTACGGCGATGGAGCAGATCAGCCAGGAAGTCCATCTTTCCCACTACTGGAACATCATCCACAAGCGGTGGAAGGTGGCCCTGTCGATCGTCATCGTCGTGATGCTGGGAACATTCCTGGCCAGCTACTTTTCGACACCGCTCTACCGCTCCGGGATCGAGATCCAGATCGAGCGTGAGAACCAGAACCTGATCACGATCGACGACCTCTTCGGGATCGAGGCCTCGGACCAGGAGTTTCTCCAGACTCAATATGTCCTGCTGAAGAGCCGCGGTCTGGCGGCGCGCGTGATCGACGACGGCAAGCTGCTCAACGATCCAGACTTCTATCCACCGGGGATCAACGGGAAGACCCACGCGGAGGTCAACGAGGTCCGCGACAGCATGGTTGGAAGTCTCCTGAGCAGCATCACCGTCGAGCCCGTGCACAACACCTCGCTCGTGGATGTGTCGTATGTGGCGCCGACGCCGCGTCTGGCCAGGAAGGTCGCGGAAGCGATCGGTGACTCGTTCATGCGCCTGAAGATCGAGCAGAAGCTCGACAACGTCCATCAGGCTTCGGACTTCCTCACGCGTCAGATCGCGCAGGTAAAGAACGAGCTTGACGCCAACCGCTCCACGCTCCAGCAGTACGGCGAAAGCAAGGACATCATCTCCGTCAACGACGCCGGCAACATCGTCGTGCAGAAGTTGACGGAGCTCAACTCCGACTTCACCAAGGTTCAGAACGAGCGCGTACAGAAGGAGACCGCCTACTCCACGATGCTCCGTGCCAATCCGGAGTCGGTTGCCGGTAACGATGCGCTCGTCATGAAGCTGACCGAAGACGAGTCACGCGTCCAGCGCGAGTACAGCCAGAAGCAGTCGATCTTCAAGCCTGACTACCCCGAGATGGTGCGGCTCCGCTCCGAGCTGGACAAGCTTCGTCAAACACGCCAGAACGCCGTGCAGAACGCCTATGCCAAAGCTCGCGACGCCGCACGGATGGAGGTCGTTTCTGCCCTCAGCCGTGAGAACCAGATGCGCGACGCGTTCGAGCAGCAGAAACGCGAAGTGCTCAAGCTCAACGTCAACGCCGCGACCTACGGCGACCTTCGCGCCCAGGTCGAGAGCAAGCAGGCACTCCTGGAACGGCTCACCAAGCAACAGAACGAGACGGAGGTCACGGCCCGCCTTCGGGGCGTGAACAACTCGAACATCCATTGGGTCGATCACGCCGTCCTGCCGACCGCCCGCTTCAACGTGACGATGAACAAGAACCTCCAGAGCGCCTTCCCTCTGGCGGTGATCCTCGGTCTGGCCTCGATCCAAGCTCCGTCCTGTGGACAAGCCCGCCGACCTGCAGCAGCAGGGTATCGATCTCCTTCCGTATTACGACACCCGCTCTCCGATTGCCGAGTCCTACCGCGCCTTCCGGACGTCGCTTCTCCTCGCCTCGGCCAACTCTCCCAAGGTCATCGTCATCACCTCCACCTTCGCCCGGGAGGGGAAGACCACTACCGCCACGAACCTTGCCACGGTGCTGGCGCAGATGGGAAAGCCGGTCCTGCTGGTCGACGCCGATCTTCGTCGTCCCCGCCTGCAGAAGGTTTTCAAGGGAAAGATGAATCTCGGGCTCGTGAACTACCTGGCCACGAACATCACCCTCGAAGAGGTGATTCAGGAGTCGGTCGTGGGACATCTCTCGGTTCTGCTCTCGGGACCGACGCCACCGAATCCGTCCGAGCTTCTTGGCTCCGACCGGATGAAACACCTCATTCACGAAGTGCGTGGCAAGTTCGCCTACGTCATCTTCGATTCACCGCCGGTCCTGGCCGTGACCGACTCGATCGTCCTGGCCGCCAACGCCGATGGAGTCGTGCTCTGCGTTCACGGGGGGCAAACGCCTCGCGATCTCGTACAGCGCTCGTCCGAGCGGTTGCGGCAGAGCAATATCCCGGTTCTCGGCGCGATCCTGAACAACCTCGACCTCAAGCAATACGGCTACTCGTTCAAGAAGAGCTACTACGACTACTACGAGGAAGATGCGCCGGCGAAAGAGCCCGCGCGGAAGAGCGTTTAGCCCTCGGTGATGATCGACATCCATCACCACTGCCTCCCGGGTATCGACGACGGGCCGCGCGAATGGGATGAGGCCGTTGAGCTGTGCCGCATCGCCGCGGATGAAGGGATCGAGACGATCGTCGCCACCCCTCACGTTCTGCGAGGCCGCTGGCAGAACAGCTCGCGATCCAAGCTCGACTCCCTGATCGAAGGATTGCGTGAGAAGACCGGCGGGAAACCGCGGCTGTTCCTTGGGTCCGAGTACTTCTTCGCGCACGACATGACCGAGGTCCTGGCGAGCGGCAATGGCATCGTCCCCCTGGCCGGCAGCAGGTATGTGCTCGTGGAATTCGCGTCCCGCGCCGTTCCGCCGTTGATCGAGCAGGCCTTTTATCGAGTCCAGCTCGAAGGGTGGACACCGATCATCGCCCACCCCGAGCGCAACGTCGTTTTCCAGACAAAGCGCGACCTCCTGCCACTTCTGGTTCGCCTCGGTGCCCGCACCCAAGTCACCCTCGGGAGCCTGACCGGCAACTTCGGGGCGGAGGCCGAGCAGGCCGCCAGGGCCTGGCTTGGCAACGGATTGGTACATTTTCTCGCCACAGACGCGCATAATTGCAAAAGCCGCCCGCCCCGCGTGCAGGAGGCCCTCGGAATCGCCCGCGACATCGCAGGCGATTCCGTGGTTGATGCTCTCACTCTCGGAAACCCGTCGGCGGTCATCGTCCGATGATCGCTTTTATGGCGACATGTTGCGACGTGGCGTCGCCGATGCCATGCGCGGCGCCAATGATCGCGCTGTCGTCGAGCTCCGGATCGCAGCCTTTGGCTCGATCGACAGTCTCGCCGATTACCAGACAGCAGAGATCTATCTCGCGCTTGCTTGCGAGCGCCTCGGCCGCCACGACGACTCCCGAACCGCGGCCCAGAAAGCAATCCAGGCCGAGCGCATCACTCCTGTCTATGCAGCGCTGACACTTGATGCGCAGACGAAGTCGGCGTTCGAGAAATTTCTCCCGCAGAGCGTGGGTGCCGATCGCATCTCTGATGTACCGGCCTTCTCTCACCTGGCACGGCCTGCATCATCGCCGACAACTACGGCGAAGACGCCGCCATCTCGCACCCTGCCCGTGGCTCCAGCGCCTTCTACAGCCGTTGCTCCCAAACAACAACCACCGGCTACAAGCGCTCCGGTGACGGCACCGCTGATCACATCGACCGCGAAGCCGAAACCTGCCCCGGTACCCCAATCGCTGCCGGCCACCCCCGTGCCCGCACCGAAGCAGCAGGCCATCGCCACGCCGCCACCTGTCACACCCTCGCGGCCGCTCACGACCGATCCGGTCATCATCACAACTTCGCCGCAACCACGGCCTCCATCGAACGCGACCATCACCCCGAGGGTGGATCCAGTCGCGCAGACGCCTCCTCCGCAGTCGAGGCCGGTCGTCACGATGCCGTCGCCACAGCCCCCGGCTCCTGCACCTCAAACCGTGATGTCGCCGCTGGCAGCCGCGGCGAAGCACCAACCGTCCGTATATGCGACGGAGGCAACCGGACCGATCGCCGAAGCGCAGCGCCTCCTCAATGAAGGAAAGATGATCGCCGCCCGCCAGGCGTTCCTACGGATCGCGCAAACGCCGGACGCTTCTCGCTCTCTGCTCCTCGACGCCGCCAAGGGCCTTTGTGAGACGAACGCGTGGAACGACTCCTCCCTGCTCTACGCCAAGCTCGATCCGCTCAAGCGTGGCGAAGAAGCTCACTACTTTTACGAAGCGATCAACCGCTACGAGCTCGGCGACGACATCAAAGCCCGCGAGCTCCTGACCCGCGCCCTTCCGTATCTTCCCAACACCCGGGAAGTAGCCCTCTATCGGGGCAAGATCGAAGGCGCGACCCAATAGGCGCTATAATGAACTCAGCAATTTGGGGCCCATCATGAACAAGCGAACCCTTCTCCTTTCCCTCGTCATTCTTGTCATTGCCGCTGTGGCCATGGCACAGGAAACCGGCTCGATCAGCTACACCCCCGTCACTTGCATCCGCGGTGGCGAGATGCCGGTGCTCCAGGTCAGCCTGGACCGCAAGGGAATCATCCGAGCCTACTTCCGCCGCGTGAATACGACCGACTGGTGCTCGGTCGAGGGGAAGAACGAAGGCCCGCTCTCGAGCGTGACGCTGCCGAAATTCGATACCAACGACGAGATCGAGTACTACTTCCTGCTGATCGACGGCAAGCAGGTCGTCGCCAAGAGCCCGCAGATCTACCGCGTCCGAGTCTCGAGCACTTGCGAAACCCCGTTCGCACGACACGTCCTGATGATCACGATGGATTGCTCGAACAAGGGCCCCGGCTCCCTGCCGGCATCAACCGGCGCCGGCTACTCGGTCCGGTCCAGCCTCACGCCACCGGCACCTGCGACCCCGGACAACAAGTCCGGGCAGTAGGACGGGTGATCGGTGATCGGTAATCCGTGATCCGTAGTAGTCAGTGATCCGCGTGAATGTCGTTCTTGGTCCTGATCACCGATCCTCACGGATCACGGATCACGGATCACCGGGAGGTCGTGCTCAATGCGCTTTGGCCTTCTTCACTTCCTCGGTCAAAGCAGGCAGGATCGTGAACAGATCCCCAACCACGCCGAGGTCGGCAACGCGGAAGATCGGCGCCTCGGGATCCTTGTTGATCGCCACGATGTGCTTCGACGACGACATGCCTGCCAGGTGCTGAATCGCGCCTGAAACTCCTGCGGCGATGTACAAGTTGGGGTTGACCACCCGGCCGGTCTGACCAACCTGGTGCTGGTGGTCGATCCACCCCGCGTCGACCGTGGCGCGCGAAGCGCCGACCGCTCCACCAATCGCATGGGCCAGATCGCGGATGTATGAGAAGTTCGCCGCTTCCTTGAGGCCGCGGCCACCCGACACAATGATGTCCGCCTCGGCGATCGAAAGCTCGCCCGCCTCCGGCACCCTGGTCTCCACAACCCTGGCCCGAGCGTCGGCTGCCCCGCCCTGAACATCGACCACCTCGGCGGCACTCTGCCCCGACTCCTCGGGTGGGAAGGCGTTGGGACGCGTCGTCGCAATCGCCGGCGTCCCGACGACCTCGACCGTCGCGAACGCCTTGCCCGAATAAACGGAACGCCGCGCCCGGAGCTTGCCGTCGATCCGTTCGAGCTGATCGACGTCCGATGCCACGCCAACGTTCAGGCGGGCCGCCAGACGCGGCGCCAGATCCCGGCCGTTCGAAGTCCCTCCAAGGAGAAGCACCGACGGCTTCACGTCGTCAACCACCTGCTTCAGCGCCGTCGTGAACGACTCCGTCGTGTAGCCTTCGAGCTTCGCCACATGCAGCCTCTTGGCGCCGTACTTGCCGGCCTCCGCTGCGACCGATGCGTCATTCGAGAAGGCGACAAGATCGCTTCCTTCTGCCGCGGCCAGTTTGCGGCCGATCGACAGCGCCTCACGGGAGACCTTCTTCAGCTTCCCGTCGTTGGATTCACAGAAGACCAGAACACCAGGCATTCGATTTCTCCGTTTCGTTGTCCAGGCATGGGTTGATTGCGCTCGCTGCGCGGCATCCGGGCCGAGCGAGCGGGTGCTGCCTACAAGGCTTTCGCCTCGTCTCGGATGTAGTTGAGGATCTCTCTCGCCGCGGCGGCTGGGTCCGCGCCGTCGATCTTGCGGACGCCACTCTTCTCCGCCGGCAGCTCCAGCTTCGAAACGACGACGCGCTGACCGAAGACATCCGCGTCCGTGAGGCCGAGGTCCGTGACCGACTTCGTGTCGATCGGGATCTTCTTCGCCGCCATGATGCCTTTGAGCGAGGCATAGCGCGGCTCATTCAACCCCTTCTGGGCAGTAATCACGGCAGGAAGCGGGCTTTCGATGATCTCCTCGGCGCCTTCGATCTCGCGGTGTGCTGTCAGTTTGCCGTCAGCAACTTCGAGATGCGTCACGACGTTGACCTGCGGACACCCGAGGAGCTCGGCCACCATGGGACCGACGAGCGAGTTGTCGGTTCCTACGCCTTGCTTGCCCATGAGCACCAGGTCATACGGGACAGACTTGATCGCCGCGGCAAGCACTTTGGCAATCCCAAGTGAATCTGCATCTGACACGTCTCCCTTGACCTGCACCGCTTTCGTGGCGCCGCGGGCCAGACACTCGCGCAGGGCCTGCTGGACCCGATCCGGTCCGAAGGAGAGGACCGTTACGTCGCCGCCGCTCTTCTCCTTCAGTCGAATGGCTTCTTCCAGCGCGTACTCGTCATAGGGCGAAACGATGAACTTGAGGCTGGCCTCGTCGATCTTGCGACCGTCGCCGGCGATCTTGATTCGGGATTCGGTGTCGGGAACCTGGCTGATGCAAACAACGGAATTCAAAGGAAGCCTCCTCGGGAGAACGGGCCGTCATTCTAGGGAAAAGGGGTGGCGGCGGCAACCGCTTCGTCCGGTGCGGCACGCACTTCGCAGAGCGAGTGGTCAGAGACAAAACTCTCCCGTTTTCAGTGCAAGCAGAGAGGAAGGAGTTGGCAATGCCGTTCGCGAATCGGCCGCAGCAGTCGGAAGGAACCTACCACGGCAATAGGGGAAGGGCGCTCCGCCCGTTCACGGACTTCAAAAGAGGTCCGAAGAACGGCAATGGCGGAGGGCGAACGACCCATTCCGCCCCGCCCGAGGCCACCAACGCGGAGAGCTTCTACTACGTCAAGCAGATGAACGCCAGGACGCCGATGGTCGTCGTCCTCACGGACGGCGAGGAGATCCGAGGCTGGATCGAGTGGTATGACCGCGCCTGCCTCAAAGTGAACCGCGAGGGAGCACCCAACCTCGTCATCCAGAAGCGCTCCATCAAGTACCTGTTCAAGGAAGACGAGTTGACGTAGCGTCCGTCCCACTACAATTCACGCGTGCAGCCGCTCGCCATCACGCTCGGCGATCCTGCCGGCATCGGCGCCGAGGTCGTGTTCAAGGCGCTCGAATCGATCGAGGTGCCGGTCTGCCTCTTCGGCAGCCGCGCCTTTGCCGAGCAGTCGGGTCGCGTGCCGGACGTGCCCTTTGTCGACATAGGCGGCCACGGCCCGCTTCGCTTCGGCACTATCGACGCCGAGTACGGGCGCGTGGCCCTCGATGCCATCGACGCCGCGCTGACCGCGATCGAATCAGGCCGCTGTTCCGCCCTCGTTACCGCGCCGATCCACAAGCAGTCGATCGCCGCCGCCGGCTCGGAGTTGCCCGGCCATACGGAGATCCTGGCGGAGCGCGCCGGCCTGAAACGATACGGGCATGACTACGCGATGTACTTCGACTCCCCGTCGATCCGCGCGGTGCTCCTGTCGGTCCATGTTCCCCTCCGTCGTGCCATCGACTCGATCAACGCTGGAGACGTTGCGGCGTTGGCGCGGCTCACAGCTCGCGAGTTTGCCCGTCTCTACCTTCGGGCGCCGCGAATCGGGGTGGCCGGCGTGAATCCGCACGCCGGGGAAGGCGGCCGTTTCGGCGATGAAGAGATCGAGATCGCCCGCGGCGTTCAGGAAGCCCGCGACGCCGGGATCACGATCGACGGCCCGTTCCCGGCGGACACGCTCTTTCTCGGAGCCCGTCACGGCCGCTACGACGTGATCATGGCCATGTACCACGACCAGGGACTCATCCCGATCAAGACTCTCGATTTCGAGCGATCGGTCAACGTCACCATCGGCCTTCCCTACCTTCGCTGTTCCGTCGACCACGGCACGGCCTTCGACATCGCCGGAAAAGGCCTCGCTGATCCGGCTCCGATGCGTTACGCCATCGACTGGGCTGCACGCCATGCGGCCAGGTTTGTTGAGCGGTGATCGGTGATCGGTGTCAGCGTCAAACGATAGATTCTCCAGAAACCAGATTTCACGCGGAGAGCGCGGAGAAGGGGAGAGGAGAAAGGCAATCTCTTGAGTCGCCCGTCGCCGAGAACAGCTCGATTGAGACGAGAGATTGTGCCGGTCCAGCCTTCTTCGAAGGCCATTCACGGTCAGGCGTTTTCGCGCGCGCCTGACCCGCTGTTGGCCTGCAGGGCCTCCTGCACAGCGGCAACAACGTCGTCACCTTTGGGCCAGGGCCTGTTCAGGAGTTTTGCGACCAGCCCGCCCTTGCGCGAAGCGACCGATCGGCCATTGACCATGACATCGAACTGACCGTGGCGGCCCTTCTCGAGATCGACAGGTATCTTCAGCCTGTCCCGGATCAGTGCAGCGAAACTCGCCGCATTGGTCGCCGTGGTGGCTCACGTGTCGCAATACACGATTCGAACGCTCATGCCACGATTATAGGGCCGTTTCCCGCCTTGTTCCTTAGCCACGGGTCGTATCGCAAAGAGCTTCCCACAACTCCCGCGTGAGAGGCAACGAGTGAGTGCCGCCCGCATGATGAACGCGTAACCGACCTGTTGGACGACCAGGAACGAGATCACATCGTTCGACCAGGCGCATCGGAACGGACCACGAGAACAGGCGGAGAGGCGCTTCGAGTGCAATGCGGTCGGGTCCGAGAATGCGGAGCGACGTTCGTTCCATCTGAATTCCCACAAGAGCAGAGATGGCCCCGGTGATCCCCGCGGCCCAGACAAGAGTTGAGCTCAGGTCGAAGCTCCATGGCAGCAGAATCGCGATGCCGGTAAGCACGCAGAAGAAGAACGCGAATCTGGGCAACTCACGCATCGTTGGCAGGTAGGTGCCAAAATAAGGTTTCAGCTCCTGGGGGCTAAATATGCGAACGGAGGCTAAGTCTCTGGCGTTGGAAGGTCGCTGGTCGCGTCGCTGGCGTCGCGTGTTCGTGACGGCCACGAACGTCGCGAGCACTACGCCCGAGATAGCCCACCAATGGTCGCGGAGGAATGTGATCATCCCGGCGCTCACGGATTCAAGCTGGCCGGCGCGAGCAATTCGAAATGCTCGAAGGACCGCGTTTCTCCCAATTCCTGCGTGATCAACACGAAGCCGAGCTTCGTCAGCACCCGAACGGAAGCCTGGTTCCCGGTCTCGACGCTCGCCACGATGCGGGAGAGATTCAGCTCGCCGAACCCCAGCTCAACGAAAGCAAGTCCCGCCTCGGTGGCCAGGCCACGACCCCAATAGCCGCTCGCCAGATAGAACGCGAGCGTTCCCTCCCCTGGAATTGGTTCGCGCCCTCCGAAATGCGGATAGATGCCACAGTATCCGATGTAGCGGTCATCAGGTTTGAAGACGGTGGCCCACAACCCCAGGCGATTCTTGACCGGCGGCAGGTGCACCGCTCGAAACTTGCGCTCGGCAACCTCGCGTGTCCGCGGCGATCCACCGACGAAGCGCCGAACCGCCGGATCCGCCTCCATCGCGCAGAAAGGCTCGAGATCATCCGGTTGGTGATCCCGGAAGAGCAGTCGCTGCGTCTCGAGGACGATCAACCGGCCCACAAGATCCACGCGAATTGTGCGAGGTGTGTGACGATCGCAACTGTGCCTTGGACGAACACCGCGGTCATGGATCCCGCCAGAAAGCGAAGCCCCGACCGGTGGGTTGGCACGCTTCGCCTCTTCACGACGACCGTATCGGCCCAATGATCACCCGCTCGTTGTTTCATCGGCGAGTCGCTCATGTAACGCTCAGCGACGAGGCCAAAGAAGAGCGCGTCGAAGAAAAATGCCAGAGACCTCTTGAAGGCCTGGCCGATCCTGCAAGGACCTAGCGAGATATCACAGACCTGCAAGCCAAGGATTCGCTTTCCGATGGTTGCGCCGGCGATGCCTTCAGCGAAGGTGTGGTAAGCAACGACTCCAATCATCCCGCCGACCCAGGAAATGACGCCGGTCTCTTGTAAGCTCTTGAAGAACAGCGACAGGTCCGCCCCCGTCATGGCACGATAGATACCGGCGCCGAGCCCGAGAACCACAGCAGCCACGAAACCAACACAAAACGTCACGACCCAATCGATCAGCCGCGCCCCCGCCCTGATCATGAATCCACCCGGCTCCGGCTTGGCTGGTGTTCCCGCCTCTTCCGACGCCGATGAATCGGCACTCATCGGAATGGGTGTGGGCGTAAGGTCATCTGTGGTTTGCATCATCGGTCCAGCAACTATTTCACTACGCTGCTTCGCTCTGCAAACTGTTTCGTCGCCGGCGCCGATAGACGATCGCAAAGCCAATGATTCCGGCCAGCGCGATCGCGCTGACGGACCGGCCGATGACGAATGCCTGCGGCCAATAGACAAATCTTACAGCGTGGCGTCCCTTAGGCACGAAGACCGCCAGGTAACCAATGTTCGCGGTGCGGTGTTGCAGGCGTTTGCCATCGACATACGCGCGCCAGCCATTCCAGGCCGGCTCCGAGACGACGACCCATCCCGCACCCACCATGTCGGCCTCGAGATCCAATCCCTGTTTGCCATACCGGATAGAAACGCGGCCCGGACCATTCGCCACGTCGTGCAGAGCCTCGGAGCCGGACACCCACGCGTGGTTGCGGAAATCCCTCTCGTCGGTCATCTCAATGAGCGCTTGCCTGTCGTCGCCGATGCACACCACGGCCGGCACGAAAGCCCGCTCCACGGCGCGCATGTTCTCCAATAGCCGCGTACCTCGGCTGTGCGCGACCTCACGCCAGTCAGCCGGCACAGGCATCCAGTCCGGCTGGATCGCGAAGCGAACGTTGAGGAAGGAAAGGAACGGTCGCGTGAGCTCGTCGACGCGATTGACCCAGACCGTCTGATTCACGCAATACAGGGACCACACTTCCGCGGCACGCGTGAGCGTGAGCGCCGAATACCCACGCACGTCTTCCAAGCCGTAGAGCGCCGCGGTCCCGGGAACAAACGTGAACCCGCGACCGACGATCCGAAACGGCTCGCGGACTTTGCTCATCGGCGCAAAGAGCGGAATCGTCGGGTAGGCGGCACTGGCCGGAAGCGTCGGATAGACGCTGCCTTCCTGTAGCGTTCGTTGCAGGAGCACAAGCGCTACGAGCACCGGTACCATCCTTGACAGTGGGCGTGACAATGGGCGTGACTCCGGATGCGCCAGAAGGGCGATGGCGCCGACCGCGAGAAAGGCGATGTCCGCGAAGAGACGATAATCGCCGAACTGCTCCTGATTCAGCCTGAGCACACCGGAGCGTTCGAACAGGATTGCAGCCACCGCGACCACGATCAAGACCACGGTCGACGTCACGCCCAATCC
>WNFI01040204.1_pt1 | contig 13056 bp, 11 predicted proteins | sample 5400471 | NCBI WGS metagenome assembly WNFI01 (sample SAMN13153348, study PRJNA577476) | soil metagenome | isolation source: 100 cm saprolite on Douglas fir-dominated hillslope | place: USA:California | collected 2013-09-17
GGGCTTCGCCGCCGCCGGAGACAATTTCTCCAAGGCGCTCGACCGTTTCGGAGCGTTCGTGAAGAGCTGGTCGGCGAAGATGGTGACAGCGTGATGGCGTTCGCCAAATGGACGATTGGCATCGATGCGGCGCCTTAGCAATGCTTAGTCACATTTACGCGGAGCGGCGCTCCCTCTTGTACTTGGCCCAACGCGCTTTCTGCGCGTCCGGCATTCTCTTGCATCAGGCTGAGCGGCGGTGACCGAGACGTGCAGTGCGTGTCGGATGTGGTGCAGATCGATCCGTAAAAGCCCTCAACAGTCACCACTCGGCAAGCAGCTTCCTTATGAAACCCGAGCGAAGTCGAGGTGTCCTTTTGCTCTTAACGCGAACCCACAGTTATCTTCACATGGTCGGGCTGGGTCCATGTCGCCTTGCCGTGGTTGAGTTCGATGCGGTTCATGGTCACCGTGGCTTCGCCGTGGTCAACTTCGACAAGCAGATAGTGATAATTCACGCCACTGCCTTGGAACGGTTCGTCGGGCGAGCGCTTGACGAAGTAGGGAGATGCTCCACCGCCGCCAGACACGAAGTAAGTGACACCATTGTGCTCATGCCGCTCGTAATTATGGACGTGCCCAGCGAAGACAATAAAGCGTGCATGGGTGCGCTGTTGGCGTTCTTCCAGCATACTTGCCAACAAACGTTCAGCGGAACGAGACGCATGGCCGCCCCCCATGGCCCTATCTGTAGAGCTCGTGTAAGGCGGGTGGTGCAGGACCAGAAACACAAAATCTATGTCGTCAGGAACAGTGTCAAGCTCATGCTGAAGCCATTCTCCCTGAAACCCCAAGGTCTCGCCCATAGAGCTATCCAGCACAATCATCAATGAGTTCGCAAAACGCAGGCTATAGTAACGATTCTCCTGTAGCTCGGGAAAGTGCGCGAAATACTGGGTGAGGGCCCGTTTTTCGTTGCTGCCGAGATCATGGTTGCCAAGCGCTGGATAAACCGGGATATTGTTCTGCGCCCAAATCGCCGTTTCAGTGCTCCAGGTCTTCCAGTCGTTGACGTCGTCGCCTCTGAGCGTGATATCGCCACCAATAGAAACAAAAGCAGGATGAGCGTCAGCTATGGCCTGAACTAACGCCTTGCGGATGGCAGCGTTCGAGGCATTGACGTTCCTCGGATCAGTAAATCGAGTATCTCCATAAGCAACGAACCGGAACGGGGTAGCGACCTTTAGCTCCAACTCGATTGGTTGCCGTTCGGCCAATGCCGACAAGGCAAGAAGTAGTAGCAGCACCGGAATTCCAAGGGATCGCGTCATAATGATGGCAGCAGCAGCGGAGGAAATTTTGGATTGAACGGCAACAACAGCGGATGGTTGGCGGGGCTGCCGGCAGGACTGAGCCCTTGGAAGGCGGGACTGCTCTTCAGTCGATGCGGAAAGTTTTCTTCATAGGACGAAAGGCTGGGACAAATCAAATGGTGAATCCCAGAAAAACCATAATCCTCCATCTCCCTCTTTGCTTCCGCCGATGTCCAGCCCTGTTCGGCCATCCGGTACGCAGCCACCATCATTCCGGTTCGGTCGTCGCCGAGGCGGCAGTGAACGAAAACTTTCTGGTCCGGCTTTTCGCGAAACAGAACCAGGAAACGCGCGAAGACTTCGTCTCGCGGGTGGAAACAATGCCACGGAATCGAAACATATTGCATGCCCAAGCTGGTCACCTGCTTGCGCTCGCTCTCGCGTGACCCGCGCAGGTCAACCACAATACCTATGCCCGTCTTTGCGAGAGCTTCAAATCCTTTTTCCGAGGGCTGACCGCCACGAAAGAGTTTCTTACTCACTTCCCCAAAATTGGGCACTCCCGCAAGCGGCTTGCGGATAACTGCGTGTTTGCGATTGGCTGGCGAATCCCCAGCCATACCTCGATGGTGAGAATTGGCGGCGCGGCAGGTTGTCACCGCCAGGGATACCGTGATCAAGAAAACGCAGAATTGCATCATCATCATTCAACGACAATACTAACAATACATATGATGCGGCTGATGCGGCTTTGATGCTCGGATTCGTCAGAGGAAGCTTTAAATATTGGAACATTGGTCTTGCAAAATAGGCCTCCATTATCGTAAGTGTCGACCATATGATTCCAGCAGCGACGCGGACAAATCGTGATTCCTTCTCGTAACGGAATACTCACCATAAGCTATAACATCGCAAGCTTGCGATGTTATAGCGTGGCGTCCAGGACGGGTCCTCGTCCAAACCGAAGTGGTCGCGGATCGAATCACCGGTCTGTTGCTGTTTGCACTCGCCGCGTTTAGTCTTCTTGTGCAAGGGGACTTGCCGGCTCGGTGTTGATGATCGTCAGCACATCACCGCTGACAACTCCTCGGACGAATAGTCGGTCACTCTCAGCGGCTACGACTCTGTATTGCTCTTCGAAAATCTATCTCTCGGCCTCTTTCAAAGGAGAACTTCCTTCAGAGCCCCTTCTCGTTTCATGCGTGTGCAAGGTTTCCCGTCACACTCATCTCCTTCAGCATTTCCTCAAGGCGGTCTTGAATCATGTCCTGAAGTTGCTGGATGTCTACGTCGGCCAGTCCAAGCACCGCGTTGATGCGCTCGCGGCCTTCATCTGTCAGTACCCAATGACGCTCTGATGCCGTCACCATGGCCAGCTTGATCAGTCCATTTTCCTTCAACTCAGCGAGAGCTTGCACGTATCTGAGCAAACAGATCGACAGGTCTTTCTGTCCAAGCGACCCTCGGCGGAACAGAAATTCGAAAGCGTCCCAAGCGTCCGTTGGAATTGGATCATGAGCCGCAAGTTGGCCGAGAATTTGGTCATGAATTGGGGTCATCATATGAGGGTTCTCCAGAGTTGTACTCTTTGTGTTATTTCAAGGCCTCAACAGCTCCGGTTCTTGAATTGCTTGACGTAACACCATGCCCGGTTACTTGCGTTAGCTGTGTGAAGCCCTTTTCCACTTCACGATACCCCTTTCAAAACGGGTGGTCTAAGCCACCCGCCGACAATTCATCTGCAAGCGCCGGGCTCTAGAGAGCTGTCGCTTCCTACACTGGAACGTACTCGATCGCACCCGTATCCCCATCAAGGATCATGTCGTACGGGAACCAGTAGATTGTCTCGACTCCGTAGTCGTCGACGTAGGCATAACCAATCCAAGTGGTGCCCAGATACTGATCTTGGGGTAAAAAGAAGGATGCGAAGCGATGTCCAGCCGCCTGGGCCATATTTTTGTTGGTCTTGTACTTCTTGACCGGCACGTCTCCCTTCTTGGCGTGCTTGACGTGTACGCCTTCGACCTTTCCGTCTTTGACTTCCACTGAAGTGGTGTAGTCTCCTTTCTTGTGGATCACATGGTGCCCGTTGGTTTTGATATGCTCGCCGAGCAGTTCCTTCCCGTTGTGATGCTCTCCCTTGTCCATTCCAACCGCAGGAACGGCAAGGGCGAACATGCCGAGAATGACAACGATGGCAGTGAAAAAACGCTGTATACGTTTCATGTTCATGGTTCATCTCCAGTTTTGAGTGTGCGGCGGCGGTAAGTCCCTGCATGCGAACCAGCGCGCAGAGCCTGACACGCTAGACCCCGTTGATTACATCCGCTTGGCGCTTACCGCCGCGTGGGTCTACCGCCTAACCAACCGCCATAATTTGTTCCCTTCGATTTTTGTCGCCGACGAAGTTTGCAGCGAACGATAGAGCACCTACTCTGCCAAACTCAACAAGGTTCTCTCTTAACAATGACTTATGGGGCAAACTCTGATCGAGCTGGGCTTGAAGGGAAATAACTTTTGTGTAATTTTTGCCCTCTGTTGCGCTGAAAGTGTTTTGCGCCGCGTGGGCGATTGGCAAAACAAGACTTGAGACTCGACGTGGCATTGTCTCAGCACTCAATGCTTCCGGAGTGTCAGCGGCCTCAATCACGCTCATTCCTCAAATCGAGACCCTCCACTGGTCTCGGCAAGGCGGCCGCCGAAGCGTCGCAACTCGTTATATTTCCAAGGGTTGCGCAAACCCACCTCTAGGCTGCATCTAAGTATTCAGAGAACAAAACGCTATGGCTGCTTCGGCATAGCCACCCTTGAGGCTGTGCGACCCTGTCAATGTGGCGTGCGCCCGTCACGACAAAGACAAGAAATTGGGCGGCGGCGGTTCGACCAACCCGGCCGCTGGATCAGGAGGAAAGAAACAAATGGGAAAACATCTTAAGTCAGTAAGCGTGTTCAGTATGGCGCTGGTGGTCGCGTTGTTCTCGCTGTTTGCTCCGCTCCGCGCCGCGGCGGACAATGACGATCCGCCCAGCCGGGTGGCGCGCCTCGGCTATGCGCGTGGCTCGGTTTCGTTTCAACCCGCCGGCACCGACGAGTGGGTCAACGCCATCGTCAACCGCCCCGTTACGACGGGCGACAAACTGTGGGCCGACCACGACTCACGCGCCGAGTTACACATCGGCTCAGCCTCCATTCGCATTGCCGGCAATACTGGCTTTTCATTCTTGAACTTGACCGACAACGTCACACAGATACAGCTCACGGCGGGCACACTCAGAGTGCGCGTGAAGCGGCTGGATCAGAATGAAACCTTTGAAGTCGACACGCCTAACCTGGCGTTTTCCGTTCTTCGCCCCGGCGTTTACCGAATCAACGTCAACGAAGACGGAAACACAACCGTCATTAAGGTACGCGGTGGTGAAGGAGAGGTGACCGGCGGCGGCTCGGCTTATACCGTCCATGCCCACGAGGCAAGTACCTTCACCGGCACCGATGAACTCAACGCGGATGTCGAGAGCTACGTAAACGACAACGATGATTTCGACTCCTGGTGCGCGGACCGTGATCGCCACGAGGACCTCTCGGTTTCGGCCCGCTATGTTTCTCCAGATGTGATCGGGTACCAAGATCTCGATGACTACGGGGGTTGGCGGCCGGTACCGGAATACGGGACCGTCTGGTTTCCGCACACCACAATCGCCGGCTGGGCGCCTTACCGCTACGGCCACTGGGCCTACGTTTATCCCTGGGGCTATACCTGGATCGATGACGCGCCCTGGGGCTTTGCGCCGTTTCACTACGGACGCTGGATTAACTACAACGGCGTGTGGGGATGGGTACCGTGCCCGCCTCGGGCTCCGGGAGTGGTCTATGTCCGGCCGGTGTATGCGCCGGCGTTGGTGGCGTGGGTCGGAGGACCGCACTTCGGAGTCGGCCTGAGCGTTGGTTGGTTCCCGCTGGGACCGAGGGAAGTTTATGTCCCGTCGTATCCGGTGAGCCGCACCTACGTGAACAATGTGAACGTGTCGAACACCACGGTAAACACCACCGTGATCAACAATTATTACAACAGCACGGTCGTCAACACGACGGTCCGCAACAACAACGTGAACGTGGTCCATCAAACGTATGTCAACCAGACCGTAGCCGGCGCTGTGACGGCGACGACACCGCAAGCATTCACGTCCGCCCAATCAGTTTCGAAGAACGCTGTTGCGGTGAATCAGAAGGAAGTAGCCAGCGCTTCCGTGAACGCGTTCACGCCATCGGTCGCGCCCGCAAAGCAGGCCGCGCTTGGCGCAGGTGCCGCAGCGCCTGTCAAACCACCCGTCGCGATCGAGAGCCGCGCCGTAGTCGCCAAGGCCATGCCTCCTCCGCCGCCAATCCCGTTCGCCAAGCAGCAGCAGGCCATCCAGGCCAATGGCGGCAAACCACTGGCTATCTCGCAGGTGCGACAGATACAGCCTGCAACCACGCAGGCCCCGCACCCGAGCTTCAAAATCGCTCCACCAGCCCAACAGGTGACACCGCAGAATGTGCAAGGTGGAAAGCCAGGCCAGCAGCAGAGAGGCGGTAGCAACCGGCCCGACCAAACCCAGACGAACTCCGGCAACAAGCCAGGCATGGCGAACAACGCCGGTCAGCCGGGCAGTGCGTCAGGAAATAAAGATAAAGATAACGCGAACACCAACAGTAAGACGCTTGGCGACCGTCCTACTTCAGCTCAGCCGAACCGCGGCAGCAACCAGCCTGGCGAAGTCCAGACGAACACCGGCAACAGGCCGGGCGCGACGGACAACGCCGGTCAACTTGGCAGCGCGTCAGGCGCTAATGCGAACGCCAACGGCAAACCTTCTAACGACCGTCCTCCATCGGCTCGGCCGAACGGCGGCAGCAATAACGCCATCAACAACAGTAACCAGAACAACTCGGGGAACCACAACAATAGCGTGAACCCGGAATTGGACCAGAAGCACCAGCAGCAGCTCGAACAGCTTCATGCCAAACAGGACCAGGACCGCCAAAAGATTGAGCAGCAACAGCAACAGGAGAGGCAGAGATTGGCGCAGAAGAACGCTGATGACCTGAAGCAGCAACAGCTCAATCAAAAGCACCAGGAGCAACTGCAAGCACTGGAGAAAAAGCACAACAGCCAACAGCAGAAGTTGCAACAGAAACAACTGGACGAGAAAGGAAAGAAGACGCCTCCCGAGAAGGACGACCGTTCACACAACAGGTCCTGACCGATTTTTCAACCCGTCGTTTGGGCGAGACGCCGAGTGGCGCCCCGCCCATCCTTGCTCAGAAAGTCGCAAAAGGCAGCCTCAGAAAGTCGCAAAAGGCAGCCGCAAGCGGGGTTCTCAGGGCGTAGCTGGCCACGCAGGAAATCGTGTCCGCCCTGATCTTCTTGCTGCTGCCGACCACCATCACCAACCCCACGCGGGTCGGTAGGGCGCCTGCACTAAACAAGTAGATCAGCCTCTTTCGTAACCTGTCCCCGGCTGCTCCCAAGATTTCGCAACAGCGCTCCGATTTGGGAATATCGTTCTTAACATTAAGCAAATCTTGCCCAATGTGGAGCTTTTATCAACGTGAACATGGCTAAATAAACGTTTTAGGTATTTTTCCTGCTTCTGGAACAGAAAACACTAATTTGTAGCTACTTCTTCTAAACTGCGTAATAGTAGTTAAGTTACTTCCCCCAAAAATATCTCTAGAATTCTTTCCTTTGGCAGAACTCTCTGATGGAAACGGAAAGACGGAGATCTTCACTAGTTAGTATCGGCCACTTTGCTCTTCGCAAAAACTGCAAGGGCGGTCCTTTTAGATAACTTCGGTCAAGGGAGACTTGATATGCGAAAGATACGGACAGGGCAGCTTCTGCTTCTTATTTTAGGGAATACTATGCAAACCGGAAGACTGATCGCGATTTCAACGTTGTTGTTGGCAGGCGCTTTGGTCCTGCTGGTGCGCCCCTCTGGCGGGCCAGCCGTGCCGGTGGCCTATGCGGCCACCAATGACAGTGACGATGGCAATCTGGATAGTAAGCTGGCGGCCGTGCTCGCAAACGCCGGATTCACGGGCAACATCCAGCAAATTTTTCACGAGCGGCTTGAGGCAAATCTGGGCCGGCCAATCAACCCAAAGCTTGCCAATCTCGGACGGCTGCTGTGGTTTGACAAGCTTCATTCACTTCACCAGGACAATACTTGCGGCGGATGCCACTCGCCCTCGAACGGGTTTGGCGATTCGCAGCCCATGGCTATCGGCGTTCAAAACAACAATCTTGTGGGACCGCACCGGGCCGGGCCGCGCAACCAGCGGCGATCGCCACTGGTTGTGAACACCGCGCTCTATCCTGCCATGATGTGGAATGGGCGGTTCAATTCGTTGTCCGGCGATCCGTTCAACAACTCAAATGGCTTTCGTTTTCCTTTTCCCGAAGACGACGTCCGCTTCTCCTTTGCCAACGACGTCATACACCATGTGACCCATCTGTTGCAGGCCCAGGCGCACATGCCTCCGACGGAGCTGATCGAAGTGGCCGGTTTCACCGGGACGTGCCCAGGAGGGGTCCCCGACCCGACGTTAGGGCCCGCTTTTTGCCAGTTCGACGATGGCAAAGGCCAGACCGTGCCGCTGCCTGATGGTACCGGGTCCCGCAACGAGCCAATCCGGCAAAAAGGTCTGGCGATTCTGAACGCAAGCCCCGCGTACCGAAAACTGTTTGGAGAAGTATTTCCCGAGGTCAAGGCGGGCGCACCGATCGACTTCTTCATGTTCGGCAAGGCCATCGCCGAATTTGAATTCACGCTGGTGTTTGCCAACGCGCCCATCGACGAGTTCGCAAGAGGCGACAGAGACGCCATGACGGCGTCTGAAAAACGCGGGGCGCTGCTCTTCTTTGGCGAAGCAAAGTGCGTGCAGTGCCACGCCGTCTCAGGCCGGTCTGGAGTAGGCGAATCGAACGAGATGTTCACTGACTTTGAGGAACGCGTCATTGCCGTTCCGCAAATTGCTCCCTTCTTCGGGGTAGGCAAGGGCAACGTCATCTTCGAGGGGCCGGGACTGGATGAAGATTTCGGCTTGGAAGAGATTACGGGCAACCAAGCGGACCGCTACAAGTTTCGTACGGCCCCGCTCCGTAACCTGGCCGTGTCGCCGGGGTTCTTCCACAATGGAGCTTTTATCCGGCTGGAAGACGCTATCCGCCACCATTTGAACGTCAAAAAATCAGCCCGCAACTACAATGCAATCAAGGCCGGCGTGCCTGCGGACCTGGCCCAGCGCCTTGGGCCGATTGAGCCGGTGCTGCAACGTCTGGACCCGCTGCTGCAGACTCCGATTCACTTGACCGACCGCGAATTCGACGATCTGGTCGCGTTCGTTAGGAACGGATTGCTGGACAAACGGGTGAAGCCGGAGAACCTTTGTAAGTTAGCGCCGGCTAGTGTGCCAAGCGGCCTTCCAGTCTTCCAGTTCGAGGCTTGTCAAAAAGACAAGGATGACGACGATTGAGGGCGATGGAGCACAACAGTAAGGACCTGTAAGAATGTAAGAAAGTTAGTTTTTGATCCAGCGAGTGCGGCGGGCAGCGCGAACGAACCTGCCGCACTTTGTACTACCGCCGTAGAGGTCGCAGGTACCTGCGACAGAGCGGGAGTAGTGTGTTGAAGTGTGCCGATAGATACTATGAGTTCTTATGTTCTTGTATCCGTTACCTCTGTACATAAGACTATCTTCATCCGTAACTTGTCGCTAGCTAACTCCAGCACATATTCTTCAATAGTTTCCCCAAAAAAAATTTGTTTTATGGATCACTAAAGGAAATAAGTATGTGGCGTGCTTCTTCAGTTTTAGTCCTGCTGTGCGTCGTTGCATGCGCCTTGTGTACGCAAACTGCTGCACAGGAAACGTCAGCGGAGACAAACAAGGCGCTTCTGCAAGAAATCAATGACCTCAAGATGCGTGTCGCCGCTTTCGAGGAACTCAAAACGCGTGTTGCAGTTCTGGAAGCGAAGCTGGCGCAGACAGAAACCTCTGGGGCGCAGCCAGCCAAGCCGGCTGAGCCGCCACCCACAGAAGCAGAGCCGCAGTCGGTATCGACGAAGCCAGACCGTCCTTCTCTCGGTATTTTCCAGGGTATAAAAATCCAGGGTTTTGGCGCGGTCAGTTACAAAGCAAGCGATGCTCGTCCTCCGGAAGCTCAGTTCTTCGGCTTTCGTCATGACGCGAACAACAGCTTCGCGCTGGGAGATGTTGACCTCTTTGTGACATCACACCTTACGTCCAATGCCACGGTGCTGGGTGAAATTGATTTCCGTGAAACTGCCGATCAAGTTTTTGACGTCAGCGTTGAGCGCTTGCTGCTGAAATATGACGTGAATGACCATCTCAAAATGTCATTTGGACGGTTCCACACTTATACGAGTTATTACAACTCGGTTTTTCACCATGGAGAGTGGCTGCAGACGGCTGCGGACCGGCCACTGACGGTTGAATTCACCAGCAATGGCGGCTTGTTGCCGTCACAGGCGCTTGGCGTCTCGATAACGGGCAAGGTGCCCTCCGGCAAGTTGGGCCTGAACTACATATTTGAATATGGAACCTCTGATACTGTCCGGCCTAATATCCTCCATCACGACACTCCGCCGATAGATGAAAATAATGGAAATGGCATAGTCGGCGGTCTCTTCGCGCGGCCAGACTGGTTGCCTGGGCTGGAAATCGGCGGTTCTTTCTATCACGACCGTTTGAGCCCGAATGGTGGTGAGAGTGCCGGCGGTGACACCGGAGGAGAAGCGCCAACTCCGGTTCACATTGGCCAGTCCATCGTCTCCGCGCATGCGGTTTACATTACGCCTCGATTTGAATTCCTCAACGAAGGCTTTCTGATCCAGCACAGGGTTCAGGAAACAGGCGAGAAGTTCAATACTCCCGCTTTTTACACCCTGATATCTCAGAAATTCGGCCAAAGGTGGCGGCCGTATTTCCGGTACCAGTACGCGCATGCTTCAATCGACTCCCCAATTTTCCCCGATATAGGCTTGCGGCATGGTCCCAGCGCTGGAGTCCGCTTTGATTTCAACAACTATATCGCGTTCAAAGCGCAATATAACCGCACTTTCCGCCGGCAGTTGACGACCATTAACGACATATTTCTTCAATTGGCATTCCGGTTTTGAGCGTCCGGGGAGATGGAATGATGAAAAAATACCGCAAACAGCTGATCGCCTGTGTCACTTTGACTTTCCTGCTGCTGGTCTCGAATACGTCTGCCCAGCAGGGAGCCGATCTGGCGGTCATTGTCAATCCACAGAATCCAGTTGAATCGATTTCTTCCACCGATCTGCGCAAAATATTCGCGGGCGAGAAACTATCATGGGGTTCCAACCTGCTTGTCTTTACCGTAGTGCGCGCCCCGCAGGCCTATGAGAGAGATTTCCTCTTGAACCGGATCTTGAAAATGTCAGAGTCGGAATATCAACAGTACTGGACTAGAAAGTTATACAGCGGGGAAGTGTCTCGTGAACCCCTGGCCGTCTTTTCCAATGGAATGCAACTTGAGGCAGTCCGAGTTGAAAAAGGAGGTATTGCCCTGATCAAGGCGCAAGATGTACGCTCGGGGGTAAAGGTCCTCAAGGTTGACGGATATCTGCCAGGAACACCCGAATACCCGTTTAAATCGATTAAATAGATGATCTACTTGAACTCGAATCTCACTTCAATGGTGCTCTGCCGATCGGCCGGCTCATAGCGCCACTTCTTGACCGCCTGAGCCAATGCAGCCACCAAGACAGGATTTCCGCCGAGTTCCTTAACGTCTGCGACCTTGCCCTCGGGAGTGACCAACAACAGGACCCGGGCCACGCCTTGAACATTCATCTTTCGCGCCAGCTCAGGGTATTGCGGCGGCGTGCTCAGCCTGACTTTGCGCAGCTGTCCTTGCTGACCTGTAGCCGGCATCGCCACCGGCTCAGGGTTGGATTGCGAAATCATGGAAGGCGTTGAAGAAGCAACCGGCTTAGCCAGCACAGATAGGGCTCCGGGGGCAGCAGCGCCGCCAACCGTCAAAACCGGCGCCGCATCGGAACTTTGTTGTCCGGCGTTATCCGCAGCGACTATCTTGGACGTGCCGGTGGAAAGAGCCACAGTTTCCGGAGCACGCTTCTCCGCCGGCGCCGGGGCGTTGTTTTTCATCGGAGTTTTGTCGGCGGGTTCCTTGGCGCTATCAACTGAATTGCTGGCAACGCTGGGCTTGGCTGAAGCATTGCTTGCAACAGGCGCGCTGCTGGTTGCAGACGGATTGCCAGACGTTGCCGGCGAAGGTTGAGTGTTGTTTGCGGCCACCACCACCAGCTCAGGAGCAACAGGCTGTGCCGCCGTGGATGGGTTGGGCGCTTCCTGGACATGCTGCTGCACCGAGGCCGACTGAGCCGGCGGCCTGCGCATCTTCAGGAACGCAAAGGTCGAAACGGCGGCAATCGCAACTGCACCAACTACGCCGATGATGATCATGCGAGTGCTGGATTTCTTCTCTTCTCCAGCAACCGCGTCGAGGGTGCGTAGGCTGGCGCGATGCTCCAGTTTGTGCTCCGTACGCCTCTCCTCACGCCTTTCCTTTCTCTTGGGAAACGGCGTCGGAGCCATAACTTCCTCGGCAACCGGTGAGGTCTTGATAGGCTCAACTCTGGAAACCACTGGGAACGTTGCCCGCGCCGTCTTTTGCAATAAGCTGGAAACCTGGCCGGCTATGGTCTTCAACACGGCCACGTGAGTGATGGTGAAGGCGTGCGCCGCGGGAGCAAAAACCATCAGCACGCCGATCACCCGGTTTTCTTCTTTGATGGGGGTCACCACCATGGAGCGAATTCCCAGGGCGCGTATGCCGGCGATGTCCACCCGTGTGTCGGTTTCAGCATCATCGCAGCGCAGTTCCCTGCCGCTCTGAATGCACAATCCAGTGAATGACCCTTCCACGCGCATGGTGGTGCCTACGCCGGGTGCGCTGGATCCGCTGCGGGCGCGGCAAACAATCTCGGTGGCGCTGCCTTCGCTCAGCGCGATCGCTGCGCCGGAAGCGTTGGTGAGCGCCAGCGCGCGCTGGGCAATGACGGATAGTTCGTCAGAGGAAGATCCCTGCGCTCTTGATTTACCGCCGGTGTCCCAAACTTGCGTTGCCATGGTTACGCCGTCTTGAAATCTATTGAATCTCCCTATGCCGGTAAGACAGTCTGCCTGGGGCTGGACTTTCTAGGTTGCAAGTATGCGATGGCCTACTTAAACTCGAATCTCACTTCAATGGTGGTCTGCCGATCGGCCGACTCATAGCGCCACTTCTTGACAGCTTGAACCAACGCCGCCACCAAAACAGGATTTCCGCCGAGTTCCTTAACGTCTGCGACCTTGCCCTCGGGAGTAACCCACAGCAGGACCCGAGCCACGCCTTGAATACTCATCTTTCGCGCGAGCTCAGGGTATTCCGGTGGCGTGCTCAACCTGACTTTGCGCATCATTCCTTGCGTCCCTTGCTGACCCGCAGCCGGCATCGCGAGTGAACTCAAGAAAAGCGTTCCGGTCCCGAGAAAAAGCACCGCTTTCAACAGATGAAGCCGTTTTTTTGCAGAGTAGGTGTTCATGAGTTTGCTTCGATTCAGAAACCTGGTGCTTAATACTTTTTGGCAACATCGTGCTGCACTGCGTTAGCCTCCGGTATCTAGTCCAGTTATCAACTCCTCCGGTATTAGGTTGAAGAATACTATCAAAA
>WNFI01062919.1_pt2 | contig 13056 bp, 12 predicted proteins | sample 5400471 | NCBI WGS metagenome assembly WNFI01 (sample SAMN13153348, study PRJNA577476) | soil metagenome | isolation source: 100 cm saprolite on Douglas fir-dominated hillslope | place: USA:California | collected 2013-09-17
GAGGCCGACCCGTTGTCGAACTCAAAATCAACGGGAAAGGGCCTTATCGTTTCATTCTTGACACAGGCGCCGTAACCACAGTAGTTAGTGATGAGTTGAGTGGCGAACTGTCTCTGACTCCGCCCGCCGGCGTGCGGGTTGCATCCGTAGGTGGCGGACCGGCCCCGGCGATTGTCGTGATTCATGACCTTCTCATCGGCGACGCAAGGCTAGAGGGCATGATTGCCGCGGTAATGCCGTTGGGCGGCCTGTTGAAGGGTGAAGATGCTCCGCGCGGTATCCTGAGCGGCGCCAGTTTTCCGGGCTGCCTCCTCACCTACGACTATCCCGGCAAGCGAATCTTGATTAAGAGAGGAGCCCTGGAAGCCGCCGATTCTAGAAGCATTTTTCAATACTCTGAAGATCAAGTCCTGCCCACAGTTCCCGTGCGCATTGCCGGTCATGACGTGCAGGTTCACCTGGACACCGGCTCCCCCTTTGGTCTGGTCTTGCCGCTGAAATTCCTCACCGAACTTCCGCTTGCTTCACAGCCGCGAGAGGCCGACAGGGTTCGCACTGGAGGGGGCGAGTTCCCAGTTTCGACCGCGCGTGTGGACGGGACGATCGAACTCGGCAAGTACAAACTTGATCTCGGCGAAGTCCGTTTTAGCGATGCGCGTCCCGGCCCCGGCCCGAGCATCGGCAATCTTGGGTACGAGGTCCTGCGGCATTTTGTGGTGGCGCTCGACTCACAAAATCGGCGCATCAAAATTGACCAGTGAGTCGGACGCCATTTGAAGTCTTGCACGAGTCACCTGACGTGACTGTCTGACAGGGAACGAAGGTACTTCCGCTGAACTCAGAACAAGGGGACGCGTCGGAAGGGATGAGTGGATCATGAGAGCCATCGTTCAATACGTCGTGTGCGCCTCTGGTACAGAAGAATCAATTGGAGGTGGGTATGTCCATTCGTTGTGCAGCTACCATTGCGATCTCCTTCCTTTTGTTTGCTGTGCCGGGGCAAAGGGCCTGGGGAAACGAAAAGTTGACCGCGCGCAATAAGGCCGTCGTCCGGGATTTCTACACGACGGTTCTGATCGGTCGCGATGTTGATGCTGCGCCGCAGTTCCTGCGGGCGGACTACATCCAGCACAATCCTCAAGTACCCACTGGCCTGAAAGGCTTCATGGAAACGTTTCGCGCGCGCTTCGCTCAACCACTTGCGTCCGACTACAAGCGTGAGCTGTTGAATGTCATCGGTGAAGACGACATGGTCGTCATCTTCGTGCGACAGACGTGGACCGGTCGAGACGGTAAGCACCACCAGGCGCTGGGGTTCGACATGTTTCGCGTGCAGGGCGGAAAGATCGCTGAGCATTGGGACGCGGATTGAAGCACGAGCCCGAAATTGGAGGGCGACACAATTCAAGCAATCGACAGTCCTCCCTCCACGTTCTACAGCAGCTGTTTGCGGCGTCCTGGGATCGCCACCGCGCTCGGTCGTACGACGAGGGCTCTTTTCTCGGATACGACGTCCTGCGGCATTTTGTGGTGACGCTTGACTCACGAAATAGGTGCATCAGAATTGACCCGTCAAGGCTCAACGGCGAGGATGCCACTCTGCGCGACGGAAGGAACGAACGGATCATAAGAGCCATGAAGATCGTTCAATATGCCGTTTGCGGCCTGCTCCTCTGTGCCCTTGCGCCACCGACTCTCGCAACGCCGCCGGCGTCCGAGAAAAAGCGGATCGTGATCGCCGCGAGTACGGTGCTGGACGGCAGGGGCGGCGTCCTGTACGACACTCGCATCGTAGTGGAGGGCTCAAGGATTGTCGCGATTGATTCCAAGGCCGGCCCGGTTGACTACGACCTGCGCGGCCTGACGGTGTTGCCTGGCTGGATCGACTCGCATGTCCACATCAGCTGGAGCTTTGGCAAGGACGGAAAGAACGCAGGTGGGGGAGGAGCGACGCCAGAGGCTGCCTATCGAACTGCGACCAACGCATGGGCGACCCTGATGGCCGGCTTCACCACGATCAGAGCCTTGGCTCGCCAGTCGACGTCCCCCTGCGCGACGCGATTTCAAAAGGGTTGCTGCCGGGACCGCGCATGTTGACGGCGGTTGAACCACTGATGGGACAAGGCGAAAAGACCGGCACACCTGATGAGATTCGCGCGTTTGTGCGAAGACAGAAGCAATCTGGCGCCGATGTGATCAAGATCTTCGCAAATTACAGCGTTCGACGGCCTGAGATGATGCTTTCGCAGGGTCAACTGAACGCGGCGTGCGACGAGGCGAAGAAACTCGGTCTGCGCTCTCTGGTACATGCATACAAGGATGCTGTCAGGGCTGCGACTCTGGCGGCTTGCACCGAGATCGAGCACGGCGTTCTGGCGACGGATGACGATCTGAGACTAATGGCATCGAAAGGAACCTTCCTCGATCCACAGGCCGGTCTGGTATGGGAGAACTATCTGTCGAACAAAGATAAGTTTGTCGGCACCCCCGGCTATCCCACCTCGCTCGACGGTTTTGCAAGCATGGAGCAGTTGATTCCGATCTATCACGAGTTCGTGCAACGTGCGCAGAAGATTCCGGGGCTAAAGATTGTTTTTGGGACTGATGCGTTGGCGGGCTCGCACGGGCGCAACGCTGAGGAGTTCATCGATCGCGTGCGAGATGTCGGCGTGGATGCGATGTCGGCAATGGTCTCTGCCAACTCGCTTGGCGCGGAAGCGCTTGGCATGGCGGATCGGATTGGCTCCATTGCACCGGGACTGCAGGCCGACATCATTGCCCTCGACGGCGACCCTTTGAAAGACATCACGGCTGTTCGCCGCGTCGTATTTGTGATGAAGGGCGGTATTGTTTACAAGAATACAGAACACGGCGCAATTCATTAGTGTTGAACCTGCGCCGCTGGCGTTAGCGATTTCGGTGGGACAAAATTGACGGTCACACCAGGTGGACAGCTGGAAGAACTCTATGGATCACACTTATAACCCTCTGCCCAGAATCCAAGCCGAGGCGGTAGGCCCTGCAACCTTTCTAGGGAGGAGACTTGCCAAAGTCCTCGCACTCGGATTTCTCGCTATGATATTGGGCCTGTCGCTGTCTTGGCTGTCTGACAATCCGTTTGCCATGCCTTTCCAGACCGGTGCAGTGCTTATAACCGCTGGTTTGATAGTCGTTGCCGTGGCAACGCTCATGATGCTGTTTCGCTCCCGCCGAGTATTAGCGCGAATCGTAGCGGTATTCTGCATAGTTGTGGGCCTTCTTTCCGTTTTCCTGGTAGGAATACTCGCAGCGAAGAACCGTATTCTGTGGCGAAGTCACCTCACCAAAGAGTCTTGGCAGCAAGACGTGAGGTACCTGTCTGATCTGACTGTCCGAGTTCATCCAAACGCGTTTGCGCACGTTTCTCAGGACACTTACGATCAGGAGATCGCGGATCTCCAGGCACAGCTTTCGACTCTTACGGATCAACAGATCGAAATGCGGCTCGTGCGCTTGGTTGCCATCCTGCAGGACGGTCACTCGACTTTGTTTCCTTTCCAGCCGGCGACCGGTTTTCGGATGCTGCCATTGCAGCTCTTCTTGTTCTCTGACGGCTGGTATGTCACTGACGCCAGGCCGAGGTACAAGTGGATGGTCGGAAGGCGGGTGCTTCGCATTGGGTCGAAAACTGTTGACGAAGCCTATTCCAAGCTTCGGCCGTTTGTGGGTGCCGACAACGAAGCAACGGTCGAGGATCGCGCCCCGTTTTATCTGCTTTGTCCGGAGGTGCTGCAAGCCGAAGCCATCGCTCAAGACCGTGACTCTGTCCGGTTTTCAATCGAGGGCCCAGAGGGCGCACCAACTGAAGTAGATATCGAGTCCATTGCACTAACCGCTTACCTGTATTGGTACTCTGCCCTCTTGCAGCAGTGGAAGCGGAAGCCTCCTCAAGCGGCTCTTCCGCTCTATCGGCAGTCAACCTGGGACAACTATTGGTTTCGATATCTCGAACGGCAACGCACCGTCTATGTGGCATTCAACCAGGTGCGCGACAAGTCCGACGAGCCATTTGAAACCTTTGGCGCTCGAGTACTCGATTTTTGTACCAAGCAAAATGCGCAGACGCTGGTCATCGATTTGAGAAACAACAGCGGTGGCGACAATTCGATTTTTCGCAAATTCATTCAGAGGCTTCACGCAAGTCCGATGAACATGCGAGGCAGGCTGTACGCCCTCATAGGCCGCCACACCTTCTCCGCAGCGGTTAATTTCACTAGCGCTTTGGAGCGAAATACAAACATCATTTTCGTCGGAGAGGCAGCGGGCGCGGGGCCAAACCACTTCGGCGATCCAAAACGTTACATCCTGCCTCACTCAAAGTTGTGGGTGTTCATTGCGTCTAAGTACCACGAATGGGGATCGCCGAATGATCAACTGCGAGCCCATGATGCAAATATCGCGGCGTCAGTGAGTCACATTGACTACTTCTCGAACAAGGACCCTGTGTTGGATGCTGTCCTGGGTCGCACCAAATAGTTCGTCTGCACGCATAGGCACACGTCATTGCTCTGATTCGTCCTATCACTCAAGCCCGCAAGACCCGCTTCAGCTTGACCTCGATACGCAAACAACATGGCTGTTAGGACGAGAGGCGACGGTTTTCCAAACCGCCGCCGCTGCGCCCAATTGTTTTGACAGCAAGCGTCAACGCGAGACACGGCCACGCACTCCAACTAATGGCTTCCAAGACTGTTGTAGCGAATTGCGGATCCGGAACAGTGCTTCGGAAGCAGGCGCCATTGGACACGATCGGCCAAAGCCCCTGATAAGGGCGAGGTCGGTGGTTCAAGTCCACCCAGGCCCACCATCCAAATCACCAGTAAATACGCGGCGATTCTCACTTTTCCCGTCTCGGCGACGATCTCTCAAAAACCGTTTTGTCAACCGTTTGTCAACTTCACGTTTAGCCGGATGCCATTGCACTCAGGGCGTTCCGAGGCAAAGTGACTCTGGTAACCATGCTGCGCGCGCTCGGTCCTCAGAAATAACTCGACCCGAAGAGCAAAAGCGTACAGAGGGTTGGCGGCCTCGCAAATGACCTATGCATCCTTTCGTTGACTCAGACGTCTAATCCGCCTAGAGTCGAACTGGCATGATGGGCAAGAGACTATCCGTAGTTTTGGCTGTGGTCGTCCTGTTGGGCCTGCAATTTGCGGACTGCATGTCCGCGATGACGCAAGACCAGCAGAGCATGAAGTGCTGCGGTTCCATGCCCTGCGACCCGTCCAATCAGAGTCACGATTGCTGCAAGGGGATGGTTTCGGCACAGTCACCGAATGTGCTTCCCGTTTCGCATGTGACATTTCACGCGCCTGTGATGGTGGTGACCGGTATTCTTGTTTCACCGCAGGCAATGACGTACCCCGAAGCATCTCGATTGGATTTCGAGGCTCCACAGCATTCACCTCCCGAACTGTATACGCTCCATTCCTCCCTCCTGATCTGATCCGCTCCTGAACCGTGCGGCTATGCACGGGTGTCTCTTTTTCCGTCTCGATTGTTCCTTTCATCTGCCGATTTCGCTTTCGGTTGCGAGCCCGCACACCGAAGCGCCGACCGGCGATCGTTCGATACGCACGTCCAGGAGAAGGAAAATGTCTTTGCTTGTGAAATCGAAGATTACCCCGCGCAGTTCGGGGAATGAATTGCCGCGGACTCTGTGTGCCCTGCTGCTCTTATCGGCTCTTGTGAAGCACGCCTTTGCGCAAGAGGTTTCACCGCAGCACGATCACGTTGTGACTCCGCTGGCCGCCTTGCTGCAGGAAGCGGAGAAAAACAATCCGCAAATCGAAGCCGCACGGCAGGGCTGGCAAGCGGCCAAACAAGTTCCCACGCAAGTGTCGACCTTGCCCGACCCGCAATTCACTCTGCAACACCTGAGTGTCGGCAGCCCACGGCCTTTCGCCGGTTACACCAACAGCGACTTTGCGTACATCGGCCTCGGTGTCACGCAGGACATTCCCCATCCCGGAAAGTTGAAACTGCGCGGGGAAATTGCGAAACGCGAAGCGGACGTGTCGCAGCAACAGGTCGAGTCCGTGCGCCGAACGGTGCTGGCTGAAGTCAAAGCTTCGTACTTCCAGTTGGCGTATCTCTCAAAGACTCTCGCGATTCTCGAAAGCGACGGCGAACTCCTCAAGCAAATCGAACAAGCTGCGGATGCTCGCTATCGTTCCGGCATGGGGACGCAGCAGGACGTTCTGCAAGCCCAACTCCAAAAGACGAAACTGGTCCGCGAAATTGCCATGCACAATCTGGAAGTTGGGAAACTCGAAGCCCAGTTGAAACAGTTTCTCAACCGACCGCAGGATTCGCCGGACATTGAACCGGCCGATCTCACGGAAACTCCCCTCTTGCAGAACTACCAGGAGCTTCTCGGGGCTGCCAAGGCGCAAAACCCGGAACTGGCTGCATCGCAAAAGATGATTGACAAGCAGTCACTCCAAGTCGATCTCGCGCGCAAGGATTTCTATCCCGATTTCAACGTGCAGTACATGTGGCAGCGGACCGATCCGACGCAGTTTCGCGCCTACTACATGTTGTCCTTCGGCGTGCGCGTCCCTATTTACCGGAGCCGCAAACAGAAACCGGAATTGGCGCAAGCGCAATCTGAGGAGCTGCGTGCTCGCAGTGAGCTCGAAGCCCAGTCACAGCAAGTCGCATCGGAACTGCGCACCCAGTACGTCGTCGTGCAGCAAACCGCGGAACTGCTCAAGATTCATCGCGAAGGACTCGCACCTCAGGCGCGTTCGGAGTTTCAGGCGGGTCTCGCGGCCTACCAATCGAACAAACAAGACTTCCAAGCGGTCCTGACTGCCTTTCTCGACGTGTTGCACCTCGACGAAGAGTACTGGCAGAACGTCGCCGAATACGAGACTGCCATCGCGCGGCTCGAACAGATCACCGGGTTGTCGTTGCGCTAGGAGAGGAAAAGAGCCATGCGAAATTATCGAAATGCATTCGTCTTCGCGGTTGTGGGCAACCTTGCCCTCGTCGGAATTCTTGGCGGGCTTTGGTGGCGCTCCGCGCAACACAAGAAAACGGAAGGGGCGATGGCATCCGCTTCCAGCGAAGCAACGCAGAACGCATCCAACGGACCGGAAAGCACCTCGATGGCACCGCATGAACCTTCGCTCGTGCCCGTGCAACTCTCACCTGAACGCATGCAAAGCATCGGCGTTCGCATGGGCCGGGTCGAACGCAAGATGGTTGGCGATGAGATTCGCGCGACAGGCAGTGTCGCCATTGATGAAACCAAGCTCGCTTACGTGCAAGTGCGGTATTCGGGATACATCCAAAGAAGCACAGTACCGGGTGTAGCCGAAAGTGCAGCCTCACTTTTGGACGCGGCCGCAGAACGACTCAAGCAATGGGATGTGCCAGCGCGCGAAATCGCGCGGCTCGAATCCACAGGTCAAGTGCAAAAGGAACTTCAAGTCGATTCTTCGGTCTCAGGCTACATCACCGAGCGAAACGCTTTGCCGAATCTCACCGTGCAGCCGGAGACGCGGCTCTATTCCGTCGCCGATCTCTCGACCGTTTGGATTTTCGCCGAAGTGTTTCAGAACGATCTGGGAAGAATCAGAGTCGGCGACCGGGCGACGCTCACCGTGGACACCTACCCAGGCCGCAACTTCGAAGGCCGCGTGAACTTTATCTATCCGCAAGTGGACATGACGACGCGCACGGCACGCGTTCGGCTGATTTTCCCGAATCCAGGCTTGAAACTCACCCCGGGAATGTTCGTAAACGCTGTGCTTCAGGTGCGTGCTGGAACACAGCTCGTGATTCCCGCCAGTGGCGTGCTGCAATCCGGCACACGGCAAATCGTTTTCGCGAATCGCGGTGACGGCTATCTCGAACCGCGCGAGGTGCAACTTGGCGCACGCGCCGGCGACGACTTCATTGTTCTGAAGGGATTGAAAGAAGGAGAGGAAATCGTCACATCTGCGAATTTCCTGATCGACTCCGAAAGCCAGCTACAGGCAGCACTCGGCTCTTTCGTCCCACCGCCGCCAGGCGCAGGTTCCGCAGGCGCGATGAACGCGCCAGAGGCGAACGTCGAGACTTCGACGGACCCTACTCCTCCACGCAAAGGCAGCAACACCATTCGAGTGAAGCTCAGTGAAGCAGGTGGCGCTCCGATTTCGGGTGCGGAAGTCTCCGTCACGTTCTTTATACCAGCGATGCCAGCGATGGGCATGGCGGCGATGCGCACTCCGGTCACCTTGAGCGACAAAGGCAATGGAGTCTATGAAGGGTCAGCCCAACTCGATAGTGGTGGCACGTGGCAGGTCACCATCGTCGCGAAAAAGAACGGGCAAACCGTCGCCAACAAGCAACTGAGCATCAACGCCACGGGAGGAATGTAACGTGATTGCCCGATGGATTGACTGGTGCGCGAAAAATCGCTTCCTCGTTTTTACCGGAACATTGCTTCTCGTACTCGCGGGAATCTGGTCGCTGCGCCGCATCCCGCTCGATGCACTGCCGGATATTTCCGACGTGCAAGTCATCATTCATACGCGTTGGGCCGGGCAGCCGCCCAGCCTCATCGAAGATCAAGTAACCTATCCAATCGTCACGAAGCTACTTGCCGCGCCACACGTCAAAGCCGTGCGCGCACAAACGATGCTCGGTGATTCCTACGTCTTTGTGGTTTTTGAAGACGGAACTGATCTGTATTGGGCACGTTCGCGCGTTCTCGAATACATGCAACAGATCGAAGGAGGGTTGCCGGCCAGCGTCCATCCGGTCATCGGACCGGATGCGACCGGCGCCGGATGGGTGTACGAGTACGTTCTCGTGGACCGCACCCATCAACGGAGCCTAGCCGAATTGCGCAGCATTCAAGACTGGTACCTGCGCTATCAGCTCGAAACCGTTCCGGGCGTTGCCGAAGTCGCGACCATCGGCGGATTCGTCAAACAATACCAGGTCAATGTTGATCCCAACAAACTGCGCGCCTACGGAATTCCCCTTTCTACCGTCATCGAAAAAGTCCGGGCCAGCACAAACGAAGTCGGCGGACGAGTGCTCGAAATGGGTGGCGCGGAATACATGATTCGCGGTTTGGGTTATTTGCGTTCGCTCAACGATCTTGAAACCGTGCCCGTCGCTACGAAGAACGGAACTGCCGTCAAGATTCGCGATCTCGGCACGGTCACCTTCGGTCCCGATATTCGGGAAGGCGTGGCGGAATGGCAGGGCGAAGGCGAAACCGTCGCGGGCATCGTCGTCATGCGCGACGGCATGAACGCCCTGAATGTCATCAACGGCGTGAAGAAAAAACTGGTTGAGACAAAATCCTCGTTGCCTCCGGGTGTCGAAGTCATTTCCGGCTACGACCGCTCGGGATTGATTCACGCGTCCATCGAAACCCTCCAGCGTGACCTTCTGGAAGAAGCCATCATCGTCAGCGTCGTCATCATTATCTTCCTCTTTCATTTCCGCTCCGCGCTGATTCCGATTCTGACGTTGCCGATCGCAGTACTCGCATCGTTCATCCCGATGTACTACCTCCACGTCAGCTCGAACATCATGTCGCTCGGCGGACTTGCGCTTGCCATCGGCGTTCTAGTCGACGCGGCTATCGTCATGGTGGAGAACGGCTATCGGCAGCTTTCCGAACACCAAGCGGAACGGTCTGTGTCTGAGCCGGAAAGGCGAAGTATCTTATTGGACTCAGCGAAGCAAGTCGGCCCGGCGATCTTTTTCTCACTGCTCATCATCGTCGTGTCGTTTCTGCCTGTTTTCTTGCTGGAGGCACAGGAAGGCCGGATGTTCCGGCCGCTGGCTTGGACGAAGACTCTGGCCGTGGGCTTCTCTTCGCTGCTAGCCATCACGCTTGTGCCCGTGCTAATGGTTCTCTTCATTCGCGGGCGTCTGCGACCGGAATCGCGCAATCCCCTCTCCCGTGTGACGCAGGCTCTCTACTTACCCGTGCTGCGTTTATGTCTGCGATTTCGCAAGACGACTTTGCTGATCAATTTGATTTTCCTGGTTATCACGCTTCCTCTGGCGCTCAAGATCGGCAGCCAGTTCATGCCGCCGCTGTTTGAGGGTTCAGCGTTGTACATGCCGACCGCCTTGCCCGGAATTTCCATCGGTCAGGCTTCACAACTGCTGCAAGAACAGGACCGCGTCATCCGCGCGTTCCCGGAAGTCGAGACCGTTTTCGGAACGATTGGGAGATCCGACAGCGCCACGGATAACGCGCCGCTCGATATGTACGACACCACCATCATGCTCAAACCGCGTGAGAAGTGGCGGGCGGGGATGACCTACGAAAAGCTCATTCAGGAGATGGACGCGAAGCTCCAGTTTCCAGGACTCTCGAGCACGTGGACTATGCCGGTAGAGAACCGCTTGGACATGGAATTGACCGGAATCAAAACTCCGTTGGGGATGAAAATACAGGGGCCGACTCTCGAGGGCATCCAGCAGGTTGGTGCGCAAATCCAACAGGTACTTTCGGGTCTTCCGCAAGTTCGATCCGTTTTCTCCGAACGCGTTTCGCAAGGCTTTTACGTCAACATCGAAGTCCATCGCGAGGAAGCGTCGCGCTACGGACTCACCGTCGCCGACGTGCAACAAGCCGTCACTTCCGGAATCGGCGGCGAAATGGTCACGGAAAACATCGAAGGCCGCGAGCGCTATCCCGTCAACGTCCGCTACAGCCGCGACTTCCGCGACAACGTGGACGAGTTGCGGAGAGTGCTGATCGGCACGCCCTCCAGTGCGCAAATCCCCATTGAAGAAGTGGCACGCATTTCGTTTTCACGCGGCCCCGCCATGATCCGTGATGAGGACGGAGCGCTGACCGGGTATGTCTACATCGATCTCAATTCCAGAAATTACGGCGACTTCGTAAAAGCCGCCAATGACATGCTCAAGCAGAAGCTCCATCTGCCTGCGGGTAACACCTACAAATGGGCGGGCGAATATGAATTTGAATTGCGGGCTAAGGAGCGCCTGCAAGTCATCCTGCCGGTCGTGTTCTTCGTTATTTTTGTGCTGCTCTACATGGTGTTCCACTCGGTCGCGGAATCGGCAGTGCTCATTTTCCCGACACTCTATGCACTCACGGGCGGCCTCATCCTGCAAAAACTGCTGGGCTACAACTTCAGCGTGGCGGTATGGGTCGGCTATATCGCGCTGTTCGGCATTGCGGTCGAGACCGGCGTCGTCATGGTCGTATACCTCCACGAAGCGTTGAACCGCAGGCTCGCGAGCGGAACACCGCTGAGGCACGAAGACATTGAGGAGGCCATCATCGAAGGCGCCGTGCATCGCCTCAGGCCGAAACTCATGACCGTATGTGTGGTGCTGGCGAGTCTCATTCCTATTTTGTGGGAGAGCGGCATCGGCTCGGATGTGATGAAACCGATTGCCGCGCCTCTCGTCGGCGGCATGATCACCTCCACCATTCACGTGCTGATCCTGGTGCCTGTATTCTTTGCTCTGATGAAGGAGCGCGCTTTGCGGCGAGGAACCCTCGTTCCCCCTCCACCGGAATGACGGAGTAGAATGATTTGCGATGCTCTTATGACCGCAGCGACAACATCTCCGTTGTCTGACGTTTCGGGGAAAGTTCTTCAACTCCAGATCATCACACTCATCTGGATGAGCATGGAGGCCATCGTCTCTGTTCCGTTCCGGAAGCAATTGGCGTTCTCACGTCCGCATTCGCCAAATGATTCATCGGCAATCCCGGCAGCCGGTCGGAGACTTCCATCAGCGCCAAAAACTCCGTGGCTACAAGCTCTGACAGAACATCCATTACCGAACCCGACCGCGTGCCCCCGGCCCTCTCGCATTGCTCGTCGCTCAAGACGTGAAGCGCGCCTTCGAACTGCTTCTTTCCTGCTTTGAGTTCGAGCGCCAGATTGGATTTCTGATATTCCTCTCGGAATCATGGCGTATCCCTTTGAGAGACTGACGGAATCTTACGAGGTGGATTGGTTCGTCTACTGTTGCTTCAACCCGGCGCCGCGTTTTGATAATGCATTTCCTGCTGTTAGATCGACGAGCTGCTGGCGAACCTGATCGAGGATTTCGCGCGATAGGATCGGGTCGGAGACGGCCCGAGAGAGATTGATTGCCCCCAGCAGGCCGCTCAGGATGAGCAATGCGCGGCCCCGTTTGTCGGCACTCCCTTCAGATGGCAGCAGGCCGGCGGTAAAGGCCAAGGTGCGCTTGACACGGGCGGTATAAACCGTCTTTGCCGATTTGCTTGCGTGGCTCATGTCTCCTAGCAACGCTCCCATTGCACAACCTGTTCCAGGGTCATCACGGTGAGCTTCGGTGAGGTAGTTCTCCAAGGCCGAGTTCGCGGAATCTCTTTGCCGCGACTTTCAGAATCCTGGCGTGAGTGTGAGTTTTTGTTTTCTTTGGCATATTACTTAGTGTACTGCCCAAAAGCTACGCGGGTATCCCGCGGTCCGCATCCTCGTCTTCCCTGCAGCACATACGGGAGGAGTATGGTCATACTCCTTTATATTGGATGCTGCACGACTATGCCGAAGGTACGCCCTTTGTTCAAGAATAAATCGCCACATCAAAAAATTCACAATCCTTGTAACTTTAGGAGTATGGTCGTAATCCAACTCGGGTAGATGTGGACCGGCATTTTACAAATGAGGGAGAAGCAATGAGCAATACAACGTCAGAACGGAATAAAGCAATCGTGCTTGAAGCCTTTCAGGCTCTATTCAACAAGCGCGATTACAAAGCCGCGGAGCGCTTTTGGTCACCAAACTACATTCAGCACAGTGCCCACATCCCCGCGGGTCGGGATGGGCTGCTCGGGCTGATGGGGAACCTACCGCCAACACTTAAGTACGAGCCGGGAGTCATCGTTGCCGACGGAGATTACGTGATCATGCATGGTTGATTCTCGGGGATGGGTCTTCCCGTGAACTGGATCGTCGCGGACGTGGTCCGGTTGAAAGACGGAATTCTGGTCGAACACTGGGATGTGATTCAAGACGAGTCAACGAAGGAGCAGTCCAAGAG